>VOFG01001702.1_pt1 | contig 179055 bp, 196 predicted proteins | sample 5384171 | NCBI WGS metagenome assembly VOFG01 (sample SAMN12384726, study PRJNA508395) | human gut metagenome | isolation source: healthy gut F | host: Homo sapiens
ATATGTTTACCAGATTATTCTGTTCAAGAATCATTCAACAGATGATGAAGCATACAATGTTGTTGAGAGCATAGCTAAAGCAAAACAGCTATATAAAGAGCTTATCAAACAAGCTCATCCAGATAAGCATCCCAACAATAAAAGATGTAGCAGAGGAACTAACTGCAATGATTAATGACAACAGGTTCAATTATAGAGGGGAATTATTAAAGATTAAGGATGTGTTAAATGATAAATTAGCGTAATATGAATATTATCGATTTTTCTTTAAAAACTTACTCAATTCTTTAGTAGGTACTTCATTGGAACGGATGAAGTTAATAAATACCATGAATCAAATTTTAAAGATAGCTATTGTTGTGGTGAATTAGATAGATTCTGCAAGGTATCTGTAACAATTGGAGATGTAAACTATGCACATGAAATGAGTGCATTCTTTTTTAAGAAGTGGGTTTAGAATATCCATAGAGAACGATAACAATTTAAAGAGTCTGAAATTAGAGAGATTTCGTAGATTGTTCAACAGTTTGCACAATAAAGAACTTATTCAAGGATTAATTGCACAGACATTTACTATTGGTAGAAAAGAAATTAGTAAATGGTACTCTTTTAATAAAGCAATAGAGGAAACAAGAACCATAAAGCTTGAGCATAAACTCCTCCTTTCTAATGGAAGAATAACGAAATGTGACACTATATCTTATTATGGAAATAATTTATCCACACTATTAGTAAGAGAATTTGACTCTACTTATGTACACATTAAAGAATATAGACATCAAGTAGAGTTTAGTGGCTCTGCAACGAAGAATATTACCCTTATATTGAACCAGAAGAAAATAAAGGGAATTTGGCTGGAAGAACTATAATTTCTAATTGGGGAGGATGATAAGGGCATAAAGAAACAAACTATTATCAAATATAATGATTTAGAGCATGTAATCTTATGCGATGCTTGGTGGAATGGGAAGAGAATAAAGAAAGAATTTGAATATCAATATGACAGTCATAACAATTGGATAGAATGCAAAGAATACCATGATGGTAACTATGTGAACTTACATTTGTGTCAATATAAGTACAAGTAAACAGCAAATAGTAATTCAAATGATACGGATAAGCATATTATTCAGTTGCATGATTACAATGATAGCTTGCAACTCTACAAAGCAAAAGGACACTCAAACTTCTACCACCATAGACAGTACTTTACAAGTCAAAGCTACTTCTATCTTAGAAAATAAACTAACTGAACTTAATGCCTTATCTGGGCAAGCTATCATTATGGAAGTTCAGACAGGACATATAAAGGCTATGGTTGGACTTGAAAGGAAAGATAGTGCGGACTACCCATCTTGTGAGAACTTCTCCCAAGCACACGAATCAGCACTGATACAACCTATATCCATATTGGCAGCATTGGAAACAGGAAAGGTGAAACTATCTGATACTGTAGATGTAGGCAATGGAATCTATTCTGTACAGGATAGAGAATTGAAAGACCATAATTGGCATAGAGGTGGATATGGTGAAATCTCTATCAAGCAAGGTTTGGCTTCAAATTCAAACATTGCTGTTTATAAAACAATAGAGAAAGCATTTGGGGATGATGCACAAACATACTTCAATCTATTGAATAATATGAGTTATGGTAAACCATACAGCATCGCAGGAATATCTAATCTGAAACCTGCATATTTTGTTACTCCTAAAGATAGTGGTTGGAGTGATACAGCTTTTGCATGGTTCTGCATTGGATATAATCAGACTATTACTCCCATACAAACACTAGCCTTTTATAATGCTATTGCTGATAGAGGAAAGATGGTACAGCCTCAACTTTACAAAGACAGTACAACAGTTATCAATCCACAGATAGCAAGTCAAACCAACATTGACAGTCTGAACCAGGCATTGGAATATGTGGTAACTGATGGCTTAGGACAACCTGCCAAGTCTGATAAGGTACAAATTGCAGGTGAGACAGGGACAGTAGAGCTTGAAGATGGAAGCTATATTGTAGAGTTCTGCGGCTACTTCCCTACTGATGCTCCCCAATATTCTATTATTGTTTCCATCCATAAAGAGGACTACCTGCAAGTGGTGGATTAATGGCAGGTGATGTGTTTAGGCAGATAGTGGATTACATGAACGAATAACAATCTAAAGGAAACAGCATTTGAGGAAACTCTTATGCTGCTTCTATACATACGTTCAAAGCATCAAATATTACAATAATGTTGGTTGCTTAGATTCGTAATATGTTGTTAAGCCATAAAGAGAGATTATTAACTTTATTATTAATTCATTCTTGGCTGCTGGCTACAAAGTCAACCATGAAGTCAACCAATAGTTAAAGAGAAAACTACAGCACTGATAATCAAAGATTATTATGCTTTAGAGTACGCGTCTGGGGGGCGTGTGGTCGCTGGTTCGAATCCAGTCACCCCGACTGGTGAATATCAAGGAGTTAAGTCAATGACTTAGCTCCTTTTCATTTATAGCAATTACTTTTTGTTACACTTTGGGGGCACTTTCGGATAACTTAGGGGACATTCCTTTTCAAATTCTACATTCATATAACCGTTCTTTGATAACACAAAAATAATCTATATTTGTACAATTCGAGATATTAGCAGATTCTTTTCAGCAACAGCCTAATATATTATTTTATTTCTTTATAATATATCACAAACAAAGGGAAGAGTAAGCCGTTTCGTAGGGTCAACCAAGGCCTTTTAAACGGAAGATTATTACAGTCTCCGACGGCAGACTGTACAGTCTACTGCAATGGACTGTACGGTCTACAGTAACGGACTATACAGTCCACTGCCGAAGACTGTAGTAATCTGACGGACAGAAAGGCATAATCGAAAGGATGAAAACGCTTACTCCGACTAATGGAACGACTTAGGGAGTTCCAAACGCCATGTATTCCAGCTTCGGGCAAACTCTTCAAAAAAACAGAAAGTTTTTAATCTAAATAAGACAATATTTCCTTAAATAGCTATATCTTTGTTTTATCTCTCTTAACCTAAAAAACAGCAATATAACTAACCGGAAAGGAATCAGAATACTGATGAAAAAATATGGCATCTCCAAAAAGAAATGCTTCATATACTCGAAACACACGAAGTAGTTTATTCCGACGCTGCAGGTGTAATTCTTGTGGATGAAGACAGCCTGATTTGCGCTCAAGCAACTGACTCAAAAGGACTCGCCGGTAAATGTTCTGCAAAAAGCGCTTCGCTCTAAGAAAAAATTGAAAACGGACAGCACAACAAGAGGCCTTACACAAAAACTGAGCAAACAGGTTATAGCCGTCAACGAGATTGTCAGTCATGCACTGAGCATGTTGCTCGGAGAAAACGAACGTAAAGTATTCCTTGCGTTTGCCAACCAAACCGATATATATACTATTGCCCGGCTAATGTCAGTGAATGAAAGCACCGTCCTTGTCATATTGGAAAGTGCCATTACAAAACTTAACAAACAGTCCCACTCTTGGATTCACAATTTAGCCTCGAAATACGAAGACAGCTGTTATCGCAACCAACTATTGACAGCCCAACTCGAACGCTATACAAAAGTAGTCGACTTGTACAAGCAAATCGTAAAGGTATATAAAGATCAAAAAAGATGTGACGAAGAGCGTATAAAAACATTTCAAAGCATATTCGAACAAATGGAGAAGATATGGGGAGGCAGGAACACACAAACCCATTCTTTCCGACAGAGTGGATGAGTGCGTTGACAAACAAACTCGTGGCAATGAAATCCCATGTGATACATTTTTTCCATCCGGCAAAAGATAAGGTAAACAGTCCGGCAGATAAACAAGACCAAAAGAAGAGCTGATTTTTCTTATTATATATTAGCCTATTTAGCAAGAAAGATATACTTTTGGGAAACAAAACAAAATAGAATATTTAGTTACATGAAAGCACACAAGTTTATCTTCTTTTTCACACTGCTATTTGCAACAGTGTGTACATACGCTCAGGAAATCACCCCTTCGGATACTCCGAATGAGACTCAAAAAGCCATGCTGAAACGTGGATACGGAATGTTTATACATTTTGGAGTGAACACGTTTTCGGGAGACGAATGGTCGGACGGCACTGTCCCCGTCAGCGCCTACAACCCGACCCGGTTGGACTGCGACCAATGGGTACGGGTGGCCAGAGATGCCGGTTTCCGCTATGTTCTGCTCATCACCAAGCATCACGACGGGTTCTGCCTGTGGGACAGCAAATATACCGACTACGATGTGGCTTCCTCACCCGTCAAGACGGATGTGGTGGGTGAAGTATCCAAAGCCTGCAAAAAATACGGTCTGCAATTTGCCATCTATTATTCATTGTGGGACCGCCACGAACCCTTATACAAAGGGAAAGATTTTGGCAAATACATTGACTATATGCAGAATCAACTGACCGAACTGCTGACCCATTACGGACCGGTGCAGGAAATATGGTTCGACGGAGGATGGGACAAGAAACCGGAAGAGTGGCAATTGCCCCCGCATTTACTCACATATCAAGAAATTGCAACCCACATGTGCCGTAGGAGTCAATCACACCATTGTCCTGAAAGAAGGAGAACGCAAATTCGCACTCCCCGACTCCATGATTGTGGACAATAAATACACGTTCCAATACTTTCCAAGCGATTTCCGTTTATGGGACCCTAAAATTGCCCACAAAGCCGATAAAAAGCAATATTTGCATCAAGGCAAATCTTATTATCTGCCTTTTGAACATACCCTTTGCCTGAGCAAAGCATGGAACTGGTTCCAAAAGTCATCCATTATGCCTGTCCGCGATTTGGATGAACTGGAAGAACTGTTTTATTGGTGTACCGACAATGACAATACACTGGTGGTAAACATTCCGCCCGACCAAACCGGACGCATACGCGAACATGAAGCCAACACCATTATCGGACTAAACAAACGGTTAGGTATTAAAAAGGGAAGCCTTTGCCGCGCAACGGAAAGTTCATTTCACTGAACAGCAACGTAACTGCCTCTTCCACCTATGGCAATGACGAGGACAAATATGGTGCACAGTTTGCCACAGACGGAGGTATGCAAACCCGATGGGCAGCCGCTGACACGGTAGCGACATTGAGCCTGACGCTGGACGAAAAAGAACCTTTCAATAAAATCAGCATCTTTGAATATTGCGACGTCAAAAACGGAGCGGACGGTTTCTCCAACTACAGAACGAACCGCATCAAGGACTATCAGATAGAAATATGGAAAGACGGGAAGTGGGCAACTAACCAATTCTACATTTTAATCATTTCATTATCAATTGTTTATATCTGATTTCTAAAGAAAGAGTAACAAAATAGCATCAAATGATGATTTTATTTGAAAGCAGATACAAAACGCACATGTTTTTCTAAAGAGAATGATTCATTATTGGGTTTTGCTTGCACATCATTTGTTTTCGCAAAGTTACGGGATTTTTCCGAATTATTCAATTGAAAATGCTTAATCATGATTAGTGTTACATAATCTTAAAGAGAGTCTTGTATAGTTTGATATTATAAACATGACAAACTCCCTCTTCAATTAAGAAAAGGGAGTTTGTCATTACAAGCCTTATGGCTGAATCACTTTTTACGTCCTCTTTTTAGGGCTTCTTACGGACAGCACGGACATGAATTACCTTGTTACGGTCCCATGGGTTAGTAGAACCTCCCGCCGTATATTTGTAAGCTGTGGTTCCCGGATTTGTGATAGCTGTAGATGTCCAATAATCACCAGACAGATTGTCGTTCATGCTAGAAGCTTCGTTTTGGGCGGGAAGATACCATACTATGTCGTTTTGTTCAAGCACCGGACGGTAAACAGTTCCATTTGCGTTAGATTCGACTTTTACTTTATATTTATTTTTCATTGCGCAAGCACGTGCTGCAAATTCTGTCGGATTGGTTGGTAATATTTTGTCAGCGACTCCGCCCCATGCTTCCAATTGATTCATAAGAGCTGAAGCCTCATTTATGCCATTGAAAGTATAAATCTCCCATGTATTCTGTGCTCCATCACTCGTACTGGTGGCAGTATTCAAATTCCCGAGTTTGCTAAAATTAATTGTTACTTTTCTTGCAGAACCAATTATCCCCTCAACTTTAATATATGTATAGCCAGAGAAGAAATTTAAATACCAACCTATTAATAAACGCCTCCATGAGGGTTGACTCATAAAATCATATGTTACTGTCATATCTGAATCCCAGTTGAATCCCCACGGATAATCTTTGTCCTGTATTCGTTCCACGCCTATGCCGTTGTTCCATGCCGGACAATATTGTGTAAACGAAAATTCTTTGGCCTCGTAATTTCCTTGAGCGACAGGTTTCAATGAAAGCGTGATATTACGGTCAGCTTCAGTTACGTTTTCTTTTAAGAATACGTATACCTGTACATCTCCTGTTGTTGTACTTGTCAATGTGCTTATTCCGTTATAACCATCAAGCCAATAGCCCGCATCCACAAGTGCTTGTACATCATTGCTTACAAATTTGTCTTTCTCCACGAAAGTGACATTAGTGGGATCATTAGACGTTAACGTCCAGCCTCCTGCCGGCAGCTTGTCATCACTCTTAATCGTAATCGGATAAATCACATAGTGCGCATCCTGCACTTCAGGTTGGGAAACAAATTCCAATTCATATTCCGGCGTGATGGAGAGTTTGTAAGTCACGGTAGTCCCCATAGTCCATTGCGTGTCTCCGATAGAGGCGGTAAGCGTGCGGTCAACACCTGAAGCATTGGTAAAGACGACTTTTATCATCGCATCTGCAGGCAGTATCTGCGGCAGCATCATGAATGTGCCTTCTGCGCTGGTGATTTCGTCTCCGTTGCCTTCATTTCCAGTTGTCTCTTTGTCCAAAGTCTGCGAGAAATCCGCAGTCGCATCACCGAGAGTCCATGCACCGTTAGCCATATTGTAGGTTCCGGCATTTTTGACACCTTTCAATGCCACGCTCTTAATCTGTCCGGGTTGCATCTGGCTGCCCACGGCAAAACGCACGGCGGTGCAGATGTGTTTGAAGGTGAGAGGTACGGCATTGTTATTGTCACCTCGTATCTCTGTGGTAGTGGCCACCACAATGTCTTTCTGTTCGGCTGCATTTGCTGGAACTGTATAGCTGAGTTCTTTGCTTTGCGGAGTGGATGGGGTGGTCAGCTTATCGGCATCCGTTGGTGCCCAAGCATAGAATTGGAACGAATGGTCTGCTCCCGGCCAATAATATATCTGATCCGTACTCCAAACGGAACCGTTATTGGCTGCATCCTCGTCCATATAGAACTGGTCAACAAGCGTTCCATTTTTACTCCAGTATGCCAGTACATGAAACTTCTCGAAATTATCTTTTGTGACAGGCACACCGCGTGTCAAGGTTTGTTCGTCCTCGAAGCCGGACACGTTGATACCGTCTGAAACAATGGCACGGACACAAAGCGTGTCTGCCGAGTTGTCCGACCGCAAAACGAAACGGCCAGCAGTATATCCTTCGTTATCACTATCGGCATATCCCCTTGTCTGTATGCTCTTATCGGACGATATGCCAAAACAAATGTTGTCACAGGCCTTCTCCGGATTTCCGTTTTCGAGAAAGTCCTCGTTATTGCACGAGAAAAGTAGCGTGCATAACAACATCGTTGCCATGCCGCCCGCCATCCAACTCGGATTTTTCTTATGTACCTTCATCTCTTCTGTTTTATATTTGTTGGCCAGAGGCAATACGCCCCGGCTGTTAGTGAGTGTAAGGGGACATTCAACCCCTTACACCCTGTAGGATTGCATCTCTATGGATAAGGCCGTTTTATTAAACCGGCTTTACGAGGATGCGAAATGAATCTTACTCAACGGTAATGTCATTATTAGTAAAAGCACCCCAAGGATCAACTTCTGCAGTAAATTTAATCGGGAAGAGCTCATCTTCTGTAATATTTTTCTCATTAAGTTCAGCGATGAAATTGTAGCTCTTGCTTTTCTCCATTCCGGTTGTAATAGTAGAGGTGTGCGGATATTCTGTTGTCGCTCTATTCTGATCCAATACTACAGTGAATGTGACTGTATATTGAGGTGAAGCGACCGGAATAAGATACATGTGCTCGGTCTCGCCAGAACCTGTACCGGCAACGAGGTCCTTAACATTATCGCTTGCGAATACAACTGACAGAGTGTTATTAGTAGCATTCCATACAGCATTCTCTTCAGCCGGAGTGATTGTTCCGTTCTGGTAAGCATCGGTAATCTTCACATCCTTTACGCTGATTTTTGCTGCGGCGTTTGCAGGGAATGTGTTCTTGAAAGTGAATTTTACACGGGAAAGCAAATGTTTGAATGTAAAGCCAACTTTTCCCGGATCAGTAGTAATTTCTTGATCTGTTGTTTTATCATCAGCCTTTGAATAAAGCAGGTCGGTTTCAGAGTTGCTGGCAAAAGTGATTGTACCACCATTTTTTGCAGCGGCAAATGTTATCCCCTTCTCACCTGACTTGGGAGCGATTGCCTCGAAAGCATAGGTGTAGTTAGGTTCCCAATACTGGATCGGTGAATAGGTTCCAGCACCCGAAGCTTCAACAGTTACCTCTTGTTTGTCGAAAATTTGAGCATCACCTCTCCAACCGTACACTTCAATGGTTGCAAGATTAGTGAGGTCAGTGTCTGTAGCACGGGTGCTCTTGTCAATAAATGATGAGAAACCGATGGCTTTTTGTGTTCTGGGCCATTTCCACTGTCTCGTCGTTGCTGCAACTTGCCAACATAGCTGTTGCTGCCAATCCAATCAAAAAGATTTTTTTCATTTGATTAAAAATTAAATTGTGAATAAAAATGTTTTAATAACTCTCTATGTAAATCAAAGAGGAAGTTCTATGTCCTCGTAATCTCCCCAGTCTTCCACGTCCACATCGAAGCCGGAGCCTCCTTCCGTACCCTCTTTATCGGATATCTCAATACCCTTCACCACAATGACACCGCCCTGCGGTTGTGCCGCTACCTGGTCGGTCACGTCGAAATCGAATGACTTTATTTTTCCGTTCTTCAAGCGTACTTCCAGATTCAGCCCATACTTACGCTCGGCTCTTGTACCGTAATGTTCGTTAGGGAAACCGGGGATTCCGAAAGAACGAACCAAAGCCCGTGCGCCAAAATCTTCCACCGTACAATCGTACAGCACGGTGGCGGCTTCTTCCGAGGTTTGACCGCTGTTCAGCCATACAGCCTGCGCCATACCCGCCAAGGCACCGCGTGCCAGCGACACGTATTCCACCCCGTGGCTGAACTCGTAACGTACCAGATAGGTGAATACCAATGGATGCATGGTGACAGGTATCACGTCGGTCTCGATCGAACGTTCTGCCACGTATGACTCCATGTAACTACCATAAAGCATATCGGGCTGGTTCACTGTATTCTCACTTTTTGTATCCATTAAGGAATTGCCGAGGTAAGAAGATCGGGTGCGAGAGCGAGTAGTCGCCTTTGCCGAAGCGAACGACTGCATTTCGTCGAACACGATGTATTCCGTGTCGTTGTTGTAGAACAGCAGGGAGTGTTCACCCGGTCTCATGTACACGACATCCCCCTCGGGCGCGATATTGATGATGTCATCTGAACCGTCCGTATTGTACACTTGCACACGCAACCCATCCGGCATTCCCGGGCGCAATGTGTTGTATTCCATACCGAACGATTCCTGCCATGTGGGATAGTTCTTCCAATCCGTACTCCCCTCGTGGGTGTATTGCCACTCTTTTTCGTATTCAGCTTCTATGCGTACCTCCGATTTCGTGGCATGCGGGTCATGGTCAAAACATAAGTCCTTGTGCTCGCAAGATGAAAACAGCATGAGCATTCCCGCACACAAAGGAACATATCTTCTAATTGTGTGTATCTTTTTCATTTTACGCCTCCTTTCTTATTGTTGCTGTTGCCCCTTCCGAGAAGCCATACCAGAGAGATTTCCGCTTTCGTCGGACCGAACCAGTGACGGTTCTTGGTTGCCTTCCATACATAGTGACCGTCCAAGGGGGTATATTCATAATATTTCCCTCCCCAGTAACCCACGCCCAGCGTGAAGTCGATGTTCAGACGGTTTGCGACGGGCAACGAGTAACCGTATTCCACGCCTGCCGCATAATTCGTCTTGTCCCAAAGTGTCCCACCGGGTTCACCGCCCATGTAACCTTTGCCTCCCCATTCGAAATCGTATGTGAATGCCTGCCCGTAAACACCTACGTGATGCCCCGTGAGTGGCTTTTCATTAGCTTTCTTTCCGAACCATTTACGCACGGCGATGTCACCGCCATAGATGCGCCAGTAACGGTGGTTGCTGTTCTTTTTCCACCAACCGTACATCCAGTTACCGGCGATTGACCAGTTCTTGCCCAAATAGAATTCCAACCCAATATTGGGAACGGCCAGCACGTCATAGAGCATATTGGTCTTGAGGGCCATGTAGAAAGGTTTTGAAGTTTCAGGGAAAAACGCCACGACCGTATCCGCTTTCTCTACAACGGATGTCGTGTCGGCAGGAGTCGGCACAACCGGGTCTTCCTTGACAACCGGTTTTTCCTCGATTATAGGCTTTTGGCGGATCGTCACGAGAATAACACTGGCATTCCGGATCTGATCAAAGAAATGTTTGTGCATGTAATGCCAAGTCCGGCCATATTGCAGCTCCATCAGGTGTTTCTTGCGGCTGTCAACCAGTACACCTTTATTATTATAGGTAAATTCGGGTACGTTGCGCAACACGTCCACCGCCTCTTCCTTGTGGGGCATATCGGACACCTCGACCAGCTCTGCAAGGCGTTCCCACGCGATAAATCCTTCGGGACGTGATATGATACCATCCGGAAGTGATATGCGTTCACGTACATAACGCTCCAAAGAATTGCGGCGTTTTTCCGCTAATTCCTTGTTTATTGCAAATCCGCCCTCGGGTGAAGCGGAACCGCAAAAAGACACTCCGACCAATTCGAGTGTATTGTCTTTTTTCACACTTTCCAGAAACGACACCACTTCGGACAGGCGTGTGGCGTTGTCACCATAAGCCGTGTCCAGTGTCGAGTCGCCGACCGGAAATCCGATACAGACCTCCTTCCGGCTCTCTTGCCCGAACGCCTGGATGCACCCGAGCAACATGAACGCTGATACTATTAAACCTCTCATGTGCATATTATCTTTATTTAAGTCCGTTTCTTATGAAGAAACGGGCGTCTTGCATAAGACATTGACAATCTGCACTATATCAGAGATTAAAGACTCGTTTGTTTGATAATAATTATGTTTTCGAGCACAACTTGTGAAAAATTCCATATTCCAATAGCATACTATTCTGGATTTTTTCATATTTTTACATCGGAAATCCGTTTCTTCATAAGAAACAGATAATTTTGTCTGACAATCATTCCCCCTTACAGATCCTTAATAATCAGTTCGTTTGCCCGGTCGATAGTGGACGTGTCAATCGAAGCCAGATATATCTGCGTGGTGGCTATGGAATCATGCCCGAGCGCATCCGAAATGACATTGACAGGTATATTCTTCGATTTGGCAATGGTCGCCCAAGCATGGCGGCTGACATACGTCGTGAGCGGTATCGGCAGTTTAACCATGCCGGCTATGGTTTTGAGGGATTTGTTTACGCGCCGCAATGCCGTTTCATACTGCCTGCGTTCATCACAGTGGGGACGGGTTATAATAGGAAGCAAGTAAGGGGAATCATTGCTTGAATAACGGTCAACCAGTTCTTTGATTGGTTTTATGATTTTGATGTGAAGCACTTGGTTCGTCTTATGCCGCCGGTAAGTCAGTATGCCGCTCTGAATGTCCGACTTCTTCAGGAACGCCGCGTCAATGAATGACATTCCCCTGCAAAGGAAAAGAAAAAGGAAGAGGTTGCGGGCAAATTCAAGATTGGGTTTTAGCGAGAGGTCAAGGTCTCTGATCCGTTTGATGTCACTGATTGATATGGCTCGTTTGCGAGTCTTCTCCACTCCGGTAAACACCGTGCGGAAAGGATTCCGGTCTATGGTCAGTTCTTGCTCCACGGCACGGTTATAGACTGCGCGGAGAATACGCATATAAAAGGAAATGGAATTGGGTACGACTCCCAACGAAGCCAAATATGCCTGATAATCCTCCATGAGTATGTGGTCTATTGCTTCCATCTGGATGTCCTCGTTATTACGGAACCGCTTGAAACTGCCGAGCGCGGCACTATAATTCTTGGCGGTACCGGAGTGATTCAACTGCCGTAACCGTTCGATGACACCCTCCATAAAAACAAAAAGGGTGTTCTCTTTTCCGGTACGCCGGAACTTTTCTACCACATCATCCGATGAATAATTACGGCTTAGGTTCTCGAACCGTTCTATGATTGCCGACAATCGTTCCATGTCCGAACGTAACTTCCGGGTTATCGACTGCACGATAGCTGCACGCCTGTCATTGCCTGCCGCTATCGGTTCGGAACACTTTTCGTCCCATTCGCGTGGGAACACTTTGTAACTGGTAGTGATCTGTCTGGCAATACGGCGGTGAGTTACCAGATAGACGATAGTGCCCGGACGGTCTTTGACCGTCGAGGGGCGGAATTTTGCTTTTACTGTCGTAGTCATACTTATATTGTTTAAATTGATAATGTACCATAGTCAGCGTTTTAACTTGTGGTATGTAAAAATGGTCAGCGCAACGCAGACGACAAAAAAGCCTGCCGTATAACCGAGCACTTTCCACAGCATGAGGCTGTGTATAAACTTGGCATTGGCCATGCAGATACAGGCGAAAGCCGCCAAAAGAGAAACAATCACCTCTATCATGCACCAGAAGGCGGTGGCGGAAATCACCACGCGGTCCCGCATCGAAAGGCGTTCGAGCAGTCTGGCGCTCTCCTTGTCGATCCTTTCGGCCATCTTCCGGCAAACCGCCTCACCTTCCTGCTCAAGCGTCCGCCGGGCTTCCTCGCTAATGGTAATTTTATTCGCTTCGCGCAGGGAAGAGACCGCCTCGTCCAGTCCGGGCAGGACTTCCGAGAGCCTGCCTTCGAGTTTCTCCACCCTGTCGCTCAAAATACCGACGGCCTTGTAATTGTTTTCCAGCGTATCGGTCAGGCGGTCTTTCTCCTGCATCCTTTCGGCTGCCGGGAGCGCCGCGTCTATTTCTGAAAAATCGAATCTGTCCTTACCCATGTCTCTTATCGTTTTCGTCCGGTCTTGGGTTTCCTGCCGATCATCCTTTCCGCTTCCCGGGCGCAGCGGCGGGCCCATTCCCGGTCATCCTCGTCCTCGCGTCTTCCCCAAGGCAGGTCGCTGGAACCGCCGCCACCTCCGCCGGAGGGTGCGGCCTGCGCCGACATCATGCCCACGAAGAGGGCCACCGCCCTGTCGGTGAGCTCGCGGCTGTTGGCCGTCTCGCGGTAGTCGAACTCCTCGTCGAACACTTTCAGGGCCTCGTCGGGTATGAAGTAGCCGGGGCTTTCCCTGTCGTCGCCGATACGGTACGGGACAGTGCCGGGGCGGTAGTCGGTATATTGCGGAAGCGGTGCCGTTCCTTGCGCCCTGACCGGTGCAGGGCGGGCGGTGGTCGGTGCCGGTGTGCCTGCGGCGGGTCTCGTCGAAACGGCCTTTGCCTTGGGAGCCGCGTGCAGCTTCTTCCACGTGCTTTCGAGCTTGCTCACCATGAGGTTGCGCCCCCTGCCGAGTTCGGAAGCCTTGTACCGGGCGTTGCCTTTCTTCAACACATAGCCGCGCAAGAGGTTCTTGCCGTCCTGCAGTTCCCAAAGCTCGTAGCCCTTGTCCCGTAGCCGGGCGGCGTATTCGAGCCATGACCAGCTTTCCATGGATTGCAGGATTTCCATGCAGTCCCGGTTCACCTGCCCGATGTTCGTGTCCCGCACCTCTGCGGCGGTAGTCCAGCCCCGTTTCAGGGCCACACGCTCGGCGGCACGCTGCGCACGCAGGTGGATGTCATGGTCGTTGTTGATGCGCCCCTGCTCGTCGATGCGGCAGAACGCGCCGTGAAGGTGGGGAATGCCGCTCTTGGATTCCAGATGAAGCCGCACCGTGCCCTTGCTGCCCGTGAGGTTGGTTTTCGGGGAATACGTCCTGCCGTTCTTGTCATACAGCTCGATGTTGTCGAACTCTCTGATGAAGTCGTCCCACAGTTTTTCCCAGTCGGCGATGGTGAAGTCTTTGGTGTGCTCCGGTGCGGGGCTGACCTCGATGCGAATGACGGAATTTTTGACCTTCTTGAACTTGTCCAGCGTCAGCCGCATGGAATCCCATATTCCCGTGGCGTCCAAACCGGGCGGCAGCAGATTGTCCTTGACGTGGAAGATGCGCTCGGGGTGTTTCTTGTTCCTCGACTCTCCCGTGATATAGCTGATGTCGTTTATCCCGTGGGAGATGGATTTCGCTTTTGCTATCATGGTTCCTCCTCCTCGTCTTTATCGTTCCTTGTCCCGTCGGGCAGGCGGTTGTCCGTCCGTAGCCTGTCGAGCACGCCCGTGATGCGCTCGGCGAGCCTGCCCAGTTCCTTGAGCCACCCGAGCATGAACGGGTAGCTGCCGAACATCTGCCTGCGCTTCTCCGGGGCCATGCCGCGGAGCGCGGAGGTGTAGTTCAGAAGGTCGCTCCGGCAACCGATAAGGGTTTCCATGACGGCCTCCTGCCTTGCCGTCAGCCTCGCCTTCGGCCTGTAACCGAAAGCCCTTGCCAGCATGTAGTTGCTGACGGTCATGCCGCACTCGTCGGCGAGGCGGCGGATATGCCGTTTCTGTCCCGGGGTGACCTTGGCGCCGACATACTCGGTGCGCCTCTCTTCCTCGGGCGGAAAGGGTGTATGTTGTATATTCTGTTTCTCTTCTGTCATAAACATTGTCTTAAAAAGGGTTATAAATAAGGTGCGAGCTTGCGAGCGCCGCCACCGGCGAACTGCCAGTGAGCCGCGAGAGCGCCGAGGAATGACCGACCAAAGGGAGGTGATACCTTGGCATATCTCGAAACTGAAAGACGTTTTTGCTTTCCCTGCGGCGTGCCTCCACTGCCAGATAGATACCGTTCAAAAGCTGTTCAGGGGGCGTTCAAGTGCCGTTCAAATGCCATTCGGGGCGGTATGGTAAGGGTTGCCCACATAGCTGCCCTGCCTGTCAGTCCAGCCCTCTATGCAGATCACGGAGGCCACGGAAGCGACTTTGGTGCTGCTTACCGCTATCAGATCCAGCCTCTCCATCGTGGCGAACAGGTTGCGGACTTTTTTCCTCCCCATGTGCCATTCTTCCGCAAGTCCGGTTTCCGAGAACTGCAACTGTCCGGCCTGTAGCTCCTGCGGCCTGCGGAATGAACCGTCCCTGCCGGGGATTAAACGCATACGTGAAAGTAGGTTATAAAAGAGAGTGTGATTGCCGATTGCATTGTCATCGTCATCTTTCGTTGTTCCGTCGAGCCATTCGATAGCCTCTGCTGCAAGGTGGAAACGGATTGTCCGGAATCCCTGCGGCTTACTGAAAAGATATGTTTCCTTGTCCTTCATGTTTTCCTGTATCATTTAGCGTAGATAAGGGAACGGAACGGCGGAATGGTTGGCAACGGTTTTGGTAAAATGCCGTGAATGGAATTTTCCTTGTCCCCTGCGGTTGCATCCGACGTCCCGTTCCGGTTTGGTTTCAGTTCTTCCCTCCGTTCGTGGAGGGTTGGGATTGCAGGTGCTGCCGTGCTTCCTCCACCGCCTTGAAGTCGGACGAGATTTTCATCAGCGCGACACTGATACGGCAGAGCTGGCCTATGTCTACAAAGCCCTTGACCGCTTCCATCAGTCTTTGCACGCGCTCCTGACGGTGTCTCATCACGGCCTCGCTGCTTGTCCCGCTCTCACGGGTAAGCCCGTGGTTGAGAAAGCGGTTGACGGCCAGCATGTCGGTAGCCTCAATCGTGTCGATGTCACCCTGCCCCGTGCCGTAGCCGACCATCACCCGGATGGAGTCGGCCTCGTAGGGCGAACAGGCACGGAGAAACTCCAGAATGGTCTGGGCTTTCGCGCCGATCACGGGCCTGCTCTCTTTTTTCTTCTGTTCCTTGTTTGCGGAATCCTGAACCGTGCTATCCTCGATACCCGGCTCCTTGTTCGTCAGATTGTCCATGTGCATTTTTAATCATTCGTTAATAAATCATTTGTTCCTCTCACGTCCGGCCAGATAGCGTGCGGCCTCGCTGTCGATCTCGTCCTGCGATTTCACCCGTACCCGTTTCAGCCACGCGTCGAGGTCTTCCTTGGCGAAGAAGCACAGTTTGCCGTTAGGCTTGTAGTAAGGGATCGCACGGCGCATCATCATCTTGTAGAGATAGCTGGGTTTCAGCCCGAGATACCGGGCCGCCTCCGTGGTGGTCATCAGGTTGCGTTCATTTTCCATATTCGTTCATTTTTTGATGGTTCCTTAATTGTTCCTTGTTCTCTCGGAAAACCGGAAAACGCTGTTTGTCAGCCTTTTCCTTTCTTCTGTTTCCGATGCAAAGTTAAGTTTGACCTGAAGTGGCCCAATGTGGGACAAATGGGGAAAGTGCATGAAAAAGAAAATGCGCCATACCGTTGTGTATGAACGGTATAGCGCATGGCTACGGTCTGTCGTTTTTATATCGTATGGGGAAGCGGCGGGCGGCTATGGGGTACGGTTCAACCGCTTTGCGTTTTCAATGGCCTTGTCGATGGCCTTGCGGTAATCCTGATTCTCCCTTGTGGCACCTTTGCCGCAAACGTCGCTGCGGTGTTTGTCGTAGTACGACTTGGATATGCCGCAACGTTTCAGGAACTCTTCCGCCCAGAGTTTTCCACGTTCCCGTGGTTTGATGGTCTGCGAGACGGAGAACACCATGTAGCAGACACGCAGGTTCTCTTTCGGGCGCACGGTGACGGCCCGTGAAGGGTTTCAGGTTCAGGAAGTTCACGAAGTCACTGCCCGGCAGGAAGTCGAACTGGTAGTCGTTGCACACCTCGTAGATGAACAGGCACAGGGCGAGGTCAACGGTATCCGTCCATGAGGATGTCTCTTGCAGCAAGGCGTTCATGGCTTGCCCTCCTTCATGCGCCCGATATCGGAGATGATACTCCCGGCGATTCCTTTCAGGCGTTCTACCAATACGTCGAGGAATACCGGTTTGAAGCACCAGACACAGAAATACCGGTCACGCTCCTGCTGCCATTCTTCATATAATAGGTTCGCGTGCGCGTGGACTTCGTCATACTCCGCCTTTGCCGCGCTGCATTCCGCGTCGAGTGACTTGTATTCTTCCGAATCCAGCGGTAGGAAATCCAGCCGGTTGCTCATGGCCGAATACTTGCGCCAGAGTCCGGTGGCGACGGTTTTCGTTTCCTCGTACCGGAATTCAAAAGGTTTGAGGTGTTCTTCGAAAAGGGCTGCAAAGTCCACCTTCTGCAACGGTGTCCTGTCAAGCGAGAGGTATTTGTCCGTTTCCGAAAAGAGGGAAGAAGAAAATTCCAGAAGCTCTCCGGGGTTCTCCCTTACCAGACAGGCCGCCTCCTTGACAAGAATATTCGTGTCATTGAAATCCTGATAGAACAAGGATGGCGGCAAGGCTTGTTCAAAAGACAGTTCACCTTGTTTATAAGTGGCGAGAAGCGTGTTCACCTCACGCAATCGTTGTAAAATATCGGGTAGCATACAGTTATTCATAATCATAGAAACATGGTCATATATACGGGAAGATACAGCACGTCCCCGTCCTTGCGCAGGTCTTTCGTGTAAACCAGATATTTGTTCCTTATCCGGGAAGAGAACTTGCCGCAAAAGGCATCCAGCGATGTATGCGCCTTATAACCAGATGATTTGACTTCGACAGGGCTCACCTTGTCACCGTCCGCAATCAGGAAATCCACCTCGTAGTTATGTTTTCCACTTTCAGTAGGGAAGGTATAATAGTACAACTCGTGTCCGGCGGCTTTCAACATCTGGGCCACCACATTCTCATAAACATACCCGAGGTCTGTGCTCAACTTGTCACTCAAAAGTTTATGATATATTGTATTGTCTGTGAATTTCCTATCCCAGAATGCGAGGGTGACGAACAGTCCGGTATCACCCGTGAACATCTTGTATTTGTTGGGGTCCTGATGCAATGCCATTCCCGCACTCGGATCGTTGGCATGGTAAGCCATATTGACGACCATCGACTCCTTGATTTCGGAAATGATTTCTGCCAGTACGGAATTACGCGTACCATCCGTTGCGCTCCATGCCAGATACCTGTTGGCGTTGTTCGTCAGTTGGGCCGGAATCTGGCGAAACATCTTGGAAGCGTTGCCTGTGGGGTCTATTTTGTTGAAATCATCCTCATACAGCGTTATGATGGAACGCTTTACACTGTCCACCTTTTCCAGATTGTTGGTTTCAAGATAAGCGGCCACAGCCTGCGGCATACCGCCGACAAGCATATACAACCGAAAATCGCGCATCAGCTTGCGGTTCGTGGCGTCACCCATGGACGTCCTGCCGTGAAAACATCCTTGGAGCAGCCTGATTGTGGCGGTGTCCCCCAATGCCCACCTGAACTCCTCGTAATCCATGGGAAACATGTGGAGTTTGACTTCCTCGCTCGGAATCAGGATGTCCCTGACATTCTTACGGATCGAAATCAGCGAACCGGTTTCCATGTAATCATATCTGCCGTCCTTTACAAGATACTTGATTGCCTGCCTCGCCTTGGGTGCAAGCTGGACTTCATCGAAAATGATGACAGACTTCCGTTCCTTCAACTCGACACTGTATTCCAGTTGTAGACGCATGAAAATACGGTTAAGGTCGGAAACATCGTTGAACAGTTCCCGGATTTCTACTGAACACGCGGCAAAATCCACCAGAATATGGGTCTCGTATTCGTTTTCCGCAAATTCTTTGGCGATGGTGGATTTCCCGACACGTCTCGCCCCTTGTATCAACACGGCTGTCCTGCCCTCGTCCGTCCGCTTCCATTGCAGAAGCTCATCATATATTTTCCTTTTGAATATCATATAGCTGCATCGTTATCAATCGTCTGCAAAGATAGTATAATCAACACGAATCTCAAAATGTTTTCATTAAGAAATTGCACAAATCTCAATAATTGAACAATGCAACACGATTCTCAATTTTAATATCGCCTGGAATGGCATGATTCTCAAAATATCCTGCTAATCAAACACGCTGTCCACCAGATTGACCGCCTCGACTTTCTTGCTGTCAACGATTTTCGCGTAAATCTGCGTGGTCTTCACGTTGGCATGTCCGAGCAGTTTCGATACCGTATAGAGGTCTGCACCAAGCGTCAACATCATCGTGGCGAATGTGTGGCGGCTGGTGTGATAGGTGATTTTCTTGGCTATTTTGGCCGTCTCCACCCACTTGGCCAATACCTTGTTGATATTGGGCTCGGCAGGCAATCCGTCAAATATTTTTAATTCGTTGCCTTCTCCGTTTCTCTCGGGCAGCCAGCGGATGGCATGGCGGGAAAGAGGCAGGTAAATCGGTGTGGTGGTCTTCTTCATCACGGTTGACATCCGGTATTGTTCCCCGTCCAGAATGATGTCCTTCCACCGCAGGGCGTACACGTCGCTCAACCGCAGGCCGCAGTAGCAAGAGAAAAGATAGGCACGCTTCACGTCCTCACGGGGACACTCGGTGTCAATCAGAACCTTTATCTCGTCAATGGTCAGATATTCACGCTTGGATTCCGGCACCTTGATGCGTTCCGTGGCTGCAAGTGTCATGATCGGGTTTTCCGGGATGACCTCGGCACGGACAGCGGCATTGAGGGCGGTGGAGAAATAGCCCACGTAGTCCGCTGCACTTTTGGGAGAAAGCGGCTTACCCCACCGAGTTTTGTAAGTATGCTGAATCCAGTCGATAAAATCCAGACACCACTCCTTGTCGATTTCCTGCATCCTCACCTTTTTCCTGTAAAGGGGAAGCATACGGCAGACCGTCCGCAACAGTTTCAGCCCTCTTGCGCCCTTACGTTCCTGTTCGGCAAGATAGGTTTCCATCCAGTCGTCCAGCAGCATTTTGGAACGGACGGATGTCTTTTTCAGCCCGGCTTTCGAGTGGGTCAGTTCGATGATGCGTTTCGACTTGATGGCCTCCACCGCTGCTTTGGTGGCCCGGTTCTGTTCCTTGATCATGGAATTGATTTCAGGCAGCAGGTACAGTTTCAGGAACTCGTAACTGCGCTTGCCGTCCATGTAGATGTCGAGATAATAGGATTCCGAGCCGTCGGCGAGCTTCTTGGTGCGCACTTTCACTGGCTCTTTGAGTCTGGTTGCCTTCCTTGTTGTTGCCATATATTATGATGTATTTAGAATGCGTTGTCAACCAATGCGATTGCATCGTCTTTCTTCTTGTCCACAATTTTCGCGTAAACCTGCGTGGAACGCACGGAACGGTGGCCGAGAATTTTGGAAACGGTATAGATGTCCGCCCCGAGCGTCAGCAGCAGCACCGCGCATGAATGCCGGGCCGTGTGGAAGGTCACGTTCTTCTTCACCCCGGCCTTTTCCGCCCAGTTCTTGAGATTGACACAAAGATTGCCTTCATTGGGCAGTCCTCCGAAAACAAGGCCGTCGGGCGTGCAGTCCCCTCGTTCCGGCAGCCATTTCACGGCTTGGGATGATAGGGGGATATAGACGGGATGGATGGTCTTCGTCATCACCACCGATGCACGCCATTGTCCACCTGACATGGAGAGGTCACGCCAGCGCAGCTTTCGGATATCGCTGATACGCAGCCCGCAGAAACAGGAGAACAGGTATGCCTGCCGTACCTGCTCGTTAAAGAACGGCGTGGCCATCATCCTCTTTATTTCCTCGATGGTCAGGAAATCCCGCTTGCTCTCGGGTACCTTGATTTTCTCGGTCATTTCCAGCCTGTACCACGGGTTCGAGGCAATCAGGTTCTCACGGACGGCCTCGTTCAATGCGGTGCGCAAGGTCGTATAATAGGAATGCGCCGTTTTGGGAGATACAGGTTTGCCCCATGCGGTCTTGCAGGAAGAGCGGAGCCAGTCGATATAGTCAAGATAGAATTGCTTGTCCACATCACAGAGCCTGACATCCACACGGAATTTCAACAGGTTCTTGCGGGCGTTGTCGATACCGTTCAGGTCACGCGCTCCCCGGTGCTCGTGGTTCTTACGAACAATGGCCATCCAGTCGGACAGCAGCATGTCGGAGGATGTGCTTTCCGGCACCGCTTCCACCTTTGCGTTGAGCAGTGCTTCCGCCCGCTCACGCCGGATGTCTTCCGCCTTGCGGAGTGTCCGCGCGTTTTGCCGCTTCGCTTGGGTGGATGTCTCCGGCACGAGATAGAGTTGCAGGAACTCGTACTCGTGCCCGCCGTTCACGCTACGGTCAAGAAACAGGGATAAACGCCCGTCCGCCAGTTTGCGGTGGCGTAACTTGAACGGAGATTTCTCTATCAATGATTTCTTTTTTCTTCCCATTGTCAGTCAGTGATTTATATCCATGCACAAAGATACGAAATAATCCGAAAATGAGTATCGTTTTAGGTAACAAAAATGGTGAATAATAGCGATTTTTAAGGAATACAATAGAAATCATTATCTATTTATAATATATTGATAATCAGTAATTACATGGATTTTCTTTGTTTTTATTTTCCCTTATTTTGCATACATTGGCTAATGGGAAACTATTTACCGTTCGGATGTCCCCATGGGCGACTGTAAGGTCATTCATTTCCCTTACAGTTACCGCACTTCACAAATACGCCTGAACATATTGAAAGCATCTGCACCGCCATCCATTTACGAATTCAATGTCATTTATAAATGATGGAGAAAATCCGGTAAATGTACGTTGCCGAATACACAATATCATAAAGAAGAAGCACTATTAAAACAGTAGTTCTTCCGTGTCTTTCCCTTAAATTACAGATATATTTTTCTACCTTTGCCACGCAAAGTCAAAATATGTCCGAACGTAAGATCATACATATCGATATGGATGCCTTTTATGCTTCCGTCGAACAGAGAGACAATCCGGAACTACGGGGGAAGCCGTTGGCTGTGGGCCATGCGGAAGAACGGGGCGTAGTGGCTGCCGCCAGTTACGAGGCACGCCGCTATGGAGTGCGTTCGGCCATGTCGTCCCAAAAGGCAAAAAGGCTGTGTCCGCAATTGATATTCGTGCACGGCAGAATGGATGTATATAAAGAAGTATCGCGTCGGATACACGAAATCTTCCACGCCTATACCGATATCATCGAGCCTCTTTCGCTGGATGAAGCTTTTCTGGATGTGACGGAAAACAAGACCGACATCCCTTTGGCGGTCGACATTGCCAAAGAAATAAAGAAGCAAATACGCGAAGAATTGGGACTGATAGCTTCGGCAGGTGTGTCATACAATAAATTCCTGGCTAAAGTGGCTTCCGACTATCGCAAGCCCGACGGACTGTGCACCATCCACCCCGACCAGGCTTTGGAATTCATCTCCCGGCTGCCCATCGAATCTTTTTGGGGAGTAGGGCCTGTCACCGCCCGAAGGATGCATTCCATCGGCATACATAGCGGCAGGGAATTACAGACCTGTACCCTTGAAATGCTGACACGCCAATTCGGTAAAGCCGGACAACTTTATTACGACTTTGCCCGGGGAATAGACCTGCGCCCCGTAGAAGCTGTACGCATCCGAAAATCCGTGGGGTGTGAACATACATTGGAAAAAGATATTTCCATCCCTTCGTCTGCCATCATTGAACTTTACCATGTGACCACCGAACTGGTGGAACGTCTCAAGCGCAACGACTTTGCCGGCAATACACTGACGCTGAAAATCAAATTCCACGACTTCAGCCAAATCACGCGCAGCATCACCCGACCGCATGAACTGCATACCCTCGACAAGATACTGCCGCTCGCCAAACAACTGTTGAAAGAAGTAGACTATTCCAATCATCCCATCCGCCTCATCGGTCTGTCCGTATCCAACCCCAAGGAAGAGAGAGAAGGGACGGTGGAAAAGGAAAGATGGGAGCAACTCTCCTTTGAATTTAGTGACCGGGAGTAAACAAATCGTTCTCCGCCATTGTTAAATTCATAATCAGTAGGTATTGATTATGAAAATAATGGCAAGTAACTTTGCCGATATCAGCCATACGATTTTAAGGTAACAAGAAAGGAGAACCGAATATGAAAAGAATAGTATTACTCCGGCACGGAGAAAGTACATGGAATAAAGAAAACCGATTCACCGGCTGGACGGATGCGGACTTGACGGAGAAAGGAATAGCCGATGCCCACAAAGCCGGCGAACTGATGAAGGAAGAGGGATTCCACTTTGACAAGGCGTATACGTCTTTCCTGAAAAGGGCTGTCAAGACACTCAACTGTGTGCTCGACAAAATGGACTTGGATTGGATTCCCATAGAAAAAAGCTGGCGCCTGAACGAAAAGCATTATGGCTCGCTGCAGGGGTTTGAATAAGAGTGCGACAGCTTCTAAATACGGAGAAGAACAAGTCCTGATATGGCGCCGCAGTTTTGATGTGGCACCGCATGCATTGGAAGAAAGCGATTCGCGCAATCCTATCCGCGAGACCCGCTACAAGAAGGTTCCCGACTGCGACTTGCCCCCGCACCGAGTCTTTGAAAGATACCATCGAACGCATTCTGCCTTATTGGAAGTGTATTATCTTCCCCACTCTGACAACGGAAGACGAACTGTTGGTAGTGGCTCACGGCAACAGCCTGAGAGGTATCATTAAATATCTGAAAAACATTCCCGATGAAGAGATTGTACACCTCAACCTCCCGACTGCCGTTCCTTATATCTTTGAATTTGATGATAAATTGAATCTGAAGAATGACTATTTTCTGGGAGATCCGGAAGAGATAAAGAAGCTAATGGAAGCAGTGGCCAATCAGGGAAAAAAGAAATAACCAAACTTTAACAACAATTACTTTATGAATAAAATAATAGATTTACTTGGCAACCGGGCCGAATATTACCTGGGCCATACTTGTAAAACAATAGATAAGTCACTCATCCATGTGCCTTCGGCCGATACCATCGACAAGGTGTGGATTAATTCGGACAGAAATATCCGCACGCTGAACAGCCTGCAAACTTTATTGGGACACGGACGACTGGCCAACACCGGATATGTTTCCATCCTCCCTGTAGACCAGGGTATCGAACATTCTGCCGGAGCTTCATTCGCTCCAAATCCTCTTTATTTCGATCCTGAAAATATCGTCAAACTGGCCATTGAAGGCGGATGCAACGGAGTTGCCTCCACTTTCGGAGTTTTGGGCGCGGTAGCTCGCAAATACGCCCATAAAATTCCGTTTATCGTCAAACTGAACCACAATGAACTGCTGACCTATCCCACGTCCTACGACCAAGTGATGTTCGGTACGGTCAAGGAAGCATGGAATATGGGAGCGGTAGCTGTAGGCGCCACTATTTATTTCGGATCTGAACAAAGCCGCCGCCAGTTGGTCGAAATAGCCGAAGCATTCGAATATGCACACGAACTGGGTATGGCCACCATTTTATGGTGTTATCTCCGCAATAATGACTTTAAGAAAGACGGTGTGGACTATCATGCGGCAGCCGACCTCACAGGGCAGGCCAACCACTTGGGAGTCACCATCAAAGCGGACATTGTCAAGCAGAAACTTCCGGTCAACAATGGCGGATTCACAGCTATCAAGTTCGGCAAAACCAGCGATAAAGTTTATACAGAACTGACTTCCGAACATCCCATCGACCTCTGCCGTTATCAGGTAGCCAACGGATATATGGGACGTGTAGGGCTGATTAACTCCGGTGGAGAATCACATGGAAGTTCCGACCTGAAAGATGCGGTCATCACAGCCATTGTGAACAAACGCGCCGGAGGCATGGGACTTATCAGCGGTCGCAAAGCGTTCCAGAAACCAATGAATGAAGGAGTAGAACTGCTTCACACCATTCAGGATGTTTACCTGGATACCAGCATTACTATAGCTTAACTTTACTATAAATTATCAGCATGGGAGCTTTGTGAAAAGCATTATACTGACGGGCGGAATCTTTCCGCCCGATTTTCTTGCTCCATCCCGCCTCCGGTTCCCCTTCTCCTTAAAAAGAACATTCTTTTTATCCTCCAACGTATCAAGTATTAAGATAATATTCCTAACTTTGCACTCCGATACACATTATTATATATAAGGTATGATGCAAATAAAAGTAACGGCACCCGCTAAGATACATACAACTATCCAATTACCCTCTTCCAAGAGTATCAGTAACCGTGCACTTATCATCAATGCATTAGGCAACGGAACACACCATCCCGAAAACTTATCGGACTGCGATGATACCCGGGTAATGATACGCGCTTTGAACGATGACAAAGAAACCATCGACATTATGGCTGCCGGAACAGCCATGCGCTTTCTCACTGCCTATTTATCGGTGACACCCGGCACACGAATCATCACCGGAACGGAGCGTATGCAGCAACGTCCGATACAAGTGCTGGTCAACGCTTTACGCGAATTGGGTGCAGATATAGAATATGTAGCCAATGACGGCTTCCCCATTACGCATCACAGGGCGGGAATTAAGAAAAGACACTATCAGTCTGCCCGGCAACGTAAGCTCCCAATATATTTCCGCTTTATTAATGATAGCCCCCGTTTTGACAAACGGACTGACCATCCGGTTGACAGGCGATATCATCTCACGCCCCTACATCAACCTGACTTTGCAACTGATGAACGATTTCGGTGTCCGTGCGGAATGGACAGACGACCACCGGCTCAAGATAGAGCCGCAAGCCTACCATTCCACTCCTTTCTATGTGGAAAGTGACTGGAGTGCCGCATCTTACTGGTATCAGATAGTAGCCTTGTCGAAAGAAGCGGAAGTCACACTGCCCGGACTTTTCAAGGACAGCTATCAGGGTGACAGCCAAGTAGCCGGAATATTCCGCTCACTGGGAGTAGAAACCATATACAAAGACAAAACCGTCATTTTGAAAAAGAATGGCAAGAGTGTGGAAAGGCTGGATTACGACTTTATCAACCAACCCGACCTGGCACAAACATTTGTTGTGACTTGTGCGTTACTAAATATCCCTTTCCGCTTCTCCGGCCTGCAAAGTTTGAAAATCAAAGAAACAGACCGCATGGCTGCACTAATAACGGAAATGAGAAAACTGGGGTATATACTCCATGAAACTGACGGCTCTGTTCTCTCATGGGAAGGAGAAAGATGCACGACCGAAGAACATCCTGCCATCGACACGTATGAAGACCATCGCATGGCAATGGCATTTGCCCCTACCTGTCTGGCATTACCCGAAATATTAATAAACAATCCTCAAGTAGTCTCCAAATCCTACCCCCGCTATTGGGAAGATTTGAGACAAGCAGGTTTCATAATAAAGGAGGTATAAAAACATGTGGATACTCATTATCGGATTAATCGTCCTGACCGCCATTGCCATGGCAGTAGGCTATGCACGAAACAAAAAGATTCAAAAGAAGATAGAAAGCGGTGAACTGCAGGCTGCGCCCGAAATAGTGGAAGCGGATGCCGAATGTTGCGGACAACATGAAATATGCGAAAAAGAAAGTCTGCTGGCCGCCGTAAGCAAAAAGGTAGAATATTATGACGACGAGGAATTAGACCGCTTCCGCGGACATTCTTCCGACGGATACAGTGAAGAAGAAATTGAAGAGTTTCGCGAGGTGATGTATACCTGCAAGGAAGACGAAGTGGCGGGATGGAGCCGCAGTTTACAGCTTCGGGGTATCGAATTGCCGGACGAATTGAAAGACGAACTGTTCCTGATAGTAGGAGAACGGAGATTCAAATAATCCCCTTCCCCACAGAATCGCCCCGACAGAAAAAGTTAATAAACAAACCCAAATGGATATATTAGAACTTTTACATTATACTTTCTTCCGGCATGCCCTGTTGGGAAGTTTGTTTGCCAGCATTGCCTGCGGCATCATAGGTACCTACATTGTGACACGCCGTCTGGTGTTCATCAGCGGTGGCATCACTCATGCCTCCTTCGGCGGTATCGGGCTGGGGCTGTATGCCGGTATCTCCCCTCTTCTGTCGGCTGCCATATTTTCCGTTTTGTCTGCTTTCGGAGTAGAGTGGCTGAGCAAGCGAAAAGATATGCGCGAAGATTCCGCCATTGCCGTCTTCTGGACATTCGGCATGGCAGTAGGTATCATTTTCAGTTTCCTTGCACCGGGTTTCACCCCCGACCTTTCGGCTTTTCTTTTTTGGTAATATCCTTACCATCACGCCGACAGATATCTGGATGCTGGCTACCCTTTCGGTCTTATTGATACTATTTTTCACCCTCTTCTTAAATCCTATTATCTATATAGCATTCGACCGCGAGTTTGCCCGTTCGCAACGCATTCCCGTCGCCATCTTTGAGTATCTGCTGATGATGTTCATCGCACTTACCATCGTCTCCTGTCTGCGCATGGTGGGCATTGTCCTTGCCATCTCACTGCTGACGTTGCCACAGATGACCGCCAACCTGTTCACTCACAGTTTCAAGCGCATCATTTGGCTTTCCATCGCTATCGGATACATCGGCTGCCTGGGAGGACTGGTCATTTCTTATAAACTACAAGTTCCTTCAGGAGCCGCCATCATATTTTTCTCTATTCTGGTGTATGCACTTTGCAAAGTGGGGAAAAGCATTTATCTTTGCAGACATACCCGATAAATAATAAAGAAGTTAAAACAAACAATCATATGGAAATCAAAATCAATTCTTTAGACTCTATCCACGAAGCTGCCCGACAGTTTATCGCAGCCATGGGAGACAACACCGTTTTCGCTTTCTATGGAAAGATGGGGGCCGGTAAAACGACGTTCATCAAAGCTGTATGTGAAGAACTGGGAGTAACCGATGTCATCAACTCGCCTACATTTGCCATCGTCAACGAATATCGTTCGGAAGAGGCAGGCGAACTGATTTACCATTTTGACTTTTACCGTATCAAGAAACTGGAAGAAGTATATGATATGGGGTATGAAGATTATTTTTACAGCGGTGCGCTTTGCTTTATCGAATGGCCGGAGTTGATAGAAGACGTTTTGCCGGGCGATGCCGTGAAAGTTTATATCGATGAGCTGGAAGACGGAAGCCGCAAAATCCATTTTGAAACAGCAGAATAAAAAGGTTCCTTCGGGAAGCAGATAAAGCTAAAGATAATTATCATCTCGTCGGGGGGGGTATGTCAAAACGTGGACAATGCTGTCATTTAGTCCGTAGGGGCGAGGTTCGCTCGTCCGGAAACAGTTTGCTTTGGGTCTTCGGGCAGGCAAACCCTGCCCCTACAGCTGGCGATGGGATAGACCGGTTTAGTTTTGACACACTCCCATGACGGAGTTCATAATAAGGAACCATGTGTTCCTTACTTACAATGACACTATACAAAAATGGGAATGCATTATATTATACAAGGAATATTCGTATTGGTAGGTTTACTTGCCATCCTAGCTTCCTTACTCAACTGGGAATGGTTTTTCACCGCACATAATACACAATTTATTGTCCACAACGTAGGCCGCCAACGTGCACGCTTATTTTACGCTTTATTAGGACTGATGATGATAGCCACCGGCGTTTACTTCTTCCTCAATGTACAAGGTATCGTATGATAAAGTTAAAGAAATACCTGAACCGCCCTACCTATGCAGTAGATAGACCATGGACACTTGCATTACTGAATGCCACCACCATAGGATTGATTCTTGCTATTTTCGAACCTTTTCATTATAGATTAAACAGTATCATTCAATTTGGAGTATTATGTGTTTTTATCGGGCTTACATTCATTGCTTCCGTTCTAGGATTCGTTGTAGCCCCTAAACTGTTCAAGCGTTTTTATGATCCTGAACAATGGACTATAAAGAAAAACATCATACACTGCTTCTCCTTCTTATTGTTCATGGGAGTCTGCACCTTTATCTACGACCATTATTTTCTCATTAAAGCCAATTTTTGGGATGATTTGGGGACACCCGAATTCTACAAGATACTTTGCATTGATATGCTTGCGGCATTCACTATCGGTGCAATTCCACTTATTTTTGGTCTTTTCATTGTAGAAAACAATGCCTTGAAACGTAACTTGTTGGAAGCACAAAAGCTGAACAAAGCGCTTTCCGAACGACATAAAGACGAAAAAGGAAGCAATGAAATGATTACTCTTTCAGGAGAGACAAAAGACTCCGTCACCCTGTTGCCCCAAAATATTTTCTATATGGAAGCATCTGGGAATTATGTCGATATTTATTATAAAGAAGAAGGGAAAGAGAAACACAAACTTCTACGATCCACCATTAAACAGATGGAAGAAACAATGCAGCCTTTCGAATACTTCGTCCGTTGCCACCGAGCCTACATTGTCAATATTAATCATATCATACATATCAGTGGGAATGCGCAAGGTTATCGTTTAAACCTAACCGAAACAACCGAAGAGATTCCTGTATCCCGTACTTACCTGAAGAATCTGAAAAAGCTGAAAGATATTATAAACTAGCAGTAAAGACCTTGTCTTTTATCCCAAAAACATGGGATAGAACACATCAATAAGTGTTTTATCACTAAACATTGATGTATATCCCTCTTATTTGCCCTATTTCTTGTCCACTCTTACTTTTGCTGGAAATAAATCACGAAAATTATCAGCAAAATGAAAAAGAATGTAATTAAAGGAACAAGTATTTGTGTACTATTATTCTTGGTAACAGCAACCAATCTCATGGCTCAGCATATCTGTGGCACAGTAACAGATATGCAAAATCAACCGATAGGATTTGCCAATATCGTTTTATTATCAGCCCGCGATTCTTCATTCATTCAAGGAAGTATCAGCCAAGAAGACGGCAGTTTCGAAATAATTGCCCCATCTCCGAACACATATATAATAAAGGTATCTTCCATAGGATATCAAACCACATATCAAAAGACCCAAAACAGCAAAAAAAGAACACATAGTTTTGTCCAATGACTCGTTTATATTAGAAGGAGTGGTCATTACCGCCAAACGTCCCGACTATCAAATAAAAGACGGCAACCTTGTTACCCGCATTGAAAATAGCCTTTTAAGTAAATCGGGAACAGGGAATGATGTACTGAAACACATTCCGGGCATACAAGAAAAAGAAGGAAAATTCACAGTATTTGGTAAGGGCACACCAATTATCTACATCAATGGCAGAGAAATACGTGACCTTTCCGAACTTGACCGGTTAAGTTCAACAGAAATTCGACAAGTGGAAGTCGTCACGAATCCGGGAGCAAGATATAAAGCAGATGCAAAAGCAGTAATCCGTATTAAAACAGTAAGACAAAGCGGTGACGGAATAGGAATTGACATCCGTTCCACTTGGGGACAGTCTGAAAACAGCAGACTGAATGAGCAGTTAAACCTGAACTACCGACATAACAGCCTTGATATTTTTGGAACTTTCCAATATATACACAATGAATATTTACTCACCCGCCGCGTCACCCAAGATATTTTTGTCGATACCTTATGGCAGCAAAAAATATCATGAAAGAAGCTTCCTATACAACAATTATAAAGGAGAGTTAGGAATGAATTACCAAATCAATAACAATCAATCTGTAGGTATCCGTTATTCACTGTATGCTTCCCCTAAAGATAAAGTGTGGTATAAAGCAGAAAGTGAGATTCTTGCCAATGGAGATTATTATGACCACTTATTGAGTAGTAGCAACAGTGTAACAGTAAAAAAGCCGTCACAACAAATAAATGCATATTATTCAGCTACCTTCGGCCAACTGACTATTGACTTCAATGCCGATGCACTATGGAGTAAAGTAAGAACCACAAACGAAATAGAGGAAACCAGTCACAAACAGGCAAGCCGCATGATACAATCAACAAATAAAGTAGACAACAAACTTTATGCAGGAAAATTGCTTTTCAGCTATCCTATAGCTGAAGGTACATTCTCATTTGGTTCCGAATATACCCATACCCACCGTTATGACCTATTTGCCAACCCACAGGAAATACTTCCTACTACTGATAACCATATTAAAGAAACTCATACCGGATTCTTTGCGGAATACAACCGTTTCATAAAAATCGCATACCTGAATATTGGATTACGTTATGAACATATATCTTCGGAGCACTCCTATAGCAACTTCTTCCCTAATATCTCGTTAGCTACACAAATAGGCAAATTTCAAACCCAACTAAGCTATACTACTAAAATCAAACGCCCTTTCTACAACCAACTATCCAGTAATATGAGATATATGAACCGATTTACCTATATGAGTGGTAACCCAGATTTAAAACCTGAAACAATCCATGACCTCACCTTATCCGGCAGCTACAAATGGCTACAGTTTATGATAAGCTACCAACGCGAGAAAGATGCAATTCTCTATATTACAGAACAATACAAAAAGAATCCTTCGCTATTACCACCGTTACCCACCGTAACTTCAACCGTATAGATAATTTCTCTGCATTCCTGACTGCTTCCCCTGCAGTCGGCAGCTGGCACCCCCAACTCACAGTAGGTGTACAAAAAACAATGGGCAAAAATAGAGCATAACGGAGAAACACTTCAAATGGATACCCCTTATTCTTCTGTACACTCAACAACGGCATCCAACTGCCATATCATTGGACTCTAAGTACAGACATAAACTTCCAAAGTAAAGGGGATTATCAGAATATCTATATGTATCAAAATGTATTCATGATGAACGCCACACTCACCAAATCGTTTCTCAACGAGCACTTATCCATTCATTTACAAGGTATAGACCTGACTCATGGCCGCAAGGACGGTAACCGAATTTATAATAAACACATGAATATGGATGTAGCCAACGTTTCTGACAGTCGTGAACTTCGTTTCACTATCCGTTACAAATTCAATACGGCAAAGAGCAAATACAAAGGGAAAGGAGCTGCAACAGAAGAAATAAAACGATTATAATATACAGAATGGAGGTGTGTCAAAACTCCCCTTCTATCGAAGTCACCCTCGCTACACCTATCTGTGGCGAGGGTGATTTTTAGTTTATGAGAGTTTCGACACACCCTCATTCACTTTTTTATTGTTCTATCAAAAAGGCAAGTATCAGTCTACTTGTCCCAAAGAATTTCCATATTCCATTTCACCCTGCACCACGAAGAACACATCATCGGCTTCATAAGGGCCCATACCGTCATTCGCAGCTTCTTTGACTACGTAATTCACGATTTCATCCTGATCGATGTTAATGTATCCTTCCGCATCCGGCTCTACATCCAGACAACCACTGGTGGTGTAATAGTCAACAATCACGTCGAGGATGTAATACAAATCATCATCCGTGAACTTGTTCTTCAATTCCTGAGGCAGATAGTTTTTGATAAATTCTATCGTTTTTGCATCATCCTCATCTTCCAATAAGAAATCGTCTTCAATTCCCATAGCCATAATGTATTAAAGAGGTGAATATTCTTTTTGATTAAAGTAAAGCTTTCAGCTTTTCTTCCAATTCTGCTTTAGTAACTGCACCGACAGTCTTGTCCTGCACCTTGCCATCCTTAATGAAAAGAACAGTAGGAATGTTGCGTACACCAAAGCGACCTGTCAATTCATCATTGTCATCAACATCACATTTACCGACAACCACCTGATCTTTGTACTGTTCAGCCAAAGCTTCAACATCCGGAGCAATCTTTTTACAAGGTCCACACCATGTTGCCCAAAAGTCAACTACCATCGGTTTTCCTGCATTCAGCAATTCATCAAAATTGCTATCTTTAATTTCTAGTGCCATAATTGTAATATGCTTATAGTTTAAACTGTTAATTGCGCAAATATACTAATTTATTTTATAGGAGAGCATTGGTTGGCTCTTTAAATATGTCATTATATCTTTTTGAACTGCAATCTTTACCACGCGAGACATCAAATTGACATACATCTGACCATCTTCATCCTGTACGTGGAAATAAAGTTCCGCATTACCGGGATTTGCCTTCACCAAAGCCGTAAATTCTTCAATCATCTCTTCATCAATGGCAGACAGAGGTGCTGTCACCGTCAACTTTTCAATAATCTTTTCTTTCACCTCAGGCAGAAGTTCAATTGAGTTTATCTTTATTTCCCATTCCTCCTGACGCCACTGCTTCGGCTGACATTTTCCTCTTAAAAATAAGAACATGCCGTTCATGAAAAAGTTTTTCTTTTCCACCCATTCATTACCGAAGAAAGCAAATTCGGCAGAACCACTATAATCTTCTATTTTCGCAATACCATATGGCTTACCAGTCTTGGTGTAACCCTCGCGGACTCCGGTCACAATCCCTCCCATTGTCACATCTTTGTTTTGCAGCGGAGTCAGATCGGTCAATTCAATCATGTGGGTATTGCATACATTCTCCAAGATAACAGCATACTCATCCAATGGATGGGCCGAAAGATAAATTCCTACCAAATCACGCTCCTTGTTGAGACGTTCCAAATCTCCCCATGTCGGTGCCGGAACTATTTCGGGAGTCGCTACTTCTATCTGGTTCTCACCGCCAAACAAAGAGTTGGATGCAGCAGCCTTATCCATTTGATATTTATTTCCATAGCGTACCAATACTTCCGTAAAGGTTTCATCTTTGGCATTCTTCACAAAGAAATCTTCACGCTTGATGCCGGGAAAACTGTCAAACGCACCTGCCAAAGCCAGATTTTCAATATTCTTGCGGTTACAAGCCGAGAGGTTTACACGCTGAACGAAATCAAAGATATCTTTATATTCTCCATTTCTCTCCCGTTCCTCCAAAATAGAGTGAACAGCACTTTCTCCTACGCCCTTGATGGCTCCTAAACCAAAACGAATATCCCCCTTGCGGTTTACTGAAAACTTCAGATAACTTTCATTCACATCCGGACCTTTGGTCGTGATTCCGGTCGCTTTACTTTCGTCCATCAGCTTCGTGATTTCAGTAATGTTCGAAATATTCCGGCTCATGGTAGCCGCCATGTACTCTGCCGGATAGTTGGCTTTCAGATAAGCAGTCTGATAAGCTACCCACGAATAACAGGTGGCATGCGATTTATTGAATGCGTATGATGCAAACTTTTCCCAGTCCGCCCAAATCTTTTCAAGCACTTTCGGATCATGCCCATTCTTCTGACCTCCCGAAATAAACTTCGGCTTCATGTGATCCAGCTTGTCTCGCAGTTTTCTTACCCATCGCTTTACGCAAAGCATCAGACTCACCGCGAGTAAAATCAGCCAGCAAACGTGACAGCAGCATGACCTGTTCCTGATACACTGTAATGCCATAGGTGTCCTTTAAGTATTTCTCCATGATAGGAATATCATACTCAATAGGCTTACGCCCGTGTTTACGGTCGATAAAGTCAGGAATATAGTCCATAGGACCCGGACGATAAAGGGCATTCATGGCAATCAGGTCTTCAAAAGTACTCGGTTCGAGTTCACGCAAGTATTTCTGCATACCGGCAGACTCGAATTGAAAGTACCGATTGTCCGTCCATCACTATATAATTCATAAGTTACCGGATCTTCAATATCGACTTCATCAATATCCAACACAATTCCCTTACTGTGCTTGATATTTTCTACCGCCTCCTTGATGATAGACAAAGTCTTCAACCCAAGGAAGTCCATTTTAATCAAACCGGTATCCTCAATCACCGAACCTTCATATTGGGTAACCAGCATTTTCTCTCCGGTTTCTTTATCATCGGCCGTACTTACCGGAACCCAATCCGTTATATCATCCCTACATATAATAGTGCCACACGCGTGCACTCCCGTGTTGCGGACATTCCCTTCCAACATCTTGGCATATTTAATCGTATCGCGCAAAATGGGGTCGGGTGACACTTCTGCCGCCTGCAACTCGGGAACGTATGCAATGGCATTGGGCAGATTCATTTTTTTATCTGGTATTTTATCGGGAACCAGCTTACACAAACGGTCGGACTCCGACAACGGCAGCTTCTGTACACGGGCAACATCCTTGATGGCCAATTTTGTTGCCATTGTACCATAAGTAATGATATGGGCCACTTTTTCCTGACCATACTTTTCCGTTACCCAGTTCAACACACGTCCGCGTCCGTCATCATCAAAATCCACATCGATATCAGGCAAAGAGATACGGTCGGGATTCAAAAAACGCTCGAACAGCAAATCATAAGCAATAGGGTCAATCTTAGTGATACCCAAGCAATAGGCCACTGCCGAGCCGGCAGCAGAACCACGTCCCGGTCCCACTGATACATCCAGTTCCTCACGGGCTGCACGAATAAAGTCCTGCACAATCAAGAAGTAACCCGGAAAACCCATGGTTTTCATAATATGAAGCTCAAACTTGATTCGTTCCTGCACCTCCTCACTCAGCACTTCTCCATAGCGTTTGTGAGCTCCTTCCAATGCGAGTTTTTTCAGATAATCCGCTTCCAGCTTAATACGGTAAAGCTTATCATAGCCGCCCAGTTTTTCTATTTTGGACTTAGCAGCATCCTCGCTCATCACCACATTGCCGTTTTCATCCTGCGTAAATTCATCGAACAAATCCTTTTCCGTGTACTTTTTCCTATACTCTTCCTCTGTTCCAAAGTCCTCCGGAATGGCAAAAGTAGGCATAATCGGAGCATGGTCGATACTGTAAAACTCCACCTGGTCACAAATATCTACCGTATTAGACAACGCTTCGGGTACATCGGCAAAGATTTCATTCATTTCCGCACGCGTCTTCATCCATTCCTGCTTGGAGTAAAGCATACGGTTGGGGTCATCCAAATCTTTTCCCGTACTCAAGCAAATCAAACGGTCGTGTGCTTCGGCATTCTCCTCGTCTACAAAGTGAACGTCATTGGTGCACACCAGCTTCACATTATATTTTTTGGAATACTCTATCAGTTTCTCATTAGCAATCTGTTGCAGTTTATACGCTTCGTGATTGGCACGGGGTACGGTGGCCTTATGACGCTGCAACTCCAGATAAAAGTCATCGCCAAAAACGCGTTTATACCATTGGATAGCCTCTTCAGCCTCTTCATACTTTCCGGCAATGATATTCTTAGGCACTTCACCGGCAATACAAGCCGTACAGACAATCAGTCCTCGTGATATTTCTCCAATTCCACACGGTCGGTACGCGGACGCATATAAAATCCTTCCGTCCATGCCTTAGATACCAACTTGATAAGATTATGATAGCCTTTTTCATTCTTGGCAAGCACCACCAAGTGATAACCGCTTTGATCCGGTTTCCCCTCCTTATTAAATAGACGGCGGCGTGCCACATACATTTCACAACCAAAAATAGGCTTGAATAATTTCTTCTTCGCCGCTTCCAGTTGCTCCCTGCATACTGCCAATTCAGCTTCGGGATTCTCACATTCCACCGTACCTTTTTCCAGCCCGGCTATCTTCTTCTTCAAATCTTTTATCTCGCCGTTGGTTCCTCCATTCTTCTTATTTACATAGTTAAAGAATTCCTTGATACCGAACATATCACCATGGTCGGTGACTGCTATTCCTTTCATACCGTCAGCAATCGCCTTATCGACCAAACGTGGAATAGACGCTTGTCCGTCAAGAATAGAATACTGGGTATGGACGTGTAAATGGACAAAATCCTGCATAATTTCTTCTCTCCTAAAAATTCGGTTAAAGATACTCCGCTTTCACAAAACCTGCAAAAAGATAAAGAAGAAGTTATCAACATTCGCTTTTTTTATCTTAAAAGAGACAGAAATAGGCATTTCTAACAACTTTTATTTGCAGGGTTTTCAAAATAAGTATATTTTTGCACGATAATTGGTTTTCTTATATCATGAACCGACTGAAGAAATTAAAGAAAATAAGACTACATAGAGAAGGAACGGAGATTTTAATTGCAAGTGCTCTATTACTGGCAGGCATAAATGCATTGGTATTTTGGGCATTTGACTGCAAAATCCTGTTCTATCTATTGGCAACTGCAAGTATCATCATCTATTTGCTGATGGTGAACTTTTTCCGTTGTCCTATCCGCCTGTTCGAACACGATACCGAAAAAGTAGTTGTTGCACCTGCCGATGGCAGGATAGTAGTAATCGAGGAAGTGGACGAACATGAATATTTTCATGACCGCCGTTTAATGATTTCCATTTTTATGAGTATTGTGAATGTTCACGCCAACTGGTATCCGGTGGACGGAGTAGTAAAACATGTAGATCATCACAATGGTAAGTTCATGAAAGCATGGCTTCCGAAAGCCAGCACGGAAAATGAACGTTCCATGGTGGTTATCGAGACTCCCGAAGGACATACCGTTATGGCGCGCCAGATTGCCGGAGCCATCGCACGCCGTATTGTCACTTACGCAGAAGTAGGAGAAGACTGCTACATTGACGAGCACATGGGATTTATTAAATTCGGTTCACGTGTAGATGTTTACCTGCCACTGGGCACTGAAGTATGTGTCAAAATGGGACAAGCAACCGTCGGAAACGAAACCGTCATTGCTAAACTAAAATAAAAAAGACCTAATGGCAAATTGTATTACACGCCACATACCCAACACTGTTACTTGTTGCAACTTATTTTCCGGCTGTATTGCCAGTGTAATGGCATTTAAAGGAAACTATGAACTGGCGATTACCTTTATTATAATAGGAGCAGTATTTGATTTCTTCGACGGGATGTTGGCACGTCTGCTTAAAGTTTCGGGACCATTGGGAAAAGAATTGGATTCACTGGCAGATGATATAACATTCGGTTTTGCACCTGCTGCCATTGTTTTCTCTTTATTTAAAGAAGTACATTATCCCGATTTCCTGTTACCCATAGCAGAATATATGCCTTACACTGCATTTCTCATAGCTGTTTTCTCAGCCTTGAGACTGGGCAAGTTCAATATCGACCCGCGTCAAAGCAGTTCGTTCATAGGTATGCCGACCCCGGCCAATGCATTGTTTTGGGGTTCCTTGGTAGTGGGTGGCCACTCCTTTTTGATATCCGATTCTTTCAATGCGATATACTTATTTATTTTAGTGCTAATCATGTCTTTACTGTTGATTGCCGAAATTCCGATGTTCTCTTTAAAATTCAAGAATTTGACATGGAGTCAGAACAAAGTGAGCTATATATTCCTGATAGTATGCATTCCTTTACTGCTTATTTTCAAAATCAGCGGCTTTGCAGCCGTTATTATCTGGTATATCATTCTATCTCTTTTAACTAAAAAAAGAGCGTAAACAATACGTGTGGCACACTTGTTGTACGTGATATACTAAAAAAAAGAAATTACTATGTTTGGATTTTTAAGTTTTCTACTTATTCTTTTCCTGCTGATTATCTTTATCGGCTTTTCTATTCTAGGCAATATTATGCGTGTATTGTTTGGTGGCGGCAACAAACGCAGCAATTATCAAAGCCATACATACACCAACCACGAAAATTTCAACAGACAGCAAGATGCCAATGACAGCTATGCTGAAACCGACTCAGCTTCAAACACACATCACAAGTCAAAAGGCAATAAAAAGAAGATATTCGGTGATGACGAAGGAGAATATGTTGATTTTGAGGAACAATAACTCTTCTCCTATCTCCGGTTATCATCGTCTTTTCTTAAAGAAGTCCTTCATCAATTGAGCACATTCATCTGCAAGCACTCCTTTGATTACTACTGTCTTGGGGTGCAAGGCATCAGGTGCATACTTTTGATAACCGCGTTTATCATCGGCAGCCCCTGAAAACCAATTTACCTGTCTGTGCCCATGCTATAGCTCCGGCACACATTACACACGGTTCTACTGTAACATACAGGGTACATTCATTCAGATATTTGCCTCCCAAATTATTGGCAGCAGCGGTGATAGCCTGCATCTCGGCGTGAGCTGTCACATCATTCAACATCTCTGTCAGGTTGTGTCCGCGCCCGATGATACGGTCACGACAAACAACAACAGCGCCTACCGGCACCTCCCCCGATGCAAACGCTTTCTGCGCTTCCATTAAAGCTTGCTTCATATAAAAAGTATCATCTGCCATACAACTCCTTACCGTCTCATATCATGTTCATTGAATAATGTGGGATAATCTTCCTCCATCTTTTGATGAATAAAAGTCAACACTGTTTCACGAAGCCAACGAGCTTTATTTGTTATCTTATACTTCTTAAGATAACAATCCACTATTTTCAGCTCCTCTTCACTCATCAAGCACACCATACGTTGCTTTCTTTTGGGCGTAGATGAGGGGACTTTCACTCTCTTTTTACGTTATTTGCCATATTCTCTGCAAAATTAGCTTTACTTCTGTAAATACAAAACATAAAAATGAGTATTTTTGTGCAAAATGTAACAGAATGGCAGAACACAACGAATTTGGCAAGGAAGGGGAAACCGCAGCAGCCGACTTCCTTACAGAAAAAGGCTACTCCATCCTTCATCGTAATTGGCGATGTGGCAAGAAAGAATTAGACATCGTAGCCAAATACAACAATGAGCTAATCGTTGTAGAAGTTAAGTCGCGCAAAGACATACGGTTTGGCAATCCGGAAGAGGCAGTTAACGATAGAAAAATCCGACATATTATAGCCTCAACCGATGCTTATCTCCGCAAATTTGCTATCGACCTGCCTGTCCGCTTTGACATTATAACGGTGGTAGGACAAGAAGCACCCTTTCAAATCGAACATATTGCCGATGCCTTCTATTCACCTATTTGGTAATACTATACTTATTTATATATGGATATAGAAACAATTCGAGATTATTGCCTCGCCAAAAAAGGGACAACAGAAGGTTTTCCTTTGGAGAAGATTTTTAGTATTTAAAGTAATGGGGAAAATGACCGCCTGCATCAAACTGGAATGCCCTGATTTAATTACACTGAAATGTGACCCGGACTATGCTTTGGAACTGCGTGACCATTATCCGGGGGTAGAAGGTGCTTATCACTTCAACAAAAAATATTGGAATCAAGTATCACTGAAAGGAGATATAGACGACAAAATGATTCTACATTTAATAGATCATTCATACGAAGAAGTCATCAAGAAATTCACCCGTAAACTAAAACAAGAATACAATGAATTGCCCGACTAACCCGACAGTCTCCATACTTAAAAGAAAAAGAAACGGACTCTACCAATAACCGACTTGCGCAACTGTGCGATCGGGAAAATATCAAAGAATTTACCACACTACTGGTTGACAAACAAACAGCCGGTAAGGGGCAACGTGGCAATTCGTGGGAATCTGCCCCCGGCATGAACCTCACTTTCAGTACCGTACTCTATCCCTCAGCCCTAAAAGCTCGTGAACAATTCACACTTTCCATGCTTATCGCCTTGTCCGTATATGACACTTTAAGCACCTATGCAGAAGGTTTCAGCATCAAATGGCCAAACGACATTTATTGGAAAGACAAGAAAATATGTGGTATTCTGATAGAAAATGAATTAGAAGGAGCGTATCTGCTCCGTTGCATTGCAGGTATCGGCGTAAATATCAACCAAGAGCATTTTGTCTCCCCTGCCCCCAACCCTGTTTCACTGAAACAAATACTGGGACGAGAAACAGACAAGCAGGAAGTACTGGAAGGTATCCTGAAAAGATTGTTTTCCTACTATATTCCATTAATTTCCCAAAAGCCGAATATCAAAGAGACTATTCATTCCGATTATCTGAACGCACAATACCGCCATAAAGGAATGTATCCTTACAGGGATGAAAACGGAGAATTTAAAGCAAGTCTCGAAGCAATAGAACCGGACGGACACCTCCTGTTGAGAGATGAAAACGGTATGCTCCGAAAATACGCATTCAAAGAAGTGCAATATATCATATAACAATATTAAGAGATGCAACTAAGCTACGGAAATAAAAAGATTCTTCAGATTGCCATTCCTTCCATCGTATCGAATATCACAGTTCCACTGCTTGGTCTGATAGACGTTACCATTGTGGGACATCTTGGTTCGGCTGCTTACATAGGAGCGATAGCCGTCGGCGGAATGCTGTTTAATATCATTTACTGGATATTCGGTTTTCTACGTATGGGGACCAGCGGCATGACTTCACAAGCATACGGCAGACACGATTTAAATGAAGTAACCCGCCTGCTGTTACGCTCTGTGGGAGTAGGCTTATTCATCGCCCTAATCTTATTAGCTCTCCAATACCCTATCGAGAAAGTAGCTTTTACATTAATCGATACCACAGACGAAGTGGCACAACTATCCGCCCTCTATTTCCGCATCTGTATTTGGGGTGCGCCTGCCGTATTGGGATTATACAGTTTTGCCGGATGGTTTATCGGTATGCAGAATTCGCGTTTCCCCATGTACATTGCCATCACTCAAAACATCGTGAATATCGTGGCAAGCCTTTGCCTGGTCTATGGCTTCAACATGAAAATAGAAGGAGTAGCCATCGGCACATTAACCGCACAGTATGCAGGATTAGTGATGGCATACCTGCTTTGGATTCGCTATTATGGCAATTTAAGAAAGCGCATCGAATGGCATTCCTTTTTCGACCGACAAGCCATGTACCGTTTCTTTAAGGTGAACCGCGATATCTTTTTCCGCACCATCTGCCTGGTGGCCGTTACCGTATTCTTCACTTCGGCAGGAGCTGCACAAGGAGAAGTCGTTCTGGCTGTCAATACACTGCTCATGCAACTATTCACTCTCTTTTCATACATCATGGATGGGTTTGCGTATGCCGGAGAAGCATTGGCCGGTAAATACATCGGTGCCGGCAACAGGCGAGAACTCCATCAGACCGTGCGCCGACTGTTTGGTTGGGGAATCGGCCTTTCCCTTGCTTTCACCTTATTATATGGAGCAGGCGGACAAGCCTTCTTGAGATTATTGACCGACGATGAAATAGTAATCACTACTGCCGGAAGTTATTTTTATTGGGTACTTGCCATACCTTTAGCCGGGTTTTCGGCATTCCTGCTCGACGGCATATTCATCGGCGCAACAGCCACCCATCTCATGCTTCGCGCCATGATAGTGGCATCGGGATGCTTCTTCCTTATTTATTACGGATTCAAAGGGTACAATGGAGAACCATGCACTGTGGATGGCATTTATCACCTACTTACTGCTTCGAGGTGTGTTACAAGGCGTGTTGGGGAGAAAAATTTTAGGCTACTATCCTTTTCGGCAAAAGCAGCCAGCCAAGTGATCATTGATAAAACCCGAAGCCTGCAAGTGAGCATAACAAATCGTCGTTCCAAAGAACTTAAAGCCTCGTTTTTTCATATCCCTGCTCATGGCATCGGACTCGGGAGAAGATACCGGAATCTCACTTAACGAGTTAAAGGTATGAACAATCGGCTTTCTATCAGGAAAGAATGACAGTGTATAATTGTAAAAGCTGCCAAACTCTTTCTGTATGGCAAGAAAAAGCCTTGCATTAATAATGGTCGATTTGATTTTCAGGCGATTTCTCACAATACCGTCAAATCGCATCAGCCGTTCCACATCCTCATCGGTCATTTGCGCCACCCGTCCGGCATCAAAATTACAAAAGGCCTTTCGATACCCTTCACGTTTTCTAAGGATAGTTATCCAACTCAACCCTGCTTGAGCACTTTCCAGCACTAGAAATTCAAACAAAGTATCATCATCGGTCACCAGTCTGCCCCACTCCTTATCATGATAGTTCACATACAACTCATCCGTTCCACACCAACCGCAACGTCCGTTTATTATATCTTGCATAGTCATCACATTTATAATCCGACACAAAGATAATTGATTCACAGCTCTTATTACAGTGCCAAGTATCAAATTATTTTTTATCTTTGCCCAAACAATAAATAATAAATCACTATGGCAAGATTTAAAAGAATACTATTAAAGCTGAGTGGCGAGAGCTTGATGGGTGAAAAACAATATGGCATAGACGAAAAACGTCTGAATGAGTATGCACAACAAATCAAAGAGATTCATGAACTGGGTGTGCAAATCGGCATCGTTATCGGTGGCGGTAACATCTTCCCGCGGGCTGAGCGGTGCTTCAAAAGGTTTCGACCGTGTGAAAGGCGACCAAATGGGAATGCTCGCAACCGTTATCAATAGTCTCGGACTGAGTTCCGCCTTGGGCGCAGCCGGAGTAAAAGCACGCGTACTCACCGCCATACGCATGGAACCTATCGGCGAATTCTACAGCAAATGGAAAGCCATTGAAGCAATGGAAAACGGTGAAGTGGTCATCATGTCAGCCGGTACCGGAAATCCGTTCTTTACCACTGATACCGGCTCTTCACTACGCGGTATCGAAATAGAGGCAGATGTCATGCTGAAAGGTACCCGCGTGGATGGTATCTATACTGCCGACCCGGAAAAAGACCCCACGGCAACCAAGTTTGACGATATTACCTATGACGAAGTCTTGCGCCGCGGTCTGAAGGTGATGGACCTCACCGCAACCTGCATGTGCAAGGAAAATAACCTGCCGATTATCGTATTCGATATGGATACACTCGGCAACCTGAAGAAAGTAATGACAGGAGAAAGTATCGGTACTTTAGTACATAATTAATGTTACATTTAGAGAGTGTGTCAAAAGCAATGAAGTGTTTCATTTTGATACACTCTCGTTCTTTATAAGCACAGAACGGTAACACCTCCGTTCAGAAAGATTTGTTGAAGAAGTATAAAAGGCCAATAGCACACTTATCAATTAAACAATTACAGCATAAACAGTCTCAACTCGGCATTATCCATCTTGGGCACACTACGTAAATGCTGTAAAGTTACTCCCTGAATATGTGCCTGAACAGCACGGTTTATTAACCCATGGCCAACAGCCAAAAGTGTCTTTCCTTCATAATTCGCCTTTATATAATCAAGGAAACAGCCGGCACGCTGATAGAGCATCTCCTCCGTTTCCACATCTGCCGGAATGTGATGAAGATCTACCTCCTTGATACGAAGCCCCGTCCAGCTCCCCCAATCTATCTCACGAAGCAAGCTTGTTGTTTCCCATGGCGGTTCCTACCCTCCATCACTATTTCGGCTGTATCCATACAGCGTTTCAAGTCACTGGAAACGACAGCATCCAATGGAATCCTTTTCAAAGAATCCCGTAAAACCTCCGCTTGGGAAATCCCTTCTACAGTCAACCGTCCGGGCAAATGTCCTTGAAATATACGCGCTATGTTTTCTTCCGTCTGCCCATGCCGGGCCAAATACAATGAAATCATACTCTATCCATAATTATGTCAGCAAATATACTCCAAAATAGTTGAAACGCACTGTATCGGAGTCCCAAAATACATACAATCTTTTTATTCATCAGGGGGAAAGAAAACAGAGTTTGGGAAACTTTATAAATAAATCCTCTGTCATATATTGCAGATAATCAAAAATAAATTACTTTTGTTTCACTAAAAAACAACGTATTGATAATATATAACTTAAAATAAAAAAACAGTATGACAGACGCAAAGACTTGCATTAACGATGCACAAGAGAAAATGGATATGGCCGTTATGTATCTGGAAGAAGCCTTAGCCCATATCCGTGCCGGAAAAGCCAGCACCAGACTGCTTGATGGTATTCGTGTTGATTCTTACGGGAGCATGGTGCCCATCAGCAACGTAGCCGCAGTAACTACTCCCGATGCACGCAGCATCGCCATCAAGCCATGGGACAAGAGTATGTTCCGCATCATCGAAAAAGCAATTATGGATTCCGAACTCGGTATCACTCCCGAAAATAATGGCGAAATCATCCGTTTAGGCATTCCCCCTCTGACCGAAGAACGCCGTAAACAATTGGCCAAACAATGCAAAGGCGAAGGCGAAACAGCCAAAGTAAGTATCCGCAATGCACGCCGCGATGCCATTGACGCTTTGAAGAAAGCCGTAAAAGAAGGTATGCCCGAAGACGAACAAAAAAATGCAGAAGCCAAACTTCAGAAGGTACACGACAAGTACATTGCGAAGATTGAAGAACTGCTTGCCGAGAAAGATAAAGAAATTATGACCGTATAAAAGAACAAAGTGCGCGGATTAGTAATAAAAAATACAGGCAGCTGGTATCAGGTAAAGACGGAAGACGGACAGCTCATTGACTGTAAAATCAAAGGAAACTTCCGACTGAAAGGGATTCGTAGTACCAACCCCATTGCTGTGGGAGACTACGTAAAAATCATTATGAATAATGAAGGTACTGCTTTTATCAGCGAAATAGAAGACCGTAAGAATTACATTATCCGACGTGCCTCTAATCTTTCCAAACAATCACATATACTGGCCGCTAACCTTGACCAGTGTATGTTGATTATTACTATTAATTATCCTGAGACTTCGACTATTTTCATTGACCGCTTTCTGGCTACCGCAGAAGCATATCGTATTCCTGTCAAATTAGTGTTCAACAAGATAGACAAGTATGACGAAGATAATCTGCGTTATCTGGATGCTGTAATCAACCTGTACACACACATCGGTTATCCCTGTTTTAAAGTTTCCGCGCTGAACCATATCGGTATAGATGAGATTAAAAAGGACTTGGAAGGCAAAGTCACACTTCTTTCCGGTAATTCGGGAGTAGGTAAATCGACTTTAATCAATGCCATTCTTCCGGAAAAGAATCTAAAGACAGGAGAGATATCCGATTACCATAATAAAGGGATGCACACCACCACTTTTTTCTGAAATGTTTCCTATAGGAAAAGACGGATATATTATTGATACTCCGGGTATCAAAGGTTTTGGGACCTTCGATATGGAAGAAGAAGAGGTAGGACATTACTTTAAAGAAATATTCGAATATTCTGCCAACTGCAAATACGGTAACTGTACCCATCGTCATGAACCGGGCTGTGCGGTTCGTGAAGCAGTAGAAAAACATTTAATCAGCGAGTCGCGCTATATTTCTTATCTTAATATGCTGGAAGATAAAGAAGAAGGTAAATATCGCGCAGCCTATTAACAATCATGACTTTATGAAAAGACATCTTATCTTAGCCGCACTTCTCACAATTGGTGCCGCAAACCTGAATGCTGCTTCTCCCAAGAAAACAGCACCGGAACAGAAAGGAGTAGAAACCATCAACCGTGCAACCGCCGAAGCGCATATCGAATTCCTTGCCTGCGATGAGTTGGAAGGTCGTGAAGCCGGATGGAAAGGCGGCCGCATCGCCGGTAACTATATCATTTCATGCCTGAAACAAATGGGCCTGCAACCTTTATTTGACGATTATGTTCAGCCTTTTGAGGTGTGTCATGCAGAACGCCAAATTAAGAATAAGCGCTGGCAAGTTCACCCCGACTCTATCGCCGCCCTGAAAAGACAGTCCATCAGAAGCTGGACCTGCGCAATATCCTGGCCAAGATAGAAGGGAAGAATCCAAATGAGATTGTAGTGATCGGCGCGCATTACGACCATCTCGGTTATGACCCTACTTTGGAGGGTGACCAAGTCTATAACGGAGCAGACGATAATGCCTCCGGAGTAGCAGCTGTGCTACAAGTAGCACGTGCTTTTCTGGCAACAGGAGAGCAACCGGAACGCACTGTTATTTTTGCTTTCTGGGACGGTGAAGAAAAAGGGTTGTTAGGCTCACGCTACTTCACAATGACCTATCGAGTTGAAGAAAATAAAAGGTTATCTGAACTATGACATGATAGGACGCAATAATAATGAAGAGCAGCCCAAAGGGGTAGTCTACTTTTACACCGCTGCCCATCCGCGTTCGGTGACTGGCTGAAAAAAGACATTGAAGACTACCGCTTGCAACTGGAACCCGATTATCGTGCATGGGACAATCCTGTAGGTGGAAGTGACAATGGAAGTTTCGCCAAAGAAGGGATACCTATTATATGGTATCACACCAATGGTCATCCCGACTATCATCTACCGGGTGACGAAGCGGCAAAAATTAACTGGAATAAAACAGTAGATATCACAAAAGCTTCTTTCCTTGCCATGTGGAAACTGGCAAACGAAAAAAAATATTAAAAAGAAGCGCGGCGTTTAAACTTAACACCGCGCTTCTTTTCTAACTTTACAACGATGATTGCATTCATCGGAAATCAGATATCAGAAAAGCACATGAATAAACGAATTAAATGGGGCATTATATTAACAATCGGAATCGGACTGTCCGGTTTAGGCATCTATCAATTCACCCCACACGAAAATGAAGAGTTAACGGCAGCCGATGCACTGCCCAGAGAGAATAAATCAAAGACACTGAAGGTGAATGCCCAAGTCATTACACCTCACTTGCTGACTGATGAAATATTGGTAACAGGACGCTTAGTGCCTGACGAAGAAGTGAACCTCTCTTTTGAAACCTCCGGAAAGATTACCGATATTTTCTTCACAGAAGGCAGTTCCGTCAAGCGCGGAGAGCTATTAGCCAAAGTAAACGACCGGCAATTGCAAGCCCAGCTAAAACGATTGGAAGCTCAAATACCACTGGCAGAAGACCGTGTTTTCCGCCAAAACGCCTTGTTGCAACGCGATGCTGTCAGTAAAGAGGCATATGAACAGGTAAAAACAGAACTGGCTACCCTGAATGCCGATATTGAAAATATAAAGGCTAGTATTGACATGACAGAACTACGCGCTCCTTTCGATGGAATTATCGGACTGAGACAGGTTAGTGTCGGAGCTTATGCCTCTCCCACTACCGTAGTCGCCAAACTGACTAAAGTAAGCCCGCTGAAAGTTGAATTTGCCGTGCCCGAACGTTACGCACGCGAAATAAAAAAAGGAATGAATCTGGACTTCAGAGTAGAAGGACGGCTCAACGCTTATCCTGCACAAGTATATGCACAGAATCCAGTCTGGATATGGAAACTCACTCACTGAACATTCGCGCCATCTATCCTAACCGGAACGGAGAGTTATTGCCGGGACGCTATGCTGATATTCAGTTGAAACAAAAAGAAATAGCAGATGCAATAGCTATCCCGTCAGAAGCAATTGTACCCGAAATGGGGAAGAACAAAGTCTTTGTGTATCGCAACTGAGTGGCAGAACCGACCGATGTAGTTGTCGGCATCCGCACCGAATCCGAAATCCAGATTGTTCAGGGTTTGGCTATCGGTGACACTATCCTGACTTCGGGTACACTGCAATTACGAAAAGGTATGCCGGTTGAAATCCAGGCTCTTAACTAACCACAAAAAAAAATGCTTCAATGAATATATCCGAACTTAGTATTCGTAGACCGGTGCTTGCTACCGTACTTACGATTATCATATTACTTTTCGGACTGATTGGCTACAACACATTGGGAGTTCGTGAATACCCGTCTGTGGATAATCCTATCATCTCAGTTACTTGCAGCTATTCCGGTGCGAATGCAGATGTTATCGAGAACCAAATCACCGAACCCCTGGAACAGAATATCAATGGTATTCCCGGTATACGTTCCCTATCCAGCGTCAGTCAGCAAGGCCAATGCCGCATCACGGTAGAGTTTGAATTGTCCGTCGATCTTGAAACGGCAGCCAACGATGTGCGCGACAAAGTTTCCCGTGCACAACGCTATTTGCCGCGCGACTGTGACCCTCCCACCGTATCGAAAGCCGATGCCGATGCCGTCCCCATCCTGATGGTAGCTATCCAAAGCGACAGCCGTTCACTGCTGGAGCTTAGTGAAATAGCCGACTTAACGGTAAAAGAACAATTGCAGACCATATCAGATGTAAGTAGCGTTTCCATCTGGGGTGAAAAACGTTACTCCATGCGCTTATGGCTTGACCCGACTAAGATGGCAGGATACGGAATTACTCCGGTAGACGTAAAAAATGCAGTTACCAAAGAGAACATCGAATTACCATCCGGCAGTATCGAAGGAAATACCGTTGAACTGACATTGCGTACCATGGGACAGATGCATACAGCTAAAGAATTCAATAATATTATATTAAAGGAGGTAAACGGCAATGTCATCCGTTTCAGTGATATAGGTTACGCCGAACTTGGTCCTGCCGATATCAAAAGCTACATGAAAATGAACGGAGTTCCGATGGTAGGTGTCGTTGTGATTCCCCAACCGGGTGCTAATCACATCGAGATAGCTGATGCCGTATATCAGCGCATGCAGCAGATGCAAAAAGACCTTCCAGAAGATGTGAAATACAGCTATGGCTTTGACAATACCAAATTCATACGCGCTTCCATTGACGAGGTAAAGACAACGGTATATGAGGCTTTTATACTGGTTATCATTATTATCTTCCTGTTCTTACGCGACTGGCGTGTAACGCTGATTCCCTGTATCGTGATACCGGTATCGCTTATCGGAGCTTTCTTCGTCATGTATATTGCCGGATTCTCCATCAACGTCCTCACCATGCTGGCCGTCGTGCTCTCTGTCGGATTGGTGGTGGATGACGCTATTGTAATGACCGAGAATATCTATATCCGAATAGAACGGGGAATGAAACCGTTTGAAGCAGGAATCGAAGGAGCCAAAGAAATATTCTTTGCTGTAATATCAACTACCATCACGCTGGTTGCTGTTTTCCTCCCCATCGTATTTATGGAAGGAACCAGCGGACGACTGTTCCGCGAGTTCAGCTTTGTTGTAGCCGGTTCTGTCATCATCTCCTCATTTGCGGCATTGACATTTACCCCGATGCTTGCCACCAAACTACTGGTTAAACGTGAAAAGCAGAGTTGGTTCTACCGCAAAACAGAACCGTTCTTTGAGGGAATGAACCGCATCTATGCCCGTTCATTGGATGCTTTCTTAAAGAAACGTATATCGGCTATCCCTATCACGCTGTTAATGGTAGTTGCCATCGGCATATTATGGAGCTATATCCCGGCAGAAATGGCACCGATGGAAGACCGTTCGCAAATCAGCATCAATACCCGTGCTGCCGAAGGAGCCAGTTATGAATATATCCGCGATTATACCGAAGATATCAATCATTTGGTCGACTCCCTTGTGCCTGATGCCGAATCGGTTACGGCACGTGTGTCGAGCGGTAGCGGTAATATCCGTATCACACTGAAAGATATAAAAAACCGTAACTACACCCAAATGGAAGTAGCCGAACGTATCTCAAAGGCTATCCGCAACAAAACAAAGGCTCGTGCCTTTGTCCAGCAACAATCTTCTTTCGGCGGACGCAGGGGAAGCATGCCTGTACAATATGTATTGCAGTCCGTCAGTATTGAGAAATTGGAAAAAGTGTTGCCTGAGTTCTTAAGCAAGGTATACGATAACCCGACATTCCAAATGGCTGACGTCGATTTGAAATTCAGGAGCCCCGAAATGCGAGTCAACATTAACCGTGACAAAGCGGGCACAATGGGTGCCAGCGTACGCGACATCGCAGAGACACTGCAATACGGCCTCAGCGGACAGCGCATGGGGTACTTCTATATGAATGGAAAACAATATGAAATCTTAGGACAGATCAACCGTCAGCAACGAAACAAACCTTCCAATATCAAATCCATCTATATCCGAAATGATAAAGGAGAAATGATTCAGTTGGATAACTTGGTGGAATTCGTAGAGTCTGTGGCACCCCCCAAACTTTACCACTACAACCGCTTTATCTCGGCTACTGTTTCTGCCGGACTTGCCGACGGAAAAACAATCGGACAAGGATTGGAAGAGATGGATAAAATTGCCTCCGAAACCTTAGATGATACTTTCCGTACCGCACTTTCGGGTGACTCTAAAGATTATCGCGAAAGTTCGTCCAGCCTGATGTTTGCCTTTATACTGGCACTAGTACTTATTTACCTCATTTTGGCGGCACAGTTCGAGAGTTTCAAAGACCCATTCATCATTATGCTGACAGTGCCATTGGCCATTGCGGGAGCACTCATCTTTATGTTTGCCGGTGGCATTACAATGAACATCTTCAGTCAGATTGGTATCATCATGCTGATTGGTCTGGTGGCAAAAACGGTATCCTGATTGTAGAATTTGCCAATCTGAAACAAGAATCGGGTGAAGACAAAATGGCAGCCATCCGAAATGCGGCCTTGCAGCGTCTCCGCCCCATCCTGATGACCAGTGTCTCAACCATATTGGGGTTGATTCCTCTGGCCTTTGCAACCGGTGAGGGAGCTAACCAGCGTATTGCCATGGGTACGGCCGTTGTAGGTGGTATGCTTGTTTCTACTTTACTCACCATGTACATCGTACCGGCTATTTATACCTATATTTCTACTAACCGAAAAGTCAAAACAGAAACCGTATGAAACGAATTATTATAGTAATGTGTATCTGCCTGGCAGGAATAACCGAGATATATGCACAATATCCTTATACACTAAAGAAATGCCTGGAAGAAGGACTTGCCAATAACTATTCCATCCGCATCACCCGCAATGAAGAGCAAGTGAGCCACAACAATGCCACACTTGCCAATGCCGGTTATCTGCCTACACTCGATCTGTCGGCAGGATACAGCGGTTCATTGGACAACACAGACAGTAAAAACCGCAGCACCGGAACCACTACCGGCGAACGCAACATCTACGACCAAACCCTGCAAGCCGGACTGGACGTAAACTGGACGCTCTTTGACGGATTTAATATCAGCACAACCTATAAACAATTAAAGGAGCTGGAACGGTTGGGCGAAACAAATACCCGCATCACATTAGAAGATTTCATAGCCGGACTGACCGCCGAATATTATAACTACGTCCAACAAGAGATACGCTTGAAAAATTTCCTGTATGCCGTATCACTGTCCAAAGAGCGTCTGCGCATTGTGGAAGAACGCTATCATATCGGTAACTTCTCCCGACTGGACTACCAACAGGCAAAAGTAGACTTTAATGCTGACAGTGCACAATACATGAAACAACAAGAACTGGTAGTAACTTCTCGCATCAATCTGAATGAGCTGATGGCCGTGCAAGAAGTCAACCGCCCTTTGCGCCTCAATGATTCTATCATTACAGTCAATGATGCACTGAATTATGACGAACTGTGGTCTGCCACCCTGTCGACTAATGCCGGACTACTCCGGGCAGACCAAAATACGACTATCGCTCAATTGGACTACCGAAAAGTATTGTCGCGCAACTATCCCTACGTGAAATTGAAAGCCGGATATGGCTACACATTAAATAAATATGAAACCAACGCCACCAGCCGAAGAAGCAACTGGGGACTGAACGGAGGTATCACGATAGGCATCAACCTGTGGGACGGCAACCGCCGTCGGGAAAAGCGCAATGCAAGTCTCGCCATTCGTAACTCCCAATTGGAACGTGAACAGCTAGAACTGGGACTGAAAGCCGACCTGAGTAACCTGTGGCAAGCCTACCGCAACAACCTGCGTCTGTTGAATCTGGAGCGTCAAAACCTGGTAGCCGCCCGCGAAAATCACGAAATAGCCAAAGAACGTTACCTGCTCGGTGACTTGTCAGGTATTGAAATGCGTGAAGCACAAAAAGTCTGCTCGATGCAGAAGAACGTATCCTTTCGGCAGAATATGATACCAAAATATGCGAAATATCTCTGCTTCAGATAAGCGGCAAAATAACGAAATATCTCGAATAATCGTTATAGACTTTACTACAGGTTTGTATTTCATGACGGTAATCCGTACCTTTGCACCCAATTATCACTAATTAGGTTATAAAAAGATATGGGATTATTTATTAAGAAACCTTTTTCCATGCTTCAGGCTGAAGCAAACGAATCGGGCGCAAAGACACTTAAAAGAGTGTTGGGCGCATGGAGTCTGGTAGCATTGGGAGTAGGCGTAATTATCGGAGCAGGATTATTCTCCATCACAGGAACAGTAGCAGCAGGATATACCGGTCCTGCCATAACACTTTCTTTTGCCATTGCAGCCATCGGATGCTGTTTTGCCGGACTATGCTATGCCGAGTTTGCCTCGATGATACCCGTGGCAGGTAGTGCATATACCTATTCATACGCCACCATGGGAGAGCTGATAGCGTGGATAATCGGCTGGGACTTGGTTCTGGAATATACAGTGGCAGCCACCACAGTCAGCATCAGCTGGAGCAGATACCTCGTCGTCTTTCTCGAAGGAGTAGGAATCAACCTTCCGCATGCACTTACAGCCTGCCCGTGGGACGGAGGAGTGGTTAACATTCCGGCTTTCCTTATCGTAGTACTGATGAGCATCTTCCTGATTAGAGGCACAGAAGGCAGTTCCATCTTCAACGGCTTTATCGTATTTCTGAAAGTAGCGGTTATCCTCACCTTCGTAGTACTAGGCTGGAAATACATCAATACAGAAAACTATACTCCTTACATTCCTGCCAACACAGGGACATTGGGAGAATTCGGTTGGTCGGGCGTATTGCGCGGAGCAGCCATCGTGTTTTTTGCCTTTTTGGGCTTTGATGCCGTGAGCACGGCAGCCCAAGAAACCAAGAACCCCAAACGGGATATGCCCATAGGGATACTCATGTCATTGTTCATCTGTACCATACTTTATATGGTCTTTGCTCATGTAATGACAGGAGTTGCCCACTACACCGATTTCGCAGGTCAACAAGGTATCGCACCCGTAGCCGTAGCCATCGACCACATGGGACATGCCGATGCCGCCGGCATCATTCACCCCGATTATCCGTGGCTGAATCGCGCCATCGTACTTGCCATCCTTTTTGGTTATTGTTCCGTCATTATGGTAACCTTGTTGGGACAAAGCCGTGTTTTCCTCAGCATGAGCCGTGACGGATTATTACCCCCTTTCTTCTCACATATCAATGAGAAGTTCCGCACACCGGCACGCAGCAATCTATTGTTCATGGTCGTCGTAGGATTATTGGCAGCATTTGTTCCGGCACGCGTAGCAGGTGAAATGACCAGCATCGGAACACTATTCGCTTTCACTCTGGTTTGTGCAGCCGTGCTGATTGTCCGTAAAAGCATGCCTGAAGTGCACCGCGCCTTCAAAACACCTTTTGTGCCGGTCGTACCGATTCTCGGAATCCTGACTTGCCTGTGCATGATGCTTTTCCTTCCGGCGGATACTTGGATTCGATTGGTATTGTGGATGCTAATCGGTCTGGACGTATATGCCTGCTATGGAGTAAAACACAGCAAACTGGAGCAACACATACCGCGCCGACGCGGACTTACCATACTCAACATGATAGGTATTGCCTTATCTGTCTTATCTGTTATCACTGGATTATGGCATCAGCAGACCGTGGGTTGGGACGAAGATAAGACCTTACTCATTATCTCATTTGTCTTCGCTTTTACTCACTGTGCTTTCTATATGATACGCATCTGGAAACAGACCTCCCAAAAGAAATAAAGACCAAGAGAGATAGAATATCATAAAAGAGTTTCAAAAGAAATAGGCATCCGTCGTTAAAAAGCGGATGCCTATTATTATTTATAAAAAAAGGATATTGCTTATTTACAATTACCCAAGCAACGCGGTTTCAACTGCTTGAAGAAATCGTTACCCTTATCATCTACCAAGATGAATGCAGGGAAGTCTTCCACTTCAATCTTCCAGATAGCCTCCATACCCAATTCAGGATATTCCACACATTCAATGCTCTTGATATTGTTTTGTGCAAGGATAGCAGCCGGTCCGCCTATAGAACCCAAATAGAAACCACCATGTTTCTTACAAGCATCAGTTACTTGCTGGCTCCGATTACCTTTTGCCAACATAATCATGCTGCCTCCATGCTCTTGGAACAAATCCACATACGGGTCCATACGTCCTGCAGTAGTGGGACCCATAGAACCACATGCCATACCTTCCGGTGTTTTTGCCGGACCTGCATAATAGATAGGATGATCCTTGATATACTGAGGCAAATCTTCACCGCGGTCCAAACGTTCTTTCAACTTGGCATGAGCGATGTCGCGACCAACAATAATTGTTCCGTTCAATGAAAGGCGGGTAGCTACCGGATACTTGGTCAGTTCTTTCAAGATGTCTGCCATCGGCTGGTTCAGGTCAATCTTCACAGCATCACCTTCGCCTGCTTCGCGAAGCGCTTCCGGAATCAATTCACCCGGTTTGTCATCCATCTTTTCAATCCAGATACCGTCCTTATTAATCTTACATTTGATGTTACGATCGGCAGAGCAAGATACACCGAGCCCGATCGGACAAGAAGCACCGTGACGGGGCAAACGGATGATACGAACATCGTGTGCCATATATTTACCGCCAAACTGAGCTCCCAAACCAATCTTGTAAGCTTCTTCCAATACTTGCTTTTCAAGTTCCACATCACGGAACGCACGTCCGTATTCGTTACCCGTAGTGGGCAACTCATCATAATAATGAGTGGATGCCAACTTCACTGTCAGCAAATTCTTTTCAGCAGATGTACCGCCAATTACGAATGCGATATGATAAGGAGGACAAGCAGCCGTACCCAAAGTCTTCATCTTTTCTACCAAGAATGGTACCAAAGTAGCCGGATTCAGCACAGCTTTTGTTTCCTGATATAAATAAGTCTTATTGGCAGAGCCACCGCCTTTGGTTACACAAAGAAAGTGGTATTCCATACCTTCGGTAGCCTCCAGGTCGATCTGTGCCGGCAAATTACATTTAGTATTCACCTCATCATACATATTCAAAGGAGCATTCTGGGAATAACGCAGATTCTCTTCTGTATAAGTTTTATAAACACCTTCGGAAAGTGCTTCTTCATCACAATAACCGGTCCATACCTGCTGACCTTTTTCACCGTGGATGATAGCCGTACCGGTATCTTGGCAAAGCGGTAATTTACCTTTAGCAGAAACTTCCGCATTACGCAAGAAAGTCAATGCTACATATTTATCATTGTCACTGGCTTCGGGATCGTTCAGAATCTTAGCAACCTGTTCGTTGTGCGAACGGCGCAGCAAAAACGAAACGTCACGGAATGCGGCATTTGCCATTGCAGTCAAACCTTCTTTTTCAATCTTCAAGATAGGTTTTCCTTCAAACTCACTTACTGACACATAATCCTTAGTCAGCAAATAATACTCAGTTTTGTCAGGTCCCAAATCGAACATGGGCTGATAGTGGAACGGAGGTGTTGCCATAATGATACTTATTTTAGTTAATTAGTTATTAGTGACACAAAGGTAGTAACTATTATCGAAATTTTTCCTTAATTAGCGTAAAAACTTTCAGAGAATGTCCTTACCTTTGCCGACTCATTATTTAATAACCTAATATTGTATATGGAAAGAACAGGCAAATTACTTCTTATCACTTCTCTATTTTTATGCTTTTTCGGTCTGAAAGGATGGACCCGCGACAGAGCCACCAACCAACCGGACAGTTTGGAGCTCCGACTCATGGAAATCTATACCAAGCGGGAGGTTATGATTCCGATGCGTGACGGAGTGTAACTCTACACTGCTATTTACGAACCGAAAGACAACAGTCGGAAACACCCTACCCTGATGATGCGTACCCCTTATTCGTGCAGCCCTTACGGAGAAAGGTTTGATAATTATCTGAAAACCGCGCTGAAAAAGTATGTTGACAAGAACTATATCATTGTTTTTCAAGATGTTCGCGGCCGCCACAAAAGTGAAGGAGACTTTGTACAATTACGCCCGTTAAACAAAAACAGAAAAGGGAAAAAAAGATAAGAAAAAATATAGATGAAGCCACCGATACTTATGATACCATCGAATGGCTGATTCATCACACTCACAGCAATGAACGTGTAGGAACCTGGGGCATCAGCTATGAAGGCTTTTATGCCACCATGACCGCCTCATGTAATCATCCGGCATTGAAGGCCGTTTCACCGCAAGCTCCGGTCACAGACTGGTTCAGGGGAGACGACCGCCATCACAATGGTGCGTTTACCCTCCTGCAAACCACCAATTTTCTCCCCCGTCTGGAAGGCCGCAACATGGGAAAAGGCGTAATGCATCAGATTGTGAAAAACGATGTATATACCGACTTCCTGTCTATCGGCACATTTAAAGACATAGATAATCTGGTGAGAGATACAACTGAAACCATGTGGAACAATATCAAGAATCATCCCAACTTTGACGAATTCTGGAAAGAGCGTGATGCACGTACATCTTGCTACAATCTGAAACCTGCTATACTGGTAGTGGGCGGACTGTATGATTCAGAGGATTGCTATGGTGCATGGAACTTATACAAAGCAATCAAAGAGCAGTCTCCCGAAACCGACCTTTATCTGACTTTCGGTCCTTGGTGGCATGGCGCTTGGACACGCCACAGCTTCCAAAGTATCGGAAATGTTTATTTTGGCAAAAGTACTTCGGCTTATTATATGGATGAGATTCAGTATCCCTTCTTTCGCTATTTTTTGGAAGGAGAAGGAGAAAAGCCCAAAAATCGGGTAAACATATTCTATTCCGGCGAGAATGAATGGAAGACTTATGAAGAATGGCCTGCAAAAGAAATGGTTCCAACTCCTTATTATATCCATGCCGACGGTTCAGTATCCACTCAGGCACCGAAAGAAGAGAAATCATATACAGAATATGTATCGGATATGTCACGGCCGGTTCCTTATACAGCCAATCCGACTACTTACCGCACATTGGAATACATGATTGATGACCAACGTTTTGCCACTTCACGCCCGGATGTCATTACCTTCATGACCGAACCTTTGAAAGACACACTAACCTTGGCAGGTCCAATCGAAGTGGAACTCATGACAGCCATAAGCAGCACCGATGCAGACTTCATGGTGAAAGTGATTGATGTTTATCCCGAAAGATTCGAATATCCACAAGAAATACGCAAACAACTGAAAAGTAATTATCCCATGAGTGGATTCCAACAAATGGTTCGCGGCGAATTGTTCCGAGGACGTTTTCGGGAAGGGTTTGACAGCCCCAAACCTTTCAAACCGGAAGAAATAACACCGGTCAACTATACTTTATACGATGTAGCCCACTCTTTCTTACCCGGACACAGGCTGATGATACAAATTCAAAGTTCATGGTTCCCCATCATTGACCGCAACCCACAGAAGTTCATAGACACTTATCATTGCGGAGTGGAAGATTTTGTGATGAAACAAGACATTAAGATATTTCATCAACAAAATGCAGCAACCAGACTTCTACTTCCGATAGTGAAGAAGAAATAGAGTATACACTATGTATTTTAGGCACAGAAAACATGGAGCTTACGGAATAAAAAATAATCCGTGTTTATCCTTGAGTTCTGTGCCTAAAAGAAATATTATTCCAAACACGCATCTAAGTCACGTACCAACTGTTCCTTATCCAAATGCTGACCGATAAAAACAATCTTCTGCATACGGTCACCATATTTATCGTCCCAATCACGCAGCAAGCCCGGTTCCCGGCGCATCACTTCCATCAATTCTTCTTCCGGTGCTGTGGCATACCACAAACCTGCTTCTTTCAGTTTCTTCTGCACACCGGCCTGTTCAAAAAGGAAAGACATGTCCGGGTTATTGCTAAAGTAACATACCCCCTTAGCACGGATAATATTACGGCCCCATTTGGTAGCAACAAAATGGTCGAACTTATGAATATCGAACGCAGGACGACGATAGTAAACAAAAGTACTGATGCCATATTCCTCCACTTCACCACCTTCATGATGATGGTGACAATGCTCATCGTGCTCTGCGTGATGAGTATCCCCTTCATGTTCTTCGTGGTGATGGTGATGTCCGCGCTCTTCCGCCTCCCGTTTCTGCTCTTCTGTTAGTACTCCTTCTATACCACGTATCCAACCGGCAGAAGTGGCAGTCCGTTCAAAATCAAACAACCCCGTATTGATAATCTTATTCAAGTCCACTTCGGCATAGTCACATTCTACGATTTCGGCAGCCGGTTGCAAAGTACGGATAATTTGCTTGATACGCTCCAATTCATCACGCTTTACTTCCGAAGCTTTATTCAACAGGATAATATTACAGAATTCAATCTGTTGGATAATCAGATTTTCAATATCTTCTTCATCAATACCTTTACGAGTTAAATCATTACCGCAAGAAAACTCACTTTGCAAACGTAAAGCATCTACTACAGTTACAATACAATCTAACCGGCATGAACCGTACACAGTATTCATGCCTGAAATAGAACAAATGGTCTGTGCAATAGGAGCCGGTTCACAAACGCCGCTTGCCTCAATAACAATATAGTCAAAACGCCCCAATTTCATGATATCATCTATCTGCTCCACCAAATCCATCTTCAGAGTACAACAGATACAACCATTCTGAAGTGCCACCAAACTATCGTCTTTCTTGTCTACAATTCCACCTTTCTGAATCAAGTCGGCATCAATGTTCACTTCACCAATATCATTGACAATAACTGCGAACTTGACACCACGCTTATTGGAAAGAATATGATTGACCAGCGTAGTTTTTCCACTGCCTAAATAACCGGTCAGCAATAATATAGGTATTTCTTTTATTTTCATTCTATTATCCTTCTACTGCATTCACTTTCAGAAATTTTCACCTCTTCGGCTACAAAGAGACATCCGTTTCGTCGTAAGTCTGATAAAGGAAATCATTATAAGGGTACTTCTGCACATGGAGTTCCCTTACCTTATTATATATGACCTCCTTCAGTTCTTCCAAATTAGTTTTCTCTTTTGCCGAGATGAAAATACAATTATCATTCAATTTAGCCATCCACGTATTCATCAACTCATCCAAAGTAATGTTTTCCTTGGTTTTAGGAGTCAAATCGTCTTCCGGTTTCTCGATATAAGTGTATGCATCTATTTTGTTGAACACAATCATAGTGGGTTTACCACCGGCACCTAAATCCGCAATGGTTTTGTCTACTACCGCTATTTGTTCTTCAAAATCAGGATGCGAAATATCTACCACGTGAATCAACAAATCCGCTTCACGCACCTCATCCAATGTCGATTTAAAAGAATCGACCAAATCTGTCGGCAACTTACGGATAAACCCTACCGTATCCGTCAAAAGAAAAGGTAAATTATCAATTATGACCTTGCGCACGGTCGTATCCAACGTAGCAAACAACTTGTTTTCTGCAAAGACTTCACTTTTTGAAAGCAGATTCATCAATGTCGATTTTCCTACGTTAGTATATCCTACCAACGCCACACGTATCATTCGGCCGCGGTTTTTCCGCTGAGTCATTTTTGCTTATCAATCTCTGCCAAACGCTCCTTCAATAAAGACATACGGTTCAAGATAATACGACGGTCCATTTCCAATTGTGTTTCACCCGGTCCACGCAAACCTACAGACCCTTTTCCACCACCGGCACCGGATCCACCGCCCTGACGCTCCAAGTGTGTCCACAAGCGTTGCAGACGGGGCAACATATATTTGTATTGAGCCAGTTCTACTTGAGTTTTGGCATTCGCTGTTTGCGCACGCATGGCAAAAATATCAAGAATCAGTGAAGTACGATCCAATATCTTCACCTTCAGTTCAGCCTCAATATTCCGTATCTGCTTTGCAGAAAGCTCATCATCAAAAATCACCATTCCGATTTCTCGTTCTTCCTCTTCCTCCCGATGAATATATTCCTTAATCTCTTCCAGTTTCCCTTTACCAACATAAGTCACAGAGTTGGCAGACGGTAACTTTTGAGTATACCTCTTCACAACCGTTGCTCCTGCCGTTTCTGCCAAGAACTCCAATTCGTCCAGATACTCCATTGTCTTCCGTTCATCCTGAGTCTGCGTAACAAGACCTACCAGAATAGCCGTTTCGACTTGTGCTTCAGATATTACAAATTCTTTCATTTATCTATGATTATAAATAAGTTCGCGACAAATATAACAAAAAAAGAGGATGAACGTTGAACGTTCATCCTCTTTTTTATGATTCTTCTGAGATATGAATCCTCCTATTCAATTCTATAAAAGAACTAAAACATGGTATCTTTTTCATTAAAGAGTTTTTTCTCGTTCAGTCTTATTACTTTTCCAAATTTCTTCAACGCATCAATACTTATATCCTTAGGATTTCCCAAAACTCCGATTATAATCGGCTTGCCCTTGATATTCTTTTGATAATAATCCACAATATCCGGGAATGTCAAGGAATCAATCAAAGGTAGTTCCTCCTTAGCCGGATCGTCAGTATAGCCCCTGCGTTTCCATTCCGCTATCCGGAGACTCAAGTTACGAGAATCAGGGTGATCGGTCAAAGCTGATTGGCGCAAGTAGCTCTTTATATTATCAATACGTCCCGGTCGTTCAGGCATATCCGTCAATAACTTCATATATAAATCAATAGCGTCAACAGCCTTGTCATTTTGGGTATCGATATAACCGGAGAAATAAGTCTGCGCTCCCGGAAGCCCGCGCGAAGAGGCAAAACCATAAGCGGTATACGCCATAGAATTCTTTTCACGAATCTCATTCATTATCAATCCGCTGAAACCGCCACTGATATACTGATTAAAAGCCTCACGCCTTACATTCTCTTCCCGATTATAATCTCCCATAGGAATATAGAAATAAATCTGGCTTTGTCGGGCATCACTGTTAGGAAGGAAATAAACCGTATTTTCCATCGGGCTTATCATATCCTTCATAACAGGAGAGGAACTCTGCTTCTCGCCCGCCACCAAAGGCAGTGAAGTACTCAGCACCTGATAGACGGTTTCAAAAGGCAAGGTACCCGAGTAGTGGATTTCCGACGCATAGGCCGTAGCACGATTGATATCACCGGTCAATTCCGAGAGGTTCAGCTCCGTCAGTTCCTTGTCGGTCAGCTCCGATTTATAATCAGACTTATCACCATACATAATATACTGACGCAAGGCATCTGCCAGCAAATTGACATTTTCCTTGCGGGTAATACGACCGCTTATCACATTCCCTTCCAGACTCTTCAACTGTCTTTCGTCCAGTTTAGGCATCAGTAACTGGCGGGTAAGCAACTGGCAGGCCTGTTGAAGTGCATTCTCATAACCGCGTAATGTCACATACAGATAACTGTCATCGGCATCCACGACACACGTCGCATTCAATTTGCTCAACTCTTCTTTCAGTTCTTGGGGCTCAAAGCTTCCCATAATACCGGCATTGTTCATCAGCGAAGCGGCATACTCAAGCCGAGGGAAAATCTCCGAACCGACACCGTATTTCAATAATAAAGTAAACACCTCATTCTCCTCATTTCGGGTATAATACACATGAGAATAGTCATTAAGCTTACGTTCCTGCACCCTACTCCAATCAACAAACTTTTCCTCTACCTTATTAATAGCCATATTCTTGAACTGACGGGCATACAGAGAAGACTGTCCGACAGGTGGCTCAATGGGCATATAGTCAGGCTTCTTAATCTTCTGGCTCTTGACCGGCTTACCCTTCTCATTGTAAATAGCAAGGTAATTGCCTGTCAGATACTCTCTCGCAACCCGTTTGATATCATCAACAGATATTCCCATGACGACATCTTTATAATTCAATACCTGATTGATATCCCGCTCATTGACAAAGGCATCCTCCAAAAGGTGGGCCTTAAAGTTATTGGATTCCATACGCAAGTCAAAATCCCGGCACATACCGGATTTGACGGTCTCCACAACCCATGGTTCAAAATCGCCTTGGGCTATCTGCCGAATAGCCTTCAGCAGCTTCTTTTCAACACTTTGTTGGATTCAAAACGCCTTTGATTATTATCATAAGAAGGAACACCGGTAATAATATTTCTTCCCTGTTCACGAAATGTCACGGGCGAGGCATCCTCTCCCAAAAGTTCACCATCAATCGTCAGTTTGTTCAGCAGACCGGTCTGACTGCCATTACTGAGCAGTTGCATACAGATTTCCAACGCAGTTTCATCCTGATGACCGTTCTTCACCCCTTATAGACCAGCATGACAGAGGGATACCGAGAAAACTTGGTGTTGTATTGCACACGCCCCTTGATGTCCAAATCAGGATAGACTTTACGCTCGGGAGTAGCTTTGGAATGTAACTTACCGAAAGCAGCGGCAATGCGTCCCATTATTTTCTTGGTATCAACATTCCCCACCAAAATAAGAGCCATATTCTCCGGGGTGTACCAATCATTGTAGAATTTGATAAGCTGACTCAGGCGGGGATTCTTCAAATGCTCCCCCAAACCAAGTATTGACCGTGAGTAAGGATGTCCGGCAAATGCCTGTTGCATCATAAACTCACCGGTTTGGCTGTTAGGATTATCTTTGTTGCGATTATACTCTTCATAAACAGTTTCCAACTCATTCTGAAATGTACGAAAACAGGATTTACAAACCGTTCGGAAGAGATTTCCAGCCATTTGTTTATCTGATAAGGAGGAAAGGTATTATAGAACACTGTATAATCTAAACTTGTTCCGGCATTAAGCCCTGTTCCGCCCATTCCTTCAATGAGTTCGGAAAACTCATTAGAAAGGCTGATCTTACCTGCTTCAATAGTAAGGTTATTAATTTCCTTTCCGATAACTTCTTTTCTGACAGGATCATTCTCCCCCGGCCATTTCATCATATTTAGCTATGATTTGTTCATAAATGGGAGCTTCCTTTTCCCAGTCGAGTGCACCGATCTTCTGTGTACCTTTGAACATGACATGTTCCAGATAATGAGCCAGACCGGTATATTGTTCCGGGTCATTGACTGCACCGGTGCGAACAACAACTTCTCCAAACACATCTGATTTGCCCGAATCTTCCCAAATAAAAAACAGACATGCCGTTTTTTAACTTAAAAGTCTTGAGCCCCTGTGCTTGTACTTGAAAACAGAAACACATTGATAATAGAAGAAAGATATGAACGAAGTGTTTCATAATATGGATTTTATTGATTATTGAATTAAATAGAAAGGTCATACATTCCTAATTAATAATATTGGGATGTATGACCTTAACCTATGATTTTTAGAAAGTGCTATTCATGTTTCATACTCAAATAAAAGAACCGAACGAACCCGCACTACAAGAAGCCTGCCAGTTTCCGGTAATTAAAGTGCCACCTTTAGCCGTAAACGAACAGCTTATTGTCTTTGTATAATTTTCAATAGCATCATCAACACCTTTCATAAGAACTTCTCCATAGGACGGATGAAGCATTACAATTTGATCAGTTGGAATAACAAGAGTTCCATCTGCCTTATTGTAAGTACCTGTAATTTTTTGTCCACCATTAAATATATTGAAAATTTCTACAGAAGTTTCGCTTCCTGCAACATAATTAATCTGAACTTTGTAACTTTCCGGTTCTTCCTTGCCTTGAGCATCATACTGAATCGCCGTATATGTCCCATCTATACTATATACCGGAGCAACAGGAGTCTTTATCGTTTTCGACTCACTTGTCACAATTCCACTGTTCGCAGTAACGGCATAAGTGCGTACATAATATGTAGTATTTTCATTCAAATTAGATGCATTAACAGTAAATGGAGTATTTAAGTCTGCTGCAGCACAGATAATGGAATTGGTAAATTGTTCGTCCGTAGACAACATTGCACCAATTTCTAAGACTTTATCAGTTTTTACCTCTAATGAACCGGTTATCTTTACAGTTGAAAAATTAAGTACGACAACATCCGTTGTAGATATCGTTGGTGCTATTGAAGCATCATACTCTATATCAAAATCTGATTTTGAAGGAGTATCTTCATCTTCACATGCAACCATAAAGGAAGCAAGCAAAAGAGAAGTTATAGATAAGAATAAATATTTTTTCATAAATCTCTTATTTTATCATTGATTATTATGGATTTTGTTCTGATTCATCCATCTGATCATTTTCTTGGAACTCACGTCTCGGAATCTGATAAAGTAGCGTCCAGTCTCCGGCTTTAAAGTCTAATCTACCACCTACCCAATGGTTACTTCCTTCATAATTACGTATAATATCCTTTTTTAAACGAAGGTGATCAAAGAAAGAAAAACCTTCTCCCCATAATTCCAAACGACGTTGAGTATAAACCTCATCTACTGTTACAGATGTTTTATTCCAAGAAGGATCACGGTTAACCATCAATTCTCTTAATACAGAAGCTGCTTCACCATTTTTTATTCAAATGCGCCAAGGCTTCCGCTTCTGTCAGATAAGCTTCAGACAAACGCATAAAAACATAATCGGCTTCCCATCCTGCTACCTTTTTAAATTTTAAATTAGTATAATCAGGCACCTGTCTGTCTCCTGTATCATAAGTTATAACAACCTTTTCTCCGGGATTTGCAAATTGTTTTCTACGTGCATCTGTCTCTGAAAAATTACTGAACAAACGTGCATCTATTTTTCTATATTGTCCAACAGCCCCTCCGTAACCTGCGTCATAAGAACAAAGAAATGAAAATAACGAAGCAAACATAGTGGTAGTTTCTCCTGTAATATCTGCACCCCACATCCATTCTTTGTTATTGATATTATTAAATCCATCGGTAGCAATTTCTGATAAACTCATTAATTGTGCATCAGAGTTTGTCCGTGCAGCATGCGCCAAATCTGCAGCTTCTTGCCAACGCTCCATATTTAAATAAATACGAGAGAGTAACATTTGAGCAACTTCCTTATTTATGCTCGTTTTTGCTTTTCTTTTAAAGCCTTCCAAAAGACTGATACCATTCTTTAAATCAGCTTCAGCCTGTGCATAAACTTCTGCCACCGGAACACGATTCAAACGTGATTCACCTTCATTGGGAGTATAAATAAGAGGTACTCCTAAAGCTGTTGCCGGATCAGGCAAAGAAGAATAAGTTTGTTGGTACATACTTATTAAATAATAATAAGCCATACCCCTAATAGCTAACGCTTGTCCTTTCGCAGCATTTATTTCAGCACTTTCAACTCCTTCTGGTATCTTGCTAATAATATCATTGGATTTATTAATTAACGTATAGAAGAAATTCCAATACATAAATGTACGAATGTATTGTTCTCCCCGATATTGGAATTGATAATCGAAAGTAAACCAACCAGAACCTTGTACTTCAAAAAGCCAAGTCATCTGTCATTACATCACCTAAATGAAAAAATGAAGTAAGTCCAAAATCATTATGCACAGTACTAGAGCTTCCCTGTGTATTATATTGATTCATATAATTGTACATACCAGCCAACAATGGATCAATAACTATCATTAATTTATCCGGGTTTTTGGTAGCAAGATCATCAATCTGCTCTCCTGTTGCTACATCTGTAGGATCAACTGTTATATAATCTTCACCGCAGGATGATAAAGTTAAAGCTGCGGTAAGCATAGATATCGCTGTTATTTTTAATGACTTCGTATATTTTATTTTTATCATAAGTTCATACTAATACCAAAAAGAAATGGTTCTAATAGCCGAGTATGCAGCGTCTTTCAATGAACCGTCAATAGCCTGTCTTGGATCAAGTCCTGTACGTTTGGAAGACAACCAAAGATTATCCCCGGAAGCATACCCACGCAATGATTGAATAGCTAATCTATTAGTCCATGCTTTAGGCAAAGTATAACCTAATGTTATATTCTTTAAACTGAAATAATCATTTTTAGTCAAGAAACGGTCTGAACTCTGATTGGCATGTAGATAGCCTTGCTGAACACGAGGAACATCTGTATTGGGATTACTTGGTGTCCAACGTTTAAAGATATCAGGAGACCAGTTTGTTCCGGCAGTACCACCAGCCATCAATGCAGAGTAACCGGTATCCATTAAATAACCACCTCCTTGGAACGCAGTTGCAATACTTAAATCAACTCCATATGCTTCTACTGTAGTAGATAAACCACCATAGAATGTAGGAATAGCAGACTTTCCTATCTGATAACGAGTTGCCTTATTGGGGTCATTTGTCGTGCCCATAACAATATTCCCATTTTCATCTTCTTCATCTACATAATATAATGCATCACCATTAGCAGGATCTACTCCTGCATATTTATAAGTATACCAATCATACAGACTGCCACCTTCTTTTCTCCACCATGAACCGGTATAATAACCATTGGGGTCTTTACCTTTTGCTAATTTAGTAACCGTATTCTTATACTTAGTGATGTTAGCATCAATATTCCATTTGAAATTATTTGTATTAATAATCTTAACGCCCAATTCCACTTCAAAACCATTATTTCTCATTGACATATCATTAACAGCTTTGGTACCCGGCAAACCAGCTGAAGGAGGCATTGCCTGATAATAAAGTAAATCTTTGGTTTCTTTGATGAAATATTCTATATTTCCTGTTATTCTATCCCATAACCCAAATTCAACTCCAACATTAAAATTATTACTTTTCTCCCAAGTTAAATCTTTATTACCACGCCATGTATAATTGATACCGATTGCACCATCTTGCGGCACAACTTCATATTGATCTAAGTAAGGAGTAGAATTACCTAAATTATCATTACCTTGCGTACCATAGCTGGCCTTTAACTTAATGTTATTCACGAAATCTATTTCTTTCATAAAGTTTTCTTCGCTAATACGCCAAGAGGCACCGACAGACCAAAAACTACCCCACCGATTATCCGGATGAAAATGAGAAGAAGCATCTCGACGATAAGATGCTGTCAGATAATAACGATCTCTATAATCATATTGCAAACGCGAAAAGAAACCTTCCAAATTATATTTATTAGTATAAGAAGTTGCATTTTTCAGAGAAGCTCCATTCGACAGCTCAGGGTTGTTAGGAATTAAAAATTGTTCCTTCATAGCCATCAAATAAGTAAGCTTATCCGATTTAACTTCATGACCTAATAATACATCAATATGATGATCTCCAAAATCTTTTTCATAAGTTAGCAATTGATTGGTATTTAATGCAAAATAACGCTGAGCATAACGATAGCTACGTCCATTGACATTTAAAGCATCTCCACCGATAGGAGTTTGAAAATCAACTTGCGTTAGATTCATATTATCTGCACTCAAATTGAAAGTAAATTTGAAGTCTTTTAAAAATTTAACTTCAGCATATGCTTTAGCAGAAATAATATCATATGTATACTCACGTATATCATTCACTAACTGTGCATATGGGTTAGCATTAGCTCCATAAGGGCGTGTATGTCCGTCTGTTACTCCATAGTCATACGCCGGATTACCATTACTATCATAAATCATATTTCCCTCAGCATCATGACGATAAATCGGATAGATAGGTGCAATATTCTGTCCAAAAAAGAACAAAGACGAGTAATTGGAACCACCGACATTAGGAGAATTAGTAGTTGTTTGGGCATAGGCCATATTAAATCCGGTTTTCAACCAACTTGCTGTTTGATTATCAACCTTTAAACGTCCTGTATATCTTTTGAAATTAGAATTACGGAGATAGGAATCGTCATCAAGATAATTTAAAGATGCATAGAAAGAAGTCTTTTCAGAACCTCCTTTTATAGATATATTATATTCTTGACGCAAGCCATTTTTAAAAGGGTCTTCTTGCCAATCTTCAGAATAAAGCTGATGGGCATTAGGATTAAGACGCCCGGTAGTTGGATCTATTAATTGGTTATTTGCAACATCATAAACATTATAACCACCCAATGAAGCTACCAAATTTTGTGAGGCATCCCAAGCTGCAGCAGCTTGTCCCATACCTGTTGAAATATTGGCATTCTTTAAAGCTTCCCAGAACATTTCATAATACTGACCAGCATCACGAATTGTTTTATATGCTTTTTACACCACGAGAGTTAATTCCCCATTTGGCATCTAATGAAACTGTAGTTTTACCATTAATACCTTTTTGGTAGTAATCATAACTACACCATTGGCACCACGAGCTCCATACAGAGAGTTGGCTGCAGCATCTTTCAATATTGTCATAGACTCAATATCAGCATTATTGATAGAGTTCAATGAGCCTTCATATGGCACACCGTCCACAACAATCAATGGTTTTTTGAAGCACTAATCGAACCAATACCACGTACAAAAAATGCTTGCTTCGCTACCCGGTTGCCCTGTACTAGAAGTAATTTGCACACCAGATACAGCTCCTTCCAAGGCTTTTGAAACATTTGAATTTTGTTGTTTTGTTATTTTGTCCGCTTTTATAGTGGCAGCAGAACCCGTAAAAGAAGACTTCTTGGCCGTACCATACGCAACTACGACAACCTCTTCAAGAGTCTCAGTATCAGGTTTTAATGTAATATTCAAATTAGGTTTTATTGCTACTTCCTGAGTTGCCATACCTATAAACGAAATAACCAAAGTTTTTGCAGAACTTGGTACATTTGGTAATTGAAATTTACCATCCATGTCAGTAACAGTACCTACAGCAGTACCTTTCACTAAAATAGAGGCGCCAACTACGGGTAATCCGTCCTCTTCCGAGATAACAGTACCTGTTACCTTCGTGACCTGAGCGGTTACCAGACCTATACCTATAAAAAGACAGGTCAATAACAGCATAAATTTTCTTTTCATAAAATTCTCTCTTAAAGTTTAACTTTAGATTAATATAAATTCATTCACTCTAACAATTGGCAAAGATATGAATAAAATTGTAAAATCAAACAAATAATGGTGAAATTCACAAGTATTTCCTCTATTATCATGCTTTTAGGGAGTTTTATCTCACAAAAAAATAAAATTCACTTCATTTTTATTCGATTTTTTAATATTAGCAATAGAGCGACTTTCAATCTGTAACCTGCATTTTAAATATATATTAACTTATAATTGTTAACATATTGGGCAATCTTTCTAAGTTTATATAAAGAAAAGAACAAAAACATCTTCAAATGCTTTTTTTAGTGTTCACTTTACATCCCATCATAGAATATAGTATTTCAATATTAGAACTAAGAATTATGAGAAAGATTAGTTATCGTCCTGTTTACAACCGGAAAAAATGTTTGAATTCCAGAGGAACAGCTCTGGTCCAAGTAGAAGCTTACCTCAATAAGAAGAAGGTCTACTTTTCCACCCATATCTATTTACGTCCAGAGCAATGGGATGTAAAGAAGAAGGTTATCAAAGATCATCCCAATCAAGATGCACTTAACGGAATGCTAAAAGAGTTTATAATTGAGCTGGAAAGAAAAGAATTGGCTTTGTGGAGGCAAGGTAAGGTCATCACATTAAATCTTATAAAGGATGAATTTAAAAGTAGTACGGATATTTCATTTTTAAACTTTGTGCGTAAAGAAATAGATGCATCTCAGTTAAAAGATAGTACCAAGCAAAATCACTTAACGACTATTGGATTGCTCCAATCATTTAAACCATCAATTGAGTTTAAAGATCTAAATTACAATTTCATAACTAGTTTTGAAAAGTATTTGTATGACGCCGGTTATCAAATGAATACTGTAGCAAAACACATGAAACATTTAAAATCGTTTGTTAATGCGGCAATAAATAAAGGATATATCGATTTAAATGATTATGCTTTCAGAAGATATAAAATTAAAATGAAAGAGGGAAAACATGTATTTCTTTTGCCTGATGAAATGAAAAGATTGGAAGAATTATCTTTGATAAATCGGAATATGCATTTCCAACATACATTGGATGCATTCTTATTCTGCTGTTATACAGGATTACGTTATTCGGATTTTACCAATTTAACAGAGAAGAATATTGTTAAAATAGACAGAGAATTGTGGCTGATATTCAATTCTGTAAAAACAGGCATTGAGGTTAAGCTTCCTTTAAATCTGCTATTTGGCGGAAAAGCTTTGAACATACTTACCAAGTATCAAAACAAGTGGAATACTTTTTTTTCACTGAAAAGTAATTCCAATATTAACAAAGAATTAATTCGTATAGGTAAATTGGCAAATATAGACAAGCATTTTTCATTTCATACAGCCCGGCACACCAATGCTACCTTATTAATATATAAGGGGCCAATATAACAACTGTACAGAAGCTATTGGGACATAAAAATCTGACTACAACGCAGATTTATGGTGAAGTTATGGGCAGTACTATTGTCCGTGATTTAAAAAAGTGTCAGAAAGGAAAAGATTAAATATTGCTGACATATTAATTATACACCTGGTATCAGGTAGAAAATAAGTAGAACAATTATCTCTTTTATCTGTCACACAAAGAAAAGCTCTTCGAGTATTTTGAGTTTTATGTGTGACAGATTTTTCTTCTGCAACATGCATGTTTGCCTTGGCAAGGTCAAAGGAATGGATAATTCCATTTAAGTAAATGGTTTGCCATGTGATGACTGAAACCATAAAAACAACTGTTTTTTGTCCTACAAGTGAAAAATACGTTTCTTCCTTCCTCCTTTCATCAGTCGTTAAAATGCTCTGTTGATGGATAGTCAGTGGTGAATGAACATCTCATTGTCATCCTTTCATTCTCCTTTCATTCGTTAAGTTTGGAATCGCTGTGGGCAGCTTTGAAGGGACTTGGAAAGAGTGACTGAAACAAGAATGAGAGGGGTTCTGTCATTATTAACCAATTGATTATCTGTATGTTTTGGTAAAGATGTAAGGATGAACGGAAAAGAAAAAACGATTGACTTGGTGAAGGGGTACAATCTGCCTTTACAGGAAAAACATACCGAGCTTTTTAAAAAAGACCTTGCTATGTTCAAAAAAGACTTTGAAGTTTTTTAAAAACATCAAGGTCTTTCTGCAATATGCAGTGTGAGCTGCCTATTTTAAAATGTGTACGTACGCATCGGGCTGCACATACGGTGGCATCAGCTACACATATATATGCGTAAGCCTACACGTACGTACGCATCGGGCCACACTGACGTACGTATGCATAAGCTTACACATATATATGTTATGACTGTAGGAAACAAATTATTGATACAGAACTTAAACAATCTGATCCATATACCTACAGAATAGTGTAAACTGATTTAGTTAAACACTACCAATACAATCTTATTTCATGGTAGAATTAAAGTAGGAATTGTTTATTAATTATAATGCTACAGCAGTATTCAGTGGATATATGCACAATGCGACATAGTTGTTAATATGTTAATTATCAATGCTATACATATGTATTTAGTTCTGCAAAGACTTTGGTTATTTCATTTATAGGTATGGAGAACAAAGAAGTGCCTATTAAACCGAGTGTAAAAGTGACTTTGAAACCCATGACGGAATTATTAAGTGAGGTATTGGTTACCGGTACTTATGGTAGTGCCAAGAAGTTAGGCTCCATGGTTGGTTCTGTTGCTGCTGTAAAATCTGAAAAGATAGCCAATAGACCAAGTGCGAACTTTGCGGATGCCCTACAAGGACAGGTTGCCGGCTTACAAGTTTTTACTTCTTCCGGTGAACCTAGCGAAGGAGTCTCTGTGCGTTTACGTGGTATCGGTTCTATCAACTCTTCCAGCGAACCTTTATTTATATTAGATGGTGCTCCTATTTCAAGTGGTGCATTTTCGGCCATTAACCCTAATGATATTGAAAATCTGACTATTTTGAAAGACGCTTCTTCAACTTCTATTTATGGTTCACGAGCTGCTAATGGTGTTATAGTAATTACTACCAAACGCGGTAAAGGTGTCAAACCGACTGTTACCATAAAGGGGCAATACGGTATCTCTCAGCGTGCTGTAGAAAATATCACTTTAATGAACTCAGAGCAATATTTCAATTTCTGTGAAACTGTCAATCCCAATTATAAGACTAATGAAGCTTTTAAGGCTAATAAAGAATTTGCATTGAAACACGGTATATCTACAGATTGGTATGACTACTTTTTTAAAGATAATGCACCGACCTATCAATTGGATGCAAGTATTACCGGTGTAGCCAACAATACCAATTATTTTATCTCTGCCAGCCATTATGATGCAGAGGGTATTGAACCGGCTTCAGGAATGAAACGTGAAACAGTACGTAGTAATATTGATACTAAAGTTTCAGATTGGTTCGGGTTGGATTGAATTTAGGTTTGTCTTATGAAGATTTTGAAACTAACGGTTTTGCCGGAACAGGAAATAGTTGGTACAACGTAGCGACTTTAAGTAAATGGGCCATCCCTTATGAAACTCCTTATGAAATCATAGAAAATGCAGATGGTTCTATTTCTTATGGAAAAAAAAAACATTTTAGATAAAATTGGATTGTGGAATCCGTATTATCTGCTGGAAAATCAACCTACAGAAAAGAATAAAATACGTCTATATGGTAATGCTTTTGAAGAGATAACACCAATAAAAGGACTGACAATCCGTGCGGCACAGGCAATAGATGCTTTCGATTACAGATATCGTTATGTTAGTCTGCCCGCTGATTATAATAATCAAAAGGGTTCTGCATCCGAATCTTTCCAGCGTTATTCTTCATTTACATTTACCAATACAGCCGAATACAAATTCAGTATCAACGAAATGCATAATATATCGGCATTGGTTGGACAAGAATCTATTATTTATAATGGAAGTTCGTTTGGTGCCAGTGTGGATAACATAACAGATGGTCGTCTGCCTATGCTGAGTAATGGTACTATTCTAAGCAGCCGAGTGCCAGCAAAAAAGAAAAAAGTGATGAACTCATATTTTAGTCGCTTGGAATACAATTTTGGTGAGAAATATTTCTTTGACGCTTCTTTCCGTACTGACGGCTCGTCTATTTTGGACGTGATAATCGTTGGGCTTCTTTCTTCTCTGTCGGTACCATGTGGAATGTGTCCAAAGAGGCGTTCATGGAAGATATTGATTGGCTGAAAGACCTAAAAAGTAAAATTCAGCTATGGTACGACCGGTAACTCTGCATTTGATGGTGATCCCTATTATCCTTCTTTGGGCTTAGTGGGTACCGGCAAGTATAATGGAGATCAAACATTCTATATTTCTTCTGTTCAGAATGATGGTTTAACTTGGGAAAAACAAAAGACTATAAATATAGGATTGAGTGCACGTTTGTTTGATCGTTTGGATATCGACTTGGCATACTATGATAAGAAAACCACAGATATGCTGATGACTATTCCTTATTCATATACAACAGGTCACAGTTCCGGTTGGGGAAATATCGGTAGTATGTTTAACCGTGGTTTTGAAGCTACAGTCTCATACGATATTATTAACCGTAGAAATCTGCAATGGAGTGTTTCGGCCAATATTAACTATAACAAGAACCAGATTACTGAGTTGTTTGGTGGACGTGATGAGTATGTTGTAGCCAATACCGGTATTAAATATCAGGTAGGAATGCCTTATGGTGAACTGTATTATGTTCGTTGGGTAGGAGTAGACCCGGCAGACGGACAGCAGATTTGGTTGGATAAAGACGGTAATGAGACCAAAACTTATTCTGAAGATAACGCTGTATTTACAGGAAAGCAACGTTATGCTCCATGGGCCGGTGGTTTCAGTACTTCGTTCTTCTGGAAAGGTTTCAGCATTAATGCCGACTTCTCTTATGTATTAGGAAAGTATACTATTAATAATGATGCTTTCTTCTACAACAATCCGAATTTTGCAGGTCAGTTAAACCAATCAACGGATATGCTTGATATGTGGACGACTCCGGGACAAGTAACCAATATTCCTGCTGCTAATTCTGAATTGCGTTTTGACACTCACTTGATTGAGAATGCTTCTTTCCTTCGTCTGAAAAACCTGACTATCGGTTATACTTTGCCGGAAAATTGGTTGCATAAGACCGGTTTCATCAAAGGAGCACGTATTTTTGCTGTTGGACGTAATTTGTTGACCGTAACCAACTATACGGGTGCCGATCCTGAAGTAGATTCAAACTTACAATTAGGAAAATATCCTAATACCAAGCAATTTACGATTGGTGCTGAATTAACATTCTAAATTTAAATAAAGCATAATATGAAGAAATCAATTATACTATCAATTATAGCCTGTTGTGCAGCATTCACTTCATGTAATATGGACGAAATGCCTAGCACATCAATACCTACGGATGAATCAATATTGACCGTAAAGGACTGTCAAGCCTTTAGTAATATGCTTCATGCTGAATGGATAGCCAATGCCAATCATTTAATAAAGGGCGGTCAGAATATCTTGATACGGAATTAAATGATACGGAATTTTTCCAGAGCTTATGCTTATTTTGAATTGGCCTTGCATTAAAGAACTATGATATCGGAAGTGATTATGGAATACCTTTGGACAAGTTCGGATTATTTTTCCAGCCTGAAAGAAACTTTCGATTTTATTCTGGAACAGGCTTCCAACTTTAGGAATTGAAGCCCAGTCTGCATATATTACTTTAGATGTTGAAGAACTATTTATGATCGGCTGCGCAAGGATTAATCTGCCGGAAGTGATTGTGGGAAATACAGAAGCTATTTTACAGAATAAACGCCTAGTTCTTTTATGGGATTATTCCAAATATCCCTAGTTATTTACCGTTAAGCTGTTTTAAAGCCTGAAAATGACAAACTTATTTCGGATTGATTGACCGTCAAGTAATGATATTGAGGTCACTTATTGTAGTAAATGGCCGGGTAATCCTCTGAATTATATGAAGGCAATAATGTCAATAAGTTGAAAACTTGGGGAATTAGTTAAAAACACTATTGTGGCATGAAACAGAACCTTCAACCCCCTGCCACTCCACTGGAGATGTTGAGCTTGTTCTTTCCTGCAGGCCTGCTTGACTATTTTGACCTGGTTAACCATGTCTCTCAAGAGACTTGCTTCATTTTTTTTCTTGAGGAAAAGCCTTCCATTCCTCAAGAGCATTCCCATTTACATCTACATTCCAAAGGTTTCTTCCCGGAAATAGAAGTGCAAGACTTTCCTGTTCGCGGCAAGGCTGTATATCTACGCATCAAGCGGCGTCGTTGGGAAGACCCGGAAACAGGACAAACTTATAGTCGTGATTGGAACTTAGTAGCCTCCGGTACTCGCATAACAGCTGAGTTCGGAGCTTTTTTAAAAGCGTTACTTAGACAATCATGCGGTTAGTTGCCAAAGTGTAGCAGAACATTACTGTATGGATGGCAAGCAACTCCAGACTCAATACAAAGAACATTTAAGTGATTTCAATAATTGGAATCAGAAGGAACATGCTGAAGACTTTATTCTTTATCCTAAAAATATAGGTTATCATTTATGTATTGATGAAACGGCTTTAAGCAAAGGCGAACTATATACAATCCTTACCAATCGGGATAAGCATGGTCGAAAGGGTACCATTGTAGCTATTGTAAAGGGAACTAAAGCAGAGGATGTTATCAATGTGCTTCTCAAAATAGATGCCGATAAGCGCAACCAAGTAAAGGAAATTACACTTGATATGGCCGGCAGTATGCAGAAAATAGCAAAACGTTGTTTTCCCGGGGCTATGCAGGTAGTGGATCGTTTCCATGTCTCAAAGTTGGTTTATGAAGCTGTACAAGACCTTCGGATCGCTTATCGCTGGCAAGTAATGAAGGATGAGAACAGGAAAATCAAGGAAGCTAAAGTCAAGGGGGAAAGTTATGAACCTAAAGTGTTTAGCAATGGAGATACACTCAGACAGTTGTTGGCCAGAAGCCGGTACCTGCTGTTTAAGGCTCCGGACAAGTGGCTGCAAAGCCAGAAGGTAAGAGCCAAACTACTCTTTGAACAATTCCCGGATATAAAATCCGTGTACTATTACGCACTACGATTAGGGAAGATATTTTCAGACTATACAGATAAAGATGTGGCTCGTGCCAAACTGGCACTTTGGTATAATGAAATTGAGGAGTTTGGTTATGATACATTCACTACTGTTGCCAATTCCATTGAGAATCATTACGAACGGATATTAAACTACTTTGTGAACAGAAGCACAAATGCTGCTGCGGAAGCTTTTAATGCAAAAATTAAAGCATTTAGGGCTTCATTTCGTGGAGTAGTAGATAAGAGGTTCTTTCTGTATAGAGCTGATAGCTGATGCAGAAGTACTTGATGAGGTAATGGTTGTGGCATACGGTACAGCTAAAAAAGCTTCATTTACCGGGGCAGCCTCAACAATTTCAGCAAAAAAAATATTGAAGGATATTCCGATTAATTCGTTTGAAGAAGTCTTGCAAGGTTCTGCTCCGGGTGTTACGGTAAACAGTAATAGTGGACAACCCGGTGCAGCACTTTCTATCCGTTTGCGCGGTACAGGCTCCATGAATGCCGGAAATGAACCTCTATATGTCATTGACGGAATTCCCGTAGTATCTGGAGACGTTGCTGTTTCAGGAGTGAGCGGAGATACTAAATCTTTTAATATTATGTCTTCTTTGAATCCCAGTGATATTGAAAACATAACCATTTTTAAAAGATGCAGCAGCGGCATCACTCTATGGCTCCCGAGCTGCAAATGGAGTTGTCCTGATTACTACCAAAAAGGACAAGAAGGAAAAACAACCATAAGTTTCAAAGCTAATTGGGGCATAACCGATTGGGCTACCAAAAACCGCGAGACTGTTAACGGTGACCAACAAAGGGAGTTAACTTATGAAGCCTTTTACAATGAGGGCATACTATATAAAGATTACGATGAGGTCCAAGCCAAGCAGTACGCCCAACAAAATGTAGATGTGTGGGCGCCTAAACTAGACCGCTATTCCGATTGGGAATCAGCCCTGTTTAAAAGTAACGGCTCAATGGAGAACTATGAGTTTGCAGCTCAAGGAGGTAATGAAAATACAAACTTCTATGCTTCTTTAGCTTATAAGAACGAAAAGGGCATGGTAGAATCATCATGGATGAAAGGCTTCTTCGGTCGTGCCAATGTAAGCCACAAATCCAATGATGGCAAAATAAAAATGGGAGTTAATATTTCCATGTCTAAACAAAGCAGCTCTCAGGTTTCAGAGGGATACGCTTATGCCAATCCCTACTTTGTTACACGTTGGTATGCTATTCCTAATATACCAATCTATAACGAGGACGGAAGTTTTTATGAAGGATTCCCTATTGCCAATTTAGGCGTTGCCAATCCGGTAAAAGACATGAATCTAGACAAAAGTTTGTCAAGCGTATTCAGAAGTTCCAATTCTTTATGGGCGTCTTATGAAATTATAAAAGGGCTTATCCTGAAACAAACATTGAGTTACGACTATATCATGAATGAAGCTACCACACACTGGCCAAAAGCTTCACACAACGCTAACTTACATCAAGGATTAATGATTAAGATACCCTATCAAAATCACAATATTTACTCCTCAACTGTTTTAAACTACATAACAACTATTAATGAAAAGCATAATGTAGATGTACTTATAGGATGGGATGTTGATGATAAAAAAAAGAAACTTATGTAGAAGCTGTCGGAAAAGGATATTCCACAGACTTACTACCTGAACTGGAGAACTCTTCTACTCCCATGACTGCTTCATCGGGATACTCTAGAGACAGATTATTATCTGTTTTGTCACGTTTCAATTATGATTATGCCGGAAAATATTATATTTCCGCCAACTACCGTCGTGACGGGAGCTCTCGCTTAGGGATAAATAAGCGTTGGGGAAATTTCTGGTCAGTTTCTGGTGCGTGGAGAATCAGCAGTGAGAATTTTATGCAGGGATTACCTTGGATCAATGACTTAAAATTAAGAGTTTCTTATGGTATTAACGGTACATTACCAAGCAAACTTTATAGTCACCTGAGTTTAATGAGTACGGGTTATGACTATCAGGACAAACCGGGTATTGCACCAGGTACAATTCCTAACCCCGATCTTGCATGGGAAAGAAACAAGAACTTCAACGTAGGTTTTGACACTCGCCTCTTTGAGCGTTTGAGTTTCTCATTTGACTATTACAATCGCTTAACTACAGATTTGCTTCAAGATGTTCCAACTTCAATGACAGTGGGTTTCACTTCTGCGTTAAAAAACGTAGGCTCCATGATTAACCGTGGCGTTGAGATTGACATTAGTTATGATATTTTCAAGCACTCGGCTATTCAGTGGACTACCGGTCTAGCCTTGTCACACAATAAGAATAAAATTGATAAATTATATGATGGCAAAGACATTATTAGTGGTTCAAGCATCTTACGTGAGGGAGAATCCTATTATTCATGGTGGGCCAGAGAATGGGCAGGCGTTGATCCTCAGACAGGTGAAGAACAATGGGTACTGAACACCCAAAATAAAGACGGCTCTCTGAATAAAGAATTAACAAAGAACCCGGGAGCGGCTCAACGTATTATTATTGGCACTCCTGACCCCAAATTAACCGGCGGATGGAGAAATAGCCTTTCATGGAAGGGACTGGAATTCAACGCCCTGTTCTCCTTCTCTCTAGGAGGAAAATTATTGGATGACGCTTGCTTAACGTATACAGATACTGATGGCGAAAACGCTTATTATGCAATAGGCAAACAGCAGTTAAACAGATGGCAAAAACCGGGAGATATTACAGATGTTCCGCGTCGTATAAACAACTATACATACGCTCGCTATTCAAGCGACCGTCACATGCACACCAATAATTATCTCCGTTTAAAATCGGTTTCACTTTCTTATTCTTTGCCCAAACAATGGCTCAACCCCTTAAACATAAATAATTTGCGCGTGTTTGTTTCAGGCAGCAATTTGCTGACATTCCAATCTTATGACAATGTGGATCCGGAACAACCTATTAATGGTAATGTAAATTTTGCATTTCCGGCAATGAAAAGTGTCAGTTTCGGTCTGGAACTATCACTATAACCTATAAACACAGAAATAATTATGAAACATAATAGTTTAAAATTCTTATTCATAGCGGCATCCATTTCTATAGGATTGTCTTCATGTGATGGCTATCTGGATCAGATGCCTTCTAACGCACTGCCTTCCGATGAATCTATTAACAATATTGAAGATGTAGGTTCTGCTCTAAATGGTGTATATTCAGGTTTACTGTCTAGCGAATATTACGGTGCCGATTTCATATCAAGAGCAGAAGTAGGAGGTGAAGATGTACAAACTTCGACTCCAAGCAAAAGAACTGAAAATTTTTACAAATTCATGTATCGTCAGAATAATGCGCCGACAGGTCTTTGGAAAATACCCTATCAGGTCATTAATCGGGTAAATGTTCTTCTGCAAGCTATAGAATCGGGTAAAATCACGGCTTCTCCTCAATTAGACAATGCAAAAGGAGAAGCTCTTGCAGTCAGAGCATTGTGTAATTTTAACCTTAATATAGTATACGGTTATCCTTATCAAAAGACAAAGGAGCTTCTTTAGGAGCACCTATTGTAGAAAAGGTCTTGACGGCCAACGACATGCCTGCCAGAAACACGGTTGCCGAAGGCTATGAAGCAATAGAGAAAGATTTAACAACAGCTTTAGGATTGGTTTCTGATAAAGTCAACGATGGGCATTTTAATAAATGGGCAGTACTAGGATTGCAGGCTAGGGTTTATTTGTATAAAGGCAATTATGACGCAGCGTTCAATTGTGCTGAAACGATTATAAAAGAAAGTCCTTATAAACTGATTCAAAACGCAGACTATCTTGCTGCTTGGTCTAATGAATATACCTCAGAATCCATACTCGATTTGCATGTTTCAGATTTGTCTTCCGGTAATCGTGAACTCTTTGGTTATTTGGTAGATCCTAAAGGGTATGCAGCTATAGCTGCAACTGATGCCTTTATCGAACTGATAAATGAATATCCTAATGATGTCAGATTAGGACTTTTAAAGGAAGATGCTGCAGGAGTTAAATGTATTATTAATAAATACCCGGGAAGGAATGGAGCCTCTACGGTTAATAATATCAGAGTGATTCGCTTGTCTGATATCTATCTGATTGCTGCAGAAGCTGCTTTGCGCAAATCAAGTCCAGATCAAGCGAAAGCAAATAGCTATTTGAATAAGATTATTAAAAGGGCTATTCCAACAGCATCGGATGTTGTCGCTACATTGCCAATGATCGACCGGGAAAGAAGGAAGGAGTTAGTATTGGAAGGACATCGTCTCAATGATATTTTACGAGTTGGAGGAACTGTAACAAGAGAAGGAGGCCGTCACTTCTTGAATAATACAGACTTAATAAGCCCTAACTGGAATGACTACCGTTGTGTTATGCCTATTCCTCAAGCTGAAATAGATGCTAATGTAAATCTGCAAGGACAACAGAATCCTGAATATTAACACTATTATATAAAATGACTTGATACCTTGGTTTGAATTCTACAGTGGGGTACACTGTAGAACAGCCATAAAGTATCAAGTCATTTTTATTCCATATGGTAGGTGTAAAAGATACCTTAATCGTTTTTCCATCAGAATTCTCGGACAAAGACTTCCTTTTCTTCACAGAAAAAGAGAGAGGCTATCCTATAAAGTACGCATTTGAAAATAAATGGAGTTGTTATTTTCTTTACAACCGCTTCAACCAGAGTTCGAAAAAAACGGTCATAAACGCTGTATACACCTAATTCAGCAGTGACAAAATCTTTTTCCAGCAATCCTTTCAGTGCTCCCTGTACACTGCTTGCCGTCAGTTTGTAAGTGTGGAGAAATCTGGAAGAGGTGACTTCCTTTATCCTGCCTTCCTTGCAGATGGCTATCAGCACCTCCTTTTGCTTGGGTGGAAGTTGATAGAGTAAAGAAGAATAGGTAAAATCCATCTGCGATAAAATTTCATCTAATGCCAATTGGATCTTTCCAACTGTACAGGTTTCTTTTTCCATGGTATCCGCATAGAGGAAATTCATAACAAACTGGATATACCAAGTGGTACCGTCAAACAGCCGATATACTTCTTCTATGGTGTCCTTATTGATATTCTTTCCATTCTCTATAAAATGCCGTTCAATGAAAGCGGCATAGCTTCCAATTCCTATGGGTTTCAAATCCAGAATAGTAGTACTTTGATAGAAAGGACGTGAAGGAGTGGCGAATATTTCTCCCATCATATGCCGCTGAGAACCCGAATAGATGAAACAGGCATTGGTGCAATGCTGTATATAAGTCCTTAGTGTCGCTTCTATGTTTTTCTCGGGATATTTGGCTATCACCTGGAATTCATCTATGGCGATCAGGCAAATTCTGTCCGCTTTCTTCAAGTAACTGAAAATTTCGTCCAATGTTACTGAAGGGTTTTTGATATCGCCCATTTCCAGATTCCAACTGGGATTGCCCGTTTCATCAAAGGTGATTCCGGTACGAAGGGAAGATAAAGTGGATAGACATGTTTCCCATATCTTCTTCCCTTGGGGTTTCAGCCCTTGCAATATGCTCTTACCGAATTCAAAGACAAATTCTTGCAGATTCTTGGTAGCGTAAATGTCTATCAGGAAAGTGTAATAGTTGTTTTTTACTTCCGGCTGGTGGAAACAGTGTTCTATCAGTCCTGTCTTTCCCAACCGCCGGGGGAAATGAGAGCTACGTTATTTCCATTGGTGATCTGCTTCGTCAGAAAACGCGTTTCTTCTATCCGGTCACAGAAATATTTCTCTGAACGATAACCGCTTGTTATAAAAGGGTTCATTTTTACCATAGTCACATACTTTTCCACAAAGATAATTATAATCTTATTATAATGCAATTATCATCATGTGTTTTGATTTCGTTAATAAGGCAGGTGTCTAGGCGTTTCTGACAAAAAATGTCATTTGATTGCAAAATAAATCTTGTTTCTGCCATCAGTCATTTCTTTCATACGCACCATACATTTGAAGTGAAAGTAATGAAATTTATTTCATATACGAATAATATAAAGGTTTATTTAGTAAAACGACATCAACACAATTTCATTTTATGGTAGAATTATAGTAGCACTTACCTATCGATTATGGCGCTATAGCCATATTGGGTGTATGTTAGCGTCATATGATGATATTGATAATTAACTATTAATCAATGTATTGTGTATGGTTTTAGTTCTGCAAAAACTTTGGTAATTTCATTTATAGGTATGCAATCTCAGGAAGTGTCTATTAAGCCAACAATAAACATTGTTTTAAAACCTGATACAGAAACACTTGACGAAGTTGTAGTTATCGCTTATGGTACAGCTAAAAAAGAATCTTTAACAGGTTCTATTTCCGTTGTAGATAATAAAAAAATAGAAAAACGCATCACAACAAGTGTTACCGGTGCGTTAGAAGGAGCCGCACCGGGTGTGCAAGTTAACAACACCTATGGAGAACCGGGGAAAGCTCCATCTATCCGTATCCGTGGTTTCGGTACATTAGTCACGGAGCTTCAGAACCACTTTATGTGGTAGATGGTGTTCCTTTTGATGGAAATATGGCTGAACTAAATTCTAATGACATTGCAAGTATGTCTATTTTAAAAGATGCTGCATCAGCCGCTTTATATGGTAACCGAGCAGCTAACGGTGTTGTCCTAATCACAACCAAAAGCGGACATGCTACCAACAAACCAAGCATTACACTACAAATGAATCAGGGTATTTATAATCGTGGTATTCCTGAATATGACCGTTTGGATGCCGACCGCTGGATGGAAGCTTCTTGGATGGCAAAAAAATATGCCATGATGTCTAATAAAGGTATGAGTGCAACAGAAGCCGGACAATATGCGACTGAACATCTTATTACAGAATCCATCGGACGCAATATCTATAATGCAGCAGACAATCAATTATTTGATGCCAATGGTAAACTGACAGCATCTCGCTTATCCGGTTATGATGATTTAGATTGGGCAGATGCCATTGAGCGCAATGGTCATCGTCAAGATTACAACTTGTCGGCCTCTACTTCCGGTGAAAAATACAGTATATATTCTTCAATTGGTTATCTGAAAGAGAAAGGTTATGTAAAAGCAACAGATTATGAACGCTATTCCGGCCGTATCAATTCTACATTTACACCGAATAAATGGTTTAAAGGAGGTGTGAACCTGACCGGTTCGTGGACTAAGCGTAACTATAATGACAATGCCACCGGTAGTTATTATTCCAATCCGTTCTACATTACTCGCTATATGGCACCGGTGTATCCTGTGTATATGCATAATGCTGATGGTAGTTACCAACTGGATGAAAATGGTGAAAAGATTTATGATACAACTTCTCCATATTTGGGCAACCGTAATATCGCTTATGAAATGTTGTTCAATAAAGAAGAAAGCATTCGTAATGTATTAGGAGGACAAGCTTTTGCCACGATTACATTACCGTTAGGATTGTCTGTCACAGTAAAAGGAGACTTAAACAACAGTACAAGTAATAACAAAAAATATGATAATCCCAAAATCGTTGATGGTGCTACCAATGGTGGTCGTCTGACAAGCTATGCATATCAATACCGCACAGTAACCTTACAGCAAATATTAAATTGGAATTATCAATTCAAAGAAATACATAATATAGAAGCCATGATTGCTCATGAAAGTTATAGTTGGGAGCGTAAATACACATCCGGCATGAATACCGGTATGGCTGTAGACGGCAATTTAACAATGGGCAATTTCTAACCAACTCTTACTTCAACGGTAGCGATGATGAAGACAAGACGGAATCTTATTTGGCACGTGTAAAATACAACTATGATAATCGTTATTTCATCGAAGGTTCTTTCAGGCGTGATGGTTCTTCACGCTTCCATAAAGACAACCGCTGGGGTAACTTCTATTCGGTAGGTGCTAGTTGAATATGAAAAATGAAGCCTTCTTAAAAGATGTGGAATGGGTTGATCATTTAAAAATGCGTGCTTCATATGGTGAAGTGGGTAACAATATGGGGGTCAGCTATTATGGGCACATGGCTTTATACACCATTGATAAGAATGGTGGCAATCCTGCTCTATTGAAAAAGTCATTGGCAGCTCCCGATATAAAATGGGAAACTACCCAAACCGTGGATGTGGCTGTAGAAGGCCGCTTGTTTAACAAGCTAAACTTCCAAATCGGTTATTTCGACAAGCGTTCTAAAGATTTGCTGTTCGAAGTCCGCTTACCTCTGTCAGCCGGTTCTTATCCATGGCAGGACAAGGTCATGAACTTGACACAATACAAAAATATTGGAACCGTTTCCAACCGAGGCTGGGAAATCTCATTAAATGCAGACGCCATAGACAGTAAAGATTGGAAATGGAACATTGGCGTTGATGCCACTTTCTTGAAAAACAAAATCGTAAAATTGCCTGACGGAAAAGACATTCTGCACGGTATGCAGAACTATTCGGAAGGTCATTCTATTTATGAATTCTATACATACCACTTTGAAGGAGTAGACCAATTGACCGGTACTTCTCTTTATACACTTGATCCGGAACAGAAAGTTAAAGCTGAAGAGGCAGGTGCTTTAGTAAATATCAATGGACAAGATTATGCCACTGCTACCTCTTATGCTCAACGTAAATGGGCAGGCAGTGCACTCCCCACTGTATATGGTTCTATCAGTTCTGCCCTATCATGGAAAAACTGGAATCTGAACATGTTGTTCACTTATTCTTTAGGTGGAAAAACATACGATGGTTCTTATAGCAGCTTAATGGGTGTATCCGAATCAGGTGCCGCAGGTAGTGCTTACCACAAGGACATCTTTAATTCTTGGAACGGTGCTCCGGCAGGTATGACCGAAACTTCTCCTAACCGTATTGACCCGAATGGTATTCCTCGTATAGATTACTACAAATCTTCTGATTTGAATGCTACCAGCGACCGTTGGTTGGTAAGTTCTTCTTACTTGGTATTCAAAAATCTGAGTTTATCTTATGAACTACCCAAAAAGTGGATGAAGAATTTAGGCATTGAAGGGTTGATGTTGAATGCCGGTGTAGAAAATTCTTTTTACACTAACTGCACGTAAAGGTTTAAACCCACAATATTCTTTCAATGGTGGTTCGGATGACACCTATGTAACCGCCAGAGTTTATAACTTTGGATTAACTGTAAAATTCTAAAGAAATAACTTTTAAAAACAGACATAGAATTATGAAAAAATATATTCAAAAATTGTTTGTAGGTAGTCTAATGGCAGGTACCTTGTTGGTTTCCTCTTGTGCAAGCGACTATCTGGACACAGCTCCCACAGACTCTACCGGTTCTGCTGATGCCATCGGAACAACCGACAATGCCATAAAGGCACTGAATGGTATTGCCAAACTCATGAGCACCCAACATTACTATTTCGGTCAAGGCTTTGCCGGAGAAAACAATATCATTGCTCATTATGAAAATTATCCGAGCGAAAACTATCTGTATAACTTATATGCATCCGGCTGGTCACCTATTCATAATCAAGAGTTTCATACACGTACTAACTCTATTTACGATGCTTATGCGTGGTATTACTATTATTCTATAGTAGGCAATGCCAACACAATTCTGGCAAACATAGATAACGCAGAAGGCACTGAAAGTGAAAAGCAATTTATAAAAGCTTCGGCACTAACATTCAGAGCCTATGCTTTTGAAAAAAATTAGTGCACTATTATTGCTGGCGCTGGCAAGACTCCAACAATGGTGCATCACAAGGTTTAATACTTCGTTTAGACGAATCAACTAACGGAATGCCTTATTCTACATTGGCTGAAACTTATACCCAAATTTATAAAGATTTGGATGAGGCTATCAGTTTATATGGCGAAAGTGGCATGAATAGAAAAGAAGGCGATGTATGGATGCCGAATGTTAACGTTGCCCATGCCATATATGCTCGTGCTGCACTGACAAAACAGGATTATGCCAAAGCTTTAAGCGAAGCAAAATTGGCGCGTGAGGGCTATCCATTGATGAACAATACAGAATACTATGCAGGTTTCTGCAACCCTACAGGTGAATGGATCATGGGTAGCTTTGGAGGTTCACAGGAAAACAACTGGTATTGGAGCTACGGAGTGCAATTTGCCTGCAACGGTTACTATGCCAGCACGCAACAGACCGGTGCCGGAGCTATCGGACGCGAATTAATTAACCGCATCCCCAACAATGATGCCCGTAAAGCTTTATTTCTCACCGAAGACAAATTCCCGGGCTACAACTTCAATGATGGTTCAGTCATGGACTTAACATATGGCATTTTAGGTATGGGTGAAAAAGAAAAAGAAGCCGATGCTCTATGGGATGAAGCCGCAGCTTATTGTAAAAAGATGGCTGTCAGTGGACTGACTGCTCCTTATCAGGCTGGTTATATGTATCTGGGGGGACAACTGAAGTTTTATGTATTCGACACTCCGGGTGTAGGTTACTTACCTTTTATCCGTTCTTCCGAAATGGTATTGATAGAAGCGGAAGCCAACTACTTTCTAAACAACGAAGCAGCTGCACAGGCGGCTTTAGTAGAGCTGAATGCTACTTCCGGACGTAATGCAGAATATACTTGTACCAAAACCGGAGATGCGTTATGGAACGAAATCATGGACTATCGTGAACTTGAACTATGGGGAGAAGGCTTTGCATGGAGCGACTATAAACGCTGGAATCGTGATGTCATTCGCAATGGCTTTGACAAAGGTGGCAATGCACACATCTCTATTGCTACAACTATTCCGGCAAGCGGCGCCAACAAATGGACATGGGATGTTCCTTTGAACGAAACTGATTACAATGATGAACTGAAAGTTAGCGGTAACTAACAGTTAATCATCGACTACAAAAAAAAGAGAGTGTCAAAAATGCTTTTATTAATTTGCCTTTGACACTCTCTTCGTTTTCTCTTATAATATCTTCCCTATTTCATTCCAATCCTCTATTATTCCTGTAGGCTGAAAAGAAAACTTCGTTGTTTTTTTTACATTATAGAATACTTGTCCGAGCCCTGCATCCTTGGCACCAGCTATATCATTCTCCCAATTATCCCCTATCATCAAAGAAGTATGCAATTCTGACTGAGTGGCTGACATCGCAAAGTAAAATATTTCAGGAAAAGGTTTATGCACACCGATATCCTCCGACAAAACTACTTTTTTAAAGTATTTATCAACTCCCGCCGAACGCATTTTTTGTTCTTGCAACTCTCTAAAACCATTAGAAAGGATATACAAATTGTATTTTGAAGACAAATATTCCAATGCTTCAACCGCATGAGGCATTGTCTTCTTCTTGTACACTATTTCTGCAAAAAAAATCATCCGAATATGCTTTTACCAATGCTTTATCTTCAACACCTACCTGTTGCAGAGGATAAGAAAAGCGCATATCATTCAACTCATCTTTTGTGATATGTCCGGCACCATATTCTCCCCAAAGTATTTCATTTCGCCCACTATATATGGTATAAAACTGATGAAAGGAGTCAAAGTATCGCTCAAAATGATACTTTTCATACATGTCCTGAAACGTATCGCGGGCATTTTCCGAAAATGCCCAAACCGTATCATCAAATCTATAAATATGCTCTTATACATATACATTCAATAATTATAAAAAAGGGGTTGTGCCTGATTGAGACGCAACCCCTTTACGGGATAATTTATATATTATTTTATTTTACCTGAATAACAAGGTATCTTGATACACTCCAAAACTGACTAGGATTAGTTATCTTCAAAGTTAACTGCCCTTTTGCATCCTTCACCAATTCGTATGAACCTGCAGGATGAGTGGTCAATAGTTCTGCACGTTTTGAATACAATTTGATTTCCTTGTCTGTACGAATATCAATCTGAGTAAAATAATCTTTATTGAAATCGTCATTTTTAAGCACGTCACCATTCTTAAGAATTTTCTGATCTTTCAATTCCGATTTTGTACCAAAGACAAACCATGCAGTATTCAAAGCTTTATCCTGACTGGCAACAGTAGCAGATTTAGCTTCATTCTCAGCTGTCAAATCACTTACATTTTGGCTTAATCCGGCCACTGCATCATCCAATTCTGCTATACGAATATTCTTTGAAGCAAGCTCTGCCTGTAAAGTCTCAATCTGTTGTTGTTTAGCCTCTAATTCCTTAGTCAAATTGGCAATAGCTTTTTTCAACTGTGCAGAATTATATTTACTGTTCTTCAATTGCTCTTCCAACTTAGCAATCTGTTCGCGGTTAGCCTGTAATTTTTCACTAATAAAACGAATATCATCTTTTATCTTATTTGCACTGTTTTCACGAATAGAGCCACTCTGCAAATCAACACGGTTTTCAGCTTCGTTTATTTGTCGGAAACCTTCCTGAACCTCATTAAATGCACCCATAATTTCGTCCAATTCTGCATTTCTGCTGGACAGTTCTACCATTAAAGAATCATTCTGAGCCTTCATAGCCTCATTTTTGCTCCGTTACCGCAAGAGCTCAACAGGGCAACAGACAACAATGATAAAATTACTAACTTTTTCATCTGCTTTACTTTTTAAAGTTCATTATTTTTAGTCCTCTTTTCCACCGAGCACAATGACAATCTCGCCACGTGGCTCGTTCTCTGTGAAATGCGCTATAACTTCTGTCAATGTACCCCGTACACTTTCTTCGTGCATTTTAGAAATCTCACGACATACGGAAACAGGCCTGTCGGCACCGAAAAACTCGGCAAATTGAGTCAAGGTTTTCACTAAACGATAAGGTGACTCATAGAATATCATCGTCCTCTTCTCTTCCTGTAAAGAAGTGAGCCGAGTAACCCGACCCTTCTTTTGAGGCAGGAAACCTTCAAAACAAAAACGTTCATCAGGCAAACCGGAGGCAACCAATGCCGGCACAAAAGCTGTAGCTCCCGGCAAACATTGCACCTCAATACCATTCCTTACACATTCCCGTACAACTAAAAATCCGGGATCAGAAATTCCGGGAGTGCCGGCATCAGATATCAACGCTACAGTTTCGCCTGCTTTGATTCTATTGACAACGCCTTCAACCGTTTTATGTTCATTGAATTTATGATGGGACTGCATCGCATTCTTTATTTCATAATGTTTCAAAAGAATGCCGGAAGTACGAGTATCTTCAGCCAATATGAGATCAGCCTCTTTCAGCACGCGAATAGCGCGAAATGTCATATCTTCCAAATTCCCCCACGGGAGTAGGCACTACATACAGTTTTCCCATAAAAAACACTCCTAATTCTGTTATATGATGACAAATGTAGAAAGAAATCAAATGTATAAAGTTAATTGATGCTATTATTTAACAGATGTTGCACATTCCTTTAACATTATATCTTTTATTAATAAAAATATTAGGGATTATAGCCCTTTTTTGGGGTACAAATAGTACATTTGCAGCCGTAACTAAAACCAATTATCACTATTTAACCATGGTAGTTTTTTCAGAAGACCACATACAAGAGACACGTAGAAGAGGAAGAATAGAAGTAATTTGCGGTTCCATGTTCTCAGGCAAAACGGAAGAACTTATCCGACGGCTGAAACGTGCCAAGTTTGCCCGCCAAAGAGTGGAAATATTTAAACCGGCCTTGGATACCCGATACTCTGAAGAGGAAGTTGTATCACATGACAGCAACTCCATCGCCTCCACCCCTATTGATACTTCCGCCAGTATCTTATTATTCTCTTCAGATAAAGATGTAATAGGAATAGACGAAGCACAGTTTTTCGACGAAGGGTTAATAAACGTATGCAATCAGCTGGCCGACAGCGGGGTGCGTGTTATTGTAGCCGGACTGGATATGGATTTCAAAAGAATTCCGTTCGGACCTATTCCGGCTCTATGTGCCATTGCAGATGAAGTAACCAAAGTCCATGCTATCTGTGTAAAATGCGGTAATTTAGCTTATGCTTCTCATCGCATAACCAAAAGTGACAAAGAGTACTGCTCGGCGAGAAAGCCGACTATGAACCATTGTGCCGTGAATGTTACAGGAAAGCTATTGAGGAAGAACAAACCATCCAATAAGTCCACATCATTATGTTACAGAAGAAAATAACATTTGACAGTTTTATCCGTGGTATTCTAAGCGGAATTGTCATTATAGGAATACTCTATTTAGTCAATCGCTTAAGCGGAGTATTACTTCCATTTTTTCGTTGCGTGGCTCATCGCCTACCTTATTTATCCTATGGTTACTTTCTTTCAGTATAAATTGCGGTTAAAAAAATAGAGTCATTTCTATTTTTGCTGTTATGCTGGTATTAATATGCATCGGTATTCTGACATTTATCGGACTGGTTCCTCCTATTGTAGAAGAATTCGGAAAATTAAAAGAACTGCTCACCGATTACTTTGTGGAAGGTTCAAAACAAGCAGCCATCCCCGGTACCGTGGCCAATTTTATTAAAGAACATATCGATATGCTTAAAATAAATGAGGCTTTGAATGAAGACCGTATTGCTCAAACCATACGCGATGTACTGCCTCAGGTATGGGCTATCTTTACACAGTCAGTCAATGTGGTCGTGAGTATATTTACCTCTTTTATCATACTGCTCTATACTTTTTTCATTCTGCTGGATTATGAAGCCATAGCCAAAGGCTGGATAAAATTAGTTCCTGTAAAACATCGCGATACGACCATCAAAATAGTAAATGATGTACAAGAAGGCATGAACAAGTACTTCCGTGGACAAGCAGTGGTAGCTTTTTGTGTAGGCATTTTATTCAGTATCGGTTTTCTGATTATTGATTTCCCACTGGCAATCGGCTTCGGATTGTTTATCGGTCTACTCAATATGGTACCTTATTTACAACTCATTGCTTTTATCCCTACCATACTATTAGCATTACTCAAAGCTGCCGATACCGGAGAAAATTTCTGGTGGATATTATTTTGTGCATTTTAGTCTTTTGCATTGTACAGGTCATACAAGACGGATTGATTGTTCCCAAAGTAATGGGGAAAATAACCGGTCTGAACCCTGCTATCATTCTTTTGTCCTTGTCTGTTTGGGGAGCATTGATGGGAATTGTAGGAATGATTATCGCCTTGCCGTGCACCAGCTTAATGCTTTCCTATTATCAACGATACATTCATATAAAAGAAAAGGAATTTTCGAGTGACAACAACACGCCTGATAATCAATAGATAACAGAACTTATTAAAAAATAAATCAAAAAAAGTAAGCAATATATTTGGAAGTTTAAACAAAACGCCTACCTTTGCACTCGCAATTCGGAAGAATAGCAATAACAAAGGATTGATTCGCTAGCTCAGCAGGTAGAGCACAACACTTTTAATGTTGGGGTCCTGGGTTCTGAGCCCCAGGCGGATCACTGAAAATAAAAGAAAAATCAAGCAAATCCCTGATAATCAGATATTATCAGGGATTTTTTTTTCTGGCAGGTAGCAGAAAATAGCCGTTTCAAGGCTCAGTCTGAAAACTTGGGGGAATTAGGGCGTCTGTAAGAACAGACATTATTTGCTATTGATTGAAGATAGAAGTATTCAAGCAGCATAGAGCTACTAATGATTGTTCTCATGAAACTCCCATTGTTCCCACGAATTTACATCTTTTGAAAGACATTTCAATATGAACTGCTTTGTGACAAAGTTCCGGTAGCCTTTAAATATTCCACATAATTCAAATACAGACGGAAATGAGCATCCACTTGTACACAATAAGCCTGTTGCCATAAAGTTTGAGCTTCAAGATAATCCGATAAAGTTTCTAAACCCACCTCATACTGCTTCTTACTCACCCTCATATTCTCTTCTGCCTGTTGCAAAGAACGGTCGGAAAGTTCACTTTCTAAGCGAGCCTCATCCAAATTGTTAGCAGCCAAAGTCAATTCCAACAGCATTTTCTCATTCATATCAGCCTGCTCCAAACGAGTCTGTTCCAACTTAGCTTTGGCGGCATGCACTTTGTTGATACGCTCTCCAAAGTGAAAAAGAGGAACGCTGACATTCAATAAGACTGAAAATCCTCCTTTATACAAAAATGTTTCATCATTTACTTCCAAACCATGAATATAATTATATGAGCCTTTAACACCAACCTTAGGCAACAGTTCGCTACGATTCAATTTCACTTGCTGTTTTGCCATAGCTACTTGTTTATTTAAAATGCCATATTCAGGACGAGCCGTAATATCCGATACCTGCATCATTATATTCTCTTTCACTTCAGGATAGTCTCCCGACACCTGTATATCTGCAATTAAAGGTTTACCAATAAAATGACACAAATTCATTGTTGCCAAGCGCAATGCGTTCTCTGCTTTGCGCATATTGAGTTCACTTTCATTCAATTTTACCTGCACTTTCAGCACGTCATTCTGAGGCTTTAACCCATGACGATATGCACTTTCCACATTCTTATGCAACTCAACCAGCACAGTATGATACCTATCGGCCACATTCTTCATTTCCCTAGCTTTAACTACTTGGGCATATGCCTTATCGGTATTCAAAATAACTGTGGTAGCCGTCAGGGGTTTCATTCATTTGCGCCATCTCCTTGCCCAATACAGACATTTTATAAGCCGCCGTAATTTTTCCACCCATATAGAGAGGTTGTTCAACTTCCACTCCTCCCATATAAATAAGCCCGATTTTATACTTTAAATCAATTCCCGGGAAATAAGAGAAACCGCCATTGGGCAGAAATTGACCGGATGAATTAGGCATAAACACCGGCAGATTTCCTCCTTCTACACCATAATGTCCACTGGCACTGCTATAAATACCGGTCCCACTCGCTGTAAAATTCGGAAAGAAATTTCCTTTATAACTTTTAGCCATATATCGCGCGCTTTCTGTCTGCCGGACAGAAGCTGCCATTTCTTTATTATATTGAAGAGCCATCTCACGACATTGCTTCAAGCTCAACACCTCTTGAGAAAATAAAGCTGATGAGCAAAATAAAGTACCAATCAAAATAGATATCTTTTTCATTTGTCAGTCTGTTTTATATGAAAAAATAATGCATAAAGAACAGGTATAAACAGTAATGTTATGAGTGTACCAAACAGTAATCCTCCCATGATGGCGGCTGCCAATGAACCAAACATGGCATCTGTCAGCAAAGGAATCATACCTAAGATGGTAGTCAGAGAAGCCATCATCACAGGACGTAAACGACTTTGCGAACTATCGATTAATGCTGCTGTCGGTTCAACTCCCCGGTTTATCTGCAACGTTATTTCATCCATCAACACAATACCATTTTTAATCAACATACCTATCAATCCCAGCGTCCCCACTATCGCAACAAAATTGAAAGTCTTTCCAGTGAGCAGCATGACTGCCACCACTCCCACAAAGACAAGAGGAATACAACAGAAAATAATAATCGGTTTGCGATAATCTTTAAACAACATAATCAGGATAGCAATCATCAGGATAATAGCCAATGGAAAATTCTTGAATAAATATTTCATAGAATCCGTACTGGCTATTTTTTTCTCCTTGCCAACACAATGTATAACCTTCGGGCAAAGGAATATTTTCTATCTGCGAAGCAACAGCCAAACGTGCTTGTTCCGTTTCAAGTCCCGGAGCCGGTGAGCACTGCACACGCTGGCTTCTCTGTCCGTTATAACGCGGAACCACCGGGTCTTCCCACCTTACGTCCACTCCTTTACTAATTTGTTTCAATGGAGTGCTGCCCATAATACCTTCCACTAGTTCTTCTTTTGACAGTGAACCCGATTTCAACTTTACCATCATTTCTTCATTCAGCAGACCATTGAGTGACGGTATAGAAGAAAACACCTGTGTATTACCTAAATCTTCTATCGGATTTCCTTCTTCATTCAAACATTTCAAATAGATTGTATTGGCATGAATTCCCTCATAAAATGAACCGATGGGAATTCCTCCGGTAGCTGTCAGTAAAGAGAGACTGACATCGTTGCGGCTCAACCCCAAAGCACGTGCGGCCGGCTGGTCATATTCTATTGTCAGCACCGGAACCTGCGGCTCCCAATCTGTCGTCACAAGGCGTACCTCAGGAGTATTTTCCATAATATGACGTGCACTGTCTGCCAAACGGTGCAACACCGCCGGGTCGGGTCCCATAAACTGTGCCTCAATAGGATACTTCTTGAACATCAGGTTATAACGCTTTAAATTGACATACGCATCAGGATATGCCTGCGACAGATAAGACTGAATCTCGTCCATATTATCCACCAATTCTTCCGGTGAAGTAAAGTCTATAATCAGTTCCCCATAAGAAAGAGAAGGATTAGCAATACTCCGCACCAAATTATAACGTCCGGGAGTTCCGCCAACAGAAGTCGTAACATGGGTTATTTCCTTCCTGCTCTTCAAATACGTCTCTATTTCCCGCAAATCATGGACAACTCGCGTCGAATTAGTCCCTTCAGGCAATTTATACTCCATATAAAGCTGATTGTAGACCATATCGGGGAAGAATCCTTGTTTCATATAACCATATCCCCAAAGAGAGAGCCCCAATAAACCAACCATGGCAAATACAAAGCTCCAGCGATGAGACAAGCCAAAGTAAAGAGCAGCTCTCAGATAAGCATAAACACGCCCTTTATACACACGGGCATTCGTTTCTCCCGTTGTCATTTCACTCTTCAGTCTCCTGTTTGCCATCAGAGGAACATGAATTAACGCCAATACCCAACTCAACAATAGCGATACCGCCAATACGATAAAGAGATCGCGCGTATAGACTCCTGCTGTATCCGGTGACATATAAATAGGCAGGAAAGCAATGATGGCAATCAGAGTGGCCCCCAATAACGGCATCGCCGTTTGTCTTCCGATGGCTGTCATCGCCTCCATACGAGGTTTACCTGCCTTCAGATCGACCAAGATACCATCGATAATTACAATGGCATTATCTACCAGCATCCCCATTGCCAGCACAAATGCCGCCAAGGACACACGCTGCATCGTGCCGCCGGCAAACAGCAAGAACAGAAATGAACCAAATACCGTTACCACCAGGCTGATTCCAATGATAACCCCACTCTTGAAGCCCATTGCCAACATCAGAATGAGTACAACTATAATCACAGACTCTATTAAGTTGATAACAAATGTACCCAACGAATCACCCACACGCTCCGGCTGATAAAACACTTTATGACACTCCACTCCTGCCGGTAAGCGGCTTCCTTTCAAATCGTCAAGCTTCTTTGCCACCGCACTGCCTACCTTGATGATATCCGTACCGCTGGAAGCAGCTACCAACAGTCCCAAAGCCTGCTCACCATCATAAAACAATTCATTACGTGTGGGATTCTCATAACTCTTTTCTATTCGCGCTATATCACGCAAACGTAACTGATCATCATCGTGTCCCTGAATAAGCATTTTTCCGATATCATCTACCGTCTTAAACTTATCGTTGACCGTTACACGAATACGATTATCTCCATTCTCATAATACCCCGTATAAGTCGTTTTGTTCTGCCCGTTCAATGTGGCAAGCACTTCGGCAGGCTTCACTCCCAAATTTGCCATCCGGTCTTGCAACAAAGAGATATTGATACATTCCGGTCTTGTGCCGTAGAGTTCTACCCTGTCCACCCCCTCAAGGTCACTAACTTCTCTCTTGATAAGTTCGGCATAATCAGACAACTCCCTATCCGTCAACCCATCTCCGGTCAAAGCATAAAACATGCCATATACATTGCCAAAGTCATCTTTCACCATTGGTGCGCTTGCCCCCGGAGGAAGCGAAGCACAGGCATCTCCCACTTTGCGACGCAACATATCCCAACATTGCTCCACATCCTCATCCTTCACCGTACTCAACAATTCTATCTGAATAATAGATAAGTCATTATAAGAATAACTCTCCACATTATCTATATTACCCATGGTATGGATATTTTTCTCCAACACATCCGTTACTTCCAACTCCACCTGATGCGCCGATGCTCCCGGATAAGTGGTAACCACCATCGCCAATTTCACTTTAACCTCCGGGTCTTCCAGCTTACTCATCTCATAGCAGGAATAAACACCTCCCAAAAGAAGGACAGCCACCAAGAAATAAACCAGATTACGGTTTTGAAATGCCCACTTACTAATATCCATTATAACAGCCCTCCTACATTAGTTGATGTAATAGGCGGCAACGGTTTCACCACCTCGCCATCCTCTATATGATGCACTCCCGATGACACGACAAGTTCTCCCGGCTGCAATGCATCCGAAGTTATCACACTGCGTCCATTGGTCAGCAGTCTGAGTACAGTCACTTCACAACTTCTCACCGTTCCTTTCGACGGGTCATAAACAAAGACTGCTGCCTTTCCATTCTTTTGCAAAACAGCCCCGCTTGACACTGACAGAGAATGCATATCACCTGCACTGCAAAAAACAGTAACCATAGTATTCATTCCCGGGGACGGAGAAGGCTTACCATCCTGCACTATTCTCAATCTCATAGAATATAACTGATTGGCATTTGCCTTGGGGGTGATACTGATACATTCCAACGGATAAAACTTGCCCGGATAAATATCAAATGTAGCATGATAACGGGTAAACTGTGTACGACGAATATATTCTGCTGCCGGCAGATTTATTTCCACTTCCGGTGCTCCTTGGCTGATCATCGAAATAACCGGCATCCCCGCCCCCACCGTTTCATGTTCATCAAACAAATGCTTTTGTACGAATCCGTCAAACGGAGCATAGAGATTAGTATATTCCAACTGATCCTTGTGGTGTTGATACTTGGCAGTTATCTGCTTCAGCCCATACACAGCCTTGTCATTGGCATTGGGAGTCGTTCCATTATCCTTATAAAGAGCCATCACACGTTCTGCCTCAGCCTTAACCTGCTGATATTCGGCCTCGGTAGCTTCCAGCTGAATCCGATAATCGGTAGGATCAAGTTGTGCCAACAACTGACCTTTCCTTACCCGGGCTCCGTCTTCCACACAAATTTTGCCTATCGTTCCGCTTACTCTGAAAGACAAATTAACGTCCTGAGCAGCTTTTACCTTCCCCGGAAACTGCAAAGGAGTTTGCCCTTCGACAGAAAAAAAACTGTGTCTATTTTTACTGTCTGCATTCTTCTAGTCTCTTTGCTATTATGACTGCAAGAAGCCGACATTACCATAAACGCACCTAAAATAATACAACAAAATAATTTCATAGATTTAAGTTTTAGTGTTTTCCTGCAAATGTACTCTACTTAAATGAAGTAACAAAGGTCTATATACCAAATTAACTGTTCTATTTATCAATTTCTTCTATAAATTAATACAGAACAGAAAGAAAGTTTTTCCGATTTACCTGTTCTATTTTACGCTTTTAAATATAAATAATACCGATAACTTGGTCATCTTTAGAATAATAAATACCTTTGCGACCCTAATTTTAAAAGCAATGAAAATCGATATAACTAGACATACTCATCTAACCATTCTTTTTATACTGTTCCTTTCCATTTGCAGAACTACCCTTGCACAAGAAGCAAACAGCGATTCTATCGTAATCAGCTACCTGCAAGAATCAGGCATCCCCATCACCCAAAACAATCGCCTGAAACTGTTAAAAAGCGGACATACCAAATTTATCGACCTCTTTGAAGAAATAAGAAAAGCCAAGCATCACATTCATTTGGAATACTTTAACTTCCGTAATGACTCAATTGCTAATGCCCTGTTCGATTTATTAGGCGAAAAGGTAAAAGAAGGAGTGGAGGTACGAGCCATGTTCGATGCATTTGGCAACCTCTCAAACAACAAGCCTCTGAAAAAAGAGCATCTGAAAGCCATACGCAAAAAAGGAATTGAAATAGTGAAGTTTGATCCTTTTAAATTTCCGTATATTAACCATGCCCTGCATCGTGACCATCGCAAAATAGTGGTAATAGACGGCAAAGTGGGCTATACCGGAGGAATGAATATAGCCAATTATTACATTAAAGGTCTGCCTGAAATAGGTGATTGGAGAGATATGCATGTCCGCATCGAAGGTGATGCCGTAAACAATCTTCAGGATATCTTCCTTACAATGTGGAATAAAAGCACCAAACAGCATATCGGAGGAGCAATGTACTACCCTTTGCTCAATGATTCCATTGATACCGGTGGCAAGACGGTAGCAATAGTCGACCGAGTACCGCGGAAAAGCCCCAAAATAATGCGCCGTATGTATGTTAAGTCATTAGACGCCGCACAACATAAAGTGCAGATTGTAAATCCCTATTTCACACCTACCCACAGTATAAAGAAAGCTATCAGACGAGCATTGAAACGTGGAGTAGAGGTGGAAATAATGATTCCCGGCAAATCAGACATCCCCTTTACCCCTGATGCAGCTTTTTACACTTCAAACAAACTCAGAAAAAAGGAGCTGAAATCTATATCTATAACGGAGGGTTCCACCATTCTAAAATCATGATGGTAGATAGTTTGTTTTGTACCGTGGGCAGCACAAATTTAAATAGCCGGAGTTTGCGTTACGATTACGAAGTAAATGCCTTTATCTTTGACAAAGAAACAACCCACGAATTGAGCAGCATGTTTGAAGATGACAAGAAAGACAGCACATTGCTCACCAAGGAAGAATACAAAAAAGCGTTCCGCATGGAAACGCTTTGTTGGCTGGTTCGCCAATATGTTTACACCCTTCCTTTAAATAAACAGTTTTTTACTTTGGCAAAAAACACGGTTTTACATCAATGAAAGTTTTTTCCTGCCTTATGGTTTTCACCTTATTATAAGGCAGAGAAAAAATAAATCCTCTTTTCACCTCCTTAAACTACAATATTTTTCTTATTTTTGCCCCAATATGTAATTTTGCCGTAGAAGGCACAAGAGACGAGATATAAGAATGAGAGTAGTTGACTTAATAAAAAGCACCGATAAAACGGCGTTTTCTTTTGAGATATTGCCCCCTCTGAAAGGAACGGGCATTGAGAAGCTTTATAAGACGGTGGATACATTGCGTGAATTTGACCCTAAGTACATCAATATCACCACCCATCGCAGCGAATATGTATACAAAGACCTTGGAAATGGTCTTTACCAACGCGCACGTATGCGCCGCCGTCCCGGAACGGTTGCCGTAGCTGCCGCACTGCAAAACAAATACAATATAACAACTGTGCCACATATCCTATGTAGCGGATTTACCCGCGAGGATACGGAATATGTATTGCTGGACTTACAGTTCTTGGGCATTACCGACTTGTTGGTATTACGCGGTGACAAAGCCAAACATGAATCCGCATTTGTCCCCGAAGGAAACGGATACAGCCATGCATTGGAACTGGAAGGACAAATTAATGATTTCAATAAGGGACTATTCGTCGATGGTTCTCCCATCAAGGTGACAGGAACACCGTTCAGCTATGGAGTGGCCTGCTACCCTGAGAAACACGAAGAATCACCCAATATGGAACAAGATATTTATTGGCTAAAGAAAAAAGTGGAAGCCGGTGCGGAATATGCCGTGACACAAATGTTCTATGACAACCGTAAGTACTTTGAGTTTGTGGAAAGGGTACATAAAGAAGGTATCAATGTACCTATCATACCGGGGATCAAACCTTTCGGCAAATTATCTCAATTGAGCATGATACCGAAAACATTCAAGATTGATCTTCCACAAGAATTGGCCTCAGAAGCCATGAAATGCAAAACCGATGAAGAAGCACGCGCCCTCGGAGTGGAATGGTGCATCCACCAATGCCGCGAATTGATAGCATACGGCGTGCCAAGTATCCACTTCTATACGGTGAGTGCCGTAGAAAGCGTAAAAGAAGTAGCAAAAGTAATATATTAAATATAGGCTGATGTTTTTTAAAGATGTAATAGGACAAGAAGAAGCAAAGCAACGGCTTATTGCCGAAGTGAAAGAGGGAAGAATCCCCCATGCCCAACTGATTTGCGGTCCCGAAGGTACTGGAAAGTTACCTTTGGCGATAGCATATGCCCGTTACATTTGTTGTGAAAACCGTGGAGAGCATGATGCTTGCGGCGTATGCCCCAGTTGCACCAAGTTCAACAAACTGGCACATCCCGATTTTCATTTCGTTTTCCCTGTCATCAAGAAAAAAGCCGGAAAGGATACAGTATGCGATGATTTCATATCGGAGTGGCGGCAATTTGTAATGAATAATCCTTATTTCAACCTTAACCATTGGTTAAAAAAGAGATGGGAGCAGAGAATCAGCAAGCGCAGATATTTGTCAAAGAAAGCGATGAAATTATGCGCAAACTCAGTTTGAAATCCAGTCAGGGAGGTTATAAAGTAATGATTATCTGGCTGCCCGAAAAAATGAACGTAGAATGCAGTAATAAGCTACTTAAACTATTAGAAGAACCGCCGGTACAAACCGTTTTCCTTCTTGTTTCGGAAGAACCGGATGCACTCTTGCAAACAATTCAAAGCCGTACCCAACGATTCAACATTCATGGAATTGATGAAGCAGAAATAGCCCAAGTGCTGCAAAGCAAATACGGATTGCAAGCGCAAGATGCCAATGATATTGCCCACCGCTCTGAAGGTAATTTTTTGAAAGCACTGGAAACCATTCATCTGAGTGAAGAGAACAAACTGTTTTTCGAACTATTTGTCAGTTTGATGCGTCTGTCCTACCAGCGCAAGATACGCGATATGAAACGATGGAGCGAAGGAGTGGCAAGCATGGGACGCGAACGACAAAAAACTTCCTTACTTATTGCCAGCGTATGATACGTGAAAATTTCATATTCAATTTTCACCGACGAGATCTGGTATATATGAGCAATGAAGAACAAAACTTTTCTACTCGTTTCGCTCCGTTTGTCAACGAACGAAACGTAATGGGAATAATGAATGAACTAAGTGAAGCACAGCAACATATAGAACAGAACGTAAATGCCAAGATGGTATTTTTTGATTTCTCGCTTAAAATGATTGTGCTGCTGGTGCAGAAATAACATATATATAACAACACTATGAATAATGAGTTTAAATTAAAGAACGGAAGCGGCTGTTTGTATTGCAAAGGCTGCGGACGACAGGATAAACAGCTGAATACTTACGACTGGCTGGCTGATATTCCCGGAAATGCCGAGGAACAGGAGATGGTTGAAGTTCAGTTCAAGAATACGCGCAAAGGATATTTCAAGAACAGCAACAAATTGAAGCTGGACAAAGGCGATATTGTTGCCGTGGAAGCAAGTCCCGGACATGATATCGGAGTAGTGACACTGACCGGACGACTCGTTCCACTGCAAATGCGCAAAGCAAACCTGAAACCGGATGTCGAAATTAAACGAATCTACCGCAAAGTAAAACCGGTAGATATGGAAAAGTATGAAGAAGCAAAAGCCAAAGAACATGATACGATGATTCGTTCACGCCAAATTGCGCTGAACCTGAATCTGAACATGAAGATTGGTGATGTGGAATATCAGGGGGACGGCAACAAAGCCATCTTCCACTATATTGCCGATGAACGCGTTGACTTCCGTCAGCTAATTAAAGTATTGGCAGAGACTTTCCGCGTGCGTATCGAGATGAAGCAGATCGGTGCACGGCAGGAGGCCGGACGCATCGGGGGAATCGGTCCCTGCGGTCGCGAACTGTGTTGTGCCACATGGATGACCAACTTTGTTTCTGTTTCTACCAGTGCGGCTCGCTATCAGGACATCTCACTCAACCCGCAGAAACTGGCAGGACAATGCGCCAAACTGAAATGCTGCCTCAACTATGAAGTGGACGCATACGTGGAAGCACAAAAACGACTCCCGAGTAAAGAAATCACATTGGAAACCGTCGACGGCACTTTCTACTTCTTCAAGGCTGATATACTAAAAGGTTCCATTACCTACTCCACCGACAAAATTTCATGGCAAACATTGTGACAATCCCTGCACGACGAGCCTTTGAAATCATCAATATGAACAGACGTGGCGAAAAACCGGAAAACTTGCTGGAAACCATCAAGAAAAACGAACCACAACAACCGGTTGATTTAGTGGAACAGGAAAGTCTAACCCGTTTTGACAAACGCAAAGGCAATAACAACAATCGTAAAAAAGAAAAGAAAAGGAGAAACCAACGGCAATAACGAAGGTACTACCAACGGTAACAAGCCTCAACAGCTCAAAGATAACCAGCCGAAGGGCGAAGGACGTCCACCCAAAGGAGAAAACAGAGCTCCCAAAGGAGAAAACAGAGCTTCGAAAGGAGAAGGCCGCCCACCCAAAGGGGAAGGAAGACCTCCACGCGAAAATAAAGAAAGCAGAGCAGAGGGAAAACGCAACCGTGAAGACGGCCGCGAGCGCAACCGTAACCGGCGTCCAGGCAATGGCGAGAACACCGCTTCTGCCAACAATAAAAATGGAAATAATAACGGTAACAATGCCCAAACAACTCAGAACAACAATTCCAAGCCACAAGCTCCTGTGGCTGATAAAGAATAAAATAGCTTGCCTGCCGATAATATATTTACTATTGACAGCATGTCACAGTAATACGGTTTATCACTCTTATCAATCCATCCCTACAACGGGATGGAGTAAGAGTGATACTCTTGTTTATACCCTTCCGGCTTCAATACCTGCGGGAACGTATGAAATGACTATCGGCATCAGGCATCAGGAAAGCTATCCGTATCGTGATTTATGGATGAATATCAGCACAAAGGGAAAAGACACATCCACCTAGACCACAGACACACTGCAATTATTCCTTGCCGATAAAACAGGAAACTGGAACGGAAATGGTCCCGGCGGACTATATCAATTTACCAAGCTCTATACACCCTCTTTTACAATCGCCCAAGACAGTGCTTCCAGAAATATCCGCATCGTTCATATCATGACAGACAATCCACTGAAAGGAATCAGTGATGTCGGCATCCGTTTGGAAAAACCTTAATGACTTCCTCGTGCCGAATCAATGCGCAAAAATACAAAAAGCAGGATGGTAAAACCCCATAAAGAAGAGCCTCCATAACTGAAGAAAGGCAATGGAATACCGATTACCGGCGTTAATCCGAGTACCATTCCTATATTGATAAAGAGATGAAACAGGAAGATGCTCAGCACCGAGTAACCATATACACGTCCAAAGCGTGTGTGTTGTCTTTCGGCAATAACTATCAACCTTAAAATCAGAGTCATAAACAGCAGTAACACAATAGCAGAACCCAGGAAACCTTCCTCCTCACCCACCGTACAGAAAATAAAATCCGTATCCTGTTCGGGAACATATTTCAACTTCGTCTGCGTCCCATTCAGGAACCCCTTTCCCAACAGTCCTCCCGAACCGATTGCAATCTTGCTTTGATTCACATTATACCCAGCCCCTGCCAAGTCCTCCTCCATTCCCAGTACCACTTTTATACGTACTTGTTGATGAGGTTCAAGCACATTTTCAAATACATAGTCGGCAGAAAAAAGGAAACCCACAGAGCCAATAGCAAACAGAGCAATATAAAAATAATCACGCATACGCTCGCGCATGGAAAGGAATATGAGATAAAAACCAATGCCACACACAGTCCGTACTGAAACCACGTAATATCGAAAGGAATCACATAATAAGAAAAGAGCAACGCCAGTAAGGTCCCTCCAGAACCGAAACCGAGAATATACCACACCACCGGCTTCTTCTTACAATAAGAATTAACCAACAAGGCAGACAGTATCGTTATCAACAGCAAGACCGAAAATTCCCCGACCGATGTACAGTCATCTGCCATCATCTCCTGACTAAAACGAATGCCAACCACAAAATAAACCACAGCACAAATCCCGGCAAACAGAATGGAGCCGGGCATTCCTTCCCTGTACAGCATGAAGAAAAAAGCCAGATAGACCAATGCAGAACCTGTTTCACGCTGTAATATAATAAGCAACATGGGCAGTAATATCATCCCCGTTACCGGAAGAGAATACTTCAGCTTACTCATGGTGAATCCATAAACATTCATAAATTTAGCCAAAGCCAAAGCCGTAGCAAACTTGGCAAACTCAGCCGGCTGCAAACTGACAGGTCCAAACTTAATCCATGAATAAGAACCTTTCGTATCCTCGGCCAAAAAAGGAGTGACAAGCAATAGCAACATCATTGCCCCATAAAAAATATAGGCAAACATATCATAAAGCTTATCTTCGAGCATCAACAAAATAAATCCCAACCCCAATGAACAGGAAATCCACACCAACTGCTTACCGGCACGTGTATCGAAACTGAAGAAATCTATTTCACCATAGTCATAACTGGCCCCGCATACACTGAACCAGCCGAAGATAACCAATGCTAAATAGATGCAAATAGTTATCCAGTCTATCGACTTCAACATATTATCGCTCGTGTATGCCATAATCTATCCTCCTGTTTTGTATATCATTAGCTTTCACCTCACTGTCAGGAGACAATCCTCCTTTCAAATACTGTTCCATCATCAGTGCTCCGATAGGCACCCCATATACCGCACCAAATCCTCCATTCTCCACATAAACTGCAATAGCTATCTTCGGATTATTCATCGGAGCAAACCCCATAAAAGCAGAATGGTCTTTACCTCTATTCTGTGCCGTACCGGTTTTACCACAAACTTCTATACCGGGAATATTGGCTCCCCGGCATGTACCACCCAATACAGCTGCACGCATCCCCTGCACCACCGTTTCATAATGCCGGCTACTCACCTTCGTATAATGTTTCGTACTATACAAAGTATCCAACGGCTCATCTTCCACTTCTTTTACCACATGGGGAGTAACATAGTAACCACGATTGGCTATTGTCGCTCCCAAATTGGCAATCTGTAACGGAGTCAATGTCACCTCTCCCTGTCCGATGGCAATACTGATAATAGTCAAACCATTCCAAGAGCCCCGATAATTCTTGTCATAATACTCTGCATTCGGAATCATTCCCCGCTTCTCTCCCGGAAGATCTACACCCAACGGATATCCAAACCCCATCGAAACCATATAGTCACGCCAGGTAGACATCGCATTCTGTACCGAACCGTATTTTTTCTTGGCTCCTATCATGTGATACAGTCCCCAGCAAAAATAAGCATTACATGAAGTAGCAATAGCCGGAACCAATGCCAGAGGAGAGCCATGGGCATGACAACCTACACGAAGGCCTGCGTGTACAAATCCATGATAACAGGAATAAGGCGTCTCGGGCACAATAATACCTTCCTCAAGAAAAGTAAGGGCTTGTGATGTCTTAAAGGTAGACCCCGGCGGAAACTGTCCCATAATAGCACGGTTCAACAAAGGTTTCCAACTATCGCGTGCCAAATCCAAGTGATTCTTTCCCCGTTGGCGTCCCACCATCAGCCTAGGGTCGAAAGTAGGTGAAGATACCATACATAATATCTCTCCTGTTTCGGGTTCGATAGCAACAATACTTCCTATTTTCCCTTCCAAGAGTCGTTCTCCAAGCATTTGAAGCTCAACATCAATCCCCAATTTCAAATTCTTGCCCGGTACAGGAGTCTTGTCATATTTTCCGTCCATATAGCGTCCCTGAATACGCCCGCGAGCATCACGGAGCAATATTTCCACTCCTTTTTCTCCACGCAATTGTTTCTCATAAGAGCGCTCCACCCCCTGTTTACCGATAAAATCTCCACGCACATAATAATCATCCGCCTCTATATCCCGTTTGGAAACTTCGGCAATATCACCTAAAACATGAGCAGCTGAATTATAATTATACTGTCGGATGGTACGTCTCTGGATATAAAATCCGGGGAATTTAAACAGTTTCTCCTGAAACACTCCACATTCTTCGGCAGAAAGCTGGGTCATAAAGACCTGATGAGTATAAGGAGAATAACCCGGATTAGAGCGGCGATCTTTCATTTCACGAATACGCCTTTTAAAGTATTCCGGAGTAATATTCAACGTCCGGCACAAATCAAGTGTATCAAGATTTACCACCTCTTTCATCACCATAGTGACATCGTATGCCGGTTGGTTGTAAACCAATAATTTCCCATTACGGTCATACATCACACCACGACTGGGATATTGTGTCTTATTCAGAAAAGCGTTGCTGTCTGCATTCTTTTTATAGTCTTCGCTCATAATCTGCAAGGTAAAAAGACGTATCAGGTAAATCAGTACAATAACAACAACCGATCCACCAATCACATATTTCCGCTTCTCCAGATTATAATCTCTTTCCACTTATTTCTTCCTCCTTATTGCCTCGGCACATAATATACAAACAATTGTAATGGAGGCATCTGTCAATATTTTCAATAATAATACAGGCAGATTAAAAAACGAGAAAGTATCTATCACCATCAAAATGCTACAAAACAGGAATGTACACAACAGAATATACCGAAAGTAAGGAGAAATCCCCATACTCTTGATGCCCGGCTCAAAGTCTTCGGCACTGTCGCGTAACGTCACCAGCCTGAGGATAGGCTCACGCATAAAAGCCAATAACGTAGCGGCGGCGGCATTCATTCCGGGAGTATTACTGAAAATATCAACTGTCAATCCGAGTAAAACGACCACACCATCAATGTGTTACGACTTACACCCGAATTATACTTCAGAATAAAATAAATAAAAAAAAGAAAGGAGTGGCATATCCATTCATATGCATACGATTTAATACCAGCACTTGCAACAGTACCAGCCCGATAAACCACTCTATTCTTTGCAGATAAGTAATCATCAGTCTACTCTACTTATTCGTTTTAACCTGTTTTTCTAATTCCAGCTGTTCCTCTTGCCCTTTCTCCGCAATAACGCGAACATCATTCAGACGAGCAAAATCTGTAAAGAGCTTGACTCTAAGCAAGTAAGACAGACCATCATGACTGTCGGCTATATCGTCTACTGTCCCTATCGGAATTCCTGAAGGAAATACGGCACTGTGTCCGCTTGTCACAATGGTATCTCCCAAAGAGAATAATGAATGACGAGGCATATCTTTTTACGTAAGCATATTCAGACGAACCACCGTCCCATTTCAAGAAACCGAAATAATCACTCTTCTTTATTTTACAGCTGATACTGCTTTTAGAATTCAAAACGGGAATAACGATGGAATGATGAGAAGAAGTAAGATAAACAATACCTACCACACCACTTCCGTTCACTACCCCCATTTCACTGCGCACACCGTCTGCCGTACCTTTATTTATAGTAATATAATTATCGGCATGAGTAATGCTATTATTGATAACACTCGCCTTGAAGATGTCATACCCCTGCAAGGCTTCCTGTTTCATCTGCTCGATACCACTGCTGTCTCCCGTCGCTTCCGTCAAGGCTTCACGAAGGCGTTCCACTTGCAGTTCCAGTTCTACATTCTTTTGTACCAATTCATCATTGATGGTTTTCAAGTGAAAATATCCGGTGACATTATTGGCTGCGTCATACACCGCACCGGCAACCCGGTTGGCTGAGGTAAAGAATGCACTTCCCTGATAACTGTTGAAACGGAATAATAAAGCAAAACTGATTACCTCCAGTAAAACAAAGAGGAACCAGTAATTATACTTTAAAAAAGAAATTCAGCAGATTTCTCATCTTTATTTCTTCATTAATATCTTATCGCATCAAGAATGAGAAACGGTCTACATTCTTCAGTGCAATACCTGTACCTTTGGCTACACTCAGCAAAGGATCTTCGGCTATATGGAACGGAATATTAATCTTATCGGTAAGACGCTTGTCCAAACCGCGTAACAAAGCACCGCCACCTGCCAGATAAATACCATTCAACACAATATCGGCATACAACTCGGGAGGAGTCTGCTCCAATGCGCTCAAGATAGCAGTTTCAATCTTGGCAATACTCTTTTCCAAACAATGTGCCACTTCCTGATAATTGACAGGTACTTCCATAGGGAGAGCAGTAATACGATTAGGACCACGAACAATATAATCTTCGGGAGCATCATCGCCTAAATCAGTCAATGCCGCACCTACATGGATTTTAATACGTTCTGCCATACGTTCACTCACCTTTACATTATGCTGACGACTCATATACTCCTGAATATCAGCCGTTAAATCGTCACCGGCAATACGAATCGAGTTATTCGACACGATACCGCCCAATGAAATAACGGCAATCTCGGTAGAACCACCACCTATATCGACAATCATATTTCCTTCGGGTGCTTCCACATCAATACCGATACCGATAGCAGCAGCCATAGGTTCAAAAATCAAATATACATCACGTCCGCCGGCATGTTCTGCACTATCGCGAACGGCACGGAGTTCAACTTCCGTACTGCCTGAAGGCACACCGATAACCATACGTAATGAAGGAGAGAAGAAACGATTACCCATATTCACCTTCTTAATCAGCCCGCGCATCATCTGTTCGCAAGCATTAAAATCGGCAATCACACCGTCACGCAAAGGACGCACAGTACGAATATTCGGGTTCTCTTTCTCATACATCATTTTAGCCCGCTCGCCTACGGCAATCATCTTGTCAGTGCGACGGTCGAGTGCAACGACCGAAGGTTCGTCCACTACAATCTTTCCGTTATTCAATATGATGGTATTGGCAGTGCCAAGGTCCATCGCAATCTCTTGTGTAAAGGAGAATAATCCCATAATTTTTATTTAATTGACAGGTATAATGAGAAGATGTGTCAAAGCCGGAATCGGTTATCTTCCTTTGACACACCCTCTCAAACTATTATATTAGTGTTTAAAATGACGGATACCGGTAGTAACCATGGCTACTCCATGCTCATTGCAATACTGGAACGTCAATTCATCTTTTACAGAGCCTCCCGGCTGGATAACAGCTTTCACACCTTCCTTATCAGCGATTTCCACACAGTCGGGGAAGGGGAAGAAAGCATCACTTGCCATCACTGCGCCATGCAGGTCAAATTCAAACGATTTGGCTTTCTCGATTGCCTGCTTCAGGGCATCCACACGTGAAGTCTGACCCACACCGCTTGCCAGCAATTGTTTGTTTTTAGCCAAAACGATAGCATTGCTCTTACTGTTCTTTACAATCTTGTTGGCAAACAACATATCTTCCACTTCGGCAGCCGTCGGAGCTTTCTCGCTTACTTGTTTCAAATCGGCAGCAGTTTCCACATCCAAGTCTCTCTCCTGAACCAACACCCCATTCAATAAAGAGCGGAACTGCTTCTTGGGCAACTTGGCTTCTTTACGCACCAAAATAATGCGGTTCTTCTTCTGCCCCAGAATTTCCAATGCATCCACATCATAATCAGGAGCTATGATAACCTCAAAGAAGAGTTTATTGATTTCTTTTGCTGTTTCCTTGTCGATAACCGCATTAGTAACCAATACACCACCGAAAGCAGAAACAGGATCACCTGCCAAGGCATCTTTCCATGCTTCAAGAACAGTAGGACGTGAAGCCAGGCCACAGGCATTATTATGTTTCAGAATAGCAAAAGTAATTTCATCAAATTCATCAATCAAATCAACGGCAGCATTGATATCCAACAAGTTGTTATAAGAAATTTCTTTTCCGTGGATTTGGTCAAACATCGCGTCCAAATTACCATAGAAATAACCTTTCTGATGCGGGTTTTCTCCATAACGAAGCTGCTTTTGATCTTCCATTGCACAACGGAAAGCAGAGCCTTCCCCACCGTCAAAGTAATTAAAGATAGCCGAATCATAATGAGATGAAACAGCAAATGCTTCTTTGGCAAACCAACGGCGCTCTTCTCTTGAAGTAGTGGCACCATGTTCCAGCAACATATCGCGGAACGGTTTGTATTGTGCCTGACTGGCAATAATAACCACATCATTGAAATTCTTTGCAGCAGCACGTATCAATGAGATACCGCCTATATCTATTTTTTCGATAATAGCCTGTTCTTCCGCACCGCTGGCTACAGTTGCCTCAAACGGATACAAATCTACGATGACCAAGTCTATTTCAGGAATTTCGTATTTCTCAATCTGTTGCATATCCTGTTCCAGACCGCGACGGCACAAAATACCTCCGAAAACCTTCGGATGCAGTGTCTTTACACGTCCGCCCAGAATAGAGGGGTAAGTAGTCAGGTCTTCTACCGCTTTGCACGGGAAACCCAATGATTCAATAAACTGTCGTGTTCCGCCTGTTGAGAGGAACTCTACTCCTTCTTCGTGTAGTTTGGTAATAATCTCATCCAAACCTTCCTTGTGATAAACCGATACCAATGCGGTTTTTATTCTCTTAGCCTCTGACATTTTTTATAGATTAAGTATTTGGGCTACAAAGGTATGAATTTTCAGTTTATATCTTCCACACAAAAAGGTGAAATATTATTTATCGGTTCATATTTGTCCTAAAACCCGGATTGTAACACAAATGTAACATATATGACATTTCATCATAACATAGCTCTTCTACCTTTGCACCCATTAAAAATAGAGTGAACAAAATTTATGGAAACAATGTTTTTGGGAATCGTCGTATTCCTCTTTCTGCTAGCCATATTCGATTTGGTAGTAGGCGTCAGTAACGACGCAGTAAACTTCATGAACTCCGCTATCGGTGCCAAAGCAGCATCATTCAAAACCATTATCGCCATCGCCGCCCTTGGTATCTTTATTGGCGCCACACTGAGCAATGGTATGATGGACATCGCACGTCACGGTATCTTCCGCCCTGAACAATTTTACTTTCAGGAGCTGATGTGTATCTTTCTGGCTGTTATGGTAACGGATGTCGTCTTACTGGACATTTTCAACTCTTTAGGAATGCCTACCTCAACTACTGTATCTATGGTGTTTGAACTGCTGGGAGGTACTTTTGTATTAGCCCTCATCAAGATAGCAGGAGACGAAACCGGCATGTTGGGCTTTGCCGACCTGCTGAATACAGAAAAAGCCTTGTCCGTCATTTTGGGTATTTTCCTCTCGGTAGCCGTAGCCTTCTTCTTCGGTACATTGGTACAATACCTCTCACGCCTTCTCTTTACCTTTAATTATACCAAGAAACTGAAATACACCATTGGTTTGTTTGGCGGTGTTGCCGTAACAGCCATTATCTATTTCATGCTGATAAAAGGACTGAAAGACTCTTCCTTTATGACCCCTGACAACAAGCATTGGATTCAAGAGAACACTCTGATGTTGGTAAGTTGCAGTTTTGTATTCTTCACCATTCTGATGCAAGTACTGCACTGGTGCAAAATCAATGTATTTAAAGTGGTCGTTATGTTGGGTACTTTTGCTTTAGCCATGGCTTTTGCCGGCAATGACCTGGTGAACTTTATCGGTGTGCCCTTAGCCGGTTTCTCCGCATATACCGACTTCATGGCGAATGGCAATGGTAATCCGATGGGTTATCTGATGGATTCACTGAATGGTCCCGCCACTACCCCATTCTTATTCTTATTTTTAGCAGGAGTCATTATGGTATATGCCCTGATAACCTCGAAGAAAGCGCAAAATGTTGTAAAAACGTCGGTAGACCTTTCACGCCAGGATGAAGGCGATGAAATGTTCGGTTCATCAGCCGTGGCACGTAGTATTGTCCGTTCCACCATGACCGCTTCAGAAAACATAGCCAAGGTATTGCCCGACAACTTGAAACGTTGGGCCGACAGCCGCTTCTGCAAAGATGTTATGATCATGGAAAACGGTGCTGCATTCGACCTGATACGCGCCTCTGTCAATCTGGTATTGGCAGGTCTGCTCATTGCTTTGGGTACTTCTCTGAAACTTCCTCTTTCTACCACTTATGTTACCTTTATGGTTGCCATGGGTAGCTCGTTAGCCGACCGTGCATGGAGCCGCGACAGTGCTGTCTATCGCATCACCGGCGTTCTTTCCGTCATCGGTGGTTGGTTCATTACTGCCGGAGCTGCCTTCACTATTTGTTTTGTGGTAACACTCATTATGTATTACGGCGGCACATTTGCTATGCTGGCTTTGATTGCACTCGCCATATTCCTATTGGTGCGTAGCAATATCAACTACAGCAAGAAACAGAAAGATAAGGGTAAAGACGATATATTCGCACGCCTCATTACCAGCAAAGACAAAGAAGAACGTTGGACATTGCTCCGCCAGCACGTTAATAATACATTGGTAGCCGAAATGACATTTACCAACGAAACTTATCGTCAAATAACCGACGGATTCATCAACGAGAATTTGAAAGCCCTGCGTAAAGCCGTAAGCAATACTGACAGCCAGAAGGAAATGCTGAAAAAAATACGCCGCAAAGAGATTCTGGGTCTGCGCCGCATAGACAACTTTACCGCCATCGAAAAGAACACCTGGTTCCATTTGGGTAGTAATAGCTGCGAACAAATGCTCTACTGTCTGAAACGTATCTGTGACCCTTGCAAAGAGCACGTAGACAATAAATTCACTCCGTTATCAGAACGCGCCACCAATGAATTTATCCCTGTCCGCGACGAAATGACCGCACTGATGGCTCGCGCTACAGAAGTGCTTGCCAATAAGGATTACACTCAAACCGATGCTTTGCTGCGTGAAGGAGCTTTGTTGAAAAATAAGATTTCCACCCTGCGAAAACAGCAAATGGACCGCATACAGGAACGTGACGTGAACGTAAAAGCCTCCATGGTATACCTTAACGTGCTACAAGAATCACAGGAATTGGTATCCTGCTGGCGTCATTTACTGCGCGCAGACCGTATGTTCCAAACTGATTTGAAGAAATAACACACCTATTCTTATAATAAATAATAAAATTGTGATAGCTTCTTTTCCTTATTTAAGGAGAAGAAGCTATCTTTGTCTCATTATAATCCGTGATTATTCATAATTATTACAATAACAATCTATGGAAAACCTCAATCAAATTATCAAGCAATTCCCCGAGGTGGGCGAAGTAAAAAGAAGTAAAAGCACTGACTTCAGGGCTGATCAACCAAACTTATTTAGTAAAAACTGTCGATCCCCAAGAAGCTGATTACGTATTACAACGTATCAACCATCAGATATTTACCGACATCGACATGTTACAGCACAACATCGAAGTGGTGACAGGTCATATCCGCAAAAAGCTGGAAGCACAGAACGAAACAGACATCGACCGCAAAGTGCTCCGTTTCCTTCCGGCTACCGATGGAAAGACCTTTTATTATGATGGCGAAGGCTATTGGCGCGTATCAGTATTCATTCCCCGTTCACAGACTTTGGAAGCTGTCATTCCCGACTCTTCTTATTTGGCAGGTTTGAAATTCGGCGAATTCCAAGCTATGTTGGCCGATGTGCCCGAACAGCTGGGTGAAATTATTCCTGATTTCCACAACATGGAATTCCGCATGAAACAGTTGCGCGAAGCCGTTGCCACCAATGCAGCCGGCAGACTGAGCGAAGTGCAGGACATCGTTGATGCCATTGAAAAAGATGCCGACGAAATGTGCAGTGCCGAAAGACTGTTCCGCGAAGGCAAACTTCCGAAACGTATCTGCCACTGCGATACTAAAGTCAGCAACATGTTGTTTGATGAAGACGGTAAAGTGCTTTGCGTTATCGACCTCGACACTGTCATGCCCAGCTTCATCTTCTCCGATTTCGGTGACTTCCTTCGTTCGGCAGCCAATACAGGCAAAGAAGACGAAAAGGATTTGAACAATGTCCGTTTTAATATGGAGATTTTCAAGGCATTCGCCAAAGGATACATTGAATCAGCCCGTTCATTCCTGACTCCGGTTGAAATTGAGATGTTGCCATACGCTGCCACCTTGTTCCCATATATGCAGGCTGTACGTTTCTTGGCCGACTATATCAACGGTGATGATACGTATTACCAGACCAAATACGAAGGTCACAATTTGGTACGCACAAAAGCCCAATATAAATTATATCTGGAAGCAAAAGCTGCCGTGCCCGAAATGAAGGCTTACATTGCAGGTCTGCTGTAATAGATATTTTTTCATTGCAGGGGCTCAAGAACTGAGTCCCTGCAATGTATAATCTTCACTAACGTTTGGGAATATCCACAGATTTCTCACTCTTTCCTTTCAGATGTTCTGCGAAGTAATCCACCAGTCTCCAATAGAAATATTCATTCATGTCACCGAATCCGTGGCGCTGCTGCGGTAAAATCAGCATATCAAAGCGTTTGCCGGCACGGATCAATGCATCAACCACGCGCAGTGTATTACCCGGATGTACATTGTTATCAATATCACCGTGAATCAGCAGCAAATTGCCTTTCAGCTGTTTAGCAATCTGAGGATTGGTCGCTATCTTGTAAACAAAGGTAGTATCTCCTTTTCGCTTACCACTTCCTTTACTCCGTGATGCGTTTCGCTCCACCAACGGTTATAAATATTATTATCATGGTTTCCGGCACATGAAACGGCAACCTTAAAGAAGTCAGGATATTGACACATGGCAGCCGTACTCATAAATCCGCCTCCTGAATGTCCGTGAATACCCACTTTATCTATATCTATATAATTATAACGCATTGCCAACTGCTCGATAGCATATTTGTGGTCGGCCAAGGGATAATCGCGCATATTGCCATATCCATAGTTATGATACCACTTGGAACGGCTTGGATGTCCGCCACGTTGTCCTACCGAAATGACGATGAAACCGGCTTGTGCCAATCGGTCTGTACGCGGAGTCATACGAGTAAACGGATAAACCGTACCTTCAACCTGCGGCCCCGGATAAACATAGTCTACAATAGGATATACCTTTGTAGAATCGAAATTAAACGGTTTATACATCACACCATAAAGGTCGGTCACTCCATCGGCAGCTTTCACCTTAAAAGGTTCGGGAAACTTGTAACCGGCAGCAAAAAGCTGCGAGAAATCACTTTCCTGAATCGTCATCACTTTATTACCGTTCGTATCCAGCAAGTCGGCACAAGGCACTGTATTGACACGTGAAAAGTTATCCACCACAAAACGAGCCTCATCATCCACTTCCACGCGGTGGAAATAATCTCCCTTTGAAAGTTGCTTCAGTCCGCTACCATCCAAATTCACCCGATACAAGTGCTCATAATACGGGTTCTCGTTCGGGTTCATACCATTGGCAGTGAAATAAATGACACGCGCTTTATTGTCTACTTTCAATATTTCTTCCACATGCCAAGGTCCCTTTGTGATACGGTTTTTCAGATTACCTTTATCATCATATAAATAAAGATGCGCCCAACCGTCGCGTTCACTCCACTGTATCAGTTCTTTTCCATTGCTCAAAAGATGCAAAGGACGCGTTTCCTGATAAGTATTCATACGCTCTTTAATAACAGGAACAATAGAATCCTGCCCCACAGTGTAAGAACAAATATCTATCCGATGCAAGTCACGGCTTTTACGTGAAAGATAGAAACGGTTATTGTCACCCAGCCAGATTGAAGGCTGATCTTCCATATCACGCTGTTTCTGCAACCACGGACTGTAAGAGAGTCCCAAAGTCTGATCTTTATAAGCGTCCACCTTTATTTCTTTCCGGCTGTTGTCACTCATATCAAACAAATACAAATGTTCTATCGGAGCTTCTTTTTCACCGGGCATCTGATATTTATAAGTTTCCAGGGTAGGACGCGGTTGTGCCATAGAGTTAATCACCCACAACTCTTTTACGGCCCGGTCATCGGAAACGGTCATTGCAAAATGACGGGAGTCGGGCGACCACACCCCATACACCCTGCGACGCTTGCCATTACACAGCGTATCAGTGTTGAGCGTACTGTAAGGAATACCGTAGCCAAAATCTTCCACACCGTCTTTGGTCAGCTGAATTTCGACAATAGTACTGTCCTTTTCATTCTTCTTTGCCTTCTCATAATCTTCACGGCTCATACGATAAAGATTCAGGTCTTTGGCATAAACCACCGTCTTTCCGTCAGGAGAGATTGACCCCCATCTGATTTTCTTGGGTTTTTTTCTTTATCTTTCAGATGAGTGAGCTTACGGGTGGGATAATCGTAGGAAAAATAAAAGACTTCTTTCTCGGTCTTGCCTTTTTTATCTTTTTTCTCCTTATCCTCCTTCTTGGGCTTGGCATCCTGAGAAGATACCACCTCAAAAGTAAAAAGTACGACCGTCTTCCTGAGCTTTCAAGTTCCTGATGGGAAGATGACGCGCTTCAAAAGGGTCTTTTACAATTTCGGTCAGCTGCGAGGCCATTTCATCACGGTCGAAAAGCTGCTTCTTACTGCGTGCCGAAGGGTCTACCACATACCAAAAGGTACCTTCACTTGTTTTATACTGAAACCAGAAGTTATTCCCTTTCTGAAACCAATGAGGGTCTACCACAGTAGAGAACAACATGGTGTTCAGTTTCTCCTGAGTAAATTTTTCCGCCTGTAAGTACTCCGGCAACCTTTTTCTTGTGCCTGTACTACGGGTGTAGTTGTACATAATCCACCTACCAACAAGGTGAACAATAGCATTTTCTTCATAATATTCATTTGTTATCGTGTTAGTTTCTTCTTTATTATATCTTGTGGAAGTATGCTGCTTAAAACGTAACTCTTATCATCCTTTATAAGCCCGACAGGTATCAAACCGGTCTGTTTTTTCAAGTTCTTGAAAAGACTACTGTAAAAATCAGAGATATATGTTCTTTCATGTAACAGATACTCAATAAAATAACGGTTCAAAAGTACATAAAAACAGCATACCCAACAAATATCAGAACATAAAAACAGTATTTTAAAAAGGGAAAATTACGAAAAGATGCAGCTGTTTCCAAAATAGAAACAACCTCTCATCCCGATGGGTCTTTGGCACAATGTTTCCCAAACAACAAGGCTTTACGCTTCGCGGCTTGGTTTACCAATAGCGATGAAACCATTGACGGCAAGAGTAGATCAAAAGCATACTTGAGATTTCAAGGATTTCTCCCTTTCTCCTTTCATTAGTCGTTGAAACGCCCTATTGATGGGGGTCCGGTAGTGAATGAACATTGTGTCACCACCCTTTCATCCTCCTTTCATTCGTAAAACTTCTTCCGGCAGGATAAAGGCTGAAGGCAGCTTGTGAAGGGACTTGGGAAGCACGGCTGAAAGGAGGATGAAGGGATGTCCTGTCATTCTTAACATTCTGATTATCCGCACATTTCGGCTAAAATGAAAGGATGAACGGAGAAGAAGGAATAACCGACTTGGTGAGGGGATGCATTCTACCCTTACAGGAAAAACATGCCGAGCTTTTTAAAAAAGAAGGTGGTGTTTTCAAAAAAGACCTTGAGGATTTTTAAAAACATCAAGGTCTTTTTGCAACATACAGTGCAAGCTGCCTATTTGTAAAATGTGTACGTACGCATCGGGCCACACATACGTATGCGTAAGCCTACACGTACGTATGTATCGGGCTACACGTACGTACGCATGAACCTGCATGTATATATGTCATTGTGACACCACCAAGGGAAAATTGTATATCGCATCAATCAAATTCAATAAAAAATCGGGAAGTGAATAGAATCCGTTACCGAAGATATTCACTTCCCGATTGAATGGGATGTAATTCTCAACTGAGAATGAGAAGGGAGTGTGTCAAAACTAAGCCGAGCTATCCAATTGTCAGATGTAGGGGCAGGGGTTGCCTGCCCGAAGACACAAAGCAAACAGTTTTCGGGCGAGCCCTTAGAAGGAGTAGAAACAATAATTCGGCTACTTTACCCTTCACATCCAACAAACTGTATGAGCAATTGTTAGTCAGTTCCACTGTGGCAGGAGTAAAATGAATTCCCGGCTGCTACCATCAAAAAAAAGAGCACCCCGAAGGATGCTCTTCCATATTAAAGATAAATACTAAAGACGTATTATTTCTTTTCCACCTTAATGCTTGAAGTATATACAATACCTGTAGCATCTTCAAATGTTGCAGTCAAGGTAGTTTCGTAAGTAGGAGAAGACGGATCGCTATTTGTGAACTCTAATCCACCAGTACCCTCTGCTACTGTTACTGTAGGAATACCTGTACTCCATGTTACTTTGATTTGCTTACCCGAAGCAGCTGGTGCACTGCTACTACCGAATACATATCCTTGTAATTTGTTAGCATCAGCACTTGGATAAGAATTTGCAACATTAGTTGAATTTACAGCTAAGTCTGCGCTTAAGAAGTTAATAGCCAAACCTTGTTTTTTATTGCCAGGTATGGTCAATCCGGCTATTTTACCATCAGTATCTATACCAACCGTACCGGTAACAACTGCATTATCTTTATAGAATACAATCTTACCACCATCAAAGATAGTCTGAAGTTTTACTGTAAACTTAGATGATTCAACAGTAAATGCTTTCTTAATAGCTTTTAATGTGGTCTCATCACTACCTGAACTGGTATATGCAGTCATTGCGTCCAAAATACTATAAGAAGCAGTTGCTTTCAATTCACTGTTAGCAAGAGCCTTGTCTTTGTAAACTACATCCTTATTCAAAGTTACCTGCTGAGTGCTGGCATTTACTTCACCAACAGCTTCATTGCTAATCTTATCAAAAGCATAAGCAATCTTATTGTAATTAGCATCTACTCCCGATTTAGCAGTGTATGCATTTGACATACTGATTAATGCATCATTGGTAGAAGGATAAATTCTAGCTCCATATACACCTTCTGTCCAAGCATCTGTTGCAGCAAACAAATCATCGAATGCAGGAACTGTCACATTTACAGGCATAGCAATCTTAGCGATTTCATTACCAACAGTAGTACCGTCCTTAATTACCAAATTCAATGTGTATTTACCCGGCTTAGCATCCTCAGCTACATTATTAGTACCGGCATTAGTAGCTACAGCTATTTCAATAAAGCGAAGTGATTCAAGACCATCTTGGTTAGCATCCCATGCAGCACCTTTCTTACCCTGAGCATTAGCTTTGTAATAAGTTGATGTAAACACATTATCATCACTAGCAACAATAAATCCTTCCTGGGTTGCAGCTTCAACTACAGAAAGCTGGTCTGCATTCTGTACAGCTTCAATTGTTGCTGCATCCAATTTACTCAATGCATCACCTAAGTCAATCAGGATAGCAGGCAATACTTTAGTGAAATCTGCGTTCGGCATAACCTTATACTCGGTAGCAGAAATTTCTGTCGGAGTATCGATAGAAGCACCTGCCAACTTCAAAGTGATAGTATTAGAAGTCGTAGTTTCTACACCACCGATATTCACCATGTGTACAGTTGCAACAAGAGTTTCACCACTTGCAGCTTGCGGAACAGTAACAGTCATACCATCTGCTTTAACACCTAATTTTTCAGCTTTTGCCTTATATGTTCCTTCAAAAGTGATATAAGAGTCATACAACTTAGCATCAGCATACTTCAATGTTGTCGTTCCTACAGGAAGTTCAATAGCATCAGTAGCGCCTTTAACTTCTGTACCTTCTGCATCTATATAAGACAGCTTATCAACAGCAAAAGTAATCGCTGCAACAGGAGATGATTCAGGTGCTTTTGTTTTAATGGCAATATCATAAGCAGTATAAGGAATACCATTTACACACAAAGCATACAAAATTTCCTTATCAGCAGTACCTTTAAATACCTTATTAATATTATCAGCAGTAACCTCATCAGTCATTTCCACCGTCAAATTCCAATTACCGTTTTCAGAAGCTGCACGATCGCCAACAATAACGCTATTAAATGTATTAGGAGTAGCAATAACCTTAACAGGAGCTACATTACCCTTGCTGTCTACCAAAGTAAGTTTTTGAGCAGACAAATCGTAATTCTTAGGAGAAACAACCAAATCAGCAACACCAATCTGACCAACTAAGAATTGATCCTTTTCAATGGCACCTTTAGGACCTTTCCAATCTAATTTAGCAGCTTTCGCTGAAGAGATTGCCTCAGCATCATCAGCAGCATCTGTAGCAACAGTATTACCGATTGTCAATCCGGCAGGCAAAGAAATAGCAGTCAACGCATTAGCAGTCAACGGTAATACGATAGATTGCATCTTACCGCTTTCATCCGGCATATGCAGAGTCACTACACCGTCTTTTACTACTGCATAAGCATCACCGGCAGCTTTGTATTCAGACTTCACAAAGTCTTTTGCTGCTTTGTCATAGAAATACCAATATCCGTCTTTTACATACGGAGTCATATCCACAGCTTCTTCACCTTCACCCGTAGTAGCAAACCAACCTGTAGCTTTGCCATCAATACTGATTTCACCGGTCTTGTCGTCAATCACAACCTTGCTACCGGGAGCAGCACTGGCAACGGTCAGGTTGTAAGAAGTACCATCGCTTACCGATACTTTGAAACCACCGTCTACAGATTCAATCTTGGTAACATAAGCGCCACCGGCATTTACTTTACTTTCAAGATCTGAAAGTTTTGATTTCAGATCGGTCAGTTCCTTGTTGATTGCATCGATGTCATCGTCGTAATCCTTACAAGACACAAATGTTCCTGTTGACGAAACCATTAAGGCTCCGAACAGGATTGCACTTAAAAACTTTTTGTTCATAATAGAAAAACTTTAAATTTATAAATTTAAAAAACTAAAATTGGTTATACATAATTTATTGATTCTGAGTGCTGTGCTCTCATTTCATATTTCATATAACGTTTGGGAGAAACACCCGTCACCTTTTTAAAAGCAACATAAAAAGCACTTCGCGACAAGAACCCGCAGCGTTGAGGCAGCTCCTCCGGCAGACACTTGCCCGAACGGAGCAGTTCCTTGGCATATTCCACCCGATACGTATTTACCAACTCTTTCAGATGGCAACCGAAGTAGCGGTTGACCACATTGGATAAATAGGTTTGGTTCGTCTCAATCATATCGCTCAGCTTTTTCAGTGAGAGCTTCGGGTCAAGAAACACTTGGCGCACTTCCAAATAATACAATACATATTTATATAGCTCACAATCGACTTTTCTTGCTTTCTCCGGTTCGCGTCCTTCATACTTCTGCTCCCAATAAAGCCGGGCAGCCCGGAAAAGCAGATTCTTCTGCCTTTCGGAAGTAAAAGTGCGCTTGTCGCGGTGTAGAAACAGGTAGTCCATTGTAGTTTCTTTTTATTGTCTCTATTTCAGATAATTACTCACTTTTCAAACCCTTTAAAAAGAGGTTGCGTTCTGTGCATCTCTTAGTAAGAGATACACAGAACGCACATAAACACTTTATTATTAGTCGTTTAAGCCCATAAAAAAAAGCGTCCTAAAACTTAAGACTAAAGATATTTTTGCATTTATCTTGTGATTTTTCTTCTCAAAAAGTTTTAATTATCAAAACTTTGTGTAAATTTGCAGCGAAAAGTGTATCTCTTACTAAGAGATGCACTTTTTTTCTTTTTTCTCTCCCAAAATCTTATCCATCACATTATCAATCGATTAAATACAAACCAACATCTTCTTTCCTTTCAAAAAGCAAGCATTAAAAGTTGTAAAGGTATTATAAATAAAGAACTTAGGATTGTTTAGAAAAGAATGGATTGTTCCGAAAGGAGACTTAAGGGTTTTTCAAAAACGCTTTCCGGCCTATCCGAAAATGTACATTTGTTCATCAAACACTTTTAACCATACACAATAGAAGAGCAACCACCGGCAATCCAGATACAATAAAATTACAGATAAATTTACTTTCCATATAGTTGTTTTGCCTTAATAACAGACCTTCTATCTTTTATAAAACAAAAGTTATTGTTACCAAGAAAAGCACTGTGTTACTCTAAATAAAGAGAATACATCATTCGGTTTTTCGTGTGCGAAAACAATAAAATCGTGCGCGATAACAATAAAAAGTGTACAAAATTGTCCATTTTACTAATAATTAAGGTTTTCCCGTTTGATTAATTGAGAAAAGGTTTTATTTTTGGGGCAGTTTTTAATTTATACTATTGTAGAAACACGTTCATTTAACTATTAAATCACAAGAGAATGGAAGAAGTTTTCAGTTATATCATCGGTCTGGGTGCAGCTGTGATGATGCCTATTATCTTTACAATCTTAGGAGTTTGTATCGGTATTAAATTAAGCAAAGCATTAAAAAGTGGTTTGTTGGTCGGAGTAGGTTTTGTAGGATTATCAGTTGTTACAGCCTTGTTGACCAGCAGCCTCGGACCCGCTTTAAGTAAAGTTGTCGAAATATACGGCCTTCAATTAAAGGTATTCGATATGGGCTGGCCTGCTGCCGCCGCTGTTGCTTATAACACTTCCGTAGGTGCATTTATCATTCCGGTTTGCCTGGGTGTCAACATATTGATGTTATTAACAAAGACTACCCGTACTGTTAATATCGACTTATGGAACTATTGGCATTTTGCCTTTATCGGAGCAGTAGTTTATTTTGCGACAAACAGCATTCTGTGGGGATTCTTTGCTGCCATTATCTGCTACATCATCACCTTGATTTTGGCAGACTATACAGCAGACAAGTTTCAGGGCTTTTATGAAAAGATGGAAGGTATCTCCATTCCTCAGCCTTTCTGTGCAGGATTTGTTCCATTCGCTATTATTATCAATAAAGTATTGGACAAAATACCCGGATTCAATAAACTGAATATTGATGCCGAAGGCATGAAGAAGAGATTCGGTTTATTGGGTGAACCGTTGTTCTTAGGTATTCTGGTAGGTTGTGGCATTGGCGCACTGTCTTGTAAAAACGGACAGGAAATGGTAGACAAGATTCCTTATATTTTAGGCTTAGGCATTAAGATGGGAGCTGTTATGGAATTGATTCCACGCATCACCGGTTTGTTTATTGAAGGTTTGAAACCTATTTCTGACGCTACCCGCGAAATGATTGCAAAGAAGTTTAAAGGTGCAGTGGGTCTTAACATAGGTATGAGCCCTGCTTTGGTCATTGGTCATCCTGCAACTCTGGTTGTATCCCTGCTATTGATTCCTGTTACTCTGTTATTGGCAGTAGTACTCCCCGGCAATGAATTCTTACCTTTGGCATCATTGGCAGGTATGTTCTATGTATTCCCATTGATATTGCCCATTACGAAAGGCAACGTATTTAAAACCTTTATTATCGGATTCATTGTATTGGCCATCGGTTTATATTTCGTTACCGATTTGGCTCCTTATTTTACCCAAGCCGCACAAGACGTTTATGCCAAAACTCAAGATGCAGCCGTAAATATCCCTCAAGGTTTTGAAGGTGGTGCATTGGACTTTGCATCCAGCCCCTTCTCTTGGGCTATATTCCACATGACTTATACATTCAAAATTATCGGTTCTGCTATTCTGGTATTAATAACCCTGTTTCTGATGGTATTAAACCGTCGTGCCATCATCAAATATCAGCAATCGGTAAAAAATGCCCAATAATAAAACAGAAAATAAGATAACTAATAAATAAGAACGAAAATGAAAAAATTAGCAATTGCAATGATGCTGGGCGTTTCTGCTTTGACAGCTTCTGCCCAAGTAAATTACAAAGTACAGACAGCTTGCCATCCGCAAGATGTAAAACACTATGATACAGAACGTCTGCGCAACTCATTCATGATGGAGAAAGTTATGGCGCCGGATGAAATCAATGTCACTTATACACTTTATGACCGCCTCATCTACGGAGGTGCCATGCCGGTAAACAAAGTCCTGAAGTTGGAAACATTCCGCGAACTGGGCCCGGAAATCACTTACTTCCTCGAACGCCGCGAACTGGGCGTAATCAACATAGGTGGTGACGGAGTAGTGACCGTAGATGGTAAAGAATATCCTATGAAATACAAAGAGGCACTTTATGTGGGTTGCGGCAACAAAGAGGTTACTTTTAAGAGCAACGATGCTACCAAACCTGCTAAGTTCTATATCAATTCAGCACCGGCTTATAAACCATATGTCACCCAATTGATTACAACCGATGCCAAACTCCAAAAGGCAAATCCCAAGAAATATGCTTTAGCTATATCTGACCACTACGGTAAAATGGAGGATAGCAACGACCGTATTGTAAACCAGTTGATTGTGAAAGATGTATTGGAAAGAGTAAAAGACGGTGGTACAAACCAACTGCAAATGGGACTTACCGAACTTGCTCCGGGTTCTGTATGGAATACCATGCCGGCACATACCCACACACGCCGTATGGAAGCCTATTTCTATTTCAATCTGCCCGAAGGAAATGCCATCTGCCACCTAATGGGTGAACCGCAAGAAGAGCGTCTGGTGTGGCTGCACAACGAACAGGCTATTACTTCTCCCGAATGGTCTATCCATGCAGCAGCCGGAACCAGCAACTATACCTTTATTTGGGGTATGGCAGGCGAGAACCTGAAATACAGTGACAAGGATGAAATCAAATATACAGAAATGAAATAAACAGATTCTACTCTCGTCTGATTCTCATTGATGTTTGTCATTCTGAATGTGATGAAGAGCTTTCATTATTATGATTAAGATTCTTCGGCACTTTTGGAATGACAAATTTGTTTTTTATCATTGTTGACCGAATAATACTTACTTTTGTGCCATTAAGAAAAACATAATCTACTAAATCTATTATTATGAGTACATCTCAAAGTTCTACCGGGAAAATGACAAACTTCAGATGGATAATCTGTGCCATGTTATTCTTCGCCACTACCGTCAACTATTTGGACAGACAGGTACTGTCGTTGACGTGGAAAGATTTCATCGCTCCCGAATTCCATTGGACAGATTCAAACTATGGAGATATCGCAACTATTTTTTCTCTTGTATATGCCATTGCCAACTTATTTGCCGGGCGTTTCATTGACTGGATGGGTACCAAAAAAGGTTATCTCTGGGCTATCGCTGTATGGTCGTTGGGGGCCTGTATGCATGCACTTTGCGGTTGGGCAACCGAACAGACTGGGTATACACAATGCAGGAGAAATGATCTCCGCCACCGGAGCTGTTGCTTCTACCATTGCCATCACCAGCGTGTATTATTTCATTGCGGCACGCATCGTGCTGGGAATAGGTGAAGCCGGCAACTTCCCTGCCGCCATCAAAGTAACTGCTGAATATTTTCCTAAGAAAGACCGCGCTTATTCTACTTCCATTTTTAATGCCGGAGCTACTATCGGAGCTTTAGCCGCCCCCGTTACCATCCCGACATTAGCACGCTATTTCCAGAATATCGGTATTGGCAATGGATGGGAAATGGCATTTGTTGTCATTGGCGGATTGGGATTTATCTGGATGGGATGCTGGATGTTCCTTTACAAAAAACCGGCAGCCAACCCACGCGTCAATACAGCAGAACTTGAATACATCGAACAAGACAATAACGACGAAAACCAGACAACCGAACAACAGGCAAGCGCCAATGAATTCGACAATAAGAAAATCCCTTTCTGGACTTGTTTCAAATACCCTCAAACATGGGCCGTATTCATTGGCAAGTTCATGACCGACGGTGTGTGGTGGTTCTTTCTCTTTTGGGCGCCTGCCTATATTTCGGACGTATATGGATTTGCTTCCGACACCGGCACGGCACAACTGTTGATTTTCGTTTTATATGCCATCACCATGTTGTCTATCTATGGCGGCAAACTGCCTACCATCATTATCAATAAAACCGGAAAGGACCCGTATGCCGCCCGCATGCAGGCGATGTTTATCTTTGCCTTATTCCCTTTACTGGCATTATTTGCACAACCGCTCGGCAACTATTCCTATTGGTATCCGATTATTATCATCGGCATTGCGGGGAGCGGCCCATCAGTCTTGGTCTGCCAACATTTATTCCGTAGTAGGCGATATGTTTCCCAAAAGCACCATTGCCACTATTGTAGGTATCGGCGGTATGGCAGGCGGCATCAGCTCATTCCTTATTAATATGGGATCGGGCAGATTATTCGACTATGCCGCACAAACCAATATGAAGTTTATGGGATTTGAAGGAAAACCTGCCGGTTATTTCATTATCTTCTGCATCTGTGCAGTAGCCTATCTGCTAGGTTGGATAATAATGAAAATATTAGTACCGAAATATAAACCTGTCGATGCTTAACATTCAATCGGCCGATTCATGATGCTCAATAATAAATGAGGGGTATGCCAAAACGTGGATGATGCTGTCATTTTACCCGTAGGGGCGAGGTTCGCTCGCCCGGAAACAGCTTGCTTTGTGTATTACTCCCAAAGTTGTAACCGCCGGTTCGGGCAGGCAAACCCTGCCCCTACAGTTGACTATTTAATAGACCATTTTACTTTCGGCCCCCTCATTTTCTGTTTAGTTTTAGTGTTGCATTCTCTGATTTATAGTCTTTTACATGATATACGTCCTGTCCAGCAGTTTCTCTGCCCAAGTGTGCTCACCGGCAATCCATTGTGCATCTTCCTGAGTATGGGGTTGCTGATACATTGCGTTCAACATGTCCTGGTATTCATGCAACAAATGAACGGCATCCGCCTGTTTGTTTTCCCTGAGCAACAATAATATCTTCATCTTGCAAATATTCACATTGGTTATCTTAGACGTCTCATCCGCCTTATTCAGATACTCCAGACATTCAGCATTGCTTTCCTTGCTATTGGATAGTTTCATAATGCTGCGTGCCACCATCAGATAATCATCCGAACAAGCCATCGCATTATTGATATTCTTCATAGCCAAACGCCTTGATTCATTATATTTCTTATTATAATCCATCATACCGGCTTCATAGCTGACCACTGTAGAAGTTTTCTTTAAATAGTTCCGGTCTTCATCCAATGGAGTAAACTTACCCAGCTTCCCTACCCTTTCGGGCAATGAACCATACGCACCATACTTGGATAATGCTTCTACATCTTTATTACGCTGATAGTATTGATTGATTTTACTCAAAGCGGAAACCATTGCATCCTTGTTCTTTTTCATCAGCACCATAAAGTTCATGACTATATGGTCGGCTTCTTTCTCTTGTTTTTCCGAATAATCCAACCCCATACGATTGGCAATGTTATCATTCACCAATGCCTGAACGACATCATTCGTTGCAAAGACCAACCCGGGAACATAATAATCATAACGATCGTACAGATATTCCTCTGTAGCGGCAACCACTCCGTCCGCTACAGCCTCCCCAGAACTGTGCACGCTTGGCACGGGCAATATTCTTGTTCACGGTGATAATGGCATGATCGAGTACATAATGGGCTACTTCACGGCTCATCACTGCATATAATTCCTCTTCGCTGTCCAAAGCAGTCAACATTCCCGTAGAAACCAGCAGACAGTCGTTACCCAACATCAACAGATCGGGAGCCGGAGATTTCAATACACGCACCAACGGAGTTCCTTCACGCAGGACAGCCATCTTTTCGGGAATGATACTTAACAGCATACATTGCAAATAATCCTCTATTGCAGCATCATCATAAAAAAGCTTAGCGTGCTCCAGTTCTTTCATATAATCATCCGCTTCACGAGCCTGCTCTTGCCGCATTCCCCCTTGGTAGCCTTTCTTTTCATAATAAGAGATTAAATCGTTTGACAGCTGTGCAGTCTGCCAAAATGAAGTCTTATCTGCGGGGAATAAGCTTCAGTACATCCAATTCCTCCATAGGAATGCCTACCTGCACCCCCGCCGACCACCACCACTGCCTGTAATGTAGACTCTTCCTGACCAATCGGCTTTTTTCAACTTGATAACGCGCTGCAAAATACAAGCCGTACCTTTCTTCACATCTTTATAGTCCCGCTTTAAACTCACCCGAAATATTCAGCATCGGACTCAATGGCCGGTTATTCTGCGAAAACATGATTCCGCATTCCAGCATTGCAACTAAGAGAAAAAGAATGTATCGTTTCATAGTGCCTTGATTTTAGAACACTACAAAAATAAGCAAACTCGCCCACATTCGGATAACTTTTGAGAAAATAGTGCAAAGTGTTTGAGAACTATAGAAATATGTAGCTTTGTTCCAGATTCTTCCATTTGTGGTTTTTGACCGTTTTTGAGGGAGTTAGGAAAACAAATCGCTACTTATCCGTTGCCTTTTCCGGGTTGAAAAAGAGGGTTGGAAATAGCTTCCATTTCTACTTTTCATATCCTGTTTATCACTGCATGGAACGATGTTTCTTGCTATGTCTATCATGCAAACTTAGTCATATTTTTCCGTATTAGAAAAAAAAGACAGGGTTTGTTTGTTAGGCGAAGGACCTTATTCTCCGTTCCGCTATATTTTTCATGCCATTCATTTGCTCGCTATATAATAATTTTGCAAACAAAGGAATTAGTTATGAATCAGGCAAATGTAAAGGTATCGTTCTACCTGAAAAAGAGCGAGGCGGATGTTGACGGAAACTGCCCTGTAATGGCTAAGTTAAGTGTCGGGAAATACTCGGAAGCGGCATTCAGTGTGAAAATGAAAGTGTCACAGTCTCGCTGGACTTCCGGACGTGCATCCGGCAAGAGTGTGGCGGCAAAGGGAATAAACAACCGTTTGGACGAGATTCGTGCGATGGCTTTAAGTATCTACTCAGAACTGTCGGCTGTACGTGACGGTGTGACAGCAGAAGAGGTAAAAAGTATTCTGCTTGGAATGGCCAGCGGACAGGAAACTCTTTTGGGCTACTTCAGACGATTTATCAATTGTTTTGAAAAGCGTGTGGGAGTAAACCGCACCATAGGAAGTCTGCGTGCTTACCGGAACGCCTACAACCATATCGAAAGATTCTTGCAGGCAAAATACAAACTTTCCGATATCCCGTTCTCTGCGCTAGACCGTTCCTTTATTGACAAGTATGATTTATACCTTCGGACAGAACGCAATCTCGCCCCCGGAACAATCATCAATCTGACCGTACAACTGAAAACGATTGTCGGCGAGGCCATCGCTGACGGTATCATTACCGCCAGTCCGTTTTTGGGATACGAGCCGGTGCGTCCTAAAGCCGTACAGAAATATCTCACGGCAGAAGAGTTACATAGAATCATGACCACTCCGCTTCACAGACAGACATTATACCATGTCCGTGATATGTTTTTGTTTTCCTGTTTTACCGGGATTTCATATAGAGACATGTGTCTGCTGACTAAAAGCAACCTATGTTCAGCAGAAGATGGGACATGGTGGATAAAAAGTGCCAGACAGAAAACCAAAATAGAATTTGAGATTCCGCTGCTTGATTTGCCGCTACAGATTCTGAAGAAGTACTGCGACACTGCTCCCGATGACAAGTTGCTGCCGATGTACTGCAATTCCATGCTGAACCATTATTTGAAAGAGATTGCGCAAATCTGCCACATAAACCGTCCGTTGGTCTTTCATGCCGCGCGTCATACATACGCTACGGAAATAACGCTTTCCCATGGCGTACCCCTTGAAACAGTCAGCAAAATGCTTGGACACAGTCAGATAGAAACCACCCAGATTTATGCGAAAGTAACCGATGACAAGATAGATGCCGATACAAAGGCACTGAACCGGAAAATTTCAGAACGCTTTTCTGTCGTCATTTAATAAACCCTTAAATGGAAAGTATATGAAACAGAATATTGAGAAACAGAATACCAAACACCGCAGCACATTTGCCGTGCTGTTTTATATCAACCGTACAAAAATACGCAAGGACGGATGTGCCAGTTGTTGTGCAAGGTGAGCATCGATGCCGAATGGGCTCAGATAGGTACCAAAGTATCTGTCAATCCGGCTATCTGGAATCCGGAGAAAGGGCGTGCAGATGGACGAAGCGAGAATGCCGTTACTGTGAACCGCGCCATAGATGACCTAACAAGCGAGATAGCCGGACATTATGATCGGATAAAGAACAGCCTGGGTTTCATCACGGCAGAACTGGTCAAGAATGCAGTCAAAGGTATCGGACAGAAACCGCTTACCCTGCTGGCTCTCTTCAGGGAACATAATGAGGAATTCAAGAAACGTGTCGGGATAGACCGCATACGGGAGACATACGAGTCCTATCAGCGTTCATACAAACATCTTTCCGCATTTGTACGGGAAAAGAAGGGTATGGAAGATGTCACGTTGCGAAGTCTTGACAGGGTGTTCTATGACGATTTTGAAGTTTTCCTGCGCACCGACCGCAATCTGAAGCCCAAAAGCGTGCATGAGCATCTGTACCGCTTGAAGAAACTCACGGTGCGGGCTGTCAGCCAGGGCACGTTGAGACGAGACCCATACTGCCGTCTGCACCCCGAACTCCCCAAAAGAAGAAGCCGCCACATGAAGCTGGAGGACCTCAAGACATTGATGACTACTCCCGTAGAGAAGCCGCAATTACAATTCGTGAGGGATATGTTCATCTTTTCGACTTTTACCGGACTGGCATATGCGGATTTGAAGAAATTGTCGGTAAATGATATTACGCAGGCAGACGACGGCACTTGGTGGATTCATATCCACCGCCAAAAGACCGATACGCTTTCCTCTGTCCGTCTGCTGGATATTCCTCTCCAAATCATAGAGAAGTACCGTAGCCAGAGAACCGGGGACAAGGTGTTCAACATTTACGGACGCTGTTATTTTATCATGCTGACAAAAGAATTGGGAAAGACCTATGGATTTGATTTGACCTTCCACCAGGCCCGGCATAATTACGGAACCCACATCACTCTCTCGTTGGGTGTCCCGATAGAGACAGTAAGCCGTATGATGGGACATACCTCCATTTCCACCACGCAAATTTATGCGCAGGTCACGGACTCAAAAGTGGATGAGGACATGAAACGCTTGAGAGCCACCGGCTTCGGTAACAGCATAGAATTATGTGAAGAGGATTTCACGACAAAGAAAAAACGGAAACGGAAATCGCAAGCCGTATGAAAAGGAGAACGGAGAAACAACCGCAACCCGGCAGGTCGTTTCTCCGTTCTGACTTTAATGATGCCAGCTATACCCAGCGTTGTTCTTCCCGGCACCGCTTATAGGCATCGTCCAGTATTTTCATAATGTCGGACTCTTTATAGAGAGCCTTTCCCTGTACCAGGTAGTAAGGGATTACACCGGATGTACGGTATTCCTGCAATGTGCGTCTGCTCACCCCGCAGGACATTGGAAAGTTCATCATCCGTAAGGAAGCGTTCACCGTTGAAGAGCGTTCTCGGGATTTCCTCCAATACCGAAAGCATCTTCTCCAATTTCTCCAATCCCTGAAACATCACATCAATGTGTGGGTCTTTCTTGTCTATGAAATGATAGCTCATAATCTGCTCTTTATTAAAGGGTGATAACTCAAATCCAACAATCTCTGTATATCTTCCGGCTTGTAGAAGAGCTTGTTCTTTATACGGCTGAAGGGAAGTATCCCTTTGGCCCGATATGCCTGAAGAGTCTTTTTTGTTGATGCGGAGCACATCGCACACTTCCTGGTTGTCCAGCCAGTTTTTCAGACCGAGGTCCTCTACCGGTCGGCAAATGTGTGTCATCCGTTCCTCAAATTTGCAGAAGCGGATACGCAGCTCTTCAAAAGTCTGTTTGTCAATACATACAAGTTCCATATTCTTTTCTGTTTTATTATTCCACCTGGTTTTTCAGTTTTGCCGGCATACGTTTCCCCTTCTGGTTGAGGAATGCCTCTACCTCAGAAGACTTGTAATAGGTACGCCCGTCAATCATGTAATACGCCACGAGTTTCTTCTGGCGGTAGCGTGCGAGGGTGCGCTTGGTTATGCCGAGCAGCTCGCACATGTCCTGATTGTCCAGCAGCTTGTCGCCGTCAAGGGCGGAAGTCTGGCGGTTCATGCGGTTCAGTCTGTCTTCAATCTTATCGAACCGTTCCATGATCTGATGGATCATCATCTGGAAGGTTTCACGGTCTATCTGTATCATAATACGGTCTGTCTTTGAGTGTAAATAATCGGTTGATTACACCTTGTCGCGCAACAGGTTATATTATGATATAGGGCTAACGGCATGCCAATGGCACCATATTTCATGAAACGACATAGATATTCCATTGAAATACAGCTAAATAAAATTTATCAGAGAAAAGGAATGATGGAAATACAACCTTGCAGGATGCAAGAAATCTCGCAAAACGCAAGTTACATCCTGCAAGGATTGCGGTAAATCAGGCGGCAGATGCCGTTGGAAAAAGCAACGGCTTTATGCAACTTCCACTGCCGGGAAGGAAGAATGTTCTGTACGGAATGTCCCTTCCCCATAGAATAAGGAAACAGATAAACTATAAATTCATCCACAAGATTGTAGTGGAAAAGTCCCCGAAGAAGTTCAAGGGATTCTGCATCATGAACTTCTGCCAGATAGGTAAAAGAAGCGTTTTTGTGGTCTTTCTCGCAGAGCAGATCCAGAATGGAGTGAGGTAGAATCCAGGCATTGCAGTGTTCCCGCCAATGAACAAACCCTTTTCTATGGTTCATTACCCATTGCGTCAGCACGTTGTCAGGTTCAGGCAGGAAACCATCCAGCGTCATTACCGTTACAGCCTGTATCTTTGCCATGTCATCTGTCAAAAAAAAGAAGCGTGGTTATCACGCACTCAGACAGCGGCTCTGGTAAAGCCTAAAGGAGAATACGCAATACCACGCTATGACAAAGCATAGCATAAGCATTACGCAATCATTCTCCTTTAACGTCAATTTACCAGATTTCTGTCTGAGAAGCTTGCGCTCTTATGTTATATACAATCGGTAACCGTCTCACAGACGATATGCCGCTTTTTCTCTATTTACTTGCAAATGTACACATATTCAGCGAGATTTTCATTAGCTACGGACTTCATTTTTTAATTCAACCCGTATTTTTTCATCTTTCTGTACAGCGTTGCCGGATTGATCTTGAGCATCGCTGCCGCCTGTTCCCGGTGTCCGTTGCAGGCTTTAAGGGCATTAATGATGTTCATTTTCTCCTGCGATTCATCTTTCAGCGGGCGGATAGCAGGTTTGACTGTTGATTCATTATCATGCTGATGGATTTCTGTATCCAACCCTTCCATTTCCAATACCGGTGATTCCGAAATAAGCACGGAGCGTTTCACCCGGTTTTGCACTTCACGCACGTTACCCGGCCAAGGATAGGCAAGCATCTTGCTTCTGGCATCATCGGAAAAACCACTTGTTTCGCGTTTCAACTCCTTTGAATAGCGTTCACGGAAAAACTCGGCCAAGGGAAGGATGTCCTCCGGGCATTCAGCCAACGATGGCTGTTGAATTTCAAATTCGTTCAAGCGGTGATAGAGGTCTTCCCTGAACCGCCCTTCCTTGATAGCCTGCTGCAAATCCTCGTTTGTGGCAGAGACTATCCGCACATCCGCTATCCGTTCCTTGCTGCTGCCGATTGGCGTATAGGTACTTTCCTGCAACACACGGAGAAGCATGGATTGAATTTCAAAGGACATTGTTCCGATTTCATCCAGAAACAATGTTCCGCCTTTGGCCATGTCGAAGTAACCTGCCTTGGCGGTATCGGCACCGGTAAACGCCCCTTTCTCATGTCCGAAGAGAAGCGAAGCCGCCAGTTCTCGGGGCAATGCTCCGCAATTTACAGCCACAAAGGGTTTGTTCCACCGTTCGCTGCCCTGATGGATACTCTGTGCCACCGATTCCTTGCCGGTTCCGTTGGCGCCAAGTATCATTACAGCCATTTCCGAAGGAGCTACCAGCCGGGCGTATTTTTCCACCTGTTCTATTTTCGGACTTGTCCGGTGAAACAGCACCTTCTCCTTCTTCCGTACCGTAACCATAGGCCGGAACACATCCTCGGCCAATTCCAGCAGATGCTCCCTGTGTACCGGTTTGGGCAGGTAGTCTATTGCACCCAGTTTGATAGTACGTACCACATCCGAAACTGATACATATTCGGTTGTGATGATGAATGGGATATCCCTCTTTTCCTTGCGTAGCCATTCCAGTAGGGAGATGCCGTCCCCTTCCGGCAGACGCACATCCGAAAGAATCAAATCGAATGTAATCTTACGTATCAACGAGCGGGCAACCGGCTCGTTCATGGCCGTTACCGCATCATATCCCGCCTGTGCAAACCAGTCCTTCTGCATCTGCGACAAGCTTATATTGTCCTCAACTATCAGTATTTTCCGTTTCATTTTCCAGTTTTTTTATTTCGTTCTTCGCTTCCGCTATCAGCATGGCGGTATATTCCATGATTCGTTTTGTATGTTCCCGTACGGTGTCATTGCCTGTGGTGCTGTCTTTTAGCAGGCTCCGATAGGCGGACAAGGTATTTTCCATCTGCAACAATTCCCACATCGGCTGCATACGGTGGGCAATCTCACGCAGCCTTTTCCGGTCATTGCCATGCATGGCCGAAGCGAGTTCATCCGCGTCTTGTCTTGACTGCTCAATAAAGGAGCCTAACAGTTTTGCCTTGTCATCGACCTCTGCCAGCATCGTGCTGAAGTCCACTTTCCGGTTTTCATCCTTCCGGCAAGTCTTTATGGTCGAAAGCAGACCCAGCAAATCCGAAAGAAAGAACGGTTTGTAGATGCAGGCCGCAAATCCGGCTTCCTGATAGTCTTTCTTCCCGTAATCGCTGCGTGCGGTCATGGCGACTACGGGTATTGTACGCGAATTGCCGATGGTTGAGCCACGTAAAAGGGCAAGCAGCTCGAACCCGTCGGTACCGGGCATCTGTATGTCAGAGAGAAGTACGTCGTAATCCATGTCGCGCATAGCCTTGACCACCTCCTTGACCGAAGCGCATGCCGTACATGCTATACCGTTGCGTTCCAGCATCTGCTTGATGACATCCCTCTGCATGATGTTGTCATCGATGATCAGTACACGATGAGGAAGGTGTTCAAGATGCAGTTCAACCGGCTTCTCGTTTTCCACCGGTTCGTCCGTTTGCCTTAACGGAAGGGTTACACGGAACGTGCTTCCCTGCTCGATGGAACTTGTCACCCTGATATTTCCGTCAAGCAGTTTTACGAGCCCTTGCGTGATAGACAGCCCCAAGCCATGTCCGTCGGCATTGGCGGCAGAATCCTTGCGCTCGAAAGGACGGAAGATACGTGAAAGCGTCTCCTCGGTCATACCGATGCCGGTATCCTTGATTTCCAACGTCAGAATTCCGTTGTGATAACGGACATGGAAACTGATTGTGCCGGATTCGGTGAATTTAACCGCATTGACAAGCAGGTTGTGCATGATCTGTTCTATGCGGACCGCATCGCCATATAGCCTGACTTCCGTATCCTTGAAATCACTGACAAACCGGATGCCCTTGTCGTTGGCTATATGCGAGAATCCCGCAGCAGTACGCTCCAGCATTTCTTGAAGGTTAAACGGGACATCCCTGCGTTTCTCGTTCGCTTCGTTCAGGTGGTACACATCCAGCAGGTTGTTGAGAAGGTGTACCACATGGAGGCATTCGTCTCCGATGTGTTTCAGGAAAATATTTCGCTGCATTTCCTCCTCCGTTTTCATGGCCAATTCAAGGTTCCCGGTTATGATGCTCAAAGGGGTCTTGATGTCGTGCGACAAGGTAAGGATGATACTCTTACGCATATTAAGGAGTGCCGTATTCTGTTTGATTGTTTCCTCCAATTGTATTTTCGTCCTTGTTTTTTCTCGTAAGTCCCTTTGAATAATCAAGTAAGATATAGCAAGCATAAAAAGAGCAGATGAAACTAGCCATGTTATAATAAGAGTAGATTGATCGTACGATTTTTGAAGATTATGTTCCTTTTCTTGAAGAATACATTTAGTCTGCTCATCCATTGAGGTAATTAAGGTGCGAAGTTCCCTATTGAGTTCCTTATTGTGTTTACGCAAACTATCAATATTCGTATCTATGGACTCCTGATGTTCTCTTTGAAAGGAGAGAATTTTTTTATTTAACGACTGTAATACAGAAGATTCAGAAGGTGTAATTTTACTGTCTCTTTTGCACCACAAAAAACCAGCATGTCCTTTTTTCTTGCGTATAATAGTTTTAGATTGAAATTCTTTGGGTAAGCTTTTTGAGTGGCAAATCATTATAATTCTCTTGTCTACGAAACGCCTGCATGATTTGGTAAAGATGCTCTTCTTTACTAGCAAGCATATGTCTAAGGGAGTCAATTTGCTCTTTGCTGACAAACTCCACGTTTTCCTTGTGCATGGATTGCAGTATAGAGTCTACGCGGAGACGGGTGAACAATAGCTTGTATAATCGTCCTCTTCCCAGGCAAGTGCAGTTTCGCCATGCATAGCAAGAAGCGTGATGTAACGGTGGGCTGTATTCACATTGTGCTGTACATGGTGAAGGTGTTTCATTTCAGTCTCTATCTGAAGAACTCGGCTACGTTCGTGTAACAAAATAGCGACCATGCTTCCTATGACTACTATGCATATCAAATAACCGAATAGAATTTTATGCTGTAATAATAATTTCATATTTAGTTTCAGAACAATAAAAAATAGATAAATTCCATTGAAAAATTCATCTTTATACAGAGATGTCTAAAAGAAAGAGAAGACACTGTTTTGGAATGGGTATGTGATTATAGGTACTCATTGCTTATATTTTGGCTATTTGTTGAATTTTAATACAAATTTCCGCGAAACCAATTTAGTGTTCGTAGAATTTATTCTTGAAAACTTGTTCTTTAATAATTGCAGACTCTGGACTAAGGTATCCTGTTATATATGTTTATTATATGTTGCTCCTGTATCTTCTTTAGAATAACTGCAATAACAGCAAATAAGCACGGATGAAGAAAGAAGTTTTGTTATACAATTTTTCATATAAATCTTATTTTCGGATTCCTGTTATTGCAGTTATTCTAAATACTTTACAATTGTCATTATAAAGAATAAGAATGATAATTTCGTCATGTTTTACTGCCTCTTCATTTGATTCAATGTCAGAGTAGAAATTACATATCCGCCGCCGAATGTCAGTTCGAGGTTTCTGTCATCCCCTGTCTGGTTTACATTCAGAGTCAGACGGATGGAATAAGGTGACGCGGACAGGAGCTCTATCTTTCCCCATGTCTTTTCGCATACAGTATAAGGCAATGCCTGCTTCCAGTCATCATCCGTGACCTCATAGAGACAGTCATCTGTATTGATCAGAGACAGGAATCCATAGTTAGCGTTTTTGCCTATAGCTGTAATCGTGACATCAGTCGCGGAACCATCCAATTTGCCATGATATAAAAGTGAGTTTATGGGAGACAGAACTACCCCTGTCGTTTTAAACTCAATACCTTGAAATTTTTCATATTCATCGCCGCAGGAGGTAAGGCAGTGACAGCAGGTAACATATCCAAGAGCAGACAACAGCAAGAATAACAGTCTTCTGAGAGTTATTTTAGTTTGATTAAACATAGAAAGCTTCATACTACTTTATTTAATTGAATCAGAGGTGAAATATAGTAGCCATTACCGTGACGATGGGAGCGTCTATTCCAGCTAAAACCCTAGAACGACCATCCGAAGCCGAGGTACGGGTAGAAGAAAGACTTTGTGACTCCATGTTTGTCACCAAAATTAAAGGACGGAGACACTCCTATACGAAACATGAATCCGCCGGCGCGCTCATAGCGGTAGCCGATGTCTCCGAAGAGGAAATAACCGAACTGACAGCCCGATGACGTATAGTAATAAGATTCAGAAACCTTTTCATAGGTATTATACCTATCTGAATACCATTCGAGATTGTTATAATATGCCACTTCTCCCTTCACGCGATAAATCCCCAGACTTGCACCGAAGCCCAGCTCCAGCTTGCTGTTCTTCTTTCCGAGAAGGTAGTTCAGCTCCAGCGGCACACCTACGCCCTTGATACTCTCGTCAAACCAGCCCGAGTTTCTGCCATAGCCATAACCGATACCTACCCGGTATCCCAAACCGTATGTACCTTTGAAACGGCTGTCGTAGTTGATACCTACCGTGTTTTGGGCACCCAGAATCTCGACAGAGATATGACGTGTCTTTTGGGCAAACAGACTGGTTGCTGCAAAAAGCAATATTGTGATTAAGATGATTCTCATGTATGAATTTACGACTAATTATTTTCAAAACATATAATATCCCATTCCATTATCTCTCAATATTAGAGTAAATCATTTGAGTTAGATATAATGGATTCTTATGTAAAAACATAGCCCTTACAATGTAAGGGCTATGTAACCTAACCATTAGTTGACATTTACATTTGTGTCTGCATTCACATCGTATGGAGCATCTTGCCAAGGCATCTCTTCAACTTCCCATTTAATCTGATCAAGAACTTGGGTACCGTCATCTTTATATCCACCACCGAAGATCAGCGTATATACATATCTCTTACCCGGTTCCCATTTTACACCAAAAGGAACAAATAATCTCCAAGCCTTTTCTTCGCTACCCCACAGATAAACTCCATTTTGCTTGATTTTGCACAATACGGAAAGATAACTCTGTTTGGCTGCATTAGCCTGATCTATGGTATTACTTTCTGGGGTCCACTTTGTAAGTTCCTGCGGCAAATACATCTTGCCAGTTAATTCTTTGGCTTCTGTTCCAATTTCCATAATCGGAGTTTCAAGGTTCTTCGGTTCAAACGCGATGTGTTTCTTTTCTTGAGTATCCCAATCTTTCATGGAAATATCTGTACCAGTCTGTGGTAATGTCAAGTCACCATCAACAGCAATGTTGTGGATCTGGATATCTTCAACATCAACTCTCATGGATTCCATTTCTGTTTTTGCTTTGAAGCATGCCTGTGAGAGTGCATGTTTGAATAATATCTTAACCTTTCCTGCGTTCGTATTTTTGTCCACCCCTCGTGAAATGGCGTACATCAAGTCTTTCTGAAATTTAGCATTGGTAGGTACAGAATAACGCACCACTTGTTTTGAGGCAGAAAAGACCTCCACGCTATATCCTCCGCTAGGGTCTGGTTGTGGATGGAATGCAAAGAAATTCAGTTTTTGTCCGTAGGCCAGTATGCCTTGTCTGCCGGGTTAGCATAATCCACGCAGAACCATTGTGTCGGATTTCAACACCCTGGCTTAATTCGTAATCGGATTCGCTCAGGCTTTTTCCTATGAACAGTTTGCCATCAGTCTCTGTGAAAGCATAGACATCAAACAGACTGTCTTTAAGGTTAACACTATTGGTTTCGTTGACAGCTCTGGTGGTTACTCCCGATGTCAGTGCGTGAAAACCTACAACGGCGTTAGTTTCGTTGGTCGTCAACTCATCGTTAGTACAACTTACTGCCAATGCAGCCAATGCAAGAATGTAAAAGCTCTTTTTTTTCATAATTTTGCGTTTCTTATTGTTTAATTAAAAAATTATTATTCTACAATGGAATATCTATTTCAATGTCTTCCCAACCTTCAACTTCCGGATCGAAAAAACCTTCAGTGTCATCGGTGTCATCACCACCATCGGGATGTGCCAAATTTAAATCAACTACAATACTAAAATCCTCCATGGGTAAACCTATCGGATTCTCGCAATGTATCTGTTGTGTCACATCAATATCTAACTTTTTGTATTTATTATCCTTATACACTGCGTATATAGACAGAATGTGGACATGTTCGCTCGTTCTTCTATTTTCAGGGGTGAATCCGCCTCCAAACATATAGAACCATCCTTGCTGCTTCCATTTATCTACTTCAAATACTATATTATGCTGTATTCCATCTTCATGCCTTTCCACACAACATCCGGTATAGAGTTCCAATTCGGCTGAACATCCCGACAGTACAGCATAGACAGCATCTGCTTTTTCCAACCTTTCAATGCCATTTATCCTATAGTCCACCCTTGCTGTTCGTCTGATAGGTTTTGCTGTTATTAACCTGGTATTTTCGAAATCTGTCAACACAACTTTTTGGTTTTCCAAACACAAAAAGTCAGGAGTCTCATAATATTTTCCTTTCAATTTGTGAGAAACCGGAGTCGTTGCTATCCTGCCAGCATTCGTTTCCTTGAAGATGTTTCCATATTGGCCTATATTGTAGGCTGTAAACTCATATGCGCCATCAGGAATCATCACTATTCCACCTTCCGGTGGCAAGGCAAATTCAGCGACAGTATTTGTTTCCTCATTACGAAAGATGACAGCAACCACTTTCGGAATATTATCCACGTGAATATTGCTCCAATCAAAAAGGATTCTTACCTCTTTGTCATGTGGATGACTATAACACAAATCCTTATGCTCACAAGATGCAAACAACAAGATCAACAACATTGAAATGATACCCGATCTCACTTTTTACCTCCTTTCTGAGCATTCTTATTGCCTCTTCCAATCAACCAAACCAGTGCTATCTCTGCTTTTGTTGGACCAAACCAGTTCATCTTACGAGTCTTCTGCCAAACATAATGATCATCAATAGGAAGATACTCTTTGTAAATGCCACCTAAATAGCCTAGGCCCAATGTAAAATCAAGATTTAAGCGAGAAGACAGTGGAAGAGAGTAACCATAACTTACTCCACCACCATAAGTCCATTTATCACCCAGATAACCACGACCACCCAATTCAAAATCATAAGTTAACATCTGAGCGTATACACCTATATGATGTCCACTTAGAGGTTTGGTGTCAGGCTCCTTGCTCAACCAACGTCTTATCTCAAAATCACCGCCATAGGTACGCCAGTAGTTGTGCTTTCGATCACTTTTCCACCAAGCATACATCCAGTTCAAGCTGACTGACCATTTTTTTTCAAGATAGAATTCAATGCCGATATTCGGAATTAACAAAGCATCATACGCCAAATTCGTTTTTATTGCCATATAGAACGGTCTTTTATTGGCAATTATCGAAACGTAAATGGTATCGCGCTCTATTTCTTTGACTGGTATATAGACTGTATCCGTCATATGGATATAAACCGTATCAGCCATTAAAACGGATGAACAAGGTTTTTTTTTTTTGCAAACTGGATAATAGTGGAACGTAGTTCAGGAAATACTTTTTGATATAGATAAGCATAGATCCTACCACTATGTAGAGTCCTAATTTTATCAAAGTATTTATATTTCTCCGCTTCATCCAAAATCATCAACTGTTCCACAATGTTAATTGCTTCTGCTTGAAATGGAATGCCTTTATCCCTTCTAACTAAATCCAGAAGCCGATTCCAGTCACTTCCTTTAAATTGCACGTCAATTGTGTTTATTTTTTTTTGCACATTGGTCGAAAGAAATTCAATAATCGCATCTGTTCGTTTCTTCGAAAGACTGCCATTAATTGATATGCCCCCTTCCGGAGAAGTCCACCCCTTGATAGATATATTATTATAATACAAAGTAGTATCCTCAATTGACGAACACAAATCCAACAGACGCTCCAACTCCAATTTGTTGCTTCTTAATTTCATATCAAGGTCGGCTCTCCCTTGATAAAAGAAAATTCGGACAGAATCTTTCTGCACCTGCGCATGTAACGTGTTCGCTCCATATATAGAATAGAGAGCAACAATCAAGCTACATAATAGGGTTGTCAAATTTCTGTTCATACTAATATATTATACATTCGTTATCTATTTTGAGTGCAAAATTAACGCCGATTTTTCTCCTCAGCAAATAGTCAAATAACTATTTTATACTTGATTATACTTAAAGTTTTGTGCTATAATACTTGATTTGCTGCCCATAACTACTTATTAATACTTAAAGTAAAAGTACTATATGCTTATAATAATTATCTCATCAATTATATGATACTTATAATACTTTAATGCTTTTTATTACATACTTATCCTAATTATTCGATAAAACCCCATATACTTATAATGATTACATATCATAGATAAATATTTGGTTTTCAATAAAAAACTAATTACATTTGCACATGATAAAGATAAACATGTGTATTAACAACTGAAAATCGACTAATTATGACAATAGGAACTATATATCGACAATTTATTGATAATTCGATAGAAGAAGGTACAATGATGGAACACCAGCAAAAGAACGTATTCGTTCTCTTCTTAGGTATTGTATTTCTCTGTATCCCAACTTACACTTTCAGTATACCATTCCCAGGAACACTGTACTATTATATGAATGCGATTCAGTTTGCGGCATTGTTGGTATTTACTATACTTTACTTCACAAAGAAAATCAATATCAATACAGCGTTTTCTTCCATCTTAATCGTTATACATATGGAAACAAGTATAGAAATCATCTATTGTTCTATTTATAACGATTACTCTTTTCAACGATTACTCATTATGAGTAATATGGTAATATCAATATTATATATCATGATTGCTATCTGTGCATATATGTATAAAGTATCCATCCAGTTATCCATATTAGCTGTTGCTTCATATATAGCCTGTGTTATTGCCACGCATGGACCTTTTTTGACCTCATTTCTCCCTTTGATAATCATTATATATGGTATGGTAGCAATACTGGGACGGCTGTTAAATAAAAACATCAATTCCATTCAGAAGGAATACAAAACCTTGAAAGCAGAAGAGGCCTCCCTCTTAAAATCGCTTCAGATGAGCAGGAAAGAGCTGTTTGCATTCGCTGAACTGGCAAACAATGACAATACAGAAGAAAAGAACGGTTCGCTGCTAAGCATACTGGGGGAAAAGACAAAAAAGAACCTCTATGCCGCCATCACTTCACACATGAAGGAAGAAAAGAGCCATATAGAGATGCTTCGGAGTATATTTCCCGAGCTATCCCCATCTGAGTTGAGCATCTGCCGGCTGATTGTGCAGGATAAGACAGTCAGTCAGATATGTGAAATACTGCATAGAAGTAGCGGCAACATTACAAGTCAGCGCTCAAGCATAAGAAGTAAGCTCAACCTAGATAAAAACGATAATTTGAAAGAAATTTTATTGGAGCGGATGAGGGCGTATGAAGAACAAGTACATATATAAATGCGGTTGACTATCTATTCATATATTTATCGGATTCACTTTCATCGTTTCCAGATTCAGGTACAGCCCGTGATGCTCGATCATCCCGTTGCGGAACATCTTCCACAGGATATTGCAGCCGAGTTGTGCCAGCGTGGAATTGATGAACAGGTCCTGCCTGTCCAATGCTTCCGCCAGCGAGCAGCTTGGACCGGAGTCTTCTTCCTTTACCCGAGAGTATCGCACGAAACGGGTGATTACTTTCAGGGTACTGACAGTTTCATACAGTTTGGATGCCGGCTGTTTTATTTTTTTCGGCACCGTACCCATAACGACCTGTCCCGTGGTCTGCGTGTTTCCGAAATCCATCCAATACAAAGGGGTTTCGTAAGTGCAGAATGTCGGTTGTGGCAAAGCCTTCAACAGGTTCCACAGGTCTATCCGGGATTTGATGTTGTCCGTACAAGTGATTGTGATATTGGCCAGATTATCCCGTCGGGCATCCTTCAATACGGTCGGATAGATGTCCGGCTGCGCCTTCCAGTCGTTGCCGAAGAAATTGTTTATCCGGGAGACAAGGCATTGCGCCTTGTTCTGTCCCAGATCAGACGGCCCGAACAGCTGACGGCCGATGTTGGCTTCCGTCACGATGTCGGGATCATACAGGGTCACGAACAGCCCCGGGTGTCCGAGTCCTCTCAATGCAGTATCAAGTCGGGCCAGACAGGTAAGCACCTGCGAGCCTGTTCCTCCCGCTCCAATCAGATTTACTGTTACCGGATGCTGCTTGGGTTTACCAGATAGTTGTCAATATAGTGTACTCTTTTTCATTTCAGGATGTCTTTAAGTTTCAGATTGTTCAATGGTTTTAATTCTTCGAGGCCGAAAGGTCTGTTCCTGGCTGCTTTTGTCACCAGAACAAGATTAGATCGGGTCGGGTTTCCGTTGCCTCCCAAGTGGGAGAACTCCGTCAGCCAGAATTTCTTTTCCCAGTATTGCAGCAGCTTTTCGTAGGTCATATCTTTCTGTTTCTCTAAATTGGCAGAACCCAGACATACGCCGGATCCGGTCACGTTGAAGAACGATGCGGCATATAGTGGCGTATCCTTGTCGGGTGTATCGCCCTTGTAGGCATATATATTCATCCCGTGTTCCCCCGCCTCGTAAATCACTCCAGGCAGGTTGTATTCCGCATTGTCGATTTTAAGCTCCGGACCGAAGAACATCATCCTTTTACCCGGAGGATTGTACCATACATACCGTTCGCTTCCCTTGCGTGAATCGCAATACATCAGGTTGGACGGTATTTTTTCCGTAGGGCGTGCTGCCGTGCCTTTCCGAATACCCCTTCACCAGTTCGTTCATGAATTCCAGGGTCACCGGCCTTCCTTCCGTCATATTCCCCGGTCGTCTATATCCCGTACTTCCAGAAAGAAATTCCTCTCATTCTCCGAGGCGTAAGCAATCAGTGCCGCCTTTGGGGATAAGCAAGGTCTTCAAAGTCCTTGTAAGTTCGTTTGTCTCTATCATGATGTTCAAATGATTATGTTGATGAATTTGTCCGCCCATTGTAGAAATCGCTCCGGATAGTCATCCATGTAGAATAACTTTTCCGTTTCCGGTGACAGGGCGAGTGTCGTTGCAGGTATGATGTCATAGGTCTCCCTGCTGTATGAATTGTAGTAATCCACCAGGTAGTCTGTCACCATATCGTTGCTGTCATAGACTACACGAATCTGCTGCCAGAGATACATCGGCAGACATTCAGGCTCCTCTTCATAGAAAGGGTCGTAACTGTATTGCATGATACCATGCTCCGGTGACAGGAAGTCCAACCCCTCCTTCATGGCGGAGACCAGCGACCGCTCATAGTCATTTTGGGGTTCATACCGGTCAAAGTGCTTTCGGAAGGTTCTTGTAGTAACACCTGTTTTCCACCCTACGGAGCAGTGCTTGTATTCTGCCGTTCTCGTAGGAGTGCAGAAGTTTCAGATGGTTTCTTCTTTCCTCCGCTGTCTCGTCCGGAATTCCTTCCGAGATCCAAGTCAGCACATAGTCCGTATCGTCCTCGTCCAGCACGGTCTGTATTCCGTTTGCCTTCATCAGTTGATGGATAAACGTGATGGAGATGCGTCTCAGTCCCGGACCGAGAGCTTCCACGAATTTCACCGGGAAATAATACAATGTCAGTACACCCCCAACGATGGGTTTTCCAGAGCCTGAACAGCAACCGTCCGTTTTGCTCTTCTATATTGACATTCAGTTCTTCTCCGACAAGGATTTCCATTTCTTCGTGCAGTTTTGCGATTCCTTCTCCGAATGTACGTCCCGGAGTATGTACCGCTTCCTTTCCCAAGAGGCAGGCATACCTGAAATAAGAATCACGCAGGAATTCGTAATTTTCCTGCGTGATGAGATTGTACCTGTTTCCTCCGGTGTCTTCCACGAAGAGACTCGGCAGTGGTCTGGGCAGAAACGTGGTGTTCAGAAAAGAGGAACGGCACCACTTGGCGCCGTTATCCTTTCTTTCCTGTCCGTTCCATACCGGATATTGCGCACGGTCTGTCCGATGATGAGCCTTGCCAGCCGTTCCGCCTGCTGTCCGTCCAATGGTACACATGATTTCTTCTGTTTCTTGTTGTTGTCTTTATCCATAACCGTCAGCCTTTTGTCCCGATGGTTGTCTTGAACTCGTATTCCGTCCTGTCATCCCGGATGACGGGACCATGTACGGTTGCCGTGGTCAGTTCCGGATAGAAGTTCGAATAATAACTCATGACCACATCCGGAGAAAGGTTCGGATCCGGGTCTTGAAGGGTTACATACTCTGTTCCTTTCTTGAATTTGAATGTACGTGACATCCCTTTGATTTGAAGTGCCATAGTTTATCGGGTTTGATAAGGTGAATATTTCGGTTCCAGCATGGATTGCGGAAAGTCTATGTAATCCTCATAGTCTTTCGGATTGTAGGCCGGTTGTTCAGAATCGGAGAAGTAAGGCTGCTGCTGTTCATCCTCCTGCAGGAAGGATTTATCCTGCCATCCTCCCGTTGCCGGAGGCATTCCATACATATCCTGTCCGGATCCTGTGTTTTGTGAAGCATAGTGAGGATGCGGTTGCAGTGGCTGGCGTACCGGCTGCTGTTCCGGTTGCTGTGTCGGCCACAGCCCGGACTGTTGTACTTGCTGTACAGGAGGCTGTCCGAATTCCGGTCTTTCCGGCTGTTGCATAGGAGCCTGCCTTTGCGGCTGCCTGCTTGCTGGAGCTTGTCGAGCAGGGGCATAAGCCGGTTGTGGCTGCATGACCTGCTGCGGTTGCGGTTGTGTACGGTTCTGTACTACCGGCTGTTGTTCCGGTTGGGGCTGTCGCTCCATCAGGTCAAAGAGGCTTCCCTTGTTCATTTCCTTATCGACAGCCTGAATCTTTTCTTCAATCCCTTTCAGCTGTGCTTCATTCGCATGGGATTTTGCCTGTCCGAGCAGGTCGAGGGCTTCCCGGTAATTCTTGGCGGTAGTCATTTCTTCCGCCTTCTTCATCAACTTCTCGTATTTTTCCCGTTTTTCTCTCTCTTCCTTTGACACCTTGGATTTCGCTTCCTTGGCGGCCTTGCTGTTGGCTGCCGCCTTGTCTGCCTGTGCCTCGAACTGAACCATGTTCGCAATCAGACCACTGGCTTTCTGTATCGGCCGTGCGACGGTCTGAAGGAATCCCGCGTCAAGTTCCTGAGGTGTACCTGTAACGGTCAGCGGTACAATCTGGTTCTGAGCCTCGTCCTTGAGCCCGTTTGACTTGGGTAATGTGGCAACGGTCAGTTGTCCGTTTGCTTTGCGGATGACAATCGTGAGATCTACGTTTTCTGTCATCATCTGGTGGATTGCTGTGAAAAACATAACTTAAATTATTTAATGGTAAAACGATTTGTTTCAATATTCCCGGAAAAATTCAGCCAAAAGCCTGTTCCTGTCGGGATGGTTGCAGATTTCCAATACCGGATTCAACAGCGTGGAGACAGGTACGGGACCTGTCGCTCCCCTGCCGGGCAGCTTGATGTGCGGTTCCGGTATCCGGATTTTTTTCTTTTTCTCTATCGCCGGAATCCATGCCGGAGCCGGTGACTGTCTTGCGATGATTGTCTGTTGCATACTCCTTTTATTTAAATTGTGAATATCCGGGCTTTGGCAGCCCGTTGAACTACAAGGGCCTTTACTGCAAATGCTTCCGGAAAGACAAGGTTTTTGGGAAAAATACCGCAGCAGAGCGAGGATGATTTTTCCCGGGAAACCCCGCAAGGGGCCTGACCTTGTCGTCCGTACAGAAGCATTTGCCACCTTTGCCCTGTAGTTCTTCGGTCTGTCAATGGCTGTATTTTCATCCTTCCTGCTCCTGCTGTTTCTACTTTCCCTATATGACGGACATGGCAGATACAAAAAGAGCCGCCCCTCAAGGCAGCTCCGTTCCGTACGCTGTTTCTGTCGGAATCCATATTATAATAGGTATAGCATATCCGGTTCATGTTTCCTCCTGTTTGCTAAAAGACCAGATAACTGAGGATGCAGAAAAGTATGGTAGCGGCCACCAGCAGGCAGGCTATCTTATACAGGAACCTGAAGAATCCCCTGAAGCAGACAATGGCTACCGCTGCCCATACGGGGGATATTCCCCGTGAATACAGATAACTGAATACGGCAAAGGCAACAAGCACCAATGCCGCCATCCTGATCCGTTTGTCTGTTCTCAACCTCGCGATAAACTCTCTTGTTTTCATGACCGTACAGTGTTAATCGGTGAAACATGTCATTTCCTATTTCGAGGGCCGGAAAGCGGACTGCCTCCACAGGCAAGGTTTTCGGGGAAAATACCGGAGCCCGGCGAGGATGATTTTCCCCGAAACCTGTAAGGCCCGACCTTGCAGGTGGAAACCGGCGGTCCGCTACCTTTGTCCCGGAAATGGAATGACTGGATCATTTCCCTTTTCCACCTTTGGGCTTTGGAAAAACAAGTTTCAGGTTAAAGCTCTCGTCAAAGGCGACCATGGCATCGAATGAGATCCCCTTTTTCCCTTTGAACCCCTTGATGAGCCGGGTGGAGCCTGAAGAGAAAAGCTGTTCCAGATGCTGGTCGGTCAGTTCCTTGTTCAGAAAACGGCGGAATACCATCAGTCCGCAACCTTCCTTGTCACATTTGGCCGCCTTCCCCCGGATGATGACATGACCGCACTTGCATTTGGGACAGGTGAAGGAACGTGATTTAGGCAGAGGAAATTCAAGACGGAGTATTTCACCGATTGCCTTGTGCGTGTAGTCACGGATGGAACGCATGAACGTTTCCGTATCGAGCGTATGCCCTTCAATCTGAGCCAGTGCCTTCTCCCAGCAGCCTGTCATTTCCACATCCGCCACCTGCATATCCTTTACGGCCTCGAACAGATAGAGCCCTTTTTCCGTAGGACGGATACTCTTTCCGGATCGTTCTATATAGTCCCTTTTGAACAGGGTGGCAATGATGGCTGCCCGTGTGGCAGGTGTACCGATTCCGGCATCCTTTACGGCCTCTTTCGCCTCTTCATCGGTAATGTCACAGCAACCGGAATAATGCAAAAGGCTGAAATAGAGCCAGTGCAATTCTATAAACGATATAAAGACCTTGATGCCTTTATTGGCGAATATGTAAAGATTTTCGATTTTTGGTTCAGTGATATTATTAAAGAATCCAACCAAGACAGCAATATCAACATTCAATATGAAAATATTTTATGCAATCTTCTAAATTGCTTATGGGATAACAAGATCATGCAAGAACTATTAAGATGGGAAATTGCAACAAAAGACGGGAACAGCATTAGAACCGCTAAGTTAAGAGAATTGCATACGCTTCCATTATGCAAGAAATTTGCAGATGCATTTGCTGAAACGGAAATAGATATTGTTGCCATATCAGCCTTGATTGTAGGAGGAATTTACTATATGATTCTTCATTGTGAATTGTCGGAATTCAGCGGAATCAATTTAAACAATGAACAAGGCAGGGAAAGAATTATAAAAGCAATCAAATATCTTGCAAAGATACTATTTCAAACTCCTTCTTATGGATATTCTACTATCAAAATTGCATCAAATATGAAAAAGACAATATACCTTTAGAAAAGATAGCAGAATATACCAATCTTCCAATGCAAATAATAAAGACCTCTAACAAAGACACCTCTCTTGCCTATAATATAGAAAGAGAGGTGCTTTTTATTACATTATTTAACGTGGGTTCGATATAAGCAAATAAATATTTCTCTGAAAATTAGGAACATAGCGATAAAAGTATTAAATTTATAGTGCTAAATTATAACATTTAAACGATTATCACTATGTTCCCAGAGTCCAAAGTTACAGAGATTTATTGTATGGCAGATGATTTTAGCAAAGAATTTGCATTGCAACAAGAAAAATATATGGTTGAAGACAAGAAACATCAGCACCGTAACAAGCCTAACCGGATGAGCGATGCTGAAATTATGGTTATTCTTATCCTGTTTCATTCGGGCGGTTTCAGATGCTTCAAGCATTATTATAAGGAGTATGTCTGCAAACACCTGACACACCTGTTTCCCAAACGCGTATCCTACAACCGCTTTGTGGAACTGGAAAAGGAAGTGTTGCTTCCACTGACCATTTTTATTAAGAAGGTTTTGCTGGGCACCTGTACGGGCATCAGTTTTGTCGACTCCACTCCCTTGCGTGTCTGCCGCAACCAGCGGATACTGATTCACAAGACCTTTGAGGGACTTGCCGAACGTGGAAAATGTTCCATGGGATGGTTCTTCGGATTAAGCTTCATCTGATAATCAACGACAAAGGGGAGATACTGAACTTCATGTTTACTCCGGGCAATGTGGATGACCGCGAGCCCCTGAAACAAGGAAAATTTTTGGAAAATATAAAAGGAAAGCTATGTGCCGACAAAGGGTATATCGGACAGGCCTTGTTTGAGAACCTCTTTCTTAATGGCATACAGCTTGTCACCAAGGTAAAGAACAATATGAAGAACTCGCTGATGAGCATAGCCGATAAGATTCTGCTGAGGAAGAGAGCCTTGATTGAAACGGTCAACGATGAATTGAAGAATATCGCGCAAATAGAACACTCAAGGCACCGGTCCTTCAACAACTTCATCGCCAATGCACTATCAGCCATTGCCGCTTATTGCTTCTTTGAGAAGAAGCCTGCCATTGATGTGAGTGTTATCAATGACAGGCAACTAAATTTGTTTTGAGTTATATCGAACTCACGTTAAGGGATAATAAAAAAGTTTATCAAATTGCGAAAATGTTACAAGAAATAGGTATATTTACCATCGCAATTGTATACCTTGCTGTGCGAACCAAGGAAGCAAGATTGAGAGCCTCTCTATATTATAGTAAGAGAGGTGTTTTGCCATATTATTTATAAATCATCTCTTTACATAAAGTTATATGAGACAAAAGGTAGGCTTCATTTTCTTACACACACTATTGATGTGTACTTTATACTCTTGTAAATCAGACAATACGGCAAACACTGCATTTGAAGACAAGATAATTCTTATTGAAAACAATCCGCAGCAATATCTCGCACGGATTGACACAATACGACCCAATAGCGTCAATGACGAAAAGGAGGCTACGGACTTCCTATTGTATTCTCTGGCACATAATTACATAAACAGAAACTATTATCCGTCAAAAGAACTGCTATTGACAAGTATTCAAACATTCCAAAGGAGAAATCTGCCGCAACAACAGCTTGAAGCACTGTTTCTTCCTGCCAAGATATACAGGAAGGAACAAGACCTATCAAGCGAGGTGCATACCATAGAGAACGCAGTCAGAATAGCCAAGAGCGAAGAAGACAGCGAGTGGCTGTTCTATCTGTACAGCTACCTTGGGGATATGTATATACGTCAATACAACACTCTGAAATTCATAAAATATCAGACACTCGCCAACCAATGCCTGAAGGACATAGACTTTCAGGATATAAGCTTGTTGGCGCAAATCAATGTTGCAAAAAGTTTTTTGTATGTAGGCAAATACAAGGAGTCATACGACACGCTGCAAACAATAGAAAGCAAGGTCAAGAAAGACAACGTGTATTATAACGACATCAAGCGTCTGCAAGGGATAGCCCTCTTTAAGATGGACTTGTTGGATTCGTGCATCGACAATCTGGAAGAGGCATTGAATGAGGAAGAGTTGCCAGAACATAAATTTACCTGTCATTCCATTCTGACCTATTGTTATTATCTGAAGAAAGATCTGGAAAATGCGGAAAGACATAAAAAACTGGCGATAGAAAACAATACCGATACAGGCATCGGATTTACGGAAACGGAGTTTTACACGATATGCGCAGAGTTTGCCGGGGAAAACGGTAACCGGGAGGAACAGATAGCCTGTCTGCAAAATGCAAACAGGCTGTACCAAACGGCTATCGAAAACATAGGCGAGCAGTCGTTGCATGAGGCGATACAGGCATACACCAACATACAGGAGAAAAAAGCTTTCCACAAAAGATTATCATTATACAGATACGGAGTTACAGGGCTTCTTTTGGCTTTATGTGTGGGATTGGCAATACATATACGCAGAAGAAAGAAACAGGTTTACGAAGTGCTGGCTTTACAGAAACAAATCAATACCCTTGAAAATCTGAGGAACGTAAAGGATGAGATAAAGAATTTTATCTTGCGTGATTTTGAAATAGCCAAGAAAAATAGCCATGCTGAGAGCTACACAACAGACACAAAGCGCAAAATTTCTGAAAGACCTTGACAAATACAATATTGTTAAGGGAAATGACCTGCTGGCCACGCATTGGGAGCAGTTTTATAAGCACATAGACATTTCTTTTGGCGGATTCCACTCAAAATTGACAAAAGAATATCCTGCACTCAACGAGAAAGAGCTCCAGCTCTGCTGTATGCTCGTATCAGGATTCAAGACCGAAGAGATAGCGGCCATCTGGATGAACAGCGTATTCTCTGTACACAAGTACAAGACCAATGTAAGAAAGAAGATTAATGCTCCTGAAGGAGCGGATATTATAGCTTTTCTTAAAGAGAAATTGTCATTACAATAAAACTTAGTACGATTACAAGTTTTATTCATAAATGTATCTGATTATTAGTATATTATGAAATGAAATTACAATAATATTCTCTTGATTTACAAACTGTAAATCCGTCTTTTAATGTTATATTTGCATTGTCAATCAAGAGAATTACACAAATGAAAACAAAAAGTTATTACTAATGTTGTTGGCAGGCTTTATATCAATATACCTGTCAGGATGTGCAAGCCTTAGTTACAGTCCGCTTAATAAGACTGAAAAGGTAAAAGTTACTTTCAAATGACATTGACATGAAATTTATATATGCTTTCATATTAATGTCATGCTTCTTTTTGTACAAATCTTTTAGGGCAGGAAGTTGTAAACAAAGACACTATCGGGCATAATACCACAATAAAAACATCTTCAGATAAAGGTTTTATATCATTTGACAGAGAGACATCAGTAATTAAGAACGTGAAAGTAAGCGGATCGCAAAATTATGATTCTGCCACTGTTTTGGATATTAATACCGAAAGTCCGTTTTATATCCCGGCTTATCATATAAATTCGTCTCCTATGTTTTATGGAGATTATAGTTCTTGCAGACAGCTTTTTCCCAATCTGTACGGCAGCGGTTCACAAACTACAATACCTGGCATCGGTAGGGTAAATCAAGTCTCAATCTTTTACCAACGACAGCTTAATGCCTTTTTTGATATAAATGCAGGTATTAATGCAGTAAAATTCAATCTTCCATACAGTATAGGTCAGTCATTCGGGATGTTTGGTTCATTGACATACCATCCGAATGAGGTGTTTCGCATAAAAATATTTGGTGCTTACAGCCCGAACAGCAGATATAACTTCAATAATATTTATTACGGCACAACTATAGGGTATGACTTTACCGACCGTTTTGGAATGGAAGTAGGCATTCAAAGATATTATGACATACAAAAGGATGGCAAATTACCCCAATCGTAACCCCATATTATAAGTTTAATAAATTCAGTATTGGAATAGACATGGGAGGCATGATTTATAATATGATCCAAAATACCATCGACAAATAAGAATACAAAACAGCCATAATAAATATGGCTGTTTATATTTTATTCCCAATCTAAAACTACCCAATAATTTTTATTCAGAAAGGCTCCAAAAGCAACTAATTTCGTTGTTTTTTATATTGAATTTCGTCTTCCAACTGCTTTTTACGACATTACAAACATTCAAATCTTAACAGATTGATTTACTGTGCTTTTAAGAATGGCATTCCAAGAAAAAAACAAGTCCGTTACAAATCGGTAATAGCATATATCGTATTAATTTTGCATCAAATCAAAATCATAAAATTATACGAAATGAACAAATCAAAGAAAATGAAATTATCCTATGTAACTGTATTAGGATTTTTAGTATTAGGATTGTTCTCTTGTAACAATGAGAACGAAATTCTGAACAGCGCAAAAGAAAATCAACTACCAGAAGTTGAAGTCTCTAATCTGAGCGCATGGAGTAATGGAACAAGAAGTTCAAATGGTACGCAAGCAATCTCAATGGCAATCTCAATTGCAGTAAAGAGCTTGAACACTATGCATCATGATAGTATGAGCGTGAATTTTGTCCGATTTGTGCATACCTTCCCCTTACCCCACAATGCGACTTGAGGCAATACGCAGATTAAAACCATAAGGAACGGACTTTATCCGAATCCAGTTTTGAAAGGTCTTGCATAAGCCCGGTTTTCAGTATAGATATTCAGCACGTATTGCCTTGCTGTCATGATCCACTTGGCAGGTACGGAGATGAAGCTGAAGACAAAAGCCTTTATGCGACTCGTTTCCTTGAGCCCGAAAGCCTTGGTGTCAAGCTTGCTAATGATGGTCTTATAGAAATTGTGTATCAATGCCGTAAGCAGAAGGAATACAGTGTTCTCTGACATGAACGACTTGGGGAGCCTGTTCCAGCCGAATCCGTTGTTCATATCATCGAATATACGCTCTTTGCCCCCACGCTTGTTGTAAAATTCGACGATGTCTCTTGTTGATGAGTCATAATCGTTGGTAAGAATGGATCTGTAGGTGTATTCACCTTCCCACAAGTCAAGCTCTCCATCCATGCGCTTTTGTCTCTGAATGACAAGACGATAGCACTTGCCTTCCCATTTCTCAACAAGAATGGAATTGAGTTCAAACTGGATGCCGTTGATTTCCTCCGTCTTCCATCCCCTCAGTGAAAACAAGTCATCGTAGAGCGAACTGCATCTGTTGGCGCGGATGTAGAAGTGCGTGCAATGCTTCTCTATCTCACTGACAATTTCCTTCGAGCACGAACCACAGTCGGCTCTGAAGCGATTCACACGGATGCTGTTGGCTTCCAGTAGGGCAAAGAATCTCTTGTGGGTCTCAGCCTGATAAAAGCGCACATTTGTGTTACCATCGCTGTTCTCGATATAGACTATCTTGTCACCGATAACATATACGCCAGGCCTGTAGCCGAGGAACTTTTTGTAGGTCGGTTTTGCATCATACTTCTCCGTTTCAAAGGAACTGATGGTCAAAGTCAACATCGTATTCCTCAATTTCCTTCAACTCGCCTGTAGAAACCAAAGCGTTTATAAGCAATGTGTTGAGTTTGGTAGGATGATACGAGAGATGGCGCATCAGTTGTGACGTTACATCTTCCACGCATGAGCCGCCACAGAAATAAACGCTCATCAGCGAACGGACTATCTCGCTGAACTGATATCCGAAGATACTGCTGCATCTCTGACCCAGTGTTGAGTCGATAACGGGTGAAAGCATGGAGTCAAATTTCTCCATGATTGAAAAAATTCCTCCAAAAGGTGTGAGTTTCAGATTTAATTTGTATTTTTCATGATTTAAGTTTTGTGTTTTTTGCCATGTCATATTAGAGTTTTGCTTGTTTTCAATAGAATTTTTTGCAACACTAAGATAAGTGAAAATTCTGACATGGCAAAATCCTGGGCAACTTTTTGTTGCTCAGGAACTTATAAATAAAGTTAAATTATAGTGAACTCCATAACAAACAACGAAAAAACAAGATTGGCTATAATGTAGGTGTTAAGGGCGAATACTTTTTCAAAGATGACAAAGGGCTGTATCTTGACATGGGTATAATGCTAACCAACAAGAATTGGGAAACACCTTATTATTACAATAACGGAGATAAATCCGCAACCAAATGGAGCGCAAATCCTCATTATCTTAACATCCCTATTCATATCGGATATATGATGTCGGTTTCAAAGAAATTTTCTGTATTTGTAAATGCCGGACCATATTTGGGCGTGGGTTTGTTCGGTAAATATAACATGACCTCCAGCAATAAGAATACCACTGTCGCTGATAATATCTTTGAAGACTATCTCAAAAGATTTGACTATGGTATAGGGGGTAAAATAGGCGTTGAATATGCTAAACACATACAACTGTCAGCAGGATATGACTGGGGATTGAAAAATCTAAAGACAAAAACGTATCCTATGGATTATAAAAACAGAAGTTTTGATATATCTTGTACATATATATTCTAACAATAATATAACGTGAGTTCGATATAACTCAAAACAAATTTAGTTGCCTGTCATTGATAACACTCACATCAATGGCAGGCTTCTTCTCAAAGAAGCAATAAGCGGCAATGGCTGATAGTGCATTGGCGATGAAGTTGTTGAAGGACCGGTGCCTTGAGTGTTCTATTTGCGCGATATTCTTCAATTCATCGTTGACCGTTTCAATCAAGGCTCTCTTCCTCAGCAGAATCTTATCGGCTATGCTCATCAGCGAGTTCTTCATATTGTTCTTTACCTTGGTGACAAGCTGTATGCCATTAAGAAAGAGGTTCTCAAACAAGGCCTGTCCGATATACCCTTTGTCGGCACATAGCTTTCCTTTTATATTTACCAAAAAGTTTCCTTGTTTCAGTGGCTCGCGGTCATCCACATTGCCCGGAGTAAACATGAAGTTCAGTATCTCCCCTTTGTCGTTGATTATCAGATGAAGCTTAATCCGAAGAACCATCCCATGGAACATTTTCCACGTTCGGCAAGTCCCTCAAAGGTCTTGTGAATCAGTATCCGCTGGTTGCGGCAGACACGCAAGGGAGTGGAGTCGACAAAACTGATGCCCGTACAGGTGCCCAGCAAAACCTTCTTAATAAAAATGGTCAGTGGAAGCAACACTTCCTTTTCCAGTTCCACAAAGCGGTTGTAGGATACGCGTTTGGGAAACAGGTGTGTCAGGTGTTTGCAGACATACTCCTTATAATAATGCTTGAAGCATCTGAAACCGCCCGAATGAAACAGGATAAGAATAACCATAATTTCAGCATCGCTCATCCGGTTAGGCTTGTTACGGTGCTGATGTTTCTTGTCTTCAACCATATATTTTTCTTGTTGCAATGCAAATTCTTTGCTAAAATCATCTGCCATACAATAAATCTCTGTAACTTTGGACTCTGGGAACATAGTGATAATCGTTTAAATGTTATAATTTAGCACTATAAATTTAATACTTTTATCGCTATGTTCCTAATTTTCAGAGAAATATTTATTTGCTTATATCGAACCCACGTTATTTATAATACAGCTTCAAATCATCCGCCGAAATCTCCTTGCCATCCTCAAAGGTCAGCGTCCTGCTGTCTATTTCTTTGCCGTCCTTGCGCACCACGACCACCCACTGCATCGGCTCGTTCACAATCGCATCGTCGCCATCAACCACACCGCCGGAAACGGCAAACTCGACCGCACCGCCTTCAGTGGAAAGCGTAACGGAAGGTACAGCCAATTCTTCATCGCCAAGAACCGCCGTACCCTTAAACTTCTCTCCGGTATTCTCATTGACAAGCGTCGTGCCGTTTGCCACCACGACCACCGACTTGATATAGCTGCGGTATTTGCCCGACTACTGCACCGTAACCTGATACATCGCACCTTCGCCGCCTCCCGACTTGTCGTCGTCGCTACACGCCCAAAAACCAAGAACCATACCCAAGCATACCGCCAAACGATAAAATAATTTCTTCATAAGACTAAATTTTAAGTTTATAAATAAACCACGCAACCCAAACCGATATGGTTATTGTTGCGAAGTATGGAATTAAACAGCATTTCAAAACGGTATTCAGCGAACAGTGCCACCTTCGGACTGAGCAGCAATTCAGGTCTGACACCCACCTCGTATCCATAGACAAACGCCCGGCTCCGCTCCAAGTACACCAGTTCGCTCTTTGCTCTCTGGTAGCCAATCGTGCCGGAAGTCACCCCCGCCAAAGAGAACTTGCGCCCCTTCAGGAGCCAGTAGGCGAACTCCGGGCCGATGGTTACGGTGTTCGCCCGCACCTGCTCACGGTTCAGGCTGCGGTAGTTCAGGTTCGCCCCCACCTTGAAGGACTTGAACACCCTGCCATAGCCCACCGTACCCTGCACCTGACTTTCGTCCACCACATAACCGAACTTCATGTTCAGATAACCGCTGCCGATATACTGTGCCCTGCAAACGGCAGTCAGGCACAACAGGCAGCCTATAGTGCATTTTTTTTTGAAACACAATGAAAAAGGCAGGCGGCAAACTGCGCTCCCTCCAAAAAATCAATCTATTTTTTCGACCACCTGCCAATATCCGCCCTTGTCAGGTCCGATTCGTCGGAGTACTCCGTCCGCTTTCATTCTGGCAATCTGTTTTTCCACCGCTTTGGCTGTTATGCCTATCCGTTCTGCGATATCCGCCGCGCTTAATGTGCTGTCTTGGGAAAGCAAAGCCATGATTTTCTCCCTACTTTTCACTTTCTTCTCCCTACTTTTCTGTGGTTTCTCCCCACTTATGGAAGTATCGTCAATGGATTTGCGGTAAACCTCTATGTCACGGGTGAGATTTTTAATCATGGTAGCTGTCATAAATTCTCTGAAAACATTCAAATCCTCGTTCTCGCGGGTTTCCACCAGTGCCTTGATATATTCTTCCTTGTCCTCCTTGAGAATCTTTGTCGGTATCAGTCCGAACTCGAATTGCAGCATATTCATCAGCAGGCGGGCCATCCTGCCGTTCCCGTCTGCCCAAGGGTGTATTGTCACCAAGTCATAGTGGGCATCAAAACTGATTTCATATAACTGTGTCATGCTCTTGGCGGCATGATTTTCACGTTCCCTGTTCAGCCGGGTACAAAATTCCGACAGTTTAGCCGGGACCTTGCTGTAGTTCATGTACGATTTTCCACCGGGTCCGGCCGTGACATTCAACAGGCGCAAATCACCCCGTGCCGATGAAAAATCCCCCAATATGGTCTTGTACTCCTGCCCCGTGTTTTTCAAGACAAGGGCAGAGAGGCTTTTCAGCAGATCAACGGTTATGTCGGTATGGGCATCTGCCAGCCTTATGGCATGCTCGTATGCGTCTTTCAGGTCGAGGTTCATGTGCTGTTCCACGATGCTCTTTCCTTTCAGACTGATTCCCTGGTCGAACATGATTTGATTCTCAAGTTCGGTAATACATAACCGTCAGCCTTTTGTCCCGATGGTTGTCTTGAACTCGTATTCCGTCCTGTCATCCCGGATGATGGGACCATGTACGGTTGCCGTGGTCAGTTCCGGATAGAAGTTCGAATAATAACTCATGACCATATCCGGAGAAAGGTTCGGTGCCGGATCTTGAAGGGTTACATACTCTGTTCCTTTCTTGAATTTGAATGTACGTGACATCCCTTTGATTTGAAGTGCCATAGTTTATCGGGTTTGATAAGGTGAATATTTCGGTTCCAGCATGGATTGCGGAAAGTCTATGTAATCCTCATAGTCTTTCGGATTGTAGGCCGGTTGTTCAGAATCGGAGAAGTAAGGCTGCTGCTGTTCATCCTCCTGCAGGAAGGATTCATCCTGCCATCCTTCCGTTGCCGGAGGCATTCCATACATATCCTGTCCGGATCCGATGTTTTGTGAAGCATAGTGAGGATGCGGTTGCAGGGGCTGGCGTACCGGCTGCTGTTCCGGTTGCTGTGGCATCCACAACCCGGACTGTTGTTGTGCCTGCTGTACAGGAGGCTGTCCGAATTCCGGTCTTTCCGGCTGTTGCATAGGAGTCTGCCTTTGCGGTTGCCTGCTTGCTGGAGCTTGCCGGGCAGGGGCATAAGCCGGTTGTGGCTGCATGACCTGCTGCGGTTGTGTACGGTTCTGTACTACCGGCTGCTGTTCCGGTTGGGGCTGCCGTTCCATCAGGTCAAAGAGGCTTCCCTTGTTCATTTCCTTGTCGACAGCCTGAATCTTTTCTTCAATCCCTTTCAGCTGTGCTTCATTCGCATGGGATTTTGCCTGTCCGAGCAGGTTGAGGGCTTCCCGATAATTCTTGGCGGTAGTCATTTCTTCCGCCTTCTTCATCAGCTTCTCGTATTTTTCCCGTTTTTCCCGCTCTTCCTTTGACTCCTTGGATTTCGCTTCCTTGGCGGCCTTGCTGTTGGCTGCCGCCTTGTCTGCCTGTGCCTCGAACTGGGCCATGTTCGCAATCAGGCTGCCGGCCTTCTGTATCGGCCGTGTGACGGTCTGAAGGAATCCCGCGTCAAGTTCCTGCGGTGTGCCTGTAACGGTCAGCGGAACAATATGGTTCTGAGCCTCGTCCTTGAGCCCGTTTGATTTGGGTAATGTGGCAACGGTCAGTTGTCCGTTCGCTTTGCGGATGACAATCGTGAGATCCACGTTTTCTGTCATCATCTGGTGGATTGCTGTGAAAAACATAACTTAAATTATTTAATGGTAAAACGATTTGTTTCAATATTCCCGGAAAAATTCAGCCAAAAGCCTGTTCCTGTCGGGATGGTTGCAGATTTCCAATACCGGATTCAACAGCGTGGAGACAGGAACGGGACCAGTCGCTCCCCTGCCGGGCAGCTTGATGTGCGCTTCCGGTATCCGGATTTTTCTCTTTCTCTCTATCACCGGAATCCATGCCGGAGCCGGTGACTGTCTTGCGATGATTGTCTGTTGCATACTCCTTTTATTTAAATTGTGAATATCCGGGCTTTGGCAGCCCGTTGAACTACAAGGGCTTTTACTGCAAATGCTTCCGGAAAGACAAGGTTTTTGGGAAAAATACCGCAGCAGAGCGAGGATGATTTTTCCCGGGAAACCCCAAGGGGCCTGACCTTGTCGTCCGTACAGAAGCATTTGCCACCTTTGCCCTGTAGTTCTTCGGTCTGTCAATGGCTGTATTTTCATCCTTCCTGTTCCTGCTGTTTCTACTTTTCCGATATGACGGACACGGCAGATACAAAAAGAGCCGCCCCCAAGGCAGCTCCGTTCCGTACACAGTTTCTGTCGGAATCTTATATTATAATAGGTAAAGCATATCCGGTTCATGTTTCCTCCTGTTTGCTAAAAGACCAGATAACTGAGGATGCAGAAAAGTATGGCAGCGGCCACCAGCAGGCAGGCTATCATATACAGAAACCTGAAGAATCCCCTGAAGCAGACAATGGCTATCGCTGCCCATACGGGGGATATTCCCCGTGAATACAGATAACTGAATATGGCAAAGGCAACAAGCACCAACGCCGCCATCCTGATCCGTTTGTCTGTTCTCAACCTTTCGATAAAATCTTTTGTTCTCATGACCATACAGTGTTAATCGGTGAAACAAGTCATTTCCAATTTCGGGGGCCGGAAAGCGAACCGCCTCCACAGGCAAGGTTTTCGGGGAAAATACCGGAGCCCGGCGAGGATGATTTTCCCCGAAACCTGCAAGGCCCGACCTTGCAGGTGGAAACCGGCGGTTCGTTACCTTTGTCCCGGAAATGGAATGACTGGATCATTTTCCTTTTCCACCTTTGGGCTTTGGAAAAACAAGTTTCAGGTTAAAGCTCTCGTCAAAGGCGACCATGGCATCGAATGAGATCCCCTTTTTCCCTTTGAACCCCTTGATGAGCCGGGTGGAGCCTGAAGAAAAAAGCTGTTCCAGATGCTGGTCGGTCAGTTCCTTGTTCAGAAAACGGCGGAATACCATCAGTCCGCAACCTTCCTTGTCACATTTGGTCGCCTTCCCCCGGATGATGACATGACCACACTTGCATTTGGGACAGGTGAAGGAACGTGATTTAGGCAGAGGAAATTCAAGACGGAGTATTTCACCGGTTGCCTTGTGCGTGTAGTCACGGATGGAACGCATGAACGTTTCCGTATCGAGCGTATGCCCTTCAATCTGAGCCAGTGCCTTCTCCCAGCAGCCTGTCATTTCCACATCCGCCACCTGCATATCCTTTACGGCCTCGAACAGATAGAGCCCTTTTTCCGTAGGACGGATACTCTTTCCGGAGCGTTCAATATAATCCCCTTTTGAACAGGGTGGCAATGATGGCTGCCCGTGTGGCAGGTGTACCGATTCCGGAATCCTTTACGGCCTCTTTCGCCTCTTCATCGGTAATGTCCTTTCCGCAAGTCTCCATGGCACCCAGCAGGGTCGCTTCCGTGTAGAGCGGCTTGGGCAGGGTCTTCTTCTGCACCAGTCCCCGACCCATGACGGAAGGGTTTCCCTTTCGGCAAATACAGCCATACCGACTTTCCCTTCCAGTTCGTCTCCGTCTCTTTCCTCCCTCCGTGAGAAAACGTCGCACCATCCCGGATGGATGACGGAAGAGGAACGTGAACGGAAGACCATTCCCTCACAGGTACATTCCATGGTCAGCTGCTCTTTCTCGCAGGGTGGCGAAAAGGATTCCAGCATCCTGCCGGCTATCAGGGTATAGACCGCCGATTCCGCCTCGGAGAGTTCGTTCGGGATGATACCGGTAATGATCAGTGCATGATGGTCCGTCACTTTGGTGCCGTCCACACACCGGGTATTCAGGTCGGACAAGTCAAAGGATTCCCCGTATGCCTTGAAATCCGGTATGGATGTGATTTTTCCAGCAGGGAAGGAATGATCCGCATGACATCTTCCGGAATATGGCGGCTGCCGGTTCTCGGATAGGAAATGAGTTTCTTCTCATACAAGGACTGGGCTATGGAAAGGGTCTTTTCTGCCGTCAGGTCATAATGGGTGTTGCAGTCTTTCTGCAGGGATGTCAGGTCGTAGAGAAGCGGTGGCTGCCCGAAGACCCTCTTGCGTTCCAGTCGTGTGACTGTCGCCTGAGAACCGGTGCCGATGTTGCTGAATGCCGCTTCCGCAGCTGCCTTGTCCTTGAATTCCTCCGTATGGATGAATTGCCGGTGCGCCTCTCCCTGTGTCAGCGTGATATGCAGTTGCCAATAAGGAACAGACACGAAATTCCGGTTCTCCTTGAAACGGGTACATATCATGGCGAGTGTCGGAGTCTGCACCCGTCCGATGGAATTGTTGGCCGAACTTGTGGCTATCGCCAACGCTCGGCTGGCGTTCATGCCCACCAGCCAGTCAGCCTTTGCCCGGCAGTCAGCGGCCGCATGGAGACTGTCATAGTCGCTGCCATTCCTGAGATTGGCCATACCTTCCCGGATAGCCTCGTCTGTCAGCGATGAAATCCACAGACGCATGAACGGCTTGCTGCATCCCAGATAGTCATATATCCAACGGAATATCAGTTCACCCTCTCGTCCGGCATCGGTTGCCACAATGATGCTCTCGCATCTGGAGAATACCCCCTCGATGATTTTCAACTGCCGGGAAGCGGCCAGGTCTGTCACCGTGCCCCTGTCCGTGCGGATCAGTCTGGAAACAAGCCGGAACGGGTCCGGCAGCATCGGGAGGTCAGCGGCGGTTGTCTTCGTATAGCCATACGTACCGGGCAGGGCAAGTTGCACGAGGTGCCCCAGAGCCCAGGTCACCATGTATCCGTTGCCTGTACAGTAGCCGTCCATCTTTTCGGTAGCCCCGACCACACGGGCTATATCCATTCCCACACTCGGTTTTTCTGCTATGATTGCTTTCATCTTCATTTTTTTGTAAAATTAAAGCCGTTCCCGCGACCGCCATGGATGACGGGAACGGCGGTTTGACATTTGACGGTTGATTGTCGTATCGGGTGAAAAGCGGATGCTATGCCACCGGCTTCACGCCAAGGATTTCCATCAGCGGTTCACCGTCCTTGCGTATCAGTTGCAGGGTGGCATCCATCACCACGTCCACACCGAGGGAGTACAAGGCTGAGTGACATTACTTTCGTTTTCTTCCCCGCTGAGCAGCGTTTCAAGTTCTCCCGACATTTCCAGTTCGTCCTTGAGGATGCCGATTCCGGCCAGTTCTTCCCAGTTTACGTCTTCCGCCTTGAAAGGCGCATTGTTTCCATTGTTCTTTTCCATGTTTCTGATTCTTTTGGATTATACATTCGTTTTACTTCAGGCCATGCTTGCACCTTTGGATCTGCGGCTGCTCTGCTTCGCCTCCTGTCCCTGTTTCTGGGCGTTGGCCACGACATTCCGCTGTGAAGCGTCACGCTTGCGGTCCGGATTCTCGTTGTAGAAGTCCAGCCTGCCCTGGTTGAAGTTCGCCTTGACATACTGGGAGATGGTCTTTCCGTCATAGCCCTTGATGCCCTCTACCAGCACGGCCTTGCCGCTCTGGAGGTCGGCACGCTGCTGGCGGTTCAGCTGCACGTCCCATACCTTGTCCGGAATCTTGAACTCCGCACGCTGCTCGAAGCCGTCCGGTGTACGTGAATAGCTGAGCCGTCCGGTTTCCAGGTCTGCCTTGATGAATGAGGAGAATTCCTCGCCCTTGCGGTTGACCATGTCATTGAGGAAGATGACCTTGCCCTCCCGGAGCTGCTGCTGTTCTTCCGGAGTTATCTTCACTCCGTTGATTTCTTTCGGGATGTAGATTTCACGTGCGCCTTCCGGAGAGTCCGGGTTGTAGCGTGTATAAGATGGTCTGCCGGTGGCTTCGTCCAGCTTTACATAAGAGGAAAATAGCTCACCGTCCTTGCGTGCCATCCCTCCACGAAGATGGCCTTTCCTGATTGAGGTCTTCGATCTGCTGTTTGGTCAGCTCCACGCCACCCAGCGACTGGCGGTTGAACAGCTTGTCATTCTCAAAGATGTATTCGATACCCCTGCGCTCGGCATTGATCTGGATATGGGCATCGAATTCCTTTCCACCGTTGGAAATCATCCCTTCAACGAATATCTTCTTGCCTTCCCTCAGGTCGTTCTGTTCCTGTTCGGTCAACTTTACCCCCTTGATTTCCTTCGGGATGAACGCATTTTCCACACGCATGGCAACCACCTCGTTGGTAAGTTTGTCTATGCTCACGAAGGAAGGGATGTATTCCCCGTTACGTCCCTTCAGTTCCACGACACGCCCCATGTTGCCTGTTTCAAGCAGGTTCTTCTTGTCCTCTTCGGAAAAGATGTGTCCAAAATAAGGGCGGTCAAGTTCGGGTTTCTGACGGATACCGTGGATGCCCAATACGATAGGACCTCCCACGGACTGCTGGAATGACAGTCGTGCATCCGTGCGCAAAACGGCGGAACCGAAATTCATGCTGATGGGTACGACCTGGTTGGTCTTGTATCCCTTGAGCATCTGGTCAAGGAGTCCGCGCTCCTGAAGTTCCTCCCGGGACAGTCCGAAGTGTTTCAGTTCCTCCCAGTTGATCATTGATTCATTGTAGCGGTACTTGGGCTGCTGCCCGGTTTCCGGGGCGGCCTGCTGCTGTGTCTGGTCTTTCTTTGCCATTTCTTCTTGATTTTGATTGTTTATACTTTGGTTTTCCTTGGTGCGTGGTACAATCTCGTATTTTCTTCAGAAATTCATCCACCGCATCCGACTTCCTGCCTGCGGCTATGTCTTCCACCGCCTGTCTGACTTCAGGGCAGTCCAGGGTGTCCTCCTTGATGGTGAGCAGTCCGAAACGGGTCGGGTCCTTGAGCTGGCTCCAGAAGTTTTTCAGAAAATTCTCGAACATGCTGGCATAACGGTCTATTTTCAGAAAGGAGTTCCGGTGTTCCTTGTCTGCCGGAACCGTCTTGTACCTGCCGTTCTTGTCGATTTCGGATATAGCCTGCAACAGCAGTTCCATCTTGTCGAGAATGAAGACAATGTCACTCAGCTGGTCATTCTCGGTGACTTGTGTTTTCATGGGTTCGTCCCTTACATTTTTCTTTGCCATAACTGTGATTTTTAGAGTTGAAAACTATTGTTGTCACCGCAAATATATAGGCATAATTTTGATAAAACATTATATTCCAATGCGTTGGACTATCCGTTTCATCGTATGTCATCACGTTTCACCACAGGCGGGAAGACGAAAGGCAGAAAAACGGAAGAATCAGGGTAAAAGTGAGGGAAATATACTGAGTCCGATAAAACAAAAAAGAAAGAAGGAACACACAGGAGGTAAGCCCCAACAAACAGAAAAGGCGGAAGCGGTAGAAAAGCCGGAAACAAAAGGGAAGCGATAAAGAGAAATGTATTATGCAGAGTGGAGAGCGAGCTGTCTTTAGTCCCCACTTCCTTCCGTTGCTCCATAAGACCGGAAGATCATTTTTGTATGGTAGATATTGACAGCGTAATCCATTGCGACATCAGCATCGGCAAAAGACCGCCGTCATTTGTCTTTTTGGTTTTGTCCTATGCGTCGTAGGTCGCTTCGCTTGCTAAGTCCCGGACCTTTTCCCCAACTCGGACGATGATACCGGAGCGTTTTTTCGGGCGGAAAATTACCAAAGGGAATTTTGTGTCCCGAAAACCGGAGGCTTGAACGTGGAAGGTATCATCCTCCGAGTTATCTTCTCGAAGGGACTTGCCAAGTGAAGCGGAATAATGATGGAATTTTATGGAGGAATATGGAATAATGCTTGGCACGATTTATCTTTCTATAAATCAATCAGCACATTGGATATATGTTTTAAGAAAAATGAGTAAATTCGCATTTAAAATATTTTCAATGAATTCAATGAAAAAAGCATATACGATAGACCAACAAATCGCCAGGCTGAAATCAAACGGTATGGCATTTGACGATGAGGAGAAAGCAAAAGAAATTCTCCTTGATGTTGGTTATTACCGACTTGGATTCTATTCTTTCCCATACGAAATAAAGTTCCCATGTCTGGAACATCGTGACCATAAGCTAAAACCGGGTACTACATTCAAAAGCATTTACGACCTCTATGAGTTTGATACCAGACTCCGAAGATTATTGCTTAATGCTCTTGACCGTATTGAGGTCAATATCCGTACAAAACTCATCTACAACATATCGCTGAAATACATTGATGACCCCTGCTGGTTTGTCAATCGCAAGTATGTAACTTCTAAATTCGTAAACGATTTTGAAGAACAAGTCTATGCCGCTATGCGTAAGAACCCCATCATCCAGCGTCATCATGCAAACCATCCGGGGATATATGCTCCTGCATGGAAAACCATCGAGTTTATGACAATAGGCAATATCATAACATTATATGATTCGCTGAAAGAAGCGGAAGCAAAAGATCTGGTCGCTAATGCCTATGGCTGTTCAAGAGGTGTTTTTCTACAATTATATGGAAACCATACGTGTACTTCGTAACAAATGTGCACACGGAGGTTGTATTTACCGTATGGACTTTCCTAAAGGAATCAAACGTCTGCCTGCTGACATTTCTGCCGAATGCAGACACAATATTAAAGGTGGCATAGATGTTGTTAGGTATATGCTGGGGCGTATCTCACAATCGCGGAAAAAGGATTTGGAGAATGATATTCAAAATCTTGTCAGTTCCATTCAGACTCCCGAAGCCCAAAAAGTTATAGCGCAGGTTTCCAAAATAGAAAGTTGAATATTATTTGGTTGAATAAAAAAGAATCCTTACCTTTGCAATACTAAAAGTGCCCGTGCGAGCTTAGTCGTCGCATCTGCACTATAAAAAGGAAGAGAAAAGAAATCTCGGTCATTATGGCTGAGATTTCTTGTTTTTATTGGTATTTCATTACTTTTTTCAATATGTTCAGATTTCCTGCATCGGCTTTTCATACATTCCGAAGCCGAAGCAATCAGCAATGACAAAATCTGAGCAACCTTTTTCTGTGAGTGATTTCAATTCGTTCCGGCTGTTGCAATAATAGAAGATTTCTTCATCCCATTCCGTATCGGAATCCATGGACAATGCAATTCTTGTTTCCAATGTATCCAGAGTGTCCTGCCAACGTATGATGCAATCTGCATAATGCGGTTCGCATTTACGCATGTTACAGAACTCTTGGTAAAGCATATCTATGTCTTTTCTGATTTCATCCGGCTTTTTCCAGTCGGAATCATCCACGATTTCAAAGCCGATTCCCTCTACCAGCAGGCATGTACCTTTATCATAAACCATCATGGTACGTTTGCCGATATGTCTTTTGCGTATTTCTGCCCAATCAGGCAAATCCCAACGTTCGATAGTCCAAATCCCACGATAGTTTTCCGGAATGGCATTGTATTCGCTCAATGTTATCTTTCTCATATTTTTCTAATTTATAGGTTACAGAACCTGACCGTATAAGTCTTGCACGGTTTCCGAATGCAGGAAAACGGTCGAACTCCTTATATGATTCCCAATCTACTGACATGGTATATCCGTTTGGAAAATTTTCACCGATAAATTTGGTTATCATTTTTTTGTCTTCGTCGGTAAGAAACAAATCCTCTTCAACACCATATTCCAATGAATAAATCGCCCATTCGGGAATATTGTCCCAAATGAGCGTTTTACTGTTGTTGTCATTCATAGTCCTGCTGATTAAGTCTGTTTATAATTTCGTCAAGCTCCGTTTCCCACTTGTCCGTCCTCTCAATGAGTGACGGGTAGGTCAGTTGTTCAGTTGTTGCCACTGCCGGTAATCGAAAAGTTTCCGGCCTCCGGAAAATACTCTCAGGTGATTTGTTCCGACTTCCATCAGTCTCAGACCATAATGGCCAATGATTTCATAAAATCTTTTCATCGGTGTAAAGTTGCTTCTGCTCATATCTTTTATTTTTAAGTTAGACATTTCACGGATCGTGAGCCGATTTTTTATTTCTTGCCTGCCTCGCTGTCCCGTGCCGGATTGTGCAAGGCTTTCCGGAAAAATACCGCAAGCGCAGCGCGGAAGATTTTTGCGGAAACCCGTAAGGGCCCGGCCTTGCTCAATCCAGACAGGCACGGGGCTACCTTTGCAGGCTGAAATAAAAAAGCAGTCTATATTATTCCTTATCGCCTTCATCCTGTGGAATCAGATGTTTCAAATCAGGGTCATTTTTTATCCTGAACATTTCATCCTCGATTATCTGCACCACATCCGCCTTGATTTGGGAATAGTTCCGGTCTATCTGTTGCTGCATGATATCGTTGCCATTCTCGTCCTTGAACTCGTTGATGACAGGTATCTTCTTGTAAGCCTTTGTTTCCGCCGCTACCTTTTCGCTATCGACAATAATCCGTGCGTGGAAAATCTTCTGGTCAATTTCTTCCCCGAAGTTGTCCGCCACACTGCCCACGAATGTGCCCTGCGAGAGGTTGGCAATTTTGGATGCAGGTATCAGCGAATCCAACTGTGTGTTAATGGAAGTGGATGTGTCCTGCTGGTTAATAGAGATGGATTGTCGTTGCTGGAGTATTTTACCAAAACGTTCCGACAGGCTTTTTGCCGTTTCCCCGACCACCTGCCCTGAGAATATATTTCCCACCGTATTTTGGATTACCCTCGCCTCTTTGTCACCGTAGTCACGGGTAAGCTGTGAGAAATCCTGAAAGCCGAGACACACTGCCACTTTGTTGCTTCGTGCTGTGGCTATCAGGTTGTCGATACCACGGAAATAGATGGTCGGTAGCTCGTCAATGATAATGGAACTCTTGAGCTGTCCTTTCTTGTTTACCAGTTTCACGATACGGGAGTTGTATAGCCCCAATGCGGCCGAATAGATGTTCTGTCTGTCCGGATTATTTCCCACGCATAGGATTTTAGGATGTTCAGGATTATTCAAATCCAACGTGAAGTCATCGCCTGTCATGACCCAGTAAAGCTGTGGCGAAATCATCCTCGATAGCGGGATTTTCGCACTCGCTATCTGCCATAGGCTAAGCACCCAGCGCCTTGCCATTTGTTACAATGGTAGGTTTCCAAGCACTCGCCTCCGAACCGTGCATACAGGTCTCCCCGTACACGGCTCTCCACCTTATCATTCAGTTTAACTTTCCCGAATGTATTTTGTGATGACATATTGAACATACTGCTAATGTTTTACGGTTACGAGAAGTCATTTTTATTTCCCAATCACTTTTACCTTTCAGTTTTTGAGTTTGCGAACATGGTGCATTTCAAGATTATCGGTTGCACCGCAGTTTTTCACATACACGTGCATTTAGTCTTTAATTAATCCATTTCTGCCGCCTGTTATGGCAACCGTGTTTGGTAGTTTGTCATCCAAATTACGGTTCGGTAGTTCCTTGCGTTTGAAACCTTTGTCATAAAACTCACGTCTGACCTCATATCCCCTTTCTTGTTTGTGTATGGTATGGAGAATACACCGTTTTTCTTGTACTTCGCAATAATCTTCTTTTTGGAAGTTGCTGTATTTTGCGGCGTATGTCTTGTACATACTATACTCCATAATGTTGTAGAAAGAGTCAATAACGGGGCTGTTGTTTGCTATCGAATAGTTGTAGAACCCCATGATTTCAGAGTTATATTGACTTATAATCTCCAAATCATCAAGACATCTCATATATGAACGACCTTTTGGTTTCCAAACTTCTTTCCCGTTCTGCTCGGTAATTTTAACAGCATCATATTCAAGAAGTTTCTTTCGCATTATTTCGGTAGTCACATATAGTACTATCTTGTGGTCTAAGACTTCTTGTCAAATGACCGTTTTATCTCTGCGTGTATCATTGGATTTTCGTACAAAGACATCATAACCAAGAAATTTAGCGTGTTTTCTTGCATTGGTAATCAGAGTTTTCTCGTCAGATAGTTCCAGTTTCAATTTATCAGCCATAAATTGCTTTATGTCCTCTTTGATTTGGATACAATCTTGCTTGCTACCGATTACTCCAATTAGAAAATCATCTGCATATCTTATGTATTTCAGTCGTTTGATACTGTCATCCATTTCATCACCGGCAGGATATTTCAGTCGTTCTTTGACTGTTTCTCTAATTCTTGCAAACAATTGTTTACGTTTCGTTTCATCAATAGTGTTTCGTAGTTTTTCAACTAACTTGGCTTTACGATGTCCGAGTTGTTTTGCAATCGGATTATCTTTGCGTCTTTTCCCCTTGTTGAATTTTGTGATGTACTCCTTGATATACTTATCGAATTTGTCAAGGTATATGTTCGCCAATATAGGGCTTATAATACCACCTTGCGGAGTACCACTGTATGATTTGTGGAATACCCAATCTTCAACATATCCCGCATTCAGGAATTTTCTGATAAGTCTGATAAACCTGTTATCGGAAATCCTTTCTGAAAGAATGGCAATCAATACTTCATGGTCTATGTTATCGAAAAATCCTTTAATGTCTCCCTCGATAAACCACTTTGTGCCATTGAACGACTTTTGAATGCTTGAAAGTGCAGTTTGAGGACTTCGTTGCGGTCTGAAACCATGTGAAGTGTTTTCAAAACTGCCCTCATAGACAGCTTCCAAAATCATTCTGATAACCTCTTGCAGAAGTTTATCCATAAATGACGGAATACCCAGCGGTCTCATCTTTCCGTTTTTCTTCGGAATGTAAACTCGCTGTGAGGGTTTAGGCTGATACGTCTCGTTTTTGAGCGTATCAATCAACTGCTCAATATGGGATATACTGAAGCCGTCAACGGTTTTTCCGTCAACTCCCTTTGTCATATTGCCTTGTTTGGCATATATGCGTTGGTAGGCTATGTAGTACATCTCTTCATTAAACAGTATCCGATACAAACGTTCGAACTTGTATTCCAAGTCGGAACTATGTTGTGTTAGACTGTTTAATATCTTTTCTGGATTTCTTTTCATGTCTCTCACATTTTCCAAAATTAACATTAAACGATAATGGCTGCTTCCCTTCGCCATGTACAAGGTTTTCCCTTGCTCGGACTACTACGGAAGGCTCTGTTGCCATATGGGTTGCCCCACTTAGGCAATCCCCATTTAGACATATAATAACTATTTGGCTTGATAGATTGTCGGATACGACTTTCGTCCTTTACTATTTATGTAGTTGCTCTGTGACAAGTTCTTTTGCCCAATCGACCTGCAAGGAGAAGTTGGGTGCCACAGCATAACGTCTGTAACTGTCTTCCGTTAAGGCTTAATCATCGAGCCGCTCGGACTATCGTTCAACCAGTATAGTCTTCATCCTCATATCTATCATTTCACCTCGCCACTCGGTCAAGACTTGACAGTTAGTCCACTCGTGGCTTTGCCGACATGCTACACTCCCCATCGTCTTTCGTTGAATGGATAAGTCGGCTGGTGATAGGTTATTATTTCAAAGAACACGAACCTAATAGCTTGCCAAAGCTATATTTATTATATGCCCTTATGGGCGCACCTGGAGCTGATCTTGAGCTCCTCCTTGCCAGGCATCCATAAAGGGGGAAAGGTAGTTTTCCAGTGAGGGATACGAGGTCAAAATCGTGAAAATATCAGCATACGGTTTATTTAAGAATTCTATCGCATGGGGAAAGGTACAATACTTGCCGTCCTTGTAAATCCGCAAGTACCAGATAATCGCCGCAAGCAAAATAATCGGGGATTCCACGAAGAAATCACCCTGTTTCTGTATCCAGGTCTTGTTCAAATTCAGGAGAATGGTATAGGCTGATTCGTAGGCATCACTGATATCCGCCATGAATTTCGGGTTTATAGGATTACATCTGTGGCTGCGTCTCGGATCGTCAAAGTTTATCACATAGAATTCCGGTCTGACCTTGTATTTATCCAGATTCTTTAGCAGTTCGTTATAGGCTATTACAGAAAGGTCGTCAAATTTGTAATCATACAGATACAAAGCGAAACCTTTGGAAATCTGCTGTTTGATAAAATTATTCACCACAGCGTAACTCTTACCCGAACCGGGCGTTCCAAGCACGATGGAAGCACGAAACGGGTTGACGATATTTATCCATCCGTCCCATTCCTTGCCCTGATAGACAAATTTCGTGGGCAGGTTGACGGAATACTCGTTCTCCATGAGCCTTGTTTCCTGCATGAAGCTCTCATTGGCGGTATTGAACACGTCCTCCATCAGATTATTCTTCAACATACGGCTTATCCACATACCCGACATCAAGAGAAGGATATATCCTGCGGTAAGCGTTACCGTATATATGACAGCATTGGATGTCAGGCTGAACGGCAGGTCGAGCATCCACCAGTTCATGAAAAACAGCACCATGCCCGAAAGGAAAGCGGTGTATATCCTGTTCCATGTCATTTTCATTCTTCACTCCTTTTGTGCCCAGACACGAGAGTGCAAGGAATATGACGGCAAACACTTTCGTTATAAGCAGGTTGCTGAACAGCCCCGCCGTTCGCTGAAAATTAAGCAGTATCCTATCGACTACACCTATATTGATACCCATATCCACGAACGATCGGTAACAGAACCAATAGACGTGAATGACAATAAAAACAATGGATATGGCACGCATGAACTCCATGACCTTGGCCAGTCCTCTCAAATCATCTTCCTGTTGCATGATAAACTGATTTTTAATGTTGGTAAATTCGGTAATTAGGATATTCCCCGTGAACGGTGTTTCTTCTTCTTTTTACGTTGCAGCTTCCGGGCGAGAGCCTCTTCCTGCGGATCGGGACCGTTCGCTTCCAGGTTGAATATCCCGAAAGCCTGTTCGATGGCACTTTCCATATCGGAGGAGAATCCGCTTTGCAGACCGGTGTCCGGCATGTGCGCATCTAGATCCGGGATGCTGTCCGGATTATTAAAGAGCCGCCCAAAGGCGTTTGCCGAGAACTCCTTGCCGAGCCGCGAGCCGTTATAGACCTCCCGGTTCTTGTGGTCGATGAAAGTTGCGCACCGTAGATGCGTCCTTCATCGTTCTCACGGAATACCGTATCTATGCCTTTCCCCGCAAGCATACGGACAAATATCTCCCGGTCGCCACGGCAACCGTGCATGGCAAGAGCCACTTCGTTCCGGATCTTCGGCAGCCATTTCCTTGCCTTATACTCACGAACGTTGTAACCGATACGCTTTTCCAGTCCCTCATACCCGTAGCGCTTCCCGATAAGGGAAGACTTGATGGGCGTGCAAAGCGGTTTGCCCGTGTCATCCGTCATGGTATAGACGATGCCGTTATAAGGCACTCCATCAAATTCGCCTTTCACTTGCTTCGTTTCGATATTGAAGCAGGAGAGTAATGCGCTGTACTCCCCGAAAGACTGGAAACGGTAAGAGCCGAACACGCTCTTTACGATGTTGGACACCTGCTTCTTTACATCACCGCTTTGGTAGTCCGCTTTTTTCAGGTACGGTTCAAGCAATTCCTTCCGTTTGTTCTCCACCTGCTTCAGTCCGAACTTCCTTTCCAGTTCCCGGCAGGCTTTCATCGAGCGGTTCCATTCGTATGCGTCACTGATTTTTCTCGCCGTTCTCCTTCACGCAGGTAGAGACGATATGGACATGCCTGCGGTCGATGTCCTCGTGCAGATAGACGATGTAGGGCTGGTCGCCGTACCCCATCTTCTGCATGTACTCGCGTGCCAGTTCCGCGAACTGCCCGTCCGTGAGTCGGTCATCCACCGATGGGTTCAGGGAGATATGCAATACCGGCTTCTCCGTGTTCCTGTTGGCGGCAAGGTAGCTGTCGAAAGCCCATAGTGTCTGCTGCATGACATTATGGGGATTTCCGGTGATATCGGTAATCATACGGTTGCCCGTAATGATACGGGCGGTGGACTCGTCCACTTTCCGCTGGTTGTAGATGACCGCTCCGTAAAGCGATACACCTCTGTTGATTTTAGCCACCATTCTGCTGTTCCTCCTTATTCCTTTTTATCAGGTATTCCTCCTCGAACTCTCGGGTAAGCATGATAATCCTTTTGCTCAGCACCACCAGTTCGATGGTGATCTTCTCCAGATTACGGAGCAAGGCGAATGCCCGTTTTTCACCGAAATTGGACTTGACAGCTTTTACCGTCTGGTTGTAGTTGTTACCGATAGCTTGGAACTGGTGATAGAAATTTGTCAGTCGGATGTAATAGTCCATCGCAGCCTTGTCGATTCTGACGACCTTCATTTCTCGTCCGAAAATCATGGCCTTGATGAATCTTGCCCGCTGTTTCATGCCTGATTTTTCAAACAGAAGCTCGAAATTCCCATTCTCTTCCGAGGTCAGTTTGATACCGTAACGGAAAACTGCAGGGTCAGTTTTCGGCTTTCTGCCCGTACTTCCTGTTTTTCTTCTTTTACTGTTTTCTTCCATACGCATTGAGTTTTTCTGTTGCTGATCTTTCGTCATGGATTTCCGACTTTGGAGGAAATCCCTCCCGAGCCTTCAGGCGAGTGGCAAGTTTGTTTTGGGATGCCCGAATCATTTCGGGCTGCCCAAAACACAACTTGCTATGTTCGCTTGAACATGAATTTTCCTTCGTCAAATTAAGTTTTGACCTTCAGCCTCATTTTTCGGCTTCGGAAAACCTCCGCAGCGGTATCCGTTCCGTTGTCGGTGCAAAGTTATGGCGGTTTATCCTGTTGTAAAATAGCGGGTTATATGTAACGTGATGACAAATGATGACACAGGTCGTCACCTCCCTTAAGACATGGTGGAAATATGGAAAAATACCCTTTTATTTGCAGCGTGAACGGTAAAACAAACCAATAGACAAGTGCATAACCGTTGTATTACCCGTTAACGAAAGCACTTGTTGCAACAGGCGGGCAGTAATTGTTTGCTTGCTTTGTTAGGACAGAGAACTATCGGTTGGTCGGTTTGCCGGTTGGTGAGCACAAAGTAACCGTATCACTAACAAACCATGTCACAAAGCAAACAACAGACAAGTAAAACAATAGTATAACAAACCATTAAAAAAGTTCAGTTATGAAGAAGAATCCGTTATTCGTTGCAGTCAGCAACCAGAAAGGTGGGGTCGGCAAAAGTACAATGTTGGTAACACTTGCCAGTCTCCTGAATTATTCGATGGGCAAGAATGTGGCTATCGTTGATTGTGACGCCACCCAGCGCAGCCTGTTCAATCTGAGGGAACGGGACATGGAGATGGTGGAGATAAACAAGAAGTACATGGTGTTGCTGGAGGAACAGAGGCTCAGGGGATGCAGGATTTATCCTATCAGGCAGGCAAAGCCGGAGAATGCACGCCAGGTGGCCGGAGAGTTGGCGGCAAAAGCAGATTTTGATATCGTTTTCATAGATTTGCCGGGGTCTATGGACATATCCGGCGTTTTGCAGACCATTTTCAATGTGGATTATGTATTGACCCCCATTGCCGCTGACAATTTCGTTATGGACAGCAGTTTTGTCTTTGCCAAAAGTGTTATGAAGTGTGCGGAAAACCGGAAAAACATTCCCTTGAAAGACGTGTTCCTGTTCTGGACCAAGGTAAAGAAAAGAAGCAATACCGAAGTGCTTGACAATTATATGGCACTGATGAAGAAACAGGGGTTGAAAATTCTGGATTCAATGATTCCCGATCTCTGTCGCTATGACAAGGAACTGTCATCCCGGACACGTACCTATTTCCGCTGCTCGCTCCTTCCACCACCGGCAGGACAGCTTAAAGGCAGCGGATTGCAGGAACTGGCAAACGAACTGATTGTAAAATTTAACCTGTAATTGAGATATGGCAAAGAAAATTGTAAAAGTGAATGAAGAAAAAATCAGGGGGTATATGGTCGGTGACATTCCTGATGCCATCGAGAACGACGATATCATAGTGGTTGAGGTTCCGGAAGAGGAAAACAATGAAAGGCAGGATACGGAAAAAGAAACTGCCCGGAAAAATTCCAAACTTTGCAATATGCCCGAATGTGACAGTAACTTTCGTCAGAAGTATCTGGTGAATACCCCCATGCCCGGACGCATCCAGGTGTACCTGAACCGCAAGCTGTACGACGAGATAAAGAATTATCTCCATGTGATAGCTCCCGAAGTAAGTATTGCGAGCTATATCAGTAACATCATCGCCGAGCATATAGAACTCAACATCGAGGAAATCACCCGAATGTATAAAGACCGTTTTTCACCCCCTAAAATTCAATAGTCATGGAAACAACATTAATTTATTTTTCAGTAAAAGCCGTGTCGGCAACTTACATATTATATAAGGTATTGATGTTCATTTTCAGTCCGAGAGTTTATAATTTTTGGGATAGTCAGCTTCGTCATATGCGTATTGCACGTATCCGGTTATGGAAATTACGTAAAAAACGGATGGCGGAAAAAGCAAGGAAAGCCCGGTATAGGGCAAGACTGGACAAGGCTGAAGCCTGGATCGTACAAGCGGAGAGGAATATCCTTAAAGTCGGGCATGATGAGAAAACCGAAACGCAGCCGAATCCACTGGATGAGTACAATGAAGTAATCGGAAAGACAAAAATAGTCTATCTTGAAGACCCGGACGTGGCGAGAAAAACTCCCACACGTTCTGAACCTATGAAGAAAGAGCCTATAGAGGAAGATGAGGATATAGATCCGGATGATGTGATAGATGACTTCTCTTCACAAAAGGGACTGACAGAATCGGAAAAACGGGAACTTATATCAAATGACGGGTGTGTTCCTGACCCGGATTTTTCAAGGGCACTGACTTTTGAGGAACTGGACAATGTCGCTGATGTGCTTATTTCGGGGACGGATGACAGTAAGAAAATCCGAAATGCAGCCGAAACCTTGTATCAACTTCAGGATACAGACCTGTTCAGGTTCTTTTCAACCGAACTGAGTACTCAGAGCCAATTGGAAAGACTGATCAGGGAGAATTTGCTGCCAAATGGAATAGAGACATCGAAACCGCCTTTAGAGCAGATTGGAATTGATTGGAATAAATACATGTAAATATGGAATCGAATATGCAAGACAAAAAACAACAAGCAGTACCACAGCCAAAAGCAGAATCTTTTGCCATAAAAAGAAATCCTGCAATTCGTGCCCCACGTATCTGTTTATCCGAAGAAGAAGTTTCCAGACTTATGGGAGAGAGAAGCCGCTGTAAAAAGAAGATAGGACATCTTATTGATAGTATGTTTTGTGATGACTCATACTACAGCAATGGATAATACAGAAAATCAGACAGAGGCATTCGATATAAATGAATTCGTATAATTGTTTCTTTTTGCTGTCATAGTTTCAGAAGGCATGTCGATGTGATATCGGTGTGCTTTTTTCATGTCAAATATTCCATTGGAATAAATACCAGACAGTTGTATATCTATATATTGCAGACATACTATCTTTGCAAAAAAATGAGTATGGCAGTAACAAAGGCGATATTGAAAAATGGATGGTGGCGCAGAAGCGTCACCGTCTTTCGGACAAGCAAGTATAGATGGCCCGTGAATTGGGTCTGAATCCCGACAAGCTCGGCAAGATAGATAACCACCGGCAGGAGGTGTGGAAAACCCCGCTTCCGCAGTTTATCGAGGATATCTACTTCAAGCGGTTCAAACGGGAAGAGCCGGAAACGGTCAAGCCCTTAAAGCAGATTATGGCTGAAATGGAGGTCAAGAAGAAGCAACAGAAAGCGAAGAAGGAGGAACGGAGGAAACAGCGTGCCCTCTCTTCCGGTTCTGAGGAATAGATAATATAATATACAAGGAGCGAAGTGTGAAGGCCGATTGGCTTTCACACTTCGCTTTTCCATCCCAATACAGACAGTCGCTATTTCATCCTTTCATAAAGATTGATGACCGGCTTGCCGCTTTCCAACGCCTTGCTCACCGTGTAAAATGTTCCCCCTTTCGGTACAAGATCCCAATAGGCAACGATGTATCCGCCTTACGTACCATGTATTCATCCCTGCGCAGGTAACAGCCCTTGTGGTAGTTCTCAGAAACCATGACCACCCGGTCCACTCTTTCCAACAGACAGGTATACAACAGCTGGTCTTCCGCATCAAACCATAAAGGCTGTTTCCGAAATGGCACTGCCGCTACGAGCTTGATATCCCCGTATCTCTCCCCTTGACCTGCAAGACCGCCTCCGCAGCAGTCATATCAAATCCGCTGGCCATCCCGGTGTAGTATTCCTTGTATCCCTGCCCGTACAATTCTGTTACCATTCCAGCCACAGCTTCCCTGATTTGTGCAAGTATCCGGGGATCGTTTCCGAACCCTTGCAGAATACGTTCCTTACGGTGTCCCGTGAAAGCCACTGTCTGATTGTTTCTTGTTTCCATGTTATCTTCTGTTTTTTGTTTTACATATATCCATTCAAACCGAACGGTATTTTATTTCCTGAAGGCTTTTCCGCCCCGGTCCGGAATCCCGCAAGGCTTGCCGTGAAAAAATACCGCAAGCGCAGCGAGGATGATTATTTCACGGCAACCAGCTCGCAGGGCCGCCTTGTCGGGCTTCTCAGGACACGGGGCTACCTTTGCCGGAAGAAATGAAATGCCGCTTTCTCCTTATCCTGTTTTTACTGTTTCATATTGCCCGTAAAACCCTTTTTGAATAACTCAAAATCCCTTCCGATGTAACGTAATGTCATACGGTGTCACATGTCGTACAGTTTGTAAATCAATAAATTAAGCATTATATATTCGCAGTCGAAATCATTTTTTGTCTCACCAATTAAAAGTTTCGACACATGAAAAAAAGATTCTTTTTGGCAGCTATGACGCTGCTGGTTTCAATGGGGGCATTTGCCCAGGGCAACGGTATCGGTGGAATTACGGAAGCT
>VOFG01001816.1_pt1 | contig 174707 bp, 230 predicted proteins | sample 5384171 | NCBI WGS metagenome assembly VOFG01 (sample SAMN12384726, study PRJNA508395) | human gut metagenome | isolation source: healthy gut F | host: Homo sapiens
TATTCAATTAGTGCGGGGTTGTTTACCGCTTCAACCGGGCTCCCAGCTGAGCTATACCCCCATAAGGGGTGCGCTGAGTAATTTCTTATTCAATTAGTGCGGGGTTGTTTACCGCTTCAACCGGGCTCCCAGCTGAGCTATACCCCCATCGGCGGAATTATTCTATCAGATCTTTTCGGAAATTGCAAGTGTTTTTCGGAAATCCGAAAAAATCTGTGCGAATGTGTGGGAGTCATGTACGGTCAGTCGTTTCGAGCAGTTGGAGAACGTGGGCCTTGGCGGAAAACAGAGTGTAAAGATCCGCTTCGGCGTTTTCAGAGCAGACGAGCAGATGCGCTGTTTCGGAAGCGGCGGCATCCGCTGCGGAAACCGGGGAATCCGGCGCGTAGAAGGCGCAGTAGCCGTCGGGAGCCTCTGCATTGGCGGATAGGAGCGCAAGGAGCGTTTTCTGGCAGGTGAGGGCGCAGAGCGCGTCGTTTGCGCGCGCAAGCGCGGCAGAGATATCTTCTTCATCCTCCCCGGCGGTGACACCCAGCGCGTGACCTGCGGCGAGCAGTTCAAAAATCAGCGACGGGTCGGAGCGGATCTCCGCTTCTGTCAAGAAAAATGTTCCATGCAGATTGTAAGTTTCCAGCGCTGCCATGCTGTCGCGCATGGTTTCGCTGCCGGTGAAAGCAAGATAGACAGTCGCGGGCTTTTTCTCGGTTGCGGGCTGCTCCTGCGTCCCCTGCGCGCCGTTGTTGGGGCGGTCGGTGGGCTTTTCCTGGGGCTGTGAGCCGCTCTGGCTCTGCCGGACGCGGTAGGCAATCAGATTTTCGGCCTTCTCAACAAACAGGGAATCGTCATAGACCTCGCTGCCATCGGTAAAGCGCAGGATCTGATAGCCGCCTGCGGATTCCAGCATCGTGGTCTTGAGGCCGAAATGTGAGGCGCAGAACGTGAGCGGCAGGTAGAGAATACCGCCGCGGTACAGCACGTTTGCGGTCGAGACGCTGCCGCTTTCGTCGCTGACGGTTCCGGCAGCAAGGTCGAAGATCATCTGGCGGGTGCGGCTGAGCAAGACATAGGTCTGCTTGGTCTGATTGTATGACGGCGTAACGCCGCACGGCTGGCTGTCGAAGACCTGATAGGGCACATAGAGCGTGCCGCCGGAGTAGGTCGGGAACACACTCAGCGTCAGGGGGATGGTGTCGTTGACGGCGACGAAGAACAATTCGCCATCGGCAAGCGCAGGCGTGCACAGGCATACAGTCAGCACAAGACACAGCAGAAAGCAGACCCATCTGCGCAGCTTCATTCCCTCGCCGCCTTTCTTCTTAAGATTCTTACACAGTATACCATAAATCGCGGATAAGAGCAAGGATTTCAGTTGCTCTGTAAAAAAGAGTATGATATACTAATCTGAAATCAGAGTTTGCGGAGGAGCGCGCCATGGAACGGATCGTAAAGGAAAACTATTATCTGGACATTGCCGAGACGGTGCTCGAACGTTCGACGTGTCTGCGCCGGCAATACGGCGCGATCATCGTCCGCAACGACGAGATTGTCGCAACCGGGTATAACGGCGCACCGCGCGGGCGGAAAAACTGCTCCGACCTCGGCTACTGCGTGCGCGAACAGATGCGTGTGCCGCGCGGGGAGCGGTATGAACTCTGCCGCAGCGTCCATGCCGAGGCAAACGCCATTATCTCCGCTTCCCGCAACGAGTGCATCGGAGGGGACATTTATCTCGTCGGCCACGACGCGAAGACAGGGCGATCCTGTCCGACGCGACCTCCTGCTCGATGTGCAGGCGCATGATCATCAACGCGGGACTGCGGCGCGTGGTTATCCGCAACACAGAGACAGAATTCACGGTCGTTTCGGTACAGGACTGGATCGATCAGGACGATACCTTGGAACCGTAAGCATGAAACTGGGAAATTTGGAAATCACGGGCGATCTGATGCTTGCGCCGATGGCGGGGGTAACGGATCTGGCGTTCCGCACGATCTGCGCGGAATTGGGCGCGGCGGTGACGGTGACGGAAATGGTTTCGTCTCGAGCACTGATCTATCAGGATAAAAAAGAGCAGAAGCCTGCTCCACAAAACACCCATCGGCGTCTGCGGCGCACAGATCTTCGGCAATGACCCGTCTGTGATGGCGGACGGCGCAGTGCTGGCGCTGGAAGCGTCGGGCGCAGATTTTATAGATATCAACATGGGCTGCCCCATGCCGAAGATTGTGAACAATGGCGACGGAAGCGCCTTGATGAAGGACCCGGAAAAGGCGGCGCGCATCGTCGAGGCTGTTGTGAAGGCGGTGCCGGTGCCGGTCACGGTCAAGATACGCAAGGGTTGGGACAAGGGCTCATGCAACGCGCCGGAGTTGGCTGTGATGCTTGAACAGGCCGGCACAGCGGCAATCGCCGTCCACGGCAGGACGAAGACGATGCTCTATTCCGGCGTCGCCGACTGGGACTGCATCCGGGCTGTCAAGGAAGCCGTGGAGATTCCCGTGATTGCCAACGGCGATATTTTCACGGCGGAGGATGCAGTCAAATGCAAGTCGCGCACGGGCGCGGATATGCTCATGCTGGGCCGAACGACGTTCGGCGACCCATGGGTGTTCCGGCAGGCGCAGGCCGCGCTGCGCGGCGAGACCGTGCCGGAAACGCCGCCGCTTTCCGAGCGGGTCGATACAGCCCTGCGGCAGTTTCATCTTGCGGCGCAGGACAAGGGCGAGTATATCGCCTGTCTGGAGGCGCGGAAGCATTTCGCATGGTACCTGCGCGGCGTTGCGCACAGCGGCTATTATAAAGAAAAAATTTCGGCGATCTCCTCCATGGAGGAAATCGAACAAATCGCAAGCGGGATCAAGAGAGATTTGAGGTGAAGCCCTTGCAGGATGACAGCCTGATCCGCAGAGCGGCCGCGCAGGACGCGGCTGCATTTGAACAGCTGATGCTGCTGCATCAGAAACCGGTCTATAATATCTGTTACCGCATGGCGGGAAATGCCGAGGACGCGCTTGATCTGTCGCAGGAGGTGTTTCTGAAGCTGTGGCGAACGCTGGCGCAATATCAGTTTGACGCGGCATTTTCCACTTGGCTCTACCGGCTGACGCAGAATGTCTGCATTGACTTTTGCGCAAACAGAAGCGGCAGCAGCACGTTTCGCTCACATTTTCCGACGACGAGGACGAGGAAAGGAACTGTCGGTTCCGGACCCTGAACCGCTGCCGGAAGAACGCGTGATCTTCAACGAAAAACAAGAGGCCATCCGGGCCGCCATGAACGCACTGCCAGTCGATTTCCGTGAGATTCTGGAACTTCGCGTGGTGCAGCAGCTGCCGTATGAGCAGATTGCGCAGATCATGGATCTTCCAGTCGGGACAGTCAAGTCGCGGCTGGCGCGGGCGCGGCTCCAGCTGAAAAAAAGATTGGACGCCGGGAACTTTTTTTGAAACCGGTACGTCCAAACATTCGGAATAAACAGGAGGTGGGCGAGCCATGAACTGTGAAAACGCGCTGGAACTTATGAACCGGGAGTTGGACGGGGCGCTGACAGAATCGGAATCGGCAGCACTGCGGACCCATCTGGACGCCTGCCCGGACTGCCGGGAAACATGGCGGCAGCTGCACGAGTTGGACGCGCTGCTGCAGGATGGCGAACTGGAGCCGCCTGCGGCGCTGCACGACGGCGTGATGCAGGCGATTCGGCAGGAGCAGAAGAAGCCGCGCCGCGCGTGGGTTCCCGCTGCAGCAATCGCGGCGGCAGCCGCGCTTGTGCTGCTGGCTGGCCGGGCGGGATTGATCGCGCTGCCCGGGTTTGAACAAACCGATGTGATTTCGGTCAATATCGGCCCGGCAGTCGAGCAGATCTTCACGCAAACCGGTGCAGAAGCGCCGGACGAAGCCGCCGCGCAGCAGGCCGCGACGCTCTCTGCCGAGACTGGGCTGGACGTGCTGCTGGTGTGGGACAGAGGCGTTCCGTCCGAATTGGAACCGACTGCATATGAAGCGAAGCAAAACGGTGCCCGGCTGTATTGCGTGACGGGCCAGATGGCGCAGACGATTCTGGACGAATATCGCGCGGCGGTCTATTCCCCCGACGACGTATTCTCAGATCTGCCGGAAAAAGAAGCGGCATATGTACTGGTGCTGCCGTAACAGAAGCGTCAGCACCGGAGATCCCCATTTGCATAATGGAAGCACTCTGAAATATGCAGCATATTCCATCCATCATTTGCTTACACAAGTGCCGCCTCCCTTACCATGCAGCGCATGGCAAGGGGAGGCTTTTTACGCGGCGTGTCCGTGTCAGCCCACAAGGGCTTGACAGAAGCACGAAAATGTGAAAAAATAAACGCAATACAAGGAAAGCAGGTGCCTTTAATGGAAGAAATGACGACCGGCCTGTGCCCGAATTGCGGGCATGCGCTGCAGATCCCGGCAGAACTGGAGAGTTTCTCGTGTATGTACTGCGGCGAGCGTCTGACGAAGCGGCAGCTTCTTACACAGGCGGCTGCGGCGCAGCGTTCGGATGAAGACTGTGCTGCAAGCTATGACCGCGCCGTGGCGCGGCTGGGCTGGTGCGTGAAGAACTTCCGCGGCTATCAGAAGAAGATCCTGCGCGACGCGTTTTTTGAGGCCTTTGAAACATATGAAACCGGCTGCGCGCCGGTCATTCAGGAACTGAACAACGGAATAACCCCCGAGCGGCAGACAGAACTGCTTGACCAGGCGGCCGAGGCGATGCTGGACGAACTTTCCGCAGGCTGGGAGAAGAAAACCGACATGGATGATGAAAAGATCATTCTGGCAATCTTCTTCGTGCCGATGGTGCGCAAGCTTCAGCTGCCGGTCAGCGAGGAATTTGTGACACTGCTGCAGAAAAAGTGGGTCGAGCGGTATCCGAAATCCCCGTTCTATTTGGGCGACTACGACTCTATTTCCGGCGGCTTCCGAAAAAGTTCCTCGGTCTGTGCTTCATCACGACCGCCGTCTGTCAGGAACTCGGCAAGCCGGACAACTGTGCGGAACTCACTGCCTTCCGCGCCTTCCGCGACGGCTATCTTGCGTCGCAGCCGGACGGCGAAGCGCTCATCCACGAGTACTATAATATCGCGCCGGGCATCGTGACGCGCATCAACACCTGCTCAGACCGCCATACGACCTACGCCCGCATCCGCGAGGAGTATCTGGCCCCGTGTTATGAGGACCTGCTGGCCGGCCGCAATGAGCGCTGCAAGACGCGCTATGTGCAGATGGTCCGCGATCTGGAACAGGAATATCTGAGTTGACACCGATCCCGCCGCAGGCGCCTCAGCCTTGCGGGGCTCAGCAGTGAATCTCAATCGAACGGAGACAGTTTTATGGACGCAGTCGCATTGCAGCATATCAAAAAATCCTATACATCCTATTCCAGCGAGATCGTGCTTACCGGCCAGACGCGGCAGAGCCGCACACGGCAGGTGCTGCGCGATCTCTCCGTCTGTTTCCCCATCGGACAGCTGACGGTCATCGTGGGCCGCAGCGGCTGCGGCAAGAGCACGCTTTTGAAGCTGCTGGCCGGAAAGGAGCAGCCGGACGCGGGACAGATCGAGATGCCGCAGGGCTGGCACAGCGCGCTTCTCAGCCCGGACCCGTATGTCATCACGTGGACGAACGTGCAGCGAAATGTTGCCATGGCCTGCGGCGTGGGCAAGACGCCGGAGGAGCGCTATGAAAAGGCCGCCGATTTCGTGCGCCTCGTCGGGCTGCAGGACTTCGCCGACCTCACCCCGGCGGAGCTTTCCACGGGCATGAAGCAGCGGCTGGGCCTTGCGCGGGTGCTGGCCAGTCAGGCGCAGCTGCTGCTGATGGACGAACCGTTTGCCTCGCTGGATTTTCTGACGCGCGGCGAACTGCAATCGCAGCTGCTCGCCATCCAGAAAAAAGCTTCCGCGCACCATCGTCCTTGTCACGCACCAGTTGGAAGAGTCGCTGCTCCTCGGGCAGAAAATCGTCGTCATGCACCCGGACAGCACCATCCGCGAATTTGATCTGTCTGCCCTTCCCTACCCGCGTGATGTGGAGCAGCCCGCGCTGCGCGCGCTGAAGTCCGAGATTACAGACGAATGCCGCAGGCCCAGCACATCCGCATAAAAACAGGAAAAACCGCCGGTTCCCACATGGGGACCGGCGGTTTCTGGACGATGGAGATCAGACCTTTTCCTTGACCTTTGCGGCCTTGCCAAGACGGTCGCGCAGATAGTACAGCTTCGCGCGGCGAACCTTGCCGTGGCGGACGCACTCGACGTCGACGACGTTGGGAGCGTGGAGCGGGAAAACCTTCTCGCAGCCGACACCGTAGGAAATGCGGCGAACGGTGATGGATTCCTCAATACCGCCGTGCTTCTTGGCGATGATGGTGCCCTCGAAAATCTGAATTCTTTCGCGGGAACCTTCCTTGATTTTGACATGAACGCGAACGGTATCGCCGACCTGAACTTCAGGCAGCTCCTGCTTCATGTACTGGCTGGTCAGAGCCTTCATGAGATCCATAGTTGTGTCCTCCTTCAAATTCAGAACGTTCATACCGCAAGGAAATGCCGCTGCACTCTCGTGCCGGCTGCGGCAGAGGACCGCCCTTTTCACAGACCAATGTATTCTAGCATATGATGGGCAGAAAATCAAGCGTTTTTCAGGAAAATCCGCTTGTTTTTATCTGTTCCGCGCTCTATAATAATGTCTGCCATATTGTCTGTAAAGGAAGCGAATGCCATGGCGTCCAGAAAACGGATCGTGATTTGCTATATTCTGCTGCAGGCCAGCTTCTGGGGCATGCTCAGCTCCATCTGCGCCTACCAGGCCGCCGTGGTGCTCGACCGCGGCTTTACGGCCGGGCAGGCCGGGATCTTCTGCGCGCTGTGCTACTTTGCGAGCCTGTTCACGCAGCCGGTCATCGGCGGCTGGGCTGACCGGCACCCGAGCGTCCCCATCAAGCGGCTGCTGATCATCATGCTGCTGCCCGCCGCCGCGCTCAATCTTGTCTTTTATTTTACGCGCCCCGGCTTTCTGCTCACAGCGCTGATCATTTTCCTCTTCGGCGTACTGGAGACCAATTCCTACCCGCTCATCGACTCCATGGGCATGCAGTATGTGAACGCAGGCGTGGAGATCCCCTACAGCTTCGCGCGCGGGATGGGGTCGCTGACCTACGCAGTTTTATGCGTCGTGACGGGCCTGCTGACCGCGAGATTCGGGATGCAGACCGCGCTGCTGGCGCACTGCGCTGAGCAGCTGGTGATGCTCGTTTGCCTGCTGGCGTTCCCGAGCATTCCGGCGCGTCTTTTGCCGCAGCCGCAGGCAAAGTCGGCCTCCGGCCATTCGATCTGGCAGATCTTAAAGAAAACAAGGTCTTTACGCTCATGCTGATTGCCTGCTTCTTCGGCATGATGGGCGTGATGCCGATCAGCGGCTTCCTCGTCACGCTGGTCACGAGCCGCGGCGGCAACAGCACGGGCGCTGGGACTCGCGCAGTTTCTGATGGCGGCGTCGGAGCTGCCGTCGGCGCTGGTCTTCGGGCTGCTACAAAAAAAGATGAGCAGCGCGAAAATCCTGCTGATCTCGATCATCTTCATGGTGGTCAAGCCGCTGCTGATCCTCGCGTCCGGCTCGCTTGGCATGCTGCTAGCCGTACAGCCGGTACAGATGCTGGGCTACGGCCTGTTCTTCCCTGCCTCAGTCTATTTTGCCAATGAATCGGTCTCCCCTGCCGACCGGGTACAGGGCCAGTCCATCCGCACAATTCTCGCCATCTCGCTCAGTACGCTGCTGGGCAGTCTCGTCTCCGGGTATCTGATCGACCTCGGCGGCACGACGCTCATGCTCTGGTTCTCGACCGGCTGTGCGTCCATCGGCGTGCTGATTGCGCTCGGTGCGCTGGCTGTGCAGAAAAAATCGGTGTGCGTGTAAGCCTCCGGAGGTTCCCATTATGTCCAACATTCTTGTTTTTGTATTAGAACTCATCGGCACTGTCGCGTTTGCCGTTTCCGGCGCCATTGTCGGCATCAAAAGCAGATGGATCTGCTCGGTGTGATCGTCCTCGGCGTCTGCACGGCGGTCGGCGGCGGAATTGTCCGCGACCTCATTCTCGGCATCACGCCGCCCACGACGTTTCAGGATCCGGTCTACACACTCACGGCGGCCGCCGTGTCCGTTCTCATGTTCCTGCCGCATGTGCGCGCCCGTGTCGGCGGCATGAGCCGGTCTTTGACCGGCTTCTGCTGGTGATGGACGCGGTCGGCCTTGGCGTGTTCACGGTTGTCGGCGTCCAGTGCGCATACCGGCAGACGGAACACTATACGCTGTTCCTGACCGTTTTCGTCGGCCTCATTACCGGCGTGGGCGGCGGCGTGCTGCGCGACGTGTTCTCCGGGGAACGGCCCTATATCTTTGTTCGGCATTTCTACGCCTGCGCGTCAATTATCGGCGCGCTCATCTGCGCGCTGTGCTGGAAGCGGCTGGGCGCGAACGCGGCCATGCTCTTCGGCGCGGCAGCCATCGTTGTGCTGCGCCTGCTGGCGGCATATTACCACTGGAGCCTGCCGAAGTCTGACTACCACGACGATACGCAGACTCCCACCGCACTGCGGAACTGACAACTCAGAAGCTGGAGAAACCATGATGACAAATAAAAAGTTGAATTATCTCGAAGTTGGAAAAGAAGCGGCAATCTTGACCGCAGCGGTGGCAATCATTGCGGCGGCAGTCTTCTTTTTCTATCTCCAAGCCACACCTCTGTCAGCAGCATATCCGGTCTTGGAATCGTGCTGTCCAATTTTATTCCGCTTCCACTGTCGGCCATCACAATGATTTTGAATATCGTCCTTCTGATCATCGGCTTCCTGACCTGCGGCAGAGAATTCGGAGCAAAGACCGTCTATACAAGCATCACGCTCCCGCTGTTTCTAGGACTGTTTGAAATCCTGTTTCCGGATTTTGAATCCATGACCGGCAGCCAAGAGTTGGACGTACTCTGCTATATTCTGGTCGTCAGCATCGGTTTGAGCATCCTTTTCAATCGGAACGCATCGTCCGGCGGACTGGATATCGTGGCAAAAATTCTGAACAAATACCTGCGCATGGATCCAGGAAGAGCCATGTCTCTGTCCGGTATGTGCGTGGCACTGTCCGCAGCGCTTGTCTACGACAAGAAAACCGTGGTTCTGAGTATCCTCGGCACATATTTCAACGGGATTATTCTGGATCATTTCATTTTTGACCACAACAAAAAGCGCCGCGTCTGCATCATCACCGAAAAGGAGGAGGCGCTGCGGCAGTTCATCATCAACGAACTGCACAGCGGCGCCACGATCTACGAGGCCATTGGCGCATACAATTTGCAGAAACATAACGAGATCATCACCATCGTCGATAAAAGCGAGTACCAGCGGCTGATGACCTTCATCAACCGCGAGGACCCAAAGGCGTTCATTACGGTCTATAACGTCTCCAATATGCAGTACCAGCCGAAGATCTGGAAAAAGTGACAATTTAGAATTTCAGGAGGCAGCTATGCTGAACAACAAAGGATTTGACCTGTGGGCAGATGGATATGACAAAAGTGTCGGTCTTTCTGACGAAGCGAATACCTACCCGTTTGCCGGATACAAAAAGGTACTTGCCGCAATTTTTCAGACTGTCATGCAGACCCCAAACGCTTCTGTGCTGGACATTGGGTTTGGAACTGCCGTGCTGACGGCAAGGCTGTATGAACAGGGCTGCACCATTTACGGACAGGATTTCTCGTCCAGAATGCTCGAACTGGCGTCCGAAAAAAATGCCGGGCGCGCATTTATATCAGGGCGACTTTACGCAAGGTCTGGTAGAACCGCTGCAAAACCCCCGCTATGACTATATTGTCGCGACCTATTCACTGCACCATCTGACAGACACGCAGAAGGTCGTATTTCTGTCCGCGCTGCGCGGCTGTCTGAACGAAAACGGAAAAATTCTGATCGGCGATGTTGCATTTGAAACCCGCGGCGCGCTGAACCGGTGCAGGCAGGAAGCGGGAGCGCATTGGGACGACGATGAAATTTATTTTGTCGCGGAAGAAATAAAAAGGGATTTTCCAGACCTTTTATTTACGCAGCTATCCCCCTGCGCCGGTGTTCTGACAATCAGCAAGTGATTTGTAGGGGCCGACGACTCTGTCCACCGCGCGCAGAGAGCACCTGTTCTACAGAAATCCCCCAGTGCCCCGTATGCACTGACATATTGCAATGTAGGGGCCGATGCCCACATCGGCCCATTGGGAAGTTACGAATTCGCCGCAGATTTCCGTAGAAACAGTGCATTCTGCCGGGCCGATGTGGGCATCGGCCCCTACGGCGAATGGAGGAACAATATTTGGAGGGCTTATGAAACAGGTTCTTTTAAGCGCAGACGGCGAGATCAGCGTGTACTGTGTTCCGGATGCAGTGGCGGATGATCTCGAAACATACTGTCTGGAGTTCAGCTGTCATTGGCTGCACGAAAGCCCCGATGCTGCAAGGTATCGGGTGAAACGGGGTTCTGCGGTCGTGGTATGCTATACCGAAAAGGACTTTATCGAGTATCTGAACCGTTATATCTGCACAGATCCGTCTTCGCTCGTCACAACACTTCACAATGTATATTGCAAAGAGGAACTGCCGGAGAAATACCGCGGCCTGCCGTATTTCAATTTTTGACTTTAGAAAAACTCCTCCGTATGCCGCGGCATACGGAGGAGCATTTTTTACTGTCTGGATTTCATCAGAGCGCGCATTCTGGCCGAATGGTCGAGCTGGCGCTTGCGCATACGGAGGTTTTTCGGCGTGACCTCCAGCAGTTCATCGTCGGCAAGGTATTCCATGCACTGCTCAAGCGACAGAACCGTCGGCGGGACGAGGCGGATGGCCGCGTCGGAACCGGCGGCACGCATGTTGGTCAGCTGCTTTTTCTTGCAGACGTTGACGGCCATATCCTCATTGCGGTTGCACTGACCGACGATCATACCGGCATAGACTTCCACGCCCGGCCCGATGAACATCGAGCCGCGGTCCTGCACGCCGCCGATGCCGTAGGCGGTGGTCTCGCCGGTCTCGAATGCGACGAGCGAGCCGGTCAGACGGCGGGAGATCTCACCCTTGACGGGTGCGTAGCTGTCAAGCGTCGAGGCCATAATCCCTCGCCTCTCGTATCAGTCAAAAACTCGTTGCGGTAGCCGAACAGGCCGCGCGTCGGGACGAGGAATTCCAGCCGCATGCGGCTGCCAATCGGGGTCATGGAGACGAGATCGCCCTTGCGCTGGGAGATTTTATCGATCACGGAGCCGACGGAATTTTCCGGCACATCCGCGATCATGCGCTCGATCGGCTCACAGAGCTTGCCGTCGATGGTCTTATTCAGAACGTGCGGCGTGGACACCTGGAACTCATAGCCCTCGCGGCGCATCGTCTCGATCAGGATAGACAGGTGCATCTCGCCGCGGCCTGCAACGTTAAAGGCGTCGGTGCCCATCTCTGTCACATGCAGAGAGACATCCTTGAGCAGTTCTCTTTGCAGACGGTCACGCAGGTTGCGGGACGTGACGTATTTGCCCTCGCGGCCCGCGAACGGAGAATCGTTGACGGAGAAGGTCATTTCGATGGTCGGGTCGGAGATCTTGACGAACGGCAGCGGTTCGACGGTTTCCAGATCGCAGAGCGTGCGGCCGATGGTGATATCCGAAATGCCGGAGAACGCGACGATCTCGCCGGCAGATGCCTGCTGGATGGGGCTGCGGCCAAGGCCGGTAAACTCGTACAGGGCGACAACCTTTTCCTTCTTCTTGACGGACGGGTCGTGGTAATCGCAGACGATGACCTCCTGGTTCTGGTGGATCGTGCCGCGTTCGATGCGGCCGATGCCCATACGGCCGACAAATTCGTTATAGTCGATGGAGGAAACGAGCACCTGAAGCGGCCCGTTTTCATCGCCCTTCGGGGGGATCGATATAGTTGACGATTGTCTCAAACAGCGGGATGAGATCGGTGCCCTTGTCGTCGGGGCCGTAGGAGGACGTACCCTCGCGGGCGGAGCAGAAAATTGTCGGGGAGTCAAACTGTTCTTCGGTCGCATTGAGATCGAGCAGCAGTTCGAGGACCTCGTCCATGACCTCATGCACACGGGCGTCCGGGCGGTCAATCTTGTTGACGACAACGATAACCTTATGGCCAAGTTCCAGCGCCTTCTGCAGCACGAAGCGCGTCTGCGGCATGGGACCCTCCGCCGCGTCAACGAGCAGCAGAACGCCGTCAACCATCTTCAAAATACGCTCGACCTCGCCGGAGAAATCGGCGTGGCCCGGGGTATCGACGATGTTTATCTTATAGTCTTTATAATGGACAGCGGTATTCTTGGCGAGAATGGTGATGCCGCGCTCGCGTTCTAGATCGCCGGAGTCCATCACGCGGTCAACGACCGCCTGATTCTCACGGTACACGCCGCCCTGCTTGAGCATCTGATCGACCAGCGTGGTCTTGCCGTGGTCAACGTGCGCGATGATTGCAATATTCCGAATTTTATCCTGCGTCATACTTGGCGCCCCTTCCTTCTTTGCCTGAATAAAAATCTCACAAAAAAGAATTTTAACACAGACATCTTGGAAATACAAGATTTTTCTGCGAGAAAATCGTGCAAATTTGCCGCTTTCGTGTGGGATTTTTGTGAAACCGCACAATCCGGCCTCGCAGCGCATACGATGAGGCGAAGGAGGGAGATCCCATGCAACCACTCACAGAAAAACAGGCGCAGCGGGTCTGGAGCCGCGTGATGAGCGCGCAGGCCGTGCCTGCTGCCCAGATGAACGAGCAAACCGGCTCCGGCAGCGCTGCGGCCGATTCCCTGCCGCCCGAAAAGCTGCTTGAACTGATTGCGGACGAACGCAATGACAGCGCGCTCTATGCGCACCTCGCCTGCCGCATGAAGGGCAAGGCACAGGCGATGCTGCGTGAAATGGCCCGGCAGGAGGCCTGCCACGCGAAGCAATTCGGCGCGGTCTATTCTCAAGACCGGCAAAAAAGGCCTGCCCCGGCAGGCCGGAAGCGCCGTGCGTCACCTGTATCAACGAGACGCTCCGCCAACGCTATTCCGAGGAGCACACCGCGCACGAGGCATATGAGACGCTTGCCGAGAACGCCGGAACGCACCGCTGCATGCTGCTGAGAATTGCTGAAGAGGAATGCGAACATGCGCAGATGATCCTGTGCATCCTGCAGACCTGTCTGTAACGCTCCATACACAACCGGCCCGCTGCAACATGCCGCGGGCCGCAGCCTTTCAAAACAGCCGCAGAAAATCATGCCTGTTCAGCAGTTCCTGTTTCAGCGTTGTGCACTTATTTCAGCTTCCACGCGAGGTCGTTCAGGAACAGTTCGTGCTCCAAGCCATCGACCGTGGTGTCCTTCGTGATGTGGACAAACTCGATTTCCATCATCCGCGCCCAGTCGCGCAGCTGCTCGGCAGTCACGTCGTAGGAAAGAACGGTGTGGTGTGCGCCGCCAGCGGTGATCCAGCATTCGACGCCCGTGGTGAGATCGGGCATCGCGCGCCACATAACGCGGGCGACCGGCAGGTTCGGCATGGGCATGATAGGCTTGACGGCCTCAATATCCTGCACGATGAGGCGCAGTCTGCCGCCCATGTCGATGAGGCTCGTGACAACGCCCTTGCCAGCCTTGCCCTCGAAGACGAGGCGAGCGGGATCCTTTTCGTTCATGCCGATGCCGAGGAAGTGCGTCTCGATGCGCGGACGGCCCGATGCAACGGACGGGCAGACCTCGAGCATATGCGCGCCGAGGGAATACTCCTGCCCCTTGACGAGGTGATAGGTGTAGTCCTCCATGAACGCGGATGCGCCGTTGCCGTTTTCGCCCATGGCCTTCAGAATGGCGGTCATCGCCGTGACCTTCCAGTCGCCTTCGCCGCCGTAGCCGTAGCCCTGCGCCATCAGATGCTGAGAAGCGAGCCCCGGCAGCTGCTCCATGCCGTAAAGATCCTGGAACGTATTCGAGAACGCCTTGCAGCCCTCCGCATCCATCATCTTCTTCATGGCAATTTCTTCACGTGCCTGATAGCGGATGGCATTGATATCGTCGGTCGCAAAGTCATACTTTTCGCGGTAAACGGCCATGAGTTCGTCAATTTCAGCCTCAGAAACGGCATTCATCTCCTTCACGAGATCGCCGACGGCCCAGGTGTTGACCTCCCAGCCGAGCTTCTTCTGTACCTCTACCTTATCGCCCTCTGTGACGGCCACGTTGCGCATATTGTCGCCGAAGCGCATGACCTTCATGTCCTTCGAGACGGCCACGCCGATGGCCGCCTTCATCCAGCTGCCGATGCGCGCCTGCACATCTGCGTCCTGCCAGTAACCGGCGATGACCTTGCGCGGCTTGCGAAGTCTCGCGCCGATGAAGCCGTGCTCGCGGTCGCCGTGCGCGGCCTGATTGAGGTTCATGAAGTCCATGTCGATCTCTTCGTTGGGAATCTCGCGGTTATACTGCGTGGCAAAGTGCAGCCACGGCTTCTGGAGCAGATCCAGACCGTTGATCCACATCTTCGACGGGCTGAACGTGTGGCACCACGTGACGATACCGGCGCAGAAATCATCGTAATTGGCCTCTTTCACGACCTGCGTGATCTCGGCGCTGGATTTAGCCGTGACCTTGTATTTGAGCGGATACGGCAGCACGGCGGACAGCTTCTGCGCCATTTCCTCCGCGCGATTGGCGACGGTGGTCAGAACGTCCTCGCCATAGAGCGTCTGCGAGCCGACGATGAACCAGAATTCATAGTGTTTCATAGTATCTCTCCTATCAAAATTACAGATTGCGGTGCTTATTCGTCCTTGTTTTTGCGCGACAGCACCAGACTTTGATCACAAGGAACAGACATATCATAGCAGCAACCGTGATATTCGTCCACCATGCTTCATCAAGTCCCAGCGAGGAGACGATATTCTTGATCGTACTCAGGGACAAAACACCAAAGAGCGTGCCGATGATATTGCCGACGCCGCCGGTCAGCATCGTGCCGCCGATGATAGAGGACGCGATGGCGTTCATTTCCGCGCCGCTTGCGTGCGACGGGGAGCCAGAGCCGACGTGCAGGAAATACACAAAGCCGCCGATGCCCGCGAGAATGCCGCAGATGAGGTGCGCAAGGAACTTCGTGCGCTTGACGTTGATGGCCAGCATATTGGCGCTGTAGCTGTTGCCGCCGACCGCGTAGACACTTCTGCCGAACTTCGTCCAGCGGAGCACCACAAACAAAACCGCCACAACCACCAGCGCCACCACAACGCCAATCTCCACATAGGCGGGGACATACGCACCAAGTTTATTGACGGAGCCCATACCGGGCACATAGATGCGTGTTTCCTTGAGTGCCTTAAATGCTGCGTTTTCCACGTTAAACTGTGTCGCGTTGACGATGGTCGTCATACCCTTGGCAAAGAACATGCCCGCAAGCGTGACGATGAACGGTTGAATTTCAAGATAGGCAATCAGGAAGCCTTGCACAAAACCAAACGCCGTGCCGATGCCGCGTTTTCGTTGAGAATGTTAAAGAAGGTCTGCGGCTTTTTGAAGCCGGAGCCAAGAAACAGCACCGCGCACACATACATGACGGCAAAGACGCAGATCGTGATGATCAGCAGCAGCTTTGCGTCCGTCAGACGGCCCTTGCGCGCGAGCGAGGGCGCTTTTGTTTTATTCCGCATGGGTGCCGGCCTCCTTCTTTTCTTCGGTTCTGTGCCGCTTTTTGAGCGCTTCCAGCTTTTCGCGGACAGTCGGCGCGCTCAGCACGACGAGGATGATGACCACGACTGCCTTGTAGGCCGGCAGTGCGCTGGAAACGACATTGAACTTGAACAACGTCGTGGTGAGGAACTGGATGACATACGCGCCGAGGACGGAGGCCCAGATGTTGAACTTGCCGCCCGAAAGCGCGTTGCCGCCAAGTGCAACAGCCAAAATCGCGTCCATTTCGATGTCCTTGGCCACAACGGAATAGTTGATGGTGGAGAAACGGCTGACCTTGATAAAGCCCGCAACGGCCACGCACAGGCCCAGGATGACATAGGTCAGGAACTTTACGAACTGCGGGTGGATACCGTTGAGCCGCGCGGCACTGGCGTTGATGCCGACTGCCTGCGAATAAAGCCCGATATTCGTGAACCGCAGCAGCGCCCACGCGAGTATCATGCAGATCACGGCAATGAAAATCGGTGTCGGAACGGCCACGTCCGGCAGGAAATTGCCGTAATACGCAAACGACGGATCGGAGATCATGGGCAGTTCGTTGTTATTGATCCATGCAGCAATGGAACGACCGGCCGTGTAGAGAATCAGCGTGGCAACCATCGGCTGAATTTTGAAAACAGCAACGAGCGTGCCGTTGAACGCGCCGAAGAGCATAGAGACGACGCAGCAGGCCAGAAATGCCACAATGATCGGCGCCTGCAGCGTATCCGGGCGCGAATTCGTGCCGCACAGCACGCGAAGGACGACGCTGCCCGCAATAGCGATGGCGGAGCCGACGGAAATATCCTGTCCGCCGGAGGCCGCTGTCACAAGCGTCATACCGATGGCGAGAATGACAAGTTCGGATGCGTTATCGAGGATTGTGATCAGGTTGCCCGTCAGGACCAGATCGCCGAGGCTGTTTTCCTTCAGCGTGACGGCGAAGAACGACGGGTCTGCAATCAGGTTGAATACGATCAGAATCAGAAGCGCGGCCAGCGGAATAAAGATCTGTCTGCGCACCAGCCGGGCAAGGAAATTGCTCTGTGATTTTTCAGTCGTTCCGGTCATGCCTGTTCACCTCCGGCAATGGTTTTCATGATGCTGCTCTGGTTGAGGTCGCTGCCGCGCAGTTCGCCGACGACCTGCCGGTCGCGCATGACGATGAGGCGCGAGCAGACGCGGAGCATTTCGTCGATCTCCGACGAGATGAACGTCACGCTCTTGCCCTCCGCGGCCAGCTGCAAAACAAGCTTCTGAATCTCGACCTTTGTGCCGACATCGATGCCGCGCGTCGGCTCGTCGAGGATCATATAGACGGATTCGCCAGCAGCCAGCGCGCCAGAATGACCTTCTGCTGATTGCCGCCGGAGAGCGCCTTGATGGGCGTGTCGGTCGAGGCCGTCTTGATGCTCAGGAGCTTGATGTACTCCTCGGCGTATTTTTCCGCCTTTGCCTTGGAAATGGGATGGAAGAAGCCGTCGAGCACCTGCCGCGCGAGAATGATATTGTCGCGCACGGAAAGGTCGCCGATGATGCCGTCGCGCTTGCGGTCCTCGGGCAGATAGCTGATGCCGTGCTTCATGGCGCGCAGCGGCGAGGTGATCTTCACCTGCTTGCCGTCCATCTTCACCGTGCCGCCGGAGACATGATCCGCGCCGAAGATCGCGCGCACGGACTCGCTGCGGCCCGAGCCGAGCAGGCCCGTAAAGCCGTTGACCTCGCCCTTGCGGATGGAAAAATCAAACGGGCGAACGCCTGCCGCACTGGAAAGCCCGGCTGCCTCATAGACGACCTCCGCGCCCTCAAGCGCGTCTGCGGCGCCTTCGCTCTTGATCTCGGAAAGATCGTCCAGCTCCTTGCCGAGCATCTTGGACACAAGCTGCACACGCGGCAGATCGGCAATTTTGTATTCGCCGACAAGTTTGCCGTCGCGCAAAACGGTAATACGGTCGCAGACGGCATAGACCTGCTCGAGAAAATGCGTAACAAAGATAATGCCGACGCCGCGTGATTTGAGGTCCAGCATAAGTTTGAAGAGTTTTTCAACCTCCTGCTCGTCAAGAGAGGATGTCGGCTCGTCGAGAATGAGCACCTTGCACTCCATATCGACTGCGCGGGCAATGGCGACCATCTGCTGCACGGCAATGGAGCAGCTGGACAGCTGCTGCGTGGGCGCGGCGGGAATGCCGAGCGACTCCAGGAGTTTTTTCGCGCCCGCGTTCATTTTGCGCCAGTTTGTAAACGCGCCCTTTGTTCTTCCAATGTATAGATTCTCTGCCACGGTCAGATTCGGGCAGAGGGTGATCTCCTGATAAACCGTACTGATGCCCGCCTTGAGCGCGTCCTGCGTCGTGCGGATCTGTACGGGCGTTCCTTCCATGGAAATGGTGCCCTCGTCTTTGGAATACACGCCCGTGAGCACCTTTGATGAGCGTGGATTTGCCCGCGCCGTTCTCCGCCCATCAGCGCGTGAATTTCGCCCTTGCGGAGCGTAAAATCCACGCCGTCGAGCGCGCGGACGCCGGGGAAGAATTTGCAGATCCCCCGCAATTCCAGTAAAGCTGTTTCCTGCATCGTATTCGCCTCCATAGTGGCACGCTGCGTGCAGCGCGGATACACGGAATGCTCCATATACGCCGTGCCGCACGCAGCCATTTCAGTCTTTATGCGAAGTTCAGTGTTTGATCAAATGCCGTAGTTGTCAACGTCTTCCTGCGTGATGGTGGAAGCGTCGAAGCCCTTCTCGTCCATGATGATGGTCTTTTCCGCCGGAGCCTTGCCGTTCTGCAGATCCTTGATGATGGCGTCAATGTAGGAAGCCTGGAAGGGGTTGCACTGGCCGTCGTAGTTCCAGTTGCCGGCGAGCAGTTCTTCAAGCGCCCACTTGTTGCAGTCGAAGCCCATGACGATGACATCCTTGCCCACGCCGTGGGAGATGTTCGCCTTGTCCAGAGCCGCGACAGCGCCCTTGGCCATGTCGTCGTTCTCAGCGTAGATGACGTTGAATTCCTTGCCGGAGTCGATGACGGACTGCACGATCTGCTGAGCAGTTTCGGCATTCCACTCGGCGGTCTGCTGGGTCACCATGTTCCAGTTGTCATTGGCAGCGACCTGCGCGTCCAGCGCACCGGTACGGCCGATCTGAGCAGCGGAACCCATAACGCCCTGAATGTGGATGATGTTGTAGGAGTCAAGACCCTGAGAAGCCAGCCAGTCAACAGCGGTCTGGCCTTCCTTGGCCATGTCGGAGACGATGGAAGCGACATACAGGCTCTCGTCAGCGTCGATGGTGCGGTCGAAGAGGATGACCTGGATACCGGCAGCCTGTGCGTCCTGCAGGACGGAATCCCAGCCGGAGGTACCGGCAGCGGAGATCAGCAGATAGTCGACCTCGTCCTGAATGAACTTCTGGGCGGCAGCGATCTGCTCGTCGTTCTTGAGGCTGTAGGCGAAGGAAGCGTCATAGCCGTTTTCCTCGGTGAACATCGCCTTGAGGTCCTTGTCGTTGGCGGTGCGGTAGCCGGACTCGTTGGGGTCGTTGTTGATGATGCCGACCTTGATGAGCTTGCCATCGGAAGCGGCAGGTGCGTCGGAAGCGGTGTCTGCGGAGGTATCGGCCGGAGTCGTGTCGGCGGGCTTCTGCGCACAGGCGCAGAACGCGGCAATCATGGTAATTGCCAGAAGCAGAGCAAGAATCTTTTTCATGATTTGTTTCCTCACTTTCAAATTGTGTTGGTTTTTCACAGGTCTTACAGGTGTTCGCCTGTTATGGCTTTATTTAAGCGTGTGGAGAGACAAAAATCAATCTGACGAACAAGTTCTGCGCCAAATTCGGCGCAGCGCGCAGACAGCTTTTGTCCGTATTCCGCCAAAAACGGACAGCTCTTTTGGAACCTGCTCTGTTTTTACAGTATTTATTTTATTTTCTTCCGATTGATGCACCTGTTTTGTTTGTTTTTTTCTGTCTCCGTCTTGATGCTGCTGCGAAGTATGTTTTTTGTACAGCACTGACAAAATGCTAAGTTCTGTGCAAGGCTTGTTTGATTTTTTTCTGTAATTGTTTGAAAATTTCTTAAAAACTTTCTCTGTTTTTCTCGTGTTGTCCGCAAAAGCGCAGAATTTCTTTCGGCTGTCTGACAAATCTCCGAAAGAAAACAAACAAATCCGGCAATGCGGTTTGCGGATGGCTGTGGTACAATGGAAGCGAACGCAGCCTCGGCAGCAGAAAGCAGCGAATTTCGCATATATTGTCGGCGAATTCGCAGGCATCCGCACATTCGGTTGTGAGGGGGCGATGTGGGCATCGGCCCCTACAACGAATGTGTAAGTGCTTGCATTTTTGCTGCAGGCTTCTGAAATACGAGACAGGAGGCGGGTGCGTATGGCGCCGAAATATGAGCAGCTGGTAATGGCGCTCCGGCAGACGCTGCCGCAGTGGTACGCGGACGGGCAGCGGAGACTGCCGTGCGAGCAGGAGCTTGCCGCGCGGTTTTCCGTCAGCCGCCAGACGCTGCGGCAGGCGCTGGCCGTGCTGGAGCAGGACGGACTGATCGAAAAGCGGCGCGGCAGCGGCAGCTTTCTCTGCCCGGCGGCAGCCAGTCAGGACCGGCGCATCGCTGTGATCGCGACCTCGCTCAGCGACTACATTTTCCCGTCTCTGCTCAAGGATATTCAGGCGTGTCTTTCCGCGCAGGGCTTTTCTGTCGTTATCCACGCCACGGAAAACTCCATCCATCGCGAGCGTGAGATCCTGCAGCAGCTGCTGCTCGATCCTCCGGCGGGCATTCTGGTCGAGAGCTGCAAGACGGCGCTGCCGAATCCGAACGCCGAGCTCTATCAGGCGCTCCGGCAGCGCGGACTGCCCATGACCTTCCTGCACGGAAGCTGCCGGGAACTGCCCGACGCATTTTGCGTCGGCGACGACAATTACGGCGGCGGCTATCTGCTGGCCGGACACCTCATCCGGAACGGGCATCAAACAATCGCCGGGATTTTCAAATCCGACGATGCACAGGGGCCGGAGCGCTATCACGGCGTGGTCTGCGCGATGCGCGACGCGGGGCTTTTCCCGCTCGATGAAAATTTCCTCTGGTTCTCCAGCTTCCAGCGCTATCAGCTCGTCGAGCTGCAGGACGAAAGCGTGCTGCAAAATTTTCTGCGGCAGCAGCTGGGCGGCTGCACCGCCGTCGTCTGCTACAACGACGAGATCGCTTTCCACCTCATCCGGACGCTTCTGCGCATGGGAAAGCGCGTGCCGGAGGATGTCGCCGTCGTAAGCTTTGACAACAGCTATTACAGCACCTTCGGCCCCGTCAGCATCACCTCCGCCGGACACGAGCCGCACGCCATGGGCCACGCGGCAGCCGAAAATCTTCTCAGCCAGATCCGCCGCCAGCCCTGCCAGAGCGTCCGCCTGCCGTGGACGCTGTACGCCCGGCAAAGCGGCTGATCGAATAAAAACGCGTGCATCCGGGCTTCGGACGCACGCTGTTTTTAATATACACGGCTTTCCAGCAGTTCGTCTGTGATGCGGTCAGCTGTGAAGAGCTGTTCCGGGACGTAGGACTGCTTTTCCGGCGTTTCGCCGCGTTCGAGCTGCTCAATGAGCGCGCGCACGCGCGGGCCGTGGAGGGGATTGCACTCGGCGCAGAGGTCGATTTTTCCGTCTTTACAGTAGGAAAGCGCAGTCCGCCCCGCGTCAAAGGAGATGAGCGTCACACCGCCGGCTCCATAGGCAATGCCCAGCTCGTCCAGCGCCTGCATGACGCCGAAGCACATATTGTCGTTTTCGCAGTAGACCACGTCCGGCGCAGGATTGCTTTGCAGATAGGCGAGCGTCTCCTCATATGCCTTTGCCTGCGTGAAATCACCGTTCAAATGCTCAGCAACCGTCCAGCCCTTGTGCGCGGCTGCGCCCGCTTCCAGCGCGGCAGAGCGCTGGAGCTGCGCCGTGGAGCCGGGCGTTGCCCTGCAAATGCAGGATCTGTACCTCCGCGTCTTCGCTTTCGCGGGCCTCCAGCGTCTCCGCCAGCCACGCGATCGCCTCGTCGGCAGTCTTTCTGAAATCCGAGCCGACCCAGCTTGTATAGAGTGACACGTCACTGAGTTCCACCTGCCGGTCAACAATGATAACCGGAATGCCCGCTGCGCGCGCCTCCTCCAGCACGCTTTCCCAGCCCGTCTCTGTAACCGGCGCAAGCACGATGTAGTCCACATCCTGCTGGATGAAGGTGCGGATGGCCTTGAACTGGTTTTTCCTGCTTCTGCCGGGCATTGTCAAACAGCAATTCAAAGCCGTTTTCCTCGCCCAGGCTCTCGCGCATAGACTCGGTGTTGGCCACGCGCCAGTCCGATTCTGCACCGACCTGCGAAAAGCCGACGGTAATGAGCGTCGTCTCCTCCTCCGGCATCTGCCGGACATAGGGCATACAGCCCCCAAGCAGCAGAAGCGCCGGAAGGAGAAGCAAAAGAATCAGCCGTTTCATGCCTCCGCCTCCTCTCTAATTGGAAAGCGCAGCGTGACTGTCGTTCCGACGTTTGGCTCGCTTTCCAGTTCCATGGAGCACTGCGCGCCGTACAACAGCCGCAGCCGCCGGTAGACCGTCCGCAGGCCGAAGCCGACCTGCTCCTCGGTATCGAGACTCTGCCGCAGCTGCTGCAGGCGCTCGGGCGGCATGCCCGCACCGTCATCGCGCACGCAGATTCGGACATGTCCGTTCTCCTGCGCGGCATCGATGAGAATATGGCCCATGCCGCGGCGCAGCTTGATGCCGTGATAGAGCGCGTTTTCCACCAGCGGCTGCAAGGTCAGCTTTGGCAACACACAGCCGCGCAGTTCCGGCCGGACGCAGATCTCATAGCGCAGGATATCCCGGTAGCGCACCTGTTGGATCTCCAGATAGCTACGCACATGAATCTCTTCCTCGCCAAGCGTAATAATATCGCGGCCCTTGCTCAGAGAACTGCGGAAAAAAATTTGACAGGCTTGTGACCATCTCGACAGCCTGTTCGTTCTTTCCTGTTTCCACAAGCCAGATGATCGTATCGAGTGTATTATAAAGAAAATGCGGGTTGATCTGGCTTTGCAGCAGCGCCAGTTCCATCGCGCGCAGCTTGTCCTGCTCCTGCCGGTTGAGTTCCATCTGCTGCTGCAGATGCTGGGCCATCTGTTCCAGACTGCTGCTGAGCGCCTGCAATGTCTCGTCCTCTGCAACGACGGGCTCCCGCGCGGCAAGATCGCCCCGGCCGATGGACTGTGCGCGCTCGCGCAGGGCGTAGATCGGCTGTGTGATGCTGCGGCTGATGGCCGCGGAGCGGCGCATGAGCACGACCACAAGCACCAGCGCCCCGGCGGCAACCACTCCCAGCTCCAGCCAGAGCCGGGCCGTCAGCGCCGCCTGCAAAGAATCCAGATAGCCCGCCTCATGGTAGAGGTAGGTATAGAAATACTGCTGGATCAATTCTGTGAGAATATAGATATTGGACTCCAGCAGTTCCATTCTGGCCTCGTAACCGTCTGTTTCGGTGATCTGCACGATGCGTTCGCGCAGATTTTCGCACAGATTGATCGCGCTCGTGATGGCCTTGCGGCTCTGCCGGTCCTGCGTGCCGGACAGGAGTTCCTGGCCGAGCGTCTTTGCCTCATCGACCTCCTGCAGCGGCAGCGTTTCGCCGTAACTGCTGTCAATGACATAGTAGTACATTTTAAGATCGACGTCCTCCCTTGAAGTTCTGGTTGAACTGGGAGGCTCTGACGATATTCGCGGTGACAATGGAATACTGATGGTTATGCAGCAGCAAAATTGCCAGCGTTGCCACCAGAATCACGCAGACGAGCAGCAGCATGCTCCACAGCAGCCGCCGCAGCCTTCCGTCCAGCGACGGATGCGGCTCATTTCGCTTCATGCCCGTCTCCGTTTCCCGCGCGGTAGCTGCTCGGTGTGCAGCCCTGCGTTTTTTGAACAGGAAGCTGAAGTAGCGCGGGTCGCGGTAGCCGACCTCATACGCAACCTCGCTCGACCGCTTGCCGGAATAGCGCAGCAGTTCCTTCGCGCGCTCCATCCGCTTTTCCGTCAGATATTCAACGAACGTCTGCCCCATCTCCTGGCTGAACACGCCGGAAAAATAGTTTGGGCTGATATTGGCAGCCTTCGCCACCGTATTGAGCGAGAGATTTTCGTCGGTATAGTTCTGGTCGATGTAGCGCAGCGCACGCTTGAGCATGGATTTATATTGATTGCCGGATTCCTCCTCGCGCAGATCAATGGCGCGGCGCAGAAGCGCGGCGCAGTTTTTTTGCAGCGAATCACGGTCAACATCTGTCGTAAGCATTTGCCTGGAGCCCAGCGGACGCAGGAATTCCTCCTGCGAGTAGCCGAAGCCTTTGGCTGCGCGGATGGCGCTGAAGCGCAGTTCCAGCAGCACATACTGCCGGAAGAGCATCGAATCCAGCGCGTTTCCGAAGGATGCAAGGTATTCCGATACAAAGTCCGGAATTTCCTCGCGCATGCCGGTCTGTAAGAAATTGCGGATAATAGCGGGATCCGCCTTGCTGGCATCGACCTCGTCGAGCGCCGGGAGCGCTCCGCGCTGCGGCTTTTGCAGCACGTCTGCTGTCAGGACATGCCGTTCCGGCAAAAGATGCCGGTAGGAAAGGATCGTATGCGCCTTGGCGTAGCAGCTGGGAAGTTCACTCAGACGGGCGACCGGTTCGCTGACCGCCGCGTACCACGCAAGCGCTTCGTCCCGCGCCGCAGCGGCGCTGAATATTTTCCAGGCAACGGTGCACGGCGGCGTCCAGCCCCGCGGCGCTGCCCTTTACAATGACGCAGTAGGTCATAAGGTTGCACCGAAACAGCAGATATTCGCCATAGCGCAGAAGATACGCCATCAGTTCCTCCAGCCGCTCGGCCAGCGTCTGGGAATACTCTGCCGTGCCCTTGCTCTGCAGGGTCAGCAAAATCACGTTATAACCCTCGGCGTCAATGTCGATCTGCAGCTTCTTTGCCTGCTCGTAGATCTCGGAAACGCGCAGCGTGCCGGAGGTGATCTGTTCAAAGAACTTGCGGCGGGCATACTGCTCATATTCCTGCCCTTCCTGCTGAAACTGACGCAGATAGGCTTTCTGCTCCCGCTCCTCGTCGATTTTCCGGCTGACATCCTCCAGCGTTTTCAGAAGCGACGACTTTGTCACGGGCTTGAGCAGATACTGCTCCACGCCGATCTCGATGGCTTCCTGCGCAAATTCAAAATCGTTGTGTCCGCTGATGAGAATAATTCTTGTCTCCGGCAGTTCTGCGCAGACAAGCTTGCTGAGTGCCAGCCCGTCCATAAACGGCATTTTGATATCCGTAATCAGAATGTCCGGGCGCAGCTTGCGGATCTGCGGCAGCGCCAACTCGCCGTCGGGCGCATCGCCGCAGAATTCAAAACCGTACCGTTCCCAGTCGATGCAGTCGCGCAGCCCTTCCCGCACGACGCATTCGTCCTCTACCAGAAAAACCTTCAGCAATGCAATCACCTCAGAGTCATTGTACCATTCTTTCCCGGCGTTTAAAAGAATTATTTCGCGTTTTGCTGCCGGTGTGTTCAAAAATCAGAGCTGCAATCATCCGGACGAACACATCCGGTGCTTTCTTACAACGTTTCTTTGCAGTCTATTGACAGCAGTCGTCCGCACGGGTATCATAAAAACATACACTTAAATTGTAAATAAAGGATAAGGAGAAACCAGAACCCAATGGAAAATTACAGATTTTCAACGCTGGAATACAAACGCCCCGATCTGGAAGCGCACCGCGCACAGCTTGCCCAATGGAAAGCTGCCGTCCAACATGCAGAGGTACGCCGCCGCTGCGCGCGCTGATGTTTGAGATCGACCGCGAGACCTGCGAGCTGTTCACGCAGTATTCCATTGCACATATCCGCCACACGCTCGACACACGTGACGAGTTTTATGAGGCGGAGATCCCGTATCTGCAGGACACGCTGCCCACGCTCAGCGGCGACGAGGTTGCGCTCAGCGAGGCCATCGCGTCCAGTCCCTTCCGCCCGGACATCGAGCAGGAGTTCGGCAAGCAGTATTTCGTCTCCATGGACCTACAGAAGAAGCTGTATTGCGAGGCCAATGTTCCGCTGCGCCAGCAGGAGAGCCGTCTGACCAATGAGTATCAGAAAATCATGGCCACAGCCGAGATCCCGTTTGACGGCAAGAATCTGAACCTTTACGGCCTGCAGAAATACTTCGAACACCCCGACCGCGCGATACGCGCCGCTGCCGTCAAGGCATACTCCAATTTTATGAGGACAACGAGCCGCGTCTGGAAGAGATCTGGGATGAGCTGATTCGTATCCGCAATCAGATGGGCAAAAACCTTGGCTACGAAAATTACATTCCTGTCGGTTATCTCGAGCAGGGACGCACAGATTACGGCGAAAAAGAGGTCGCGTCTTTCCGTGAGCAGGTACGCACCTTCCTTGTGCCGCTGTGCCAGAAGCTCTACGACGCGCAGGCCAGGCGCCTTGGTGTTGATCACGTCATGTGGTACGATGAGAAGATGGTCTTCCCGGACGGCAACGCTGAGCCTGCGGGCGACGACGAGTTCATGGTCAAGACCGCGCAGAAGATGTATCACGAGATCAGCCCGGAAACCGGCGAATTCATCGACTTCATGATCGACCATGAGCTGATGGACCTGCAGAACAAGCCGGGCAAGGCCTCCACGGGCTATATGACGAGCCTGCCGAGCCTGAAGGCGCCGTTTGTATTCTCCTGCTTCAACCACACGATCTTTGATATGCAGGTGCTGACGCACGAGCTGGGGCACGCGTTTGCGGGCTATATGGCCATGCGCAGCCAGCCCATTTCAGATTATTACAGTGAGTCGACCGACATCGCGGAGATCCACTCCATGTCCATGGAGCAGTTCGCCTATCCCTATGCCGAGTGGTTCTTCGGCGATCAGGCGGACAAGTTCCGGTTCGCGCACTTGCAGGAGGCGCTGACGTTTGTGCCGTTCGGCGTGGCGGTGGATGAGTTCCAGCACATCTGCTATGCACATCCTGAGCTGACGCCGAAGGAGCGGACATACCAATGGCACCTGCTGGAGGAAAAATATATGCCGTGGCGGCACTATGAGAACGACCCGTTCTTTGAACGCGGCGGCTACTGGTATCACAAGCTGCATATCTACCTCTATCCGTTCTACTATATCAACTACACACTCACGACGATGGGTGCGATGGAGTTCAAGAAGAAGTACGCCGAGGATAATGCAAGACCGGCGGCAGCCGCAGCTATCTCGAAACGCTGCGCTATGCAAATCTGTCCAACCCCTTCGAGGCTGGCTCTGTCGCGCGTGCCTGCGGGTACGCGGAGGACATTCTGCTCAAGCAGATGGCCGCGCAGGAGCAGTAAGCACAGCGCCTTGCTGCACACGGATATTCTGATTCCTACCTTACAAAATTTAAAAACCGGCGGAGAAGGCGCATGCCCTCTCCGCCGGTTTGTATTCTCATCCGGATATTCGTCAATTTGATTCTGCGGACGAACCGTTTGCTTTTGTTTTAAACGAGAGCCGCAGCCATTTTTTCGCGGCGTCCAGCCATGCGTGATCATACGCATGCACAGCGGTCGGCCGTTCAAGGGTCTGATCGTCGCACGTTGCAAGGCCGTGATCACCGAATGGGTAAACGTGCAGTTCAAACGGGATCTTATTGGCCGCCAGCGCCTGCACATAGAGCAGGCTGTTCGCAACTGGGACAGTGCTGTCTGCCGCGGTATGCCACAAAAACGCCGGAGGCGTATCCGCCCGAACTTGTTTGTCGCAGGAAAATTTAGCAATTTCCTCCGCTGTGCGCTGTTCTGTTCCGGTCAGGGCATTGATACTGCCCAGATGCGCCCACATGGGATCCGCCGTGATGACCGGATAGCCGAGGATCGACGCCTGCACCGGCTTGCTGTCAGAAAAAACAGCCCGAACTTCCGCGCAGTCATAACTTGTTGCGTAATGTGCCGCCAGATGCCCGCCCGCGGAGAAGCCGAGAAGCGCAATGCGGGACACATCGCAATGCCATGCGGACGCATTCTGATGGATCAGTTCCATGCAGCCTGCTGCCTCCCGCAGCTGCGTAGGATAGCGGTGCGGCTCAGTGGAGTAATTCAGGATAAAGACGTGAAAGCCCTCGGGGAGAAAGTGCAGCGCGATCGGCTCGGCCTCCCGTTGGCTGCAATACTGATATCCGCCGCCCGGGCAGATGACCAAACAGGGGCGCAGCGCATGATCGCGGCCCATTTCCGTCAGATTGTCCGCAAGATAGGCCGTGACCGTCGCATCACAGCCATTTTCGCCAAGCGCCGGAAAATAATCTTTCAGATGCAGAATTTCATATTTCATGTGTCGCTCTCCATATGCAGTTTTTCTCCTTCGCAGAGATGCAGCCTCTGCTGCCGCTCATCATAGCACAGCCGCAGCGTTTTCGCAATGCAAAAAGTCCTGTTCCAGCTATCGGTCTTCTTCATATTCCTCTGCCAGCACCCAGAGGTCATACTCGCGTTTTGCCTTTTCCAGAGAAGTCGCTTCCTGCTTCAGCGGCTGCTCCTTCCGCTTCTGCCTGCCGCGCCGCTCTTCCTGCTCTGCTCGTTGCTTTTGAAACCACATCTTCAGCGCCCCGCTGCTTTTGCCTGATACTCCGCAGTCAATTCGAGATAGCCGCGCTTGTTATGCGCGATCCCTGCCCAATCGAGGATTGCTGACAATACAAACACCGGATCAAAAACAGACATTCCTTCCTTTTTCTCGGCATAGTCCTTCGCAATGCAGCCAACGACCGTATCCTCTGTGCACTCGCCATAGCCCAATTTGTAGTTCCGTCCGTTGCCCTTTCTCGCCTTGCCGCCGGTTTGGAACAGAAGACTGACGATCACATCAAACACGCGATATTCATATGGCGGGGTAATTGGAAGCTCGTCGCAGGAGAAGCTTTTTCCGTCTGCGTTCGCCTGAATTACATATCGGTTGCCGCTGACGGATCGTACTGTTGCGATTCCTCCGCAGTCGATCAGCTTGTTCTTAATGATGTCAGACGCATTGATGCTGTTATCATCCGCTCTTTGCAGCATACTTACATTCACCGGTTCCTTTCTATCCGTTGTTTTGTCTTCAAGCAGATTCAGTGCCTTCAACAATTCCTCCAGGCGTTTCTTTGCTGTCGGGTATGAGATCCCGAGTTTTCCCTGCACATCTTTCAAGCTTCCGCGGCAGGCCAAAAAAGTATACAGGAATTCTGACTGCGCGGCGTCAAGCCGGTCAAAGTCCGAAATACTTTCCTCCACTGGAAATTCCGCTCTGCAGGAAGGGCAGGACAGTCTGCTGATATACAGCTGTTCTCCGCACACCGGGCACGCGCTGTTTTTCGTAAGTTTCATTTATTTCACCTCACGGCTTGATAGTATCACACCATATCCACTTTGTCAATATATGATTTCAATATTTTTAATTTCTATTTCGCATAGTGCTTTGATTCTATTGGAATAGCAACGGGGCGTAAACGCAAAAATCTGCGTTTACGCCCCGTTGTTTCATTCGTTATGCAAGAAGTGTGCGCGCAAGCGAATCAACCTCTTGTCTCCTGGGAAATGGCGCGGATGGCGTTGAGGGCGAAACCGTGCTCTTCAAGGGTGATGACGCTGCCGCAGTACGGGCACTTGGCGCTGGCATTGATCTCAACCGGCGCGCCGCAGTTCGGGCAGTTGACGGTCTGCATGGGTTTGTCCTTTTCCGTCTTCGTGCCGGTCCTGCGGACAAGATCCCACTCGTAGACCATGAACTTCTCCTTGTCCATGCTGCCGGAAACAAGATTGCCGGTCTTGTCATCGAGCGTGTAATCGACGATGCGTGTGTTCAGACGGGCGACGAGCACATCGTTTCCGCCCTCCTGGCACCAGCCGCGGAAGTTTACAGACAGCACGGCAATACGCTCGATATAATTGGTCTGGCCCTGCTGCTTCTTGCGCTGAAGCTGGTTGTCCATCTGCGTGAAGAATGTGTCGGTGCAGTACGGGCGGATAGGCGTAATGTCCTTCTTCTGCCAGCAATCCTGCATCTGCACGTACAGGTTCGATAGCTTCGAGGTCAGTTCAGTCTCGTCGAAGTTTTCGTCGAGCTGCTGATACTCGGTCATGGGCTTCAGCTTGCGGTTCGCAGCCGCGGACCAGCTGGTGCCGCCGGACGCTCCCTTCTTCTTCTTTGTGCGTGAGGTCGAAACGATCGCGATGAAGACGATAATGGCTCCGACGACGATGGTACTGATCCCGCCGGAGGATTCGGAGCTGCTGGAATAGTCGGAATCGCTGCTGCTCCAGTCCCAATCGGAGTCGGAGCTGCTCCAATCAGAGGAGCTGCCGTAGTCGGAATCGCCGGAATAATCGCCGAAATCGGCCCCGGCGGGCAATACGGCCAGCAGCACGAGACAGGCGCACAGCGCCAGCACGAACAGCCGCCGCAGGAAGGTCTTGGACATGAAGGATCCCCCTTTTTCTTTCATTTCTTTTCCAGTATATCATGCGTCAGTGTATCCATGCAAGCAAAATTCCCGCCGGATTCGACAAAAAAACTTATCCATGATAGCCGATGGCGCGGGAGATTGTCTCGGCTGCGGCGCAGACGAGGCGGATGGCATGCAGGAATTCATCGGACTGCACCTGCCGGAACATGCCGACGCAGCCGATGGCATAGCGCACCTCGCCGGTCACGTCATGGATCGGCGCGGAGACGGAACGCAGGCCGATCTTATACTCGCCGTTTTCCACAGCGTAGCCCTGCTCACGGATGCGGGTAAGTTCGGGCACAAACTGCTCTGGCGTGGTAAGTGTATGGGGCGTGAAGGCCTTGAGTTCGGTGTGTGTAAGAATGCGGCGGCACTCCGCCGGGGAACTGTTGGCAAGAAACAGCTTTCCCTGCGACGTACAATAGACCGGAAGCCGTGCGCCGACCTCGGACACGACGCGAAGACTTGCGCGGGACTCCTCCTCTGCCAGCGTTACGACTGCTGCACGGTCAAAAACCGACAGGAATACACTCTCGCCAAGTTCAGCGCAGATACTCTGCATATGCGGCCGTGCAATCGTACCGATATCCCATGAGTTGGAGACGGCACAGCCGTATTCAAACAGGCGGATGCCCAGCCAGTAGCGGCCATTCGGCGTCTGCTCGATCAGACCTGATTCCCGCATCGTTGACAGCAGGCCGTGGATGGTACTCTTCGGCCAGCCGGTTTTCTGATAGAGTTCCGTCAGGGAAGCGGGCTGACCGCTTTCCGTCAGAATGTCGAGAAGGCGGATTGCCTTCGCAACGGAATGAATGGTTTTGCCTTCCTGTTCTGCCATGCTGAAACGCCCCTTCTGTCAATTATGTTACTTTTACTATATCATGCCGAACATTGTTCAGCAACCGGATACGTTCGATATTGTCAAATTTTCTTCATCGTGCTCCAGCCATATTCTTTGGCGAATTGCTAGATTCTGATTGCAATTATACCGGTTTTGTTATACACTAATCACAAATGAAAAGGAGGGCGCGCCGTATGTACCAGATCATGCTTGTGGAAGATGAAATGCTTGTCCGGGAGTCCATGACGCAGAACACAAATTGGGAAAAGTTCGGCTTTGCGCCGCCCCATGTATTTGAAGACGGCCGGCAAGCGCTTGATCAACTGGAATCCGTACTGCCGGATGTGGTCATCACAGATATCTGCATGCCCTTCGTCGATGGACTGGAACTGGCACGGAATGTCTACGAAAAATTCCCGGATACGATTGTCGTTGTGCTGACCGGCTTCAGCGAATTCTCCTATGCGCAAAAGGCCATCCGGTATCATGTACATGATTATCTGCTCAAGCCTGTCAGTCCAAAGGAATTTGACCAGCTGCTGGAGAACCTGTCCGCGGAACTCTCGCGCCGGGAGAACCGGCAGGGCCTCTACAGCCGGGCCGTGCTGGCGGATGAGGTATTGAAGGATCATTTCTTCCAGGGTCTTTTGCAGCCCGATGCAGCGCAGGAACTGCCGGAGGCGACGCTCGCCGCAGGTGTTGAACTTGGCGGACGGCTCCACGCGGTTGCGCTGGCGTCTTTGATGCAGCGCCCCGATGGCTTCGAGACGCAGGGGCCGCGGGTCGCACAGGGCTGCGCGCCCGCACAGCTGCGTCTGCTCGGCGACCAGCATATCATGCTCATCGTCAGCGGCGATGAAACGGCGGAACTTATGGCACGCACCGCCGCCGGCGCACGCCATCTGCGCGCGGTCATGCAGGAGGCGGAACTTACCGCTCCCATCGGCATCGGCGGCGCTTATTCTGGGCTTGACGGCCTGCGGCAGTCTGCACAGGAGGCGCAGCATGCGCTGGGCTATGCGTTTTCCACGGGTGAAACGCTGCTGTTCGACCGGAACTGCGCAAATCCTCCGGCTCTTTGCAGACGGACGACTGCCCGACGGCGGCGCAGATTGCAAGTACGCTCCAATCCGGCAGCGGCAACCGCGCGCTGGAACTGACCGGGCCGCTGTTCACCTGTATGCGCCGGCGCAGGGTCCATGAGAGCGAGTGCCGCCCTGTTTTGCAGCGGCTGCAGATTCTCATGGCCTCGCATCTGACGCGGGAGCAGCTGCTGCGCGCCCCCGCTATGCTTTTTACCGCAGCAGGGGTATGCGCTGGAGGAAGTGCGGCTGTCTGTCGAGCGGCTCGAGGGCTACATTCTGCAGTGCCAGGCACAGCAGAATGACACGCCTGCTGCCCGCTGCGGCCGTCTGGCTGTCGCGTATATCAATGAGCACTATGCCGACAGGGATCTGAAGCTGCCGGATGTTCTGGAACATCTCGGCGTCAGCCGCAGCTATTTTTCAACGGTATTCAAGGAGAAAACCGGCCAGTCGTTCGTCGAATACCTGACAAATCTGCGCATGGAGAAGGCCAAGGAATATCTGCGCGAAACAGGGCTGTGCACCTATGAGATTGCCGAGCGTATTGGCTTTGCCGACCCGCATTATTTCTCGCTCAGTTTCCGCCGCAGGACCGGCATGACGCCAAAGCAGTACAGAGAGGCTGAAACGAAGCAATGAAGGAACGAAGGCTCTTTTCCCGGCACTCCATCGGCACGCGGATCGCGGCGCTGTTCATGCTGTTGATTCTGGTCATTACGGCAGTTATGACGTATGTATCGATCAGTGTCCTGACAAACGAACTGCTGGACAACGCGACGGAATACACCGAGCAGCTGATCCGCCGCGTCAACGCCGAACTTGACATGTATGTGGAATACATGAAGGATATTTCCGATTTTATCGTTGATAACGGCGCGGTCGCGGCTTATCTGCGCGCAGCCAACGAGCACCGGCTGACAGACGCCGCCTGCCGCGACGCGCAGGAGCAGCTGGCCGCCGCGCAGAAAATCCGTTCAGAGATCACGGCTATCGCCCTAATCCCGGAATCCGGCGGCGCGCTCTTCGGAAGCGAGGGCGCGTCGCTCAACACCTATTCCAATTACCAGCATGCAGACTGGTACCAGGCCGCGCTGCAGGAACCGCACGAGGTACAGGTTTCCTCCTCGCGCGTGGAAAACCTGATCGCGGGCCAGTATAACTGGGTTGTTTCCTTTTCCAAGGCCGTGTTTGACCGTGCGGGAAACATGCAGGGTGTTCTGCTCATCGACCTCAACTACCAGATCATCGACCGGCTCTGTGCAGATATCCAGCTTGGCAGCCGGGGCTATATCTATCTGCTCGACCAGACCGGCGGCATTCTCTGGCATCCACAGCAGGATCTGATCTATGCGGGACTGAAACAGGAAAACGTCGCGGAGGTTTTGTCTGCGGCCGACGGCCGGATGCTCTCCGGCAAGGGGCACGCACGCAGGCTCTATGTCGCCTGCGAATCGGAGGCCACCGGCTGGACAGCCGTGGGAGTTGCCTACACGCAGGAACTGCTGCGCAGTCAGGACAGAATCTACAAGACCTATCTGCTCATTGCGGCAGCAGCGCTGGTGCTTGCTCTGGTATTCGCGCTTCAACTCTCGCGCTCTATCGCAGAGCCCATCCGCCGATTGATGCAGACCATGCGGCGCGTGGAGGAAGGCGATCTGCATGTGCGCAGCCAGGTATCCTCCCGCACAGAACTCGGTCAGCTGTCCGACAGCTTTGATCACATGATTGCCAAAACCGCCGAACTTATGGACGAGCGGCTTCGCAGCGAGGAGCAGAAGCGCAAAAGTGAATGGAAGGCGCTTCAGGCGCAGATTCAGCCGCATTTTCTTTACAATACACTCGACTCCATCATCTGGATGAGCCATGCCGGACGCAATGAGGAGGTCGTAGAGATGACGAGCGCACTGGCGCTTTTGCTGCGCTCATCCATCGGTGACGGCTCGGATACCAACACGCTCAAAAAGGAGATTGCCCATGTGCGCAGCTATCTGACCATCCAGAAGATGCGCTACAACGAGAAGCTGCGCTACGAGATCGACCTCGACCCGCAGACAGAGGACTGTTTGCTGCCGAAACTCATCTTGCAGCCGCTGGTGGAAAACGCGATCTACCACGGCATCAAGGTCAAGCAGCAGGGCGGCACGGTTCGCATCGAATCACTGCTGGAGGAGGACCGTCTGCTCATTACCGTCGAGGACGACGGCATAGGCATGACGCCGGAGCAGCTGGAAACCATTCTCGACAAGAAGGAGTCGGATGCGGAGAGCACCAAAATCGGCGTTTATAATGTCAACGAGCGTCTGCAGCTGTTCTTCGGCCCGGATGCTGTCATGAAGTATTATTCAACGCCTGGGAAGCGCACGATGGTCATGCTTGTTTTGCCCATCGTGCGGGAAAAGGAGGAGAACAGCCATGCGGAAGGTTAAATTGACCGTCTTTGGTTTGATGTTCTGTCTGCTTCTGCATCTTACCGGCTGCGCCGCGGCACAGAAGCCGCTGCGGGTGACACTGGTATTGAAAACCGTGACAGAGGTCGCAGAATTCTGGGGAACGCTCCTGTCCGGCGTTGAAAAAGGCAGCGGAGGAATACGGCGTCGAGTTGGAGGTTCTAACCTCGCCGAGAGAAATTGACATTGACAAACAGATTGATTTGATTCGGCAGGTGACGGAGGATAAACCGGACGTTATGATCCTCTCTGCCGCAGACTATGACCGCTGCGCGGAAGCAACAGAGGAAGCCATCGCCGCCGGGATTGGTGTCGTTGCGATTGATACGGACGTCAATGCCGCAGGCCGCGCCTGCTATGTTGGCAGCAACAACTATCAGATTGGGCTGGAAATGGGCCGCGCCATGACGTCCTACCTGCCGGATGGTGGAAAAGTCGCAGTCATTCAGCACATGCTGACGACCACGACGGGTATTGAACGCACGTGCGGCGTTCTGGACGCGCTGGGTGAGGCTGGAAACATTGAGATTCTCGGCAGCTTCTGCTGCGACAACTCGACCGAGCAGGCGCAGACAATCACAACGGAACTTCTCTCCGCAGACCCGGAGATCCGGGGCTTTGTCTGCACAAATGAAGTCTGCAACGTCGGCGCAGCAAACGCGCTGGTCGATCTCGGATTGGGTGGGAAGGTCTATGTTGTCGGCTGCGACAATTCGCAGCGGCAAATTCAGTTTTTGGAGCAGAATATCATCCAGGCCATCGTCACGCAGCGGCCGTTCAACATGGGCTACATGGCCGTCCAACAAGCCGTCCGCGTGGCAAACGGAGAACAGACTGACGATTTTGTCGAAGTCTCCTGCGTCCTTATTACACGGGAGAATATGTACACGCAGGAAAATCAGAAGCTTCTGTTCCCTGTCCTGCGCTGACGCCAGCCCGACCCTGCGCAGAAGGCAAGTGTTCTGCGCAAGATTTTGGAAGTTTCTGTTGACAATCGCTTGCTCCCATAGTATAATGCTCGATGTATATCAAATGATATACATCGAGCGTTTTATTTGTGGAAAAGGAGCGCGGGCAATGGCTCCGAAAAACAAGTTTACGAAAGAAGAAATGACGGCGGCGGCACTGCGGGTCGTACGGGCAAAGGGAATTGCCGGCCTGACCGCAAAGACGATGGCGGACGAGTTGGGTACATCTACGCAGCCGATCTTCACCGCCTTTGGCTCGATGGATACCGTCAGGCAGGAGGTCTATGCCGCTGCAGTGCGCGTGTATGACCGGTATACAGATGCAGGATTGAAGGAAAAAATCCCGTTTCTTGGCGTCGGGATGCAGTATATCCGCTTCGCGCGGGAGGAGCCGGAGCTCTACCGCTTCCTGTTTTTAACCCCGGCGCAGGGACAGGAATCCAGCACCATGCGATCCATGCGGCATCTGCAAACGCTCGTCCGTCCGACGCTGATGCACATTTACCGCATGACCGAAGAAGAGGCCGATCTCTATTTCCGCAACCTGTGGTTCGTGGTGCACAGCCTGTCCACGCTGATCGTAACTGGAGACTGTCCATACTCCGACCGGGAGATCGGGCAGATCCTGACGGGCTTCAGCGTCAGGATCTGCAAGTCCATCAAGGAAATCCCCGGCTTTGCAGACGGAAGCTTTGACCGCGACGCGGTTTTTCGCGGCCTTATCAACTGACGCCGAGCGGAGGTGATTCAGGTGGAGGATAGCTGCGAACCGGAAAACAGACTGGCTCTGCTGTCCCAAATGCGGCGGCAAAACAAGGACGCAGATCCGGCCGCATACAGTTCTGGAGGATTTTCCGCTGTTCTGCCCAAAGTGCAGATACAGCTGTGTGATTCGATTCCGGAACGGAAAAATAGAAGAGTTGAAACAGCCAGACGCTTAGACGCAGTGCAATCCGTGAAAACCGGTTTGCACTGCGTTTTTGCAGGAGGATACGCATGAAAACATTTATGAAGAAGCATCCAGCGCTGGCGGACGCCTGCGACGCGGTACTATCCCTGCTCCCCGGCAGCTTTGCGCTGCTGGCAATCGGCCTCGTCTGACTAAAGGAGCGGATAGGAGGAACCGATCAGGACAAATGAAGATTCTCGTGTTCAACGGAAGCCCTAAGCGGGAGAAAAGCGACACGCTGCACATTACTCGTGCGTTCTTGGACGGTATGCAGGAGGCCGCGGCCGTGACTGACCCGCGGCTGGAACTTGTGAAGCAGGCCGGACGGCAGTACGGGCAGACCGGCGTGATCGACGCGGCGCTATTGGCGCGGATCGGGTCGCCGATGATCCCGGAGGCCGTCTATGCCGGGATTGTCAACGGCAGTGTTTGAAATTTGGAAGGAGTTACGATGAAGCATATTGTTGTATACGTCCACGGAAAGGGTGGCTCGCCAGCGGAGGCGGAGCACTATAAGTGCCTGTTCCCGGACAGTGCGGTGATCGGTTTTGATTACCGCGCGCAGAGCCCGTGGGAGGCCGAAGCCGAATTCCCACCGTTTTTCGCTGCCCTGCGCCAGCGCTGCGGCAGCCTCACGCTGATTGCAAACAGCATCGGTGCATTTTTCTCGCTGTCTGCGCTGGATGAAGCGCTGGTCGATGCGGCGTATCTGATTTCTCCGGTCGCAGATATGGAGAAGCTGATCCGCAGCATGATGGCAGGGGCAGATGTGACTGAGCAGGAACTTGTGGAAAAGCAGGAGATTCCGACGCCGTTCGGCGAAACGCTGTCATGGCGGTATTTATGCTATGTGAGCGAGCATCCGGTTTCGTGGCGCGTCCCGACCCGTATTCTGTATGGAGCGCGGGATAACCTGACCGATATGGAAACTATATCGGATTTTGCAAGAAAATTTCGCGCAGAGTTGACCGTCATGCTGGATGGAGAGCACTGGTTCCACACGGAGGAACAGCTGCAATTTTGAATGCCTGGATTTTGAATGGGCAGACACAGACAAAAAAGGAGGAAAATAACGATGAATGAGACAGAACTGCGCAGCAGCTGGAAGCAGGAAGAGAACGCTGCACATATCCATGGCTGGGATTTTTCGCACATTGCGGGAAGATATACGGAGGAAACAGACCTGCCGTGGGACTACCAGCGCATTGTACTGGAGCACCTGAAGCCGGAAATGAAGCTGCTGGATATCGATACCGGCGGCGGAGAATTTTTGCTGTCCCTGCATCATCCGTATGAAAATACGAGTGCAGCAGAGGCCTATCCGCCGAACGTACAGCTGTGCAAACAGACGCTTCTGCCGCTCGGCATTGATTTCCGCGCGGGAGACGGAAAAGATGCACTCCCGTTTGACGATTCCGCGTTTGACATTGTGATAAACCGCCACGGAGATTTCAACGTGCAGGAGCTGCGCCGCATCTTGAAGCCCGGCTGACTTTTCATCACGGAGCAGGTCGGCGCGGAAAACGACCGCGAACTGGTGGAATTGCTCTTAGGAAAGACAGATCTTCCGTTCCCGGAGCAGTATCTTGAAATTGCGTGCAGACAATTCTCTGCCGCAGGCTTTGAACTTCTTGATGCGCAGGAGTGCTTCCGTCCGATCAAATTCTTTGACATCGGTGCGCTCGTCTGGTTCGCGCGCATTATTGAGTGGGAATTCCCCGGTTTCTCAGTGGACCGCTGCATGGATAATCTGCTGCGCGCCCAGCAAATTTTGGAAGAGAACGGCTGCATCGAGGGCCGCATTCACCGCTTCCTGCTGGTGGGTGCAAAACGATGAAGCTTGAAACGGAACGCTTGCTCCTGCGGGAACTTGCGCCGGAGGACTTTGACGCGCTGTATGCCGTGCTGGCCGGCTCCGATATCATGCAGCACTAGCGTCAGTTGACAAGGGCACACATGGTTTTTCCGGGCCTGAACAGCAGCTGGCGTCGTTATCCTCGTTGATGGGCGTCGGCCCATCTGCCTCGTCTGGCTTGCCAGCCGCCGTCCATGCTCCGGGAAAATTCGAAGACCCGCCGGGCGCTCCGGCGCGTTTTTCGCAAGGCAGAGGACGCAGGCAGGCTGTCGCCTGTCAAGGACGATAACGCCGCGAAAGGCGGGCCGGTGCGTCCTGCGGGCATGTGTGCCCTTGTCAACTGACGCTATCCTTATACATTTGATGAAGCGCGGGTGCAGAACTGGATTCGTAAAACATGGAGCGCTGCCGCGTGTTCGGCTTCGGGCTGTGGGCAGTCTGTCTGAAGGGGACTGGCGAGATGATCGGTGACTGCGGACTGACCATGCAGAACATCAACGGCTCGATTTTGCCGGAGATCGGCTATCACATTGCAAAGGCACACCAGCGCCGGGGCTATGCAGCGGAAGCGGCGCAGGAAACCGGCGAACCGGAATGGAAATAAGGGTCCGCAGTCAAGCCGCCTTGCCGGCGCGCTTAGTTTGCAGGCTGTCCAGAAAACAGGCTTTTGCGTCCAGATTTTGCGTGTTTTACAGCAATTACCTTGATTTTTTCCGTCCTGCGTAGTATAGTATGTCAAAATAAATGTTTCGCTTTCAGGAGGTTCGGCTATGGCGCTCAAAGAGAATTACCGAGAATTGCTGCTTGACGCGGTCGTTCGTGTTGCTGCGCGTGACGGACTTGACCGCACAACGACCAAGCTGATCGCGGCGGAAGTGCCGTGCAACGAGGTTTATATCTATCGCAATTTTGGCAGCAAGGACGGGCTGCTGCAGGCTGCGTTCAACCGTACCGATATGCGCTTTGTGCAGACCGTCCTGAAGAATCTGGACGTGATGGACAAACCCGGCCAGCCGCTGGGCAGCTGCTGCCGCGCGCTGTGGGAGCCTGTGTGGCGCTTCTGCCTGGCCCAGCCGGACGACACCCGGTTTTATCTGCGCTATTATTACTCCGCGCAGTTCGGCTTGCCAGCGCCCACGAACTGCACCACCGCAACTATCAGCAGCTTCAGGCCCGACTCAGCCGGTATTTTGTCTCTTCGCACGACAGCTGGCTCCTGATGGCGCACATATTCGAGACGATCCTCAGCTTCGTCTCGCACGTTCTCTGCGGCGATCTTGAAGACACGCCAGAACTGGACGAGCAAGTCTTCAACCTCATCTTCCGCACGCTGCAGCCCTATATGCTGCCATGAATTTTCAAAAAACACTTGACTTTTTCAAATTTTCTGCTATAATAACACCTGCATTTGAGATGCGGGTGTAGCTCATCCGGTAGAGCGCCACCTTGCCAAGGTGGAGGTAGCGAGTTCGAGCCTCGTCACCCGCTCCAAAACGCTGCGAACGAAATTCGTCCGCAGCGTTTTTTCTATTCAAATCGCAGGAGCAACCGCCCCCAAAGGCTCATCCTGAACGGGGGGGTCCGAACGTGAGCGCCTGCCGCCAGAGTTCTATTCCCCCAGCGGCACGAATTCCTGAAATAAAATCCGCAGCCGCCCGACGGTTTTGTCCGTATGGAAATGCCCGCAGTACCAGCGCTTGTAATCCAGCCGTTCTTCGATTTTATCCATCCATGCCTCCGTTGTGCTATCGACCGTGGACTGGTCAAGATCAGGCTTGAGCGCTTGAGCGGTTTGTAGCGCAGCGGGCAGGTGTGCGTCAGTACCATGTCCATCTGCCATCCGCGGGCGTCTAGCAGCTGCTCAACGTGCCGTTTGGTTTTCTCTGACGGCTGCTCGTCCGGCCACCATCCCATTCCCTTTGCAAGCCTGTAGGCCTTGCCCGTGGAGTACGCTCCGCCGACGGCGAGACAGTTCCTTCCGCCGAACCGGTACACCTCGCCGTCCACGGCGAACAGCAAATTCGGAAACTGCGGCTCATATAGGATTTTTTCCGCCGCAAAAAGTCCCCTCTCCATAGCCCGGAATGTTCTGCGGCCGGTTTTCCCGGTTGCCGTGCAGGGAGAAGATTGTAATGGGGAACTGCGACGCGTATGTTTTCAGAGCCAGATCACGGGCCCCGCCGCCGAAGTTGAACCCGGCGTCACCCAGAATGATCAGAATATCATCCACTGTGGTCTGCTTTTCCCGGCAAAACGCTTCAATCCGCTCAAAATGCCCATGCGTGTCCCCTGTCAGCCAGATCATGTATGCTCCTCCTGTGCGTCGCAGCCGGTTTTTTATTCAGTATAACCCGAACCGCGCTGGCAGGCAACCAAAAACCGCGGGCAGACAGAAATTTGCAGTGGAAAATGAAGTCCAAAGTGTATATAATAGAGTAACCTAGCAGAGGAGGCTTTTGGTATGCAGATCGATCTATCGAAAAAAGAGTTCCGCCGTCTTCTGGATATGGTTTACATCGGCAACTGGATTCTCAACTCGACCCGCGGCGACGACCGCTTTGCGGATTACGACGATTTGGAGTCCAAACTCTTCGCGCTGTGCCGGGAACAGGGAATGGGATCGCTCGTCGAACGGTATGAGGGGACTGACGTACCTTCCCGCGCCTTTTCAGACGGCGGCATCCATGAGGCCATCATGGACTATGAGGACACGGTATTCTATGAGATTCTTGCCGAAGAACTTGCGCGGCGCGATATGGAGTATCAGCCGGTATCCAACGACAATTACGAAGAGTTAGTCTCCCGCATGGACGACTACATCGCAGAATTCGAGGCTCACGGGACAGACAATATTCTGATTTCCGACATGGATCAGCCATAACAGAAAACGCCAATGCCGCATTGGGCATTGGCGTTTTTTCGTTGAAAGGGTGCGTAGTTACAGCTTCCCCAGACGGAACTGCTCAATCATTTCGCCGGTCAGGCTGATGTTGGAATGATCCTCCGGCAGTTCGCTGCGCAGATGCCATGCGGCTTCGGCCAGTTCGGATTCCTGCACGGTAATTTTGTCGCTGCCGTCAAGTTCGCAGACGAAGCCCATGAGAAGCGTGTCGGTGAACACCCACGGCTGAGATTTGTAGAAGCGGAGGTTTTTGACCCGGAGGCCTGCTTCCTCCATGACCTCGCGGTGCACGGTGTCCTCGATCGGCTCGCCGATTTCATTGAAGCCGGCGATGAGCGCGTATTTTTTGAAGGGGCGCCCGCGATAGCGCGTGAGCAGCAGCCGGTCGCCGTCGTGTACGGCAGCGATCACAGCCGGGCAGATTTTCGGATAGACAGTATTTTTGCACTGCGGGCAGACCATGGCGCGCTCTACTGCGCTTTTTTCCATGCGCACGCCGCATCTGCCACAGAATTTCTGGGAATCATACCAACGGTGCAGGCTCTCGCCCGCTGCGGCGGCGAACAGGGCGGCGCTTGTCCCGTCCGTCATGGCGCGGAGCGACGCGGAAGGAAGATAGCGGAACGCGTCTGTCTCGCCGGGGTGAGCGGAGACGAGATAATACGCTGTTTCGTCAATGGAAAACGCGTACTGCACCTCGCCGTCTGTTATATCGCGCATCCTGGGCAGCGTGAGCGTACTGCCTTCCAGACCGCAGTAGATCGTCCGATCCGGCGCGAAAATCAGTGCGATATCGTCCGGTGCGGGCGCTTTCCAAGCCATTTCATTGTGATAAACGTGCGGATACAAATCTTGCAGCATACACGTTCCTCCTCAGCGGCCCGCGAAGAACGCTTCGATCTCCGCACGGCCTGTCTGTACGCTGCCCTGCACAAAAAACGGCTTGCCGCCGCCGCGCCCGTGAAGCTGTGCATTCAAATCTTTTACCAACCGCCGCAGATCGCCGTTTTGTTCGCCGACAGCGTATTTATAGCCCTCCGCATCGCTGCCTGCAAAAATGGCCGCGCGGCCGCCGCAGGCTGACATGACAAGATCGGTCAGCCGCCGCAGGCTGTCGGGACTCATCGCCGGCTCAAACAACAGGACATTCCCCTTCCCCATGAGCGTCTGCGCCTTCTGCGCAAATACGGCTTCCTCCAAGCCGGCCGCGCGCTGCTTCTGCGCAGCCTCTGCATCCAAAAGCCGCTGCACAGCGGCGGCCGTCTCCAACGGCTTTGCCGACAGCAGACCGGACACGCGCCGGTTTTGCTCGGCGATCGCACTGAGGTAAGCGAGCGCACGTCTGCCGCACAGAAGTTCCAGCCGCACACCGTCGTGGAATTTCACGCAGGAGAAAATTTTGATTAGGCCGATCTCGCCGGTATCTGACACATGCGTGCCGCAGCAGGCGCAGATGTCCGCGCCGGGGATCGTCACGATGCGCACCTGCCCGGTCAGTTCCTTCTTGCTGCGGTAGGAGATGGTTTTCAGTGCCTCTGCGTCCGGGTATGCGATCTCAATCGGAACGTTTTTCCAGACCCACTTCGTTGGTCTCGCCTCGACGGCGGACAACTCTTCTGGCGTCAGCATGCCGGAAAAATCGATAGTTACAAAATCTGCGCCCATGTGGAAGCCGACGTTTTCATAGCCGAAGCGGCGGTGGACAACGCCGGAGAGAATGTGTTCGCCGGAGTGCAGCTGCATAAACGCGAAGCGGCGCTCATAATCGATCTGCCCATCGACGGTCTGCCCCTCGGCAAGCGGCTGTTCACAGAAGTGCACGATCTCATCGCCGCGCTCGTGCGTGTCGGTCACGCGGACGCCGGATAAATAGCCGGTATCGCCCGGCTGGCCGCCGCCCTCGGGATAAAAAGCAGGTTCTGTCCAGCACAACGTCATAGCCATGCTTTCCCGGCTGGCAGGACAGCACCCGCGCCTGAAACGCCGCCTGGTGCGCATCCTGATAATAGATCTTTTCTGTTGCCATTTTGACACCTCTTGTCAGCTTTTTGATTATCATAACACAATATTCGTCAAAATTCTACTGTGATTCGTTCGGATTTCGGTTGACAAACCAGGAAAACCAACCTATTATATAAGTTGGGCCGTTTCCAAACCGCCCATGATCTGAAACAAAAAGGGGGAAGCACAAATGGACGCAGGAAGTAGTAGCGGCACATCCGCAGGCCGAAGTCGGCTTGAGTCCCAGCCGCCCTTGGGCGTCCGGTGCTTACAGCCCTCGTAATTCTTCGAGCGATGTGCCTGCGTTGTGTCTTTACCTTCCTATTCACTTATTTTAGGAGGAACAAGACATGGCAGAAAACAATTTTTCCCTGCAAAAAACCTTGACCATGCTGCTCGATGAGAAGAAGTATCATTCTCTGCGAGACATCCTCAGTACGATGAATCCCGCCGATATCGCCGCTATTTTTGACGATCTTGATCAGGCACGTCTGCCGCTCCTGTTCCGGCTTCTGCCCAAGGAACTGGCCGCCGAAACGTTCGTTGAAATGGAGCCGGAGGCGCAGGAACTGCTCATTCAGGGCTTCTCGGATTCCGAACTGAAGGAAGTCATCGACGAACTTTACGTCGATGATGCTGTCGATATCGTAGAGGAAATGCCCGCGAACGTCGTGCAGCGCATCTTATCCCAAGCCGAGCCGGACATGCGCAAGCAGATCAATGAGATTCTGCGTTATCCGGAGGATTCCGCCGGCTCGATCATGACCACCGAATATGTCTCCCTGCGCCCGAATATGACGGTCGAGGAAGCGATTTTGCGCATTCGCCGCACGGGCATCGACAAGGAGACGATCTACACCTGCTATGTGACGCGCGGCCATAAGCTGATTGGCCTCACAAGCGTCAAGGATCTGCTTCTGTGTGAAGACGACGACGCGACCATTGAATCCATCATGCAGGAGCACGTCATTACCGTCGGCACGCTCGACGATAAAGAGCAGGTCGCGCAGATGTTCAGCAAGTACAATTTCCTCGCTCTGCCGGTCGTTGACACAGAAAACCGGCTGGTCGGCATCGTAACCTTCGACGACGCCATGGACGTCATGGAAGACGAGGCTACGGAGGATATGGAAAAGATGGCTGCTATGCTGCCGTCCGAACATCCGTACATGCGGTCAACGCCCATCGAGATCTGGAAAAACCGTATCCCGTGGCTGCTGCTGCTGATGGTTTCGGCGACGCTGACAGGCATCGTCATTACGAAATTTGAAAATTCGCTGGCTGCCCTCCCGTGCCTCACAGCGTTCATCCCGATGCTGATGGACACCGGCGGTAATTCCGGTTCGCAGGCCTGCGTGTCGATTATCCGCGGCATCAGCCTGAACGAGATCGAGTTCCGCGATCTGGGCCGCGTGGTCTGGAAGGAAATCCGCGTGTCCGTCCTTTGCGGCGTGTGCCTGGCCGTTGCCTGCTTCGCAAAGATCATCGTGATCGATATGCTGCTGTTAAAGAGCGAGAGCGTGACGTATCTCGTCGCGTTTGTCGTCTGCGCGACGATGGCCGTGACGGTCTGCCTTGCCAAGATCGTCGGCTCCACATTGCCGCTGCTGGCAAAAAAGCTTGGCTTCGACCCGGCCGTGATGGCCTCCCCGATCATCACGACGATCGTGGACTTCCTTTCCCTGCTCGTCTATTTCGCATTTGCGACCGCCATGCTCGGTATTGGATAAATGTTCGCCCGCTGCACAGCCTCGTGCAGCGGGCATTTCATAGCCAATGCGCCCTTCTCCGGGATTGGAGAAGGGCGCTTGATGGTTTGGCTTATTCGGTGTAGAGATAGCTGTATTTGCTGCGGAGCGTGAGGATCAGAGTCTCGATATCCTGCGGCAGTTCGTTCGGCTGGGACAGATCGAGCACCTCGTCTTTTTCCAGACGGACACGAATCTTGTCGCCGCCGAGGAACAGGACGCCCTTGTTATCGCTCTCGTTCATATCCTTTTCGGTCTGGAAGAGCGTGAACTTGTCGTGGCACGGCTCGGAGGCATACGGGCAGAACTGCGTGCAGTTGCCGCACTCGTTGCACATCTTGTCGATGTGAACGATCTCGTGACGGCCGTCGGTCAGCTTTACCACGACATTTGCGCGGTTCGGGCAGGAATCGACGCAGTTTTCGCAGACGGTGTTGCAGTCGAGGCAGCGGCCGCCCTCGCAGCAGGCGCAGGAGGCCATCTTCAGGATACCCTTCTTCGCAATCGCGTCGGCCTTGGTGGGATAGGCCTGCTCCGGAATTTCATAAGCATGTGCCTTGCCGATGACGGCCTCTGCAAAGGCAGCGGCGTCCGCAATGCCCTCGACAACGGTAGCGGGGCCTCTGTGCGCATCGCCAGCCGACCAGACGTTTTCAATGTTGGTCTTGAAGGCCGGGCCCTTGCGGCCCATTTCAATGCCGTTTTCGGCCATAAGCTTCGCGTCAACCTTCTCGCCGATCGCAGAAATAACAAGGTCACACGGCAGTTCAAACGTTTCGCCGGTGGCGACGGGGCTGCGGCGGCCGGATGCATCAGGTTCGCCGAGCTTCATCTGATTGCAGACCAGCTTGCCGTCCTTCTGCTCGACAGGCGCCGCCAGTTCGACCAACTTTACGCCCTCGTCGATAGCAAGCTTGAGTTCATGCTCATCGGCGGGCATTTCCTTCTTCGTGCGGCGGTAGACAATGGTGGAGGAGGCTGCGCCCATGCGCTTGGCGACGCGGGCAGCGTCCATGGCAGTATTGCCTGCACCGACGACGACCACATGGCCCTCGATGCACGGCTTGACCTGCTGCTTCATTTCCTTCATCCAGCCTATGACACCCTTGACATTACCGGGAATGCCGAGTTCGCCTGCCTGCCATGCGCCGGTTGCCATCAGGATGTGCGTATAGCCCATCTTCTTGAGTTCGTCAACGCTCGGGGCCGGTGCGCCGCATTTGACTTCCACGCCGAGACGCTCCATGAGGGCAACATCCTTGTCAAGCGCTTCGTCGGAGATGCGGAACGCGGGAATGACATAGCGCGGCACGCCGCCGAGCTTCGCTTCGCGCTCGAAGATCGTGGTTTCCACGCCGCCGCGGGCGAGGAAGTAGGCAGCCGCAATGCCGGTCGGACCGCCGCCGATGATTGCAGCCTTCTTGCCGGGCAGCTTTTCGGTCGGCTTCAGCGAGGCCATGAGCGCGCCGTAACCATTTTCCGCTGCAACCAGCTTGGTATCGCGGATATGGATGGATTCATCATAGAAGTTGCGGGAGCACTTGTTCTGGCAGCGGTGCGCGCAGATCGTGCCGGTCAGGAACGGCAGCGGGTTCTTTTCCGTGATCAGCTTCAACGCCGGGCCGTACAGTCCACGGCGGACAAGTTCCATGTACTCCGGAATGTCCTGATGAATTGGGCAGCCGCCCTTGCAGGGTGCGGTGAAGCAGTCGATGAGGGGCACCTTGTCCTCACTCTTGCGCGCAGGCAGGGGCTTGATGGGCTTGAGGTGATGGAAATCGCTGTGGCTGGCGGCGGACATATCGCTGATGGCGGAGGAGTCCGTGCCGTTGAACGCATGATACGGCAGCTTTTCCGTCTTTTCGACCATCTGGGCCAGACGGTTGTATCCGCCGGGTTTGAGAATGGTGGTGGCAACGGTGATGGGCCAGATGCCTGCGGCGAACAGCTTGTCGCAGTTGAAGAATTCCGCGCCGCCCGCGAAGGAAATGCGCATTTTGCCGTTAAACTGACGGCTGATACGGCTGCACATCTCAATGGTCAGCGGGAAGAGGCTGCGGCCGGACATGTACATTTCGGTACCGGGCAATTCGTTCCGAGTCGTATAAACGGGGAAGGTATTGGAAAGTTTCAGGCCGAACTCCAGGCCCTTGGAGTCTGCCAGCGCCTGCAGGCGTTCAAACATCGGCACGGCATCGGCCCACTGCAGATCCTCGTTGAAATGATGCTCGTCGAAGACGATGTAGTCATAGCCCATGGAGTCGAGAATGGTGCGGGCGGTCTTGTAGCCGAGGATGGTTGGGTTGCACTTGACGAAGGTGTGCAGACCCTTCTCGGTCAGGAGATAGGACGCAATGCGCTCGATCTCCTGCGGAGGACAGCCGTGGAGCGTGGAAACGGTGACGCTGCGGCTGACGCGCGGGGAAATGGCGGCAATGAAGTCCTTTTCCTCCGGGAACAGTTCGGTCAGGACGGCAAGGCATTCCTTGAACTGCGCGGTATTGGACGCGTCCATCATGTTGTCGATATAACTGTTGACCTTCTCGCCCTTAATGCCCTCGAGATCGTAGCCGACGGACATATTGAACACGAAGCCATCCGGAGAGCCGAGGCCATAGACCTTGGACAGGACCTTGAGTGCGCACCATGCCTTGATATACTCGTTCTGCGCCTGCGGGACCTCGAGTTCGGTTGACCATTCCTGGTTATAGCCCTCGTCCGCGGCCAGAATGCACGGCCGCGGCACGCAGCGGGCCAGTTCTTCGCCGTCCATTTTCTGCACCGTCTTGACCTCGAAGAAGCGGGCGCCGGCAAAATACGCAGCGATGATGTTCTGTGCCAGCTGGCTGTTGGGGCCGGCTGCCGGGCCGAACGGGGTCTCAATCGTCTCGCCGAAGATGGGGAGCGTCTTGCCGGTGGCATACTACGGCGTATGCACGCCGAAGATCTCGCCCTCGCGGGCGTATTCTGTGACGATCCAGTTCATCATAGACCGGAACGGGATCGGATACATTTTTCAGACATGAAATTACCTCCTAAGTTTTAATAGCCGCGGCCCTTCCAGAAAAGCATCAATACGATGGGCAGCCCGGCTGTGACGAATGTCACGAAATCCTTTGCGAATGCCAGCGCCTGCGCGCCGAAATCCGCTGCGCTGAACAGGGCCAGAATGCTGGTCAGGAAGATCAGAATACTTTTTGAAAAACGGAAGGACTGAAACGGCAAAGATCACGGTCGTTCCCGCGCGTTTTCCGCAGAGCAGCAGGACCCAGCCGGCCAGCGCGGCCAGCCCGGCAAACGCGGCAATATACACGGTCAGCTTCCCCGAAAGAGTTCCGGCAGATAATACTCAAAGAACGAATTCAGACAGCGCAGGCCGAGCCGTTCCATTCCGATATCGAAGAGGGCAAACAGCGCGGCGTCGAGTGTGGAGAAAACGAGCACGGCAAGCAGGAGCCACTTGCAGACTCTCTGACGGGTGGTTTCGTACATTGGACTACCCTCCTATCTTCCGTTGTAGGGGCCGATGCCCACATCGGCCCATTGAGAAGTTGCGAATTCGCCGTAGATTTCCGTAAAAACGGGCATATTCTGCGCGGGCCGATGTGGGCATCGGCCCCTACAAAACGCAGAAGCGGCTTAATATTCTCTGTGGTTCAGTGCGCCCCAGAGCTTCTTGGCGGCTTCGAGGATGTGGGCGTTTTCGGCTTCCTCGTCGATGCCGATGAGCTCACGATCTTTCATCAGAAGCTTGCCGTTTGCGATCGTCGTGCGGCAGAGTTTGCCGGTCATGCCGAAGAGGATGTGGCCATCGATATTCTCATCCGAGAACGGGGTGAACGGCTTGTAATCCATGACGATGATATCGGCAGCGGCACCGGCCTTCAAAACGCCCAGTTCGTCCGGGAAATACTTTGCGCCGATCTTCGCGTTGTTTTTAAAGAGCATGCCCGTGACTTCACACCATGCGACGTTCGGCAGGCAGGCGTTCAGACGCTGGACGCAGAGCGCAGCCTTGAGCGATTCGATCATGTCGTTCGTCCATGCGTCGGTGCCGAGGCCGAGCAGGATGCCCGCCTTGGACAGCGGCAGCACCGGGCAGACGCCGACGGCGTTGGACATGTTGGACTCGGGGTTGTTGACAACCATGGTGTGGGTGTTCTGGATGAGTTCGATCTCAGCCGGGTTCACATGGATGCAGTGGCCGAGGATGGTCTTCTCGCCCAGGATGCCGTGGTCGTGCAGACGCTGCACGGGGCGGCGGCCGTAGTTCTGCAGGGAGTCATAGACGTCGTTCATGCCCTCGGAGACGTGGATGTGATAGCCGGTGCGGCCATTGTTGGCCTCGACCATGCGGTCGAAGGTCTTGTCGGAGATGGTGAACAGCGCGTGGCCGCCGAACATGGCGGCAAGCATCGGGTCCTTCTGCTGCTCGCAGTAGGTGATCCAGTCGGCGTTCTCCTTGATGGCCTGCAGACACTTCTCCTCGCCGTCACGGTCGGAGACCTCGTAGCACAGACAGGAGCGAATGCCGAATTTCTTGGCGCTCTCGCCGATCTGGAACAGGGAGCCGGGGATCTCGCAGTAGGCTGCGTGGTGATCGAAAATGGTCGTAACGCCCTGCTTGATGCAGTCAATGTACAGGGCATCTGCGGAGGCGCGGGACCCCTCAAGCGTCAGCTTGCGGTCCATGGCCCACCATGTGCCGTCGAGCACTTCATAGAAATTTGTGGGGTTGTTGCCGACAATGGACAGACCGCGTGCAAGCGCGGAATAGATGTGGGTATGCGCGTTGATGAATGCGGGCATGATGACGCCGCCCTTGGCGTCGATGATCTCGGCCTGCGGGTATTTTGCGCGCAGTGCATCCTCTTCGCCGACCTCGACGATCTTGGTGCCCTCATAGGCGACAGCGCCTTTTTCGTAATAGCCCTTGCCGCCCTCGTCGCGGGTGATGACGCGTCCGTTTGTGAGTAAGTTCATGGGGAGTCCTCCTTTTCGTGATGCTCACCGGTGCATATAACAAAAGTGCTTCAGATCTTCATCTGAAACACTCTGCCGTGCAAGCCGAGTGATAGTTGCAGCCCGTGTGCGAAACACTTCCTTACAGCTACCAATCTTAGATTGTAGGTTCATTATAAATGGCGGGCAAAAGAAATTCAATGCTCCTGTCAAATTTTCTGCCCGCCATTTTTACAAACTTCGCAGCTCATTTTTGAGCATTTTGCACGCCGTTTGCGATTGCGGAACAATATCTAGCCGATGCCCGTCCACTGCTCCGCCGCGACCGGGACGCGGCAGGTATGATCGACCGCCGCCTCGATCAGATCGGCGTAATACCACGCCGTCTCGTCCTGATTGTCCCAGTACCACGCGGCGGCACGCAGCTGCGCATCTTTCCCATCCGGACTGCGGCCAAGCAGGCTGTTGCATGCACGCGCAAACTCTGCACGGCTGACCGGCGCGCTGCCTGCGGCACTCCCTTGCCCCGCCTCGAGGACGGTCTTCTCTTCCCACGCGGCGGTCAGCGCCGGGAACGCTTCGCAGCCCGTCTCCGAGCCTGCCAGCGTATCCAGCACACTGCACAACTCTCGCCAGCTGACCGTGGCTGACGGCAGAAACCAGCCGCCCTCTCCAAACGGCAGCAGCCCCAAGCCTGCAAGCTGACGAATCTGCGCGCAGGCCCAGTGGTCGCCCGGCACATCAAAAAACGTCACGCGCTCCGGCTCCGGCAGCGGCTCCTCCGCCAGCCGCACGAGCGCGCAGGCAAGCTGCGCCCGCGTGATGCGCGCATTGGGCCGGATTGTCCCATCCGGATAGCCGCAAAGATAGGCGCGGTGCGTCTGCTCCGCTGCCCGCGCGGGAAGCGCCAGCACCGCTGCCAGCGCCGCTGCGCAGAAAAGCCCCCGCAGCTGTTTTTTCATCTGCATCCCCTCTTCCGAAAGTTCTGCCCTTAGTGTGGCAGATTCGCCGCGCGGATACAGTCGGGACATGGGCAGGGAAAAGCGGCCAGAACTGGCTGTACGCTGTAACATTAACGGCTATTCTTCAAAGGAAGCTTGGGTGTGCGCGGTTTCCGCTCGTTTGCGTGTGAAGTTTTTCTATGTTACAGCATCCTGCAAGATGCTGCGCGTATATGACATCAGCCTACAGGTGGGTACACTTCAGGCCATAGCGGCGGAAGATCTCCGTATTCAGGTTCGGTGCAGCAGCGGTATCGAATTCCGGCTGATAGGAGCGGCCGACCATCTCGTACTTTGCGCCCGCCGTCACATGGTACGGCAGCAGTTCGACCTGTTCCAGCTTTTCCGCATCCAGCAGCCGCCGGGCTGTGGCATCAAAATTTCCATCCGAATCGTTGACGCCTGGGATAACCGGGATGCGGATGCGAAACGGCTTTCCGCTTTTCTTAAGCCGCTCGAGATTTTCCAGAATTGGCCCGTTGGATACGCCTGTATAGTGCCGGTGCCGTTCGAGATCCATCAGCTTGAGATCCATCATAACATACTCGACCCGCGCCAGCACGGCCTCGAATACGCTGCCGCTGCAATAGCCGCTTGTTTCAATCGCGCGGTGCATGCCGGCGATGCGGTCCAGCACTTCCAGGAGAAATTCCGGCTGGCCGGTCGGCTCGCCGCCGGAGAAGGTCACGCCGCCTGACATTGCGGCAAGATAGTCCTTGTCCCGCAGAAGCTTTTGGGCCAGTTCCTGTGCCGTATAGCGTTTTCCGCATAGCTTCCGCAGCCCCTGTGGGCAGGCGCGGATGCACCGGCCGCAGGCCGTGCAGGATTTCCCTCCATTCGGGCAAGCCCTGATACAGGCACCGCAGTGCAGGCAGTTGTTCATCGATACCATTAGCTGCGGTTTGTAGGAAAGGCCCTCCGGGTTGTGACACCACATGCAGCGCAGGGGCAGCCCTTCAAGAACACCGTCGTGCGGATGCCGGGGCCGTCGTAGACAGCCAGCTGCTTGATATCGAATACGGTTCCGGTCGCCGATGCGTTATCCCCGGGCATGACGAACCTCAAACTCGCGCAGTTCTTTATAAAGTGCGAACTGCTTTTCATAATACGCGTGCCGCTGCGCGTCGGGCATCGCTGTCTGTCCGTAGCGGACGAAGCGGGCAGCAAGGGCCGTCCGGTCTTTCTCGCCGGTTGCGGCGGCAAGGCCGAGGATCGCGCTGCCGAGCGCGCCGGCCTCGTCGGCCAGCGTGGGCCGAATTTCAGCGCCCAAGATGTCTGCCTTGATCTGCCGCCAGACAGGCGACTTCGCGCCGCCGCCCGCAGCAAAGAGCGTCGTCGGGCGAATGTCGTATTTGGCAAGCTTTTCGAGGTTATAACGCATCTCGAAGGTCAAGCCTTCGAGAATGGCGCGGTAGAGATCAGCGGGCGAGGTGTGCATTGTAAGGCCGTAGATCGTGCCGCGCGCACCGGTCAGCACATCCGGCGTGCCGCCCATGCCCTGCAAAAATGGTAGGACAATCAGCCCCGTCGGTTCGGGCGGGCACGTTTCGTTCAGAATGTCGTAGACGGAGCAGCCGCGTTCCTTCGCGGCCTGCTTGAGATAAAACGCCAGCGAATCGCGGTACCAGCGCACAACTGCGCCGCCGGAGATATTATAGGCGTAGGTCACATAGCCCCGCCCGTCCAGATACGGGACACAGGCGTAATTTTCACGCTCAAACTCCAGCGTTTCCGGGATAGCTGCGAACAGCGGGCAGATGCATTCGACCGTACCGGTCGTATCGACGGCTTCGCCGGGGTTCGCCACGCCGCAGCCAAGGGCGTTGACGATCTGGTCATGCGAGCCGATGACGACCTTGACGCTCTGCGGCAGGCCGAGCGCGGAGGCAGCCTCCTGCATGAGCGTTCCGGCGCACGAGCCGGTCGGCAGGACGGCAGGGAGCATTTCAGGGTCGATTCCGCAGGCGCTTGTCAACTCGTCCGACCAGCAGAGTTTCCGCACATCAAAGAGAATGCTGCGGCAGGCAAGGGAATAATCCGCCACCGTCTCACCAGACAGGCAGAAGCAGATGTAACTTGCGACAAATAGGAACTTCCACACCGGGCGCGGGGCCGTGCGGAGCGTATAGAGCATTTTCGCCAGCGAATACGACGCGTCCGGCAGGACGCAGGTGATGCGCATGAATTTTTCCGCGCCGACCGACTCGACCAGACGGGAAAATTCTCCGCTTTCGGTGTTGGCAAAATAGAGAATAATATCGCTCAGCGGCTGGCCGCTGCGGTCGACGGGACAAAGGACTCTCCGAAGGAGGAGACGGTGATGGCCGCGACGTGCTTCGCGTCGTCCAGCTTTTTGACGCAGTCGGAGATTACGAAGAACACGCTCTCGCGCAGCGCCAGCGCATTCAGGTTCACCTCGCCGGGCTTCGTGGGATATTCGCGGTAGGACATGGCGATCTGCTCGCCGGTATCGCGGAAGGCGACGCATTTGCAGCCGGTTCCGCCGATGTCAATGCCAAGACTGATCATAGAAGCGCCTCACTTTCTCACGCGGAAGCGGTAGATCGTCGTCTCGTGCAGCGGCTCACCCTGATGAAGAACCGGGGACGGGAATGCAGGCTGGTTGACCGCATCGGGATAGTGCTGCGTTTCGAGGCAGAATCCGCCATAGGAAGCGTAGCGCGCGCCATTCTTGCCTGCGCGGTCGGAGATGAAATTGCCGGTATAAAGCTGCACGCCCTCAAGCGTCGTTTCCACCTCCATCACAATACCGGTCTTGTCGCCCTCGGCCCGTCCAATCTTACGAAGGCCCTTTCCATCGAGGCAAAATTCGTGTCGTAGCCGCGGAAGGGTGCGAGCGCCGCATCATGGATATCGCGGCCAATGGGCTTCGCGGTGCGGAAGTCCATGCAGGTGCCGTCAACGGGCGCAATCTCGCCGGTCGGCAGCGTTGCGGCGTTGGCTGGCGTATAGGCCGAGGCGTTCAGCTGGAGCAGATGGCCCAACACGTCGCCGCTGCCCTGTCCGTTGAGGTTGAAGTAGGCGTGATTGGTAAAAATTCGCAACGGTATCCGCACTGCTGACAGCACGGTAGTCAATATGCAGCGCATTGTCGTCCGTCAGCGTGAAGGTGATAGACACGTCGAGTCTGCCGGGGTAGCCCTCCTCACCATCAGCCAGAACCGTTGTGAATTCCACGCTATTTTCGCGGCAGGCATAGTCCCAGAGTTTTTTATCGAAGCCGCACAGGCCCCCGTGAAGCTGGTTTTACCCTCGTTGGCCGTAAGCTGGAAGCGCTGGCCGTTCAGCGTGAAGGCTGCGTTTGCGATGCGGTTTCCGTTTCGGCCGATGCACGCACCGAGATAGCCGCTGTTTTCTTCATATTCCTTCACGCTCTCATAACCGAGCAGCACATCGGTCAACGCGCCGTTTTGGTCAGGGACAACAATGGACTGGAGCGTTGCACCATAGGACAGGAGCGTCACACGCATATAATTGCTGTTTTCCAGCGTAATGGCGACGGGCGCGCCCTTGGCGCACAGGGGAAGCTTTTGAATGGTCAGCATAGAAAAACGTCCTTTCTTAAAAAAGTGAGGCGCGCTGCAAGCAGCAACGCGCCTCATGAAGATCTGCTGCGATTGCGTCCATTATACCGGAACGCAGTGGCTTTGAAAAGCCGCAGCGCAATTATTTCTTTGCAACGTACTTCTGCACGTCGATGGCGACGGCGATGATGATGATCGCGCCGCGGATGATGTACTGCAGATACGCGTTGACGCCGAGGAAGTACAGGCCATAGTTGATTGCCTGCAGAATGATCGAGCCGATCACGACACCAGGGACAGTGCCGATGCCGCCGTTGAAGGAGACGCCGCCGATGACGCAGCCTGCAATGGCGTCGAGCTCGTAGTTGATGCCGGTCGCGGTGCCGACGGACTGGATACGGGCGCCCTCAAGGAAGGAGGCGATGCCGTACATCAGGCCGGCATACAGGAACACGCCCATGATGGTCTTCGTGACGGAGACGCCGGAAACCTCAGCCGCCTCGGGTTGCCGCCGACAGCGAACATATTCTTGCCGAATCGGGTCTTGTTCCAGACGAGCCACGTCAGAACGCCCAGCAGCAGGAAGATGATAACCAGATACGGCAGCTTGAAGCCGAAGATATCGACGGATCCGGTTGCGAGCGCCAGATAGCGCTGGTCAAGAGAGGACAGCGCCTGCGTGGAGCCGGAGGGCTGGTTCTCGATGTAGATGCAGCACAGACCGTAGGAGATCAGCTGCGTGCCAAGGGTAACAATGAAGGGGTGCATATGGAGTTTTGCCATGCCAAAGCCGTTGAACGCAGAGATGATGACCGCGATGGCCACGCAGGCGAGGAACGGCAGGATCAGGGGCAGCGGCTCTGTGATGCTGGGATAGTATCTCGAAGCGAACGTGACCGACTGCAGCAAGGAGGCTGCAACAGCCGCACAGAGGCCGAGCACACGGCCGACGGACAGGTCGGTACCGGCGAGAATGATGATGCCTGCGACGCCGTAGGCCAGAATGCCCTTCGTGGAGGCCTGCTTCAGAATGGAGATCAGGTTGCCGACGGAAAGGAAGTTGGGCTTGATCGCAACAATCACAACAAGGAGCAGAAGAAGGATGATATACAGTGCATATTTCAGCAGCGTATCCTTCAGCTTCTGCGGGTTCATTTTCTTAGAATTCGTCATTTTCTCAACCTCTTTATACATATTGCGCAGCCAGACGCATGATGGTTTCCTGCTCATTTTTAATACCGCCGAAGTCCTTGCCGCGTTCGAGGATACCGGCCATATGGCCGTTGCTCATAACAAGGATGCGGTCGCAGATCCCGATCAGTTCCGGCATTTCGGATGAGACCATCATAACAGCCTTGCCCTGCTTGGCAAGCTGCAGGATCAGTTCGTAAATCTCGTACTTAGCGCCGACATCGATGCCGCGCGTCGGCTCGTCAAGGAGCAGAACATCAGGATTTGTCAGCAGCCAGCGTCCAAGAATGACCTTCTGCTGGTTGCCGCCGGAGAGGTTTTTGATGAGCGTTTTCTGCGACGGCGTTTTGATGTGCATGGAGGAAATGGACCAGTCCGTGTCGGCGGTCATTTTTTTATCGGAAAGCAGCAGGCCCTTTTTATAGGAACCGAGGTTTGAAATTACGGTGTTGAACAAAATGTTGGCATAGGGGAAGATGCCGGTTGCGCGGCGTTCCTCTGTCAGCATGGCGAAGCCGTTTTGATGGACTGACGCGGCGTTTTGTTGGAAATGGGCTTGCCGTTCAGCTTGATCTCGCCGCTCTCACGCGCCATGATGCCGAAGATCGTGCTCAAAAGTTCCGTTCTGCGCGAGCCGACCAGACCGGCCACGCCGAGCACCTCGCCCGCGCGAAGCTCGAACGAAACGTCCTGACAGGTGGGCATGTATTTGCCGGTCAGGTGCGAAACCGCCATCAGCACGTCGCCGGGAACATTGTCCTTGGCCGGGAAACGGTTGGTCATCTCGCGGTTGACCATGCGCTTGATGATATCGTCGGTCGAGAGGTTTTCCGTCTTGTCGGTGGAGATCCACTGGCCGTCGCGCATGATGGTGACTTCGTCGGAAATACGCTTGATCTCGTCCATCTTATGGGAAATATAGATAATGCCGACACCCTGCTCACAAGCGGCGCATGATGCGGAACAGATGCTCGACCTCCTCGCTGGTCAGCGAAGATGTCGGTTCGTCGAGCACAAGGATCTTTGCGTTATAGGAAACTGCCTTTGCGATCTCGAGCATCTGACGCTGAGAAACGGCCATGGTGCCGATGATCGCCTTCGGGTCAACCTTGATCTCCAGATCGTCCAGAACAGCCTTGGTGTCGTTGTACATTTTCTTGTGGTCAACCAGTCCGGCCTTCAGTGGGGAACCGGCCCAGCCACATATTTTCCATGACGCTGCGGTAGAGCACCTGATTGAGCTCCTGGTGCACCATGGCGACGCCGTGATCGAGGGCGTTGCGCGGGTTGGTGAAATTGATCTCCTTGCCGTTCATCCGGATGGAGCCCGCGTTTTTTTATAGATACCGAACAGGCACTTCATGAGCGTCGATTTGCCGGCGCCGTTCTCGCCCATCAGAGCGTGGATGGAGCCGGGACGCAGCTGGAGCTTGGCATGATCCAGCGCCTTGACGCCCGGGAACTGCTTTTCGATATCGAGCATTTCGAGCAGGTAGTTTTCTTCCAAGTGTATCACCAATTCCTTTTTGCATAATCAGGTGGCCCCAGAGGGCCACCTGATTCGATTACGATTCTCTTACAAGATCAGCAGAATGATCTGAACAGATTATTCCGCAGTGACCTTTGCGTACGGGCTACGGATGGAGAAGCCGTCGTCAGCCATGACATAGTCGGTGCCGTCGATCCAATCCTTGCCCAGAGCGCCGTTGATCGCCATGAGGATGTTGGCCTTGCCCATTGCGTCGCCGTCCTGCTTGACAGTACCGTAGAGCTTGCCGGCGTTGATGTACTCAACGGCGGTATCGGTGCAGTCAACACCGATGACGATGATCTCATCGCCGCCGTCGCCGAGGTTATAGCCGACCTCGTTCAGAGCAGCGATGACGCCGATGGCCATATCGTCGTTGTTGCAGAAGACGACTTCGATGTTCTCAACACCGAGGGACGCGATCTGCGCGGTCATCATTTCCTGTGCCTTGGCGGTATCCCAGTTGGCGACCTGGTTCTCGGTCATCATCTCGCAGGGAACGCCTCTTTCGATGGCGGTGGACAGGGGAGTACTCGGTACGGGCAATGGCTTCGGGGTTGTTGATCTCGCCTTCAAACTCAAGTGTCATAACCTTGCCGTCGCCGTTCTTGTCGACGCGCTCGGGGTTGGCGGCATACAGGTCAGCGAGGATCTCGCCCTGCATGATACCGGCCTCTTCGGGCTTCGTGCCGACGAAGATGGAGTTGGAGCCAGTCACGATCGAGGAGTCAACGGGCTCCTTGTTGTAGAAGGAGATGGGGACATTGTACTGCTTGGCAAGGTCAACCAGATACTGGCCAGCAGAGGTGTCGCAGAGGTTGATGATGATGTGATCCTTGCCGGCGGCGAACATAACGTCGGCCTGGTTGTTCTGGGTCGCCTGGTCGTCGTTGCCGTCCTGCATTTCGAGGTTGATGGTCAGGCCCTTTTCAGCGCCGATTTCCTTGGCATACTTGTCCATGGCGACACGGACAGAGGAGCCGTAGGTGTCGGAATACTTCCAGACGAGAACACCGATGTTGAGCTCGGTTTTGCCCTCGGTGGCAGCTTCGTTGGCGGTTTCTTCGACTGCATCGGTCTTGTTCTCAGTCGTAGTCTCAGCGGGAGCCGGGGTGTCGGTGGTCTTGGCGGCACAGGCGGCCATGGCCAGAACCATCATCACTGCAAGCAGCAAAGCGATGATCTTTTTCATTGTGTAATTCCTCCTAAATTAGTGTCGAAACGGGAATCCCCGTTCGTGATTGTATTTTATCATGCAGGAAATGAAAGGGCTAGTAAAAAACGTTTCCAAAGTAGAGAAAAACATCTTTGAAACCGTAAAAAAGGAAGTGCTATTTTTGTGCATATTGCCATATATCATTCTTTTTTTAGATTGATACAATATAAAACAGAAGAAAACAGGTGAAAATACGACTTGTCTTTGCATACGAATTTACTACTTTTCCGGAAGGAGCCGCCGATATGCTGGATCTGAAAAACGCCGGTCTGACGGAGCTGCTGCACGATTTTTACACGCTGACGGGGCTGAAGCTCTGCATCTTTGATACAGACTTTAAGGAATGTGCATCCACCCCCATCAAACTCTATCCCTTCTGCGCAAGAATGCGGGAAAATCCGGAGTTTGAGCGCCGCTGCCACAGCTGCGACGCGGCGCACATGCAGATCTGCCGCCGCACGCGCAAGCCCCTGCTCTACCGATGTCATGCGGGGCTGACGGAGTATCTCGCACCTCTGTATTATGAGGGCGTCATTGTCGCGTTCATCTGCATCGGACAGGCCACGAATGGTCGGGACGCGGAGTTCCATACCATCGCGGCCTACGCTGCGCAGTTCGGCATCGGCGAGGAGGAGTGCCGCTCGCTCTACGACATGCAGATCCACTATGCGCCCGATGAGATCAAGGCTGCCTGCAACATTCTTGACGCCTGCATCAGTCATATTTACCACCAGCGCATGCTTGAGGTGCGCAATCTCGACACGGCGCAGCAGATTGAAAAATACATCAACGACAACATTGCGTGGGATCTGTCCATTGAGCATCTGTGCGCGCATTTCTCTGTCTCGCGTGCCGAACTCTATCAGATCTTCCACACAAGCTTCAATTCCTCCGTCGCCGATTATATCCGCAGCAAACGCATCGCCATGGCGGAGCAAATGATTCGCACCACAGCGATGCAGATCTCCGAAATTGCGGCCAACGTTGGCTTTTACGACTATAATTATTTCTCCAAGGTCTTCCACCGGAAATTCGGCTGTTCACCGCGCGAGTACAGAAAGAATCTGGAGAGCAGCGAAGAAGAAGCGGACGAAAAAATAATTTTTTCAGGTTTTGTACAAAAATCACTATTGCCTGTACGTTTTTTCTGTTATCCTAGTGGAGAAGGAACAACGTACAGGCCTTTTTTGCGTGTACGCACCTCTGGACTGAAAGGAGCACCCAAATGAACGAACGCGCATATTACGGACACGAATCGCAGCTGTTCGGCGTGGAGGAATACCGGCTGACTGGCGGCAAGGGCGACGGCATGCGCCTTTGCAGGTACGCAACGGCAAGGGATTGGACTTCACCGTCTCCGCCGACCGCTGCGCGGATATTTCCCGCCTGCATTTCCGCGGCGAAAACTGCGGCTTTTTTCTCGGCGAACGGCTACGTCGCGCCCGCTTACTATGATGACAAGGAAGCGGGATGGCTCAAGAATTTCACGGCAGGCTTCCTGACCACCTGCGGTCTGCTGGCCGTCGGCTCGCCCTGCACGGACGAGGGCGTCCGCCTGCCGCTGCACGGCGCAGTTGACAATATTCCTGCCGAGCGTCTACTCTGGGACATGGACGACGAGAAGATCTGGGTCAAGGCCGTCATGCGCCACGCGCAGATCTTTGCCGAAAAACTCATTCTGACACGCACAATCACCTGCTCGAAGCAAACGAACGAGATCACCATCACCGACGAGATTGAAAATGTCGGCGGCGAGGCCTCCCCGGTCATGATCCTGTACCACATGAACATGGGCTACCCCATGCTGTCCGAGGCGGCTGAACTCTATATCCCCGCCGCTGCGGTCACGCCCCGCAACGCACATGCCGCGGAGGATTTGGACACATGGAGTAAGGTTCTCACCCCACCCCCGGCTTTGAGGAGCAGTGCTATTATCACGCGTTTGGCGGCAAACCCGGCCTTGCCGCCATCTTCAACCATGACCGCGGCTACGGCCTTGCGATCTCGTTCGACTCGCAGAGCCTCGACTGCTTCACGCAGTGGAAGATGATGGGCGTCAAGGACTACGTCATGGGCCTTGAACCCGGCAACTGCTACCCCGACGGCCGCGACGTGATGCGCGAAAAGGGCCTTTTGCAGTTCCTCGCGCCCGGCGAGAAGAAAACCTATGGCGTGCGGCTGACGATGCTCGAAAACGAGACGCAGTTTGAAGCGCTCAAGCAGAAATAAGCAAAGGAGAGATACATATGAAAGCACAGGAAGCCGTCCGGCTGGCATGGCAGCATCATACCATCGTCCCGGCGTTCAACATCCCCTATCTGCCGATGGCAAAACCCGTCGCCCAGGCCATCATCGACGAGAAGACCGTCGCTATGCTGCAGGTCGCGCGGCTGGAATGGGAAAAGTTCGAGGCGCAGAGCCTCGAAGCCGTTGCGGAAGAATACTTTAAGTATTATGACCCGAAATACACCCTGCTGCACCTCGACCATGTACCCGTCATCGACGAGGATCAGAAACGCGTGGACTATATGCCCATTTTGGAACGCGCAGTCAAGGCAGGCTATCAGTCCGTCATGGTTGACGGCAGCCGCTTGAAGCTTGCGGAGAACATTGCCGTGACGAAGCAGGTCGCGGACTTCGCCCACGCAAATGACATCGCCTGTGAGGCCGAGCTCGGCTCCGTCATGGGCCACGAGGGCGCGGGTGCGAACATGGATTATGAAGAGATTTTCCGCACGAAGAAGGGCTTCACTGATCTGGGCGAAGCAAAGCAGTTTGCAGAGGAGACAAAGTGCGACTGGCTGAGCGTCGCCGTCGGCTCCATCCACGGTGCGATCGCCGAGGGCGTGCGCAACCAGAAAAAGCCCGAGGCCCGGCTGGACATCCAGCATATCGCCGACCTCAGCAAGGTCACGAATATCCCGCTCGTGCTGCACGGCGGCTCCGGCATCAACAACCAGTGCATTCTCGACGGCATTGCACACGGCATTGCGAAGATCAACGTCGGCACGGAGATCCGTCAGACCTACGAACGCACACTGGGCGAGACAAACGACGTGGAAAAGGCCCGCGCCGCCGTCTATACCCGCACGTGCGAGATCATCCGCTCGTTCCGCATCGAAGGCAACCAGGAAAAACTGTTCGGATAAATAACAGGAGGAATCAACCATGAAAAAGAAAATGACCTTTGCCCTCTGCTTCTGCAACCGCGGCTTCATGCCCGGCGAGTTGATTTACGGCGCACGCGACGACATGGTCAAGGCCGTCACCGACGCCGGCTATGACTACATCATGATGGACAAGGAGCTGACCCGCTACGGCGGCGTTGAGACGCGCGACGAGGGCCTGCTTTACGCCAAGTGGCTCAAGGAGCACGAGGGCCAGTATGATGGCGTCATTTTCTCCATGCCCATTTTTGCCGACGAAAACGGCGCCATCACCGCGCTGCAGGATGCGGGCGTTCCCATTCTCATGCAGGCCTATCCCGACGAGATCGGCAAGATGGACTTTGCCCACCGCCGCGACGCCTACTGCGGCAAGTTCTCCGTCACGGATGTGTTCTGTCAGTACAATGTCCCGTTCACGGTGCTCAAGCCCCATGTTGTCCATCCGCTGAGCGCCAAGTTCCAGGAGAACCTGCGCGACTTCGCCGCTATCTGCCGCGTGGTCAACGGCATGAAGCGCTTCAACCTCGGCTGCATCGGCGCGCGCACCACCGCGTTCAAGACCGTCCGCTTCGACGAGGTCGCCATGCAGAAAAACGGCATCAACGTCGAGTCCTTCGACCTGTCTGAGGTCTTTGAAAAGGTTCGCGCCAAGGCCGACGACGATGCAGTCGTCCTGGCCAAGCTCGAACATCTGAAAAACTACACCGACTTCTCGCTCGTCCCGGCCTCCAACGCTCTGACGCTGGCGAAGGTCTCCGTCGTGCTCGACGAGTACATCGAAGAATACCATCTGGACGCGCTGGCGCTGCGCTGCTGGAACGAGATGGAGACGTATCTGCGCATCTGCCCGTGCGTGCTGCTCTCCGAGCTGAACGACCGCGGCATCGTCGCATCCTGCGAGATTGACATGTGTTCTGCCATTTCCATGCGCGCCATGAGCCTTGCTTCCGAAGGCCCGGCCGCTGTGCTTGACTGGAACAACAACTACGGCGACGACGAGGACAAGATCATTCTGTTCCACTGCGGCCCGGTCGCCCAGAGCCTGATGGCCGGCAAGGGCACCGTCACCGAGCACAAGATGTTTGCCAAGAACGATCCGGGTTCCGGCTGGGGCTGCAACGAGGGCCGCATCAAGCCCATGCCCATCACCATCTCCAACTGCCAGACCAAGGACGGCAAGATCGTCATTTACGCGTCCGAAGCGAAGTTCACCGACGATCCCATCGAGGACGGATACTTCGGCTGCGGCGGCGTCGCGGAGATCCTGCACCTGCAGGATAAGTGCATCACGCTCGCCAAGGGCGGCTTCAAGCACCACACCGCCATCTGCGAGGGCCATTACAAGGACATCCTCAAGGAAGCGTTCACAACCTACCTCGGCTACGAGTGGGTCGATATTGACCGCTAATAAAAATGCAGGGGCGGAGCCAACAGGCTCCGCCCTTTTTCAAAACTCCCGGTTTAAACTGTTCAGAGCGCCCGCTGTCGGTGCAGCGGGCGCTCTGTCATGTTTATTTCCACCCGAAGGTGACCATGCCGTAAATATAGATGAAGATGATCGCAGCCGGGACGAGATAGCGGAAGATGGGCTTCATCCAGGCCTTGACCTTCCAGCCCTTGCCCGCGTTGGCCTCGGCGAGGAAATTGTCCCAGCCCCAGCCGAATTTATTGCAGCAGTAGAGCGCGAAGACGAGCGAGCCGAGCGGCAGGATGTTGTTCGAGACGAGGAAGTCCCAGAAATCGAGCCAAGCGGTGCCGTCCGCAAACGGCTGGAACTTGAACACGCTGTAGCCCAGCGCCGTGGTCAGGGCAAGCACGAACACACCCGCACCGCAGACCAGACAGCCAAGAGGCCGCTTCCAGCCGGTCATTTCGCGCACCATGGCGAGAATGTTCTCGCAGACAGCCAGAACCGTGGACATGGCGGCGAAGACCATGAACAGGAAGAACAGCGAGCCCCACCAGCGGCCGCCCGCCATGTGGTTGAAGACGGTAGCCATGGTGTCGAACAGCAGGCTCGGGCCCGCGTTGACCTCCAGCCCGTAGGTATAGCAGGCCGGGAACATAATGAGGCCCGCGACGATGGCGACAAACGTATCGAGCACGATGACGTTCGCCGATTCGCCGAGCAGCGACTGCTCTTTTCCGATATAGCTGCCGAAGATCGCCATGGAGCCCATGCCGACGGACAGCGTGAAGAACGCCTGATTCATCGCGCCGACGATGACCGGGCCGGTGATCTTGGAGAAATCGGGGACGAGATAGAATTTCAGACCCTCTGCCGCGCCGGAGAGCGTTGCGCTGTGGATGGCCAGCACGACCATCAGAACCATCAGAAGCGTCATCATATACTTCGTGATGCGCTCCAGACCGCCCTGCAGATTAAAGCACAGAATGCCGAAGGCCACAATGACCGTCACGGCCAGATACGTCACATTGACGCCGGGATTGGTGATCATGGCGACGAAGCCGAGGTCTTCCGTCCGGCCGGTCAGGAATCTGACGAAGTAATAGATGATCCAGCCGGTGACGACGGTATAGAACGCCATGAGGGCAATATTGCCGAAGAAGGCGATATAGCCGTGCAGGTGCCACTTCTGGCCCTTGCGTTCGAGCTTCTGATACATATGAATGGGGCTGGCCTGCGCCGCGCGGCCCACGGCGAACTCCATCGTCATGACCGGCAGGCCCAGAAGCAGCAGGCAGAGGACATAGATGAGGACGAAGCCGCCGCCGCCATACTGACCGCACATCCACGGGAATTTCCATACGTTTCCGCAGCCGATGGCGCAGCCTGCCGACAGCAGGATAAAGCCCAGCCGGGAACCCAAGCGTTCTCTTTCCATTTGACTCTCTCTTTCCGTTTTTCGTTTTAATAGGCAAATGCTTTAAATTGCTACTTTGAAGTTATAGCAGACTTGGGCTGGAAAGTCAAGGCTATGCGCGCGATTTGCGTACATTTGCCGTTCAGAAACGGACAGATTGCAAACGGCACGGCGCATATTCCCCCGCTTTCGTCAAAATGCCGTCGGCGCTTGACAAGCGGGAAAAGCTGTGCTAAAAGTAAATCTTCCGATTGATTCTTCGGGCAGAAAAGAGGTTTTTCCTATGGATTGCGCACAGCGCGCCGAGCGGCGCAGGGTGTTTCTTGCCGGCGTCCGCGACGGCGTTCCCATTGGGCTTGGGTATCTGGCCGTGGCGTTTTCTCTCGGCATCGCGGCCCGGAACGCCGGACTGAACGCGTTTCAGGGCTTTCTGATCAGCCTGCTCAACAACGCCTCCGCCGGCGAATACGCGGCCTTCACGGTCATCGCCGCCGACAGCGGCTTTCTGGAAATGGCGCTCATCACGCTCATCACCAACGCGCGGTACCTGCTCATGAGCTGCTCGCTCAGCCAGAAATTTTCGCCCGATACGCCGCTGTACCACCGGCTGCTCGTCGGCTACGACGTGACGGACGAGCTGTTCGGCATCGCCATTGCGCGGCCCGGTTATCTCGACCCGTTCTATTCCTACGGCGCGTTCCTGCCTGCCATCCCCGGCTGGGCCATCGGCACGGCGCTGGGCGTCACGGCCGGGAGCATCCTGCCCGCGCGTCTGGTCAGCGCGCTTTCCGTCGCGCTGTTCGGGATGTTTTTGGCGATCATCATTCCGCCGTCGAAGAAAAACCCGGTCGTGCTCGGCTGTGTGGCGGTGAGCTTCGCGGCAAGCTGGCTGTGCACCGTTCTGCCATACGTCAAGACGCTGTCCGAGGGCACGCGGACGATTTTGCTGACGATTTTAATTGCGTCGGCAGCGGCGCTGCTCTTCCCGGTGAAGGACGCGCCGGAGCAGAAGGAGGGAAGTCAGGATGAACGGTAAAATTTATCTGTATATTCTGGTCTGCGCCGCCGTGTCGTTCCTCATCCGGGAGCTGCCGCTGACGCTCATCCGCAGGCCCATCAAAAGCCGCTTCCTGCGCTCGTGAAACGGGCAGTGCATGCGTATGTGCCGCAGCTTTTCGCAAAATCAGCTGCACTCTGCCGGGCGGACAGAGTCGTCCACCCATACGAAGCAGAACGATATCGATCGTGATCGGACTTTTTGACACGCTGCAGAACGCCGCGCCCGGCCGGGCGCGGCCTGCGCAAAGCCGAACATGAAGTAAATCGTAGACATGAAGTTGGGCGGGAACATATAAAACTGGATGCAGATCCACAGCATCAGCGTCACGCCGAACAGCCCGCCGAGCGTAATACCTGCGTTCCTTTTTGCCAGCAGCAGGCTGGCTGCGGTCAGATTGGTCAGACCGTTGACAATCAGCAGTGCCCAGCCGGAGAACGTTAGATCACGGAACAGCACGTCTGCGAACGGCAGCACCTGAAAATACGGGAGCATCGCGTCCATGCCCAGCGCCCGGCCGCTCGGGTCGAGCAGCATCCCGGCCGCGCCTGCGACCGCGCCGACGCCGATAAACAGCGTCCAGAACAGCAGGATGCGCGGGCCGTCCGGTATCTTGATTTCGTCTGCATATACATATCGCCCATACATCATAAAGTTCCGCAGCCCGACAAGGACGGTCATATACTTTCTTTTCCAGAGCAAAAGTGCCAGAAACACGCATAGAAACGCAATATCCAGCCAGATGTAAAGCGGCGCAAACTGCCGCCGTGCGATGAGTTCTTCCATATCGTCTCTCCTTTCTTTCCGGCGGAACAGTATACCACAGACAACCCCAAAAGAAAATGGGCAGACCCGCAATCTCATCCAAATTGCGGGTCTGCTCTTTTTTTATGCGTTTGCACTTACGACGCAGCCGGCGTATGCAGCGCATTCAAAATCTCCGGGAGAAGATTGTCGCGGTTTTCAGCCGATACCTCGATCAGGCACACGTTCGGGTGGCTCCGAACGACGGCAGCAAGCGGTGTATCAGCCTTTTTCTGCACGACCCCGAGAATCGGGACCACCCCATCCAGAAGCGTCCGGATGCGCGCGGAATACGCATCCGCATGGCGCTCCATGCGGCCAATTTCGTCCATCAGAATCAGATCACAGTCCTCCGCATCCGCCAGCGCGGCCAGTCCCGCCGTCTCAAACGCATCCGGAAACGACGCGATGCCGAGCGCCGGGCGGCGGATGCCGACGCGGTTATGCGCATTGCAGAACAGATCCTGTGCTGCGGCAGGATGCAGATAAACAGGCCTGCTGCCATCCGCCTCCGGCTTTGCCGAGACAGTGCGGAATCCCCAAGCCGCTCCGGTTCGATGGCATCCAGTGCAGCAGCAATCAGCGTACTTTTTCCGATCTGCACGGGGCCGGTCAGAAAGACGTGCATCGCTATCCCTCCCCTCGCGGCTTTTTCGCGGTCCCGGATCGCTTCGCCCGGTGCAAGATCATCTCCGCCGCGATCGACACAGCGATCTCCGCCGGGGTCTGTCCGAGAATATCAAGACCGATTGGCGCGTGAATGCGGGTGAGGTCTTCCTCTGGAATGCCGTTTTCCATGAGATACGCGCAGGTTGACTTGATCTTATGGCGGCTGCCGATGCAGCCGATATACGTCGCGGGTGAGCGCATCGCCTGCAGCAGCACCTCGCGGTCGGCCTGATGGCCGGGTGTCATGATGCAGACATAATCATTTCCCGTAAGCGTCAGATGTGCGCCGATGTCCAGATAATCGCCGAGAATGACGCGTTCGGCCTGCGGATAGTGCTCCGGCGTAGCAAAATTGGGCCGGTTATCATAGACCACAACACGGAAATCGACCGAGGCCAGCACCGGCACGAGCGCCGCGCCGACATGGCCGCCGCCGAAGATATACGCATAGCCTGCCCGCGTGAGCGGTTCGACATAATAGCGCGGCTCCCCCTTTTTTCGTGACCGCATCCGCACAAAGCATCGGACGCAGTTCGCCCAGCGTGATACAATCCGTGAAACGCAGGCCGTGCGCCTCATCATAGGTTCCCATCGCACTGACACAGCCTTCATCCATACGGTAGACAAGCCAGCTGTTCTGATTGCCGTTCAGCAGGTCCAGAATGCCGCACAGAAGCGCGGTATCCGCTTCGGCTTGCGGGTCAAAATACTGGAAGAAGACCGTCACATTGCCGCCGCAGATCATGCCGATGTCCGCGACCTCGTTGGGAGCCAGGCAGTAACCGTGGACGAGGGACTGCTTCGTTTTCAGAACCTCCATCGCCAGCTTCCCGGATTCCAACTCGACCGCGCCGCCGCCGACGGTGCCCTCCGTATGGCCATCGGCGAAGACAGCCATTTTGCGCCCGCACCGCGCGGCGTGGAACCGGATGAGGCAAGAATGCTGCACAGCACGACGCCCTCGCCCCGCGCGAGCGCCTGCAGCATGGATGTGAAAAGCGCTTTCATACAAGATCCTCCATTCTGATCGTCAGGATGCCAAGCCGCTTGGTCTGCGGCAGATAATATGGATATTGCACATCTTCCGTCCGCCGCAGACGCGGCAGGACGGTTTCGGGTGCAACTGCGCCGGGGTCCTCGTCCCGGCTGTAGATGCGGAAAAACCGGACAGCATCGTCCAGCGATGCAAACGGCTGCCCGTGCTCCAGTTCCTGCGCGTCAAACTCGAACGGAACGCCCATTTCGCGGAGCGTTTCGCAGACGGCGGAAGCCGTCTCGCCGCGAATGGGCTGATCTGTCAGAGAAAACCGGTGCAGATCGTAATTTTTTTGATGATAATCAGTGTTTTTGCGCACTGCCGGCGCGCGACGGGAAGGATCTCCGCGAGACTTCCAAAAAGCAGAAGAGCATTGCATCATACTGCGTTCTATCCTCCGATGTCAGCAAATCGCATTGCAGCGGCGTGATGTTCCCAAGCTGCTGTGCATGGATGGTCCGCCGCAGCACGTCCAGCGCCTCGCCGGACACATCAGCAGCAGTGATAGACGCAAAATACGGGCTCAGCGCGGCGGATAGGGCGCCCAACCCGCAGCCCGCGTCGCAGAGCGTCCGGCAGTTTGAAAGCTTGGGCGCGAGAATCGCGGCAAGGCGGGCATGATAATCGTTTCTTTCGTTCGCCGCCTGCATAAACCGGATCATGTCCGGCGTCCAGACAAACATACTTCTATTCCTCCTGGGCGTAGGTAACCGCTGATTGAATCGGCAAGAGTTGTCAGCGAGAGATTTTGTCCCAAATGAAAGTTTGAAAACGCAGGAATACTTTGTGTATTTCAAGTTTTTCAAACTGCACAGTTGGGGCAAAGCTCCGCTGACAACCGCAGACGATTCAATCATCGGTTACATAGGGCGTACAGACAGAAAAGACTCGGCTTCCGGCCTGCACCTGCGTGACGGCAACCGGAACACCATAGAGCGTCCGCAGAAGCGTCGGGGTCAGCACCTGCCCCGGCGGGCCGAAAGCCAGCACCCGCCCGTCCTTCAGGGCAAGTACCTTCGTTGCGTACCGGAATGCCTGATTCGGCTCGTGTGTGGAAAAAATGACGCTGTAGCCGCTCGCCGACAGGGATTCGATGCGCTGCATGACGCGGAAGCTGTTGCCGTAGTTCAGACTTGCCGTCGGCTCGTCCATGACGAGCGTGTGCGCGTTCTGGATGAGCGCCCGGCCCAGCAGCATCAGCTGTCGTTCTCCGCCGGAAATGCGCATGCAGCCGCGCGAAGCCAGCGCGCCGATACCAAGTTCGTCCAGAATCCGCAGCGCCGCGTCCTCTGCTCCCGCGAGGGGGCTGTCAAAGGGCCCAAGCTGCGCGCCGAGGCCCATCAGAACGCTATCGAGCACCGTATGGTCGAACGCCGGGCTGTAGGACTGCGGAATATACGCAAGTTCCGCCGCCAGTGCGCGTCGGGAATAGTCCCGCACGTCGCGGCCCGCGATTTTAACGCTGCCGCGCTTCGGCTCCAGAAAGCCAAGCAAGCAGCGGAACAGTGTGCTCTTTCCCACGCCGTTCGGGCCGAGCACGGCAATGCGCTCGCCCCTGTCCGCACAGAAGCTGACACTTTTAACACGTCCGTTTCGTCATAGGAAAAAAGAGATCGGATACCTCAAGCTGCATCCCGCGCGCCTCCCTTCACAATTAAATAAAGGAACAGCGGCGCGCCGACAAGGGCTGTGAGGATGCCGAGCGGAATTTCGCTCGTTGTGAGGCACCGCGCCAGGTCATCGACCAGCATAAGAAAGCTTGCACCCAGCAGCATGGAGCACGGCAGCAAATGCCTCGTGTTCTGCCCGACGAGCAGCCGGCAGATATGCGGAATCACAAGCCCCACCCAGCCAATCATGCCGCTGATGGAGACGCTCGCCGCGGTCGCCAGCGCGGCGCAGAGGATGACAGGCAGCCGCAGAAGCTGTGTGTTGACGCCCATGCTGCGCGCCTCAGCTTCGCTGATCGTCAGCAGATTCAGCCGCCAGCGCAGAAAAAAAAGCGGAAGCAGGCCCAACAAAATGGGAACCATGGCAAAGTGCAGATCGTCTAAACGAACAGAGGTCAATGCGCCCATCAGCCAGTAGGTGATGGCGGGCAGCTGGTCGGTCGTGTCGGCAACCAATTTAATAAAGGAGGTTCCGGCGGAAAACAGCGAGCCGACCATCACGCCCGCCAGCACCATCGCCAGATTCGAGCGCATACGGCTCAGCCGCCCGACAAGATACGTCAGTCCCACAGCCGCAAGACCGAAGAGGAACGACCCCGCCGTAATCACAGCGTAGCTTGCGCCAAGCAGAATTGCCAACGCAGCACCAAAGCACGCGCCTGTCGATGCGCCAAGAAGATCCGGCGAAACCATGGGATTGCGGAACATGGCCTGATACGACGCACCCGCAGCCGAGAGCGCCGCGCCGATGAGCGCAGCAGACAAAATGCGCGGCAGGCGGATCTGGATGACAACAGAGGCCTCCTCCGGCGTCCATGTGGGTGCGAGGCGCAGACGCCCGCGCGAAATGCCGGACAGCACCCGGTCAGCCAGCAGCCGTGCAGTCTGAAGCGCTGAGACCCGGTACCGGCCCAGCAGGAACGACAGGAAAAAAAGACCGCCGCCAGCAATATCAGAAGAATCAGGACACACCGCCTGCCCGTTTTTTCAGGTCTCATCTGCATACTCCAAACAAAAGCGTTGTTTTTCATACCGTATCACCCCGCGCATATTTCTGTCAAGCGCAAGCGCCGGATTTTGATTCGGAATTGCCGAATCTTGTGAAAAAAAACTCCGACACGGACGTGCCGGAGAAACGGACTGGAAAAAGCAGATTCACAAAGAACGTTGGCTCGTTCCGTCGAGGCCTATCACCAAAACGCAAACCAGCGAAGCGTTTGCGTTTTGGAAAGGTGGAAACGGGCGCAGAGGATAAGAGGCTTCGCGCGCAACGCGGGGGCTCGTTCCGTCGAGGCCGTTTCCGACGCACTCGGCGGCCATATCTTTTCTATCGCAAGAGAAAAGATATGGAAAAAGAGTGCTTGGACGCGTTTGGCGCATCCCGCGGATATCGTTCGGGTTAGCACCGAGTTTTTAGTTGTTACGAACACACATACTCATCTTACGGGCACTATGGTACGCGCCGCCTGTTATGGTTCTCCAAATTTGTGGGTAGTTGCGTTAGAATATCTGCGGTAAATTAGCCTTGCAGACAAAATTTGCAGCGCAGCACGAATTTTCAGAGTCTTGTAGGGGCCGATGCCTACATCGGCCCGCTGGGAAGTTCCAAATTCGCCACAGATTTCCGCAAAAAGTGGTGTATTCTTCCAGGCCAGCGTGGGCAATCAAATATTCTTCAGATGCCGCACGTCGAGGACAGCTGGGTCGTACTGCTCCAGATACGTCAGCGTATCCGCCGGTGTGGGGCAGAGAGCGTAAATGTTCAGGCAGGCGGAGCGAATGAAGCGCTGCTCCACGGCGGACAGGACAAATTCCTGCAGTTTATCATAGAAGCCGTTCGTGTTGAGAATGGCGATGGCCGGGTTATGGCGGCCAAGCTGCTTGAGCGTCAGCACCTCAGAAAAACTCCTCCAGCGTGCCGAAGCCGCCGGGGGCCATGACGAACGCGTCTGCATGGGCGATCATGGCGGTCTTGCGCTCGGCCATGGTGTCCGTCAGGATAAACTCGGTGCAGCGGTCAAACAGAATGCCGTCTACATTTAAAAAGTTCGGCGCGATGCCGGTGATTTTTCCGCCCGCGTCCGCAGCGCCGCGTGCTGCAGCGCCCATAACGCCCTGCGCGCCGCCTCCGTAGACGAGCGTGTGGCCGTTTTTTGCCAGCAGGCGGCCGAATTCCTCCGCCGCGTCAAAATATGCGCGGTCAAGCGCAGGGCTTGACGCGCCGTAAAGACAAATGTTCATGTCCGTTCCTCCGTTTGCTGCAGCTGCGCGATCTGCTGCCCGATCTGGCAGACGTCCCGATAGGCGCAGACTTCAAAATCGCAGTCCGCCTCGCCGTCCTCTACCAGGACCATCCGCGAAGCGTCGATCGTGCGGCAGTAGCCGCTCAGAATCTGTTCCATGCCAGTCCCTCCATATGCAATTTTTTATTATATACGCACACATTTGAAAAAACCAGAGCCAATTATGGATTTTGTCGAAAACGCCTATTTAGGCATTTTTTTATCGATATCTATTGCAGTTTCTTAACGGCTATGCTAGAATTACAAAATCGAGTACATTCTGTACATAATATATAGAGCATTTTCTGTATTGTTCTGGAAAATATGATGCGGCGCTGGCTTGGAAAAAGCAGCGCCGCAGGGTGTACATGAAGGAGGTGATGGAAATGGCGATGCAGGAGCTCGCACAGATCGCCGCAGCGGAGGAACAGGCCCGCGCGATCTGCGAGCAGGCACGTGCGGAGGCCGCCGAGCTGGCCGTACAGGCCGAAAAGGACGGCACAGCCCGTCTGAACGCCGTGATATCCGGCGCGCAGGAGCGTATGCGCGAGGCGAAGCGGCAGGCCGGGCAGCAGGCAGCGGCATTTGAAACGGATTTGAACAGCAAAACAGCCGCGCAGTGCCGGGCACTGGAGCAGGCGGCAGCCAGCCGGTCCGGCGCAGCGGCGGCAATGATTGTAGAGAGGATCTGGGACAGCGAATGGCAATCTTAAAAATGAAAAAATTCGGCTGTGCGGCATCGCGGAGGAACAGACATCAGCTCATTCGTGAGCTGCAGCTGCTCGGAAGCGTCGAGATCGGCTCACCCGAGGCGCTGACCGAAGCGCAGCAGACGCAGCTTTCCGCACAGCAGACGGCGCAGGCGCGGACGCGCTGAGCCAGACATCCGCCGCACTCGCCTCCGCGCTGGAAACGCTCAAGCACTATGAAACGAAAAAGGGCGGGATGTTCTCCGCCCGACCGGAAAAGACGCTCGACGAGTTGTTTGACGACGACGCGTACAGCGCAGCTGTGCAGACGGCGCAGGAGGCGCTGGACACGCAGGACGCACGCAGCCGCAATCAGGCGGAAAAGAGCCGCCTCACGGCGCTGCGCGAGAGCTTCGTGCCGTGGCGGACGCTCGATCTGCCGCTGGAAACAGGCGGGACGCAGCACGCGCGCGTGCTGCTCGGCACGGTTCCGGCGCAGACAGAGCTTGACGCGCTGCGCGAGACCGTTTACGAGCCGCAGGCGAAGCGCAGGTCGAACGCATCAGCGCCGACCTGCAGAGTCAGTATCTGCTGGTGATCGTCTACAAGGGCGCGTATGACGCCGCAGCGTCCGCGCTGCGCGAATACGGCTTCACGCAGGCCGGCTTCGACGGTGCAGCGGGCACGGCGGAGGAAAACATCCGCCTGACGGACGAAAAGCTCGCCGCCTGCGAGCAGGAGGACAAGCGCCTGACGGACAAGCTCACCGCGCTTGCGGGCGACGTGCCCGCCATCCGGCTGGCAGCCGATCGCTGCACGCAGGAGATCTCGAAGGCGCAGGCCGCAGACCGGCTGGCACACTCGGAACGGACCTTCTGTCTGGACGGCTGGGTGCCGTGCGAGGACGTACCGAAGCTTGAGGCGCTGCTGGAAAAAGTCTGCTGCGCATGGGAGCTGGAGGACCCGTCGCCGGAGGAATATCCGGACGTGCCGGTCAAGCTCAAGAACAACAAGCTGACGCGGCCACTCAATATGGTCACGGAGATGTATTCCCTCCCGGCCTACGGCACGCTTGACCCGAACCCGCTGATGGCGCCGTTTTTCATTTTGTTCTACGGCATTATGATGGCGGACATGGGCTATGGACTGCTGATGATCCTGGCTTCCATCATCATCACGAAAAAGTCCCGGCCCAAGGGCACGAGCGGACAGATGTTCGGACTTATGTTCTCCTGCGGCATCAGCACATTTATCATGGGCGCGCTGACGGGCGGCTTCTTCGGCGATTTCCTGCCGCAGCTGGCGGGGATCATCAACCCCAACACGACGTTCAAGGCGCTCCCCTCGCTCTTCACCCCGCTTGACGACACGATCACGATCCTCATCGGCGCCATGGCGCTCGGCTTTGTCCAGATCGTGACCGGCATGGCCATCAGCTTCGTTGAGAAGCTCAAGAAGGGTGAAATTATGGACGCCATCTGGGAAGAGCTGACCTGGTGGATCGTGTTCGCGGGCATCGCGTGTATGGCGCTCGGCGTGACGAACATCGTTTTGTACGTGGGTCTTGCGATGGTCGTGGTCGGCTCCGGCTGGAGCGCGAAGGGCTTCGGCAAGGTCACGGCGATCTTCGGCTCGGTCTACAACCATGTGACGGGCTACTTCGGCGATATTCTTTCGTATTCCAGACTGATGACCCTGATGTTGGCAGGCTCTGTCATTGCATCGGTCTTCAATACGCTCGGCGCGATCCCGGGGAACGTGGTGATCTTCCTGATCGTGTCGGTAGCTCGGCAACGGACTCAACTTCGCGCTGAACCTGCTCAGCTGCTATGTCCATGACCTGCGTCTGCAGTGTCTGGAATACTTCGGAAAATTCTATAAGGACGGCGGCAAGCCGTTCAAGCCTCTGGCAATCAATACAAAATACGTAGACATTCAATCTTAAGGAGGAACTCTATCATGCAAGCATTTTTTGACGCTTTCGGCGGTCTGGCTCTGGCGCTTCTGGGCGCGGGTCTCGCGGCGGCGCTGTGCGCCATCGGTTCGGCAAAGGGCACCGGCATGACCGGTGAGGCCGGCGCGGGTCTTCTGTGCGAGGATCCGGCAAAGTTCGGCAAGGTCCTGATCCTGCAGGTCATCCCCGGCACGCAGGGCCTGTACGGCCTCGTCGTCTGGTTCTTCGCCATCTTCCGCATGGGCCTGCTGTCCGGCGCTCTGCCCGAACTGAGCATCACGCAGGGCCTGCAGTACTTTGTCGCCTGCCTTCCTATGGCGCTGGGCGGCATGATCTCCGCGATCGCACAGGGCCGCGTGGCCTGCGCGTCCATCAATCTGCTGGCCAAGAAGCCCGACCACTGGTCCAAGGGCATGGTGCTGTGCGTCACGGTCGAGTTCTACGCGATCCTTTCCCTGCTCGCCTCCATGCTGATGATCATCAATATCAGCAAGTAACCCCACAGAAGAGGGTGAAGCAATGAACGGAATTGAGAAAATTTCCGCGCGCATCCTTGCCGACGCTGAGACCGAGGCCGCCGCAATCCGCGCGCAGGCCGGAGGAAAAGGCAGCGCAGCTCCGCACAGACTATGACCGCAGGATTGAGCTTGAGCAGCAGCGTCTGACGGCGGAAGCACAGGCCGAGGCCGATAAGCAGCTTGAACGCGATCAGGGCGCGGCCCGGATGGCCGCGCGGCGGCAGCTGCTCGAAACGAAGCAGTCACTCGTTGACGCCGCCTTCCGGCAGGCAGAGCAGCAGCTTCTCTCGCTCCCCACGGCGGAGTATATGAAGCTCTGCGCGCAGCTTGCCGCACAGGCAAGCGCAACCGGCAGCGAGGCGCTGATCTTCTGCGAAGCAGATCGCGCGCGTGTGGGACAGGCCGTCGCGGAGCAGGCGAATGCGCTGCTCCAGAAGGCCGGGAAGACGGCAAAGCTGACGCTTTCCGCCGAGACGCGGCCGATGTGCGGCGGCGTGGTGCTGAAGGACGGGCTGGTCGAGACGAACTGCTCGATCGGCACAATGTAAGCGGCCTGCGGCCCGCGCTTTCCGGCAAGGTCGCGGCCTGCCTGTTTGGCTGAGGCCGGGAGGCTGACGTGACGGAACAAAAAAAGAAAGTAAAAGCGTGCAAGGACACGGAGTATCTGTTTATTTCGGCGTATCTGCGCGCAAAGGAGCCGCAGCTGCTCAACGCGGAGAAGACCGGGCGGATGCTCGGCTCCTCCGTGCAGGAGGCGGCGCGGATCCTGGAGAGCTGCGGCTATGCCGATGTGCTGTCTGTCGGGCTTGACAAGGCGCTGAGCGACCGGCGCGCCGCCGTGTTTTCCGAGGTGGAGGCGCTTGCGCCGAAGGACGGCATTGTATCGCTGTTTCGTATGCGCTATGATTATCACAACGCCAAGACGATCGTCAAGGCCGAGGCCGTCGGGATAGACCCGGCTCCCCTGCTCTCCGGCGCTGGCCGCGCAGACGCGCAGGCGCTCAAAACTGCCTATGAGACAGGCGAGGCCGGAAGTGTCCCGCAGGCCGTTCTGACCGCAATGCAGGCCGCGCGCGATGCGCTTTCGAGAAGCGCCGACCCGCAGCTGGCCGATCTGATCCTCGACCGCGCGTATTTTGCCGAGTATCACGAAACCGCCGCGCAGGTCGGAAGCGCGTTCCTGATGGGCTATGCACAGCTGCAGGCGGACAGCGCGAATCTGCGCGCCGCCGTACGTGCACGGCGTATGCACAAGGACGCTGCGTTTTTAAAGAGCGTCCTCGTTCCCGGTGGGAGCATTCCGGCAGAGGAGATCTGCCAGTGCTTGCGCAGGACGAGCCGTTTGCGCCGCTGTTTGCGAACACTGCGCTCTTCGCAGCCGCGCAGGCGGGCGACGAGTCGCAGTCGGGGTCGCTGACTGCGTTTGAGCGGCTGTGCGACAACACGCTCACAGCATATTTTGCCAAGCGAAGTCGGTCGTATTCGGTGAGCAGGTCGTGATTGCCTATCTCTGTGCGCTGGAAAATGAAATTTCAGCGGCCCGCATGATCATAAGCGGCCTGCAGGCGGGGCTGCCCGCCGACACGATCCGCGCACGGCTGCGGGATCTGTATCAATGAACGAGGTGAGCGGTATGTATAAAATCGCAGTTCTGGGCGAACGCGAGAGCGTCATGGGCTTTGCGGCTCTGGGCCTCACCGTGTTCCCCGTGAATTCCGCCGAGGAAGCGGCGGAGGTCTTTCACCGCCTCACAAGGCAGTCCGACGCATACGCGATCATCTATGTGACCGAGACGTATGCCGAGGCGCTGCACGCGCAGATCGAGAAATACGCCTCCAGCGTCACCCCGGCGGTCATTCTGATCCCCGGCGCGGGCGGCTGCAAAGGCTCGGCATGAACGCGCTGAACGCCGCTGTCGAACGCGCGGTCGGCTCGAATATTCTTTAAATAGCATCCTTGAATACAGAAAGGATTCGATGAAATGTCAGGTAGAATTGTAAAGGTATCCGGTCCGCTTGTTGTTGCCGAGGGGATGGAAGACGCCAACATGGCAGATGTCGTCCGCGTCGGCAAGCAGCAGCTGATCGGTGAGATCCTGAATATGACGGGCGGCTCGGCCTCCATTCAGGTCTATGAGGAAACGAGCGGCCTCGGCCCCGGCGCTGAGGTCACGACGACCGGTATGCCTCTCTCCGTCGAGCTCGGTCCGGGCATGCTTGAAAACATTTACGACGGTATCCAGCGCCCCTTGACCGAGATCCGCGACCGCTGCGGGGAAACCATCGCCCGCGGCGTGCAGGTCCGGCGCTGAACCGCGAAAAGAAGTGGGCCTTTACGCCCACGGTCAAGAAGGGCGACAAGGTTTCCGGCGGCGACGTGATCGGCACCGTGCAGGAGACGAGCGCCGTTCTGCACAAGATCATGGTACCGCCCAAAATGGCAGGTACCGTCAAGCGATCCAGTCCGGCTCCTTTACCGTGGAGCAGACAGTCTGCGTGCTGGAAACGGCAAAGGGCGAGGAGAATTTCAGCCTCATGCAGAAGTGGCCCGTGCGCGTGGCCCGTCCGTATGACCGGAAATTTACCCCCTCGCAGCCCCTTATGACCGGCCAGCGCATCATCGACACCATGTTCCCGCTGGCCAAGGGCGGCACCGCCGCCGTCCCCGGCCCCTTCGGCTCGGGCAAGACCGTCGTGCAGCACCAGCTGGCGAAGTGGTCGGACGTCGATATCGTCGTCTACATCGGCTGCGGCGAACGCGGCAACGAGATGACTGACGTTCTGATGGAGTTCCCGGAGCTGCACGACCCCAACACCGGCGAACCCCTGATGAAGCGCACAGTCCTGATTGCAAACACCTCCGATATGCCGGTCGCGGCGCGTGAAGCGTCCATCTACACCGGCATCACCATCGCGGAGTATTTCCGCGACATGGGCTATGACGTCGCCGTTATCGCCGACTCCACCTCCCGCTGGGCCGAGGCCCTGCGTGAAATGTCGGGCCGTCTGGAAGAGATGCCCGGCGAAGAGGGCTACCCCGCATATCTGGCCTCCCGCCTCGCGCAGTTCTACGAACGCGCAGGCTGCGTCGAGTGCCTCGGCGCGGACGAGCGGCGCGGCTCTCTGACCGCCATCGGCGCTGTTTCCCCTCCGGGCGGCGATATTTCCGAGCCTGTCTCGCAGGCGACGATGCGCATCGTCAAGGTCTTCTGGGGTCTGGACGCTTCGCTTGCCTACGCGCGCCATTTCCCGGCCATCAACTGGCTGACGAGCTATTCTTTGTACCTCGACACGCTCAAGGGCTGGTGCGACGAAAATCTGGGACGCAGCTTCATGCAGAACCGTGGCCGCGCCATGGCGCTGCTGCAAAAGGAAGCAGAGCTGCAGGAGATCGTCAAGCTGGTCGGTCAGGACGCGCTGTCCCCGGCGGACAACCTGACGCTGGAATCCGCAAAGATGATCCGCGAGGACTTCTTGCAGCAGAACGCCTTCCTCGAACGACCAGTATTCGTCGTTTGACCGGCAGGCCCGTCTGCTGGAGCTGATCCTCCGGTACAAGGATCTCTGCGACGCGGCCATCGAGCGCGGCGCGGATATCTGGAAGCTCTATGCCATCGCGGCCCGTGCCGCCATCGGCCGTGCGAAGACCGTTCCGGCGGACACGTATCAGGACGTTTACGCGAAGATCGTATCCGATATGGAGCAGCAGATCGAAGAAGTTGCAAAGGAGGCTGAGGCTGAATGATCCGCGAATACCGTACCATCCGTGAGGTCTCCGGGCCTCTGATGATCGTCAAAAACGTCGAGGGCGTCACCTACGACGAGCTGGCCGAGCTGGAGCTGCCGAACGGCGAGGTCCGGCACTGCAAGGTTCTGGAGTGCAGCGGCGATACCGCCGTCGTGCAGCTGTTTGAAAACTCCGCCGGCATCAACCTGAAGGACAGCAAGATCCGCTTCCTGGGCCACCCGCTGGAGTTGGCCGTGTCCGAGGATATGCTTGGCCGCGTCTTCGACGGCATGGGCCACCCGAAGGACGGCGGGCCGAGGTCCTGGCCGCAGAAATGAAGGACATCAACGGTCTTCCGATGAACCCCGCCGCACGCGATTACCCGAACGAATTTATCCAGACCGGCATTTCCACGATCGACGGCCTGAACACGCTTGTCCGCGGCCAGAAGCTGCCGATCTTCTCCGGCTCCGGTCTTCCGCATGCACAGCTTGCCGCGCAGATCGCGCGTCAGGCGAAGGTTCTGGGCGACGACGCGTCGAACTTTGCTGTTGTCTTCGCGGCCATCGGTATTACGTTTGAGGAATCGGAGTTCTTCATTCAGGAATTCCGCCGCACGGGTGCCATCGACCGCACCGTCGTCTTCTCGAACCTCGCAAACGACCCGGCGGTCGAGCGTATCGCAACGCCGCGTATGGCGCTGACTGCCGCCGAATATCTGGCCTTCGAATGCGGGATGCACGTGCTGGTCATCATGACCGACATCACAAACTACGCCGAGGCGCTGCGTGAGGTCTCCGCCGCACGCAAGGAGGTCCCCGGCCGCCGCGGCTATCCCGGCTACCTCTATACCGACCTTGCGACGCTCTATGAACGCGCAGGCCGCCGGATCGGCAAGAAGGGCTCCATCACCCTCATCCCGATCCTGACCATGCCGGAGGACGACAAGACGCACCCCATCCCCGACCTGACCGGCTATATCACAGAGGGCCAGATCATCCTCAGCCGCGATCTGTACCGCAAGGGCGTCATTCCCCCCCGTGGACGTGCTGCCTAGCCTGTCCCGACTGAAGGACAAGGGCATTGGCCCCGGCAAGACGCGCGAGGACCATGCAGGCACGATGAACCAGCTGTTCGCCGCCTATTCCGCCGGCAAGGACGCGAAGGAACTTGCGACCATCCTTGGTGAAAGCGCCCTCTCTCCTACCGACCGTCTGTACGCGAAATTTGCCGAAGAATTTGAACAGCTCTACGGCAGTGAGCGCTACGAGGAAAACCGCTCCATTGAGGAAACGCTGAACATCGGCTGGGAACTGCTGTCCATTCTGCCCGAAACGGAACTCAAGCGCATCAAGCCGGAGTTCATCGAAAAATACCTGCCCAAAAAGCAGGCGTAAGGCGGTGTTCGCATGGCCAGTAAAACGATCAATCCGACCCGGATGGAACTCACGCGGCTCAAGGGCCGCCTGCGCACGGCTGTGCGCGGCCACCGGCTGCTCAAGGACAAGCGCGACGAACTGATGCGGCAGTTTTTCCTGATCGTGCGGGAAAATAAGGAACTGCGCGCCAAGGTCGAGAAGGGCATCGAGGAAGCCAACCGCGCCATGACCGTCGCGTCAAGCGTGATGTCCCCCCGAAATGCTCCAGCAGGCGCTTTTGTACCCCAAGCAGTCGGCAACACTGGACATGACGTTCCAGAACATCATGTCCGTCTCCGTCCCGGTCTACGCGTTCCACACCAAAAGCGAGGACGCCGCTTCCATCTATCCCTACGGCTTCGCACAGACGTCTGGCGAACTGGACGACGCACTGGGTGCGCTGGCCTCCGTGTTTCAGGATATGCTGGAACTGGCGCAGGCCGAAAAGAAGACGCAGCTGCTCGCCTCCGAAATTGAGAAGACCCGCCGCCGCGTCAACGCGCTGGAATATGTCATGATCCCGGAAATGGAGAAGAACATCAAGTATATCTCCATGAAGCTTGAAGAAAACGACCGTGCCACCAAGGTCCGCCTGATGAAGGTCAAGGATATGGTGCTCAAGGACGCACACGAATTTGAAGCCTAAACCAGCAAAAACCGCCCCAGCCATGCACGCATGGCTGGGGCAGTTCTATTTGTGCAGCATCTAAAACGATTACTGCTTCTTTCCGCCCCAGAGTTCACTGAGAACCGTAGATCCGAGAACAAGGACGGCTCCCGTCAGACCGGCCGGGGACAGCGGCTCATGCAGGACGAGCGCGGAGAGAATCAGGGCTGTAATGGGATCGAGATAACTCATGAGCGCGACCGTCTGCGTCGGCAGGCGAACCATCGCGCCGAAATACATCGCATACGGAATCGCCGTATGCGTCAGCGACACCAGAAGCATCAGTCCGGCGGAGAGCGCCGTCAGATGCAGGTCGGAAAATCCGCCTGTCAGTGCCAGATACGGCACCATGACCAGTCCCGCCGCGCCAAGCTGCACGATGGTTTTGTCGTATGCGTCCATCCGGGAGAGTGTTTTCCGGTTCACGGCGGTGATAGAAGCGTACAAAACTGCCGAGCCGATGGCAAGTGCAATACCGGTCAATGTCCCGTCCGGCAGCGTACCGCCGTCCAGGACGCCTGAGACGAGCACCATTCCGCACGCCGCCAGCGCCACGCAAACAAGCTGCCGCCATGTGAACTGCTCGCGGAAGACAAGCGGTGAGGCCAGAATCAGCATCACCGGAGCCGTGTAATAGCAGAGCGTAGCAACAGCGATGCTTGTGTAGCGGTACGCCTCAAACAGCAGCATCCAGTTAAAGCCGATCATGCCGCCGGAGATGAGCAGCGGCAGAAGATACCGACGAATAGAGGCCCCGTCCGGCTTTTTCCCGCGCAGCCGCTGTAGAAGCAGCAGCAGAACGCAGCCCAGCAGCCCGCGGAAGCAGGCGATCACGCCGCTCGGCAAATCGATAAACCGGCGCAAAAGGCCAATAGTACCAAAGACGAGCATGCTGACAGCAAACGGCAGGCGGGCAGAGCATTCTGTTTTTTCTTTTCTCACGGCTTACTTCCCGAAAAATGCAAGATTGAGATCCACGTCGCCATCGATGCCATCGACCGTGCCTGTGGCAGAATACTGCCACAGATCAAAGTGGTAGGCAAACGACGGCGTATCATTATATTCGGCCAGCCAGAATGTATACGTCTGCAGGCTTGGCAGGTGCAGTTCCTCATAGCCAAGCTGCTGGTTGAAATAAAGTCCGGCCTGATAGCCCGCGTTTCGGATTTCGGTGCAGAACGTATCGGTCACAGTGGTCAGCGACGCCAGATCCATGGTGTCGCTGCGCGCTTCGGAACCGATCTTCTCCCAGTCGAAGAAAACCGGGAACGCAAGCTGATAGCCGGAGATCCGGTCCAGCACAAACCGTGCTTCTTCTCGTGCCTCCTGCTCATCGATGGCCTGCGAGAAGAAATACACACCCACGTCAAGCCCGGCGTCGATGGCGCCCTCCAGATTCTGCTCGAAATACGCATCCTCCTGAATAGTGCCCTCCGTATACCCACGGTAGCCGACACGGAGAATGACAAACTGTATGCCGCTTTCCGCAACGCGCTGCCAGTCGATCTCCTGCTGGTGTGCAGAGACGTCGATGCCGATTTGACTGGTCACAGTATCGCTTTCATAGTGCAGAAATCCGCCGTCCATATAAAAGCAGGACGGATCATATGTATTTTGCGGAATCTCCTCCGTCTCGTCCACCACGCTGGGTTCGACCGGCGTAAGCTGTTCATAATCTTTTGCGCTGACCGTCGCGTTCGCACCATAGTGAAACAGGCGGCTCAGCAGCGCAGCCAGTCCCCAGAGCACAAGTGCAGTCAGCAGCATGAAAATCAAGATCATCAGCCCCCGGGATCGCCGCGCGCGTTTGCTTGTTTGACGCATAATTTGACCCTCTGTTACAAAATATATCGGATTATATCATATTTTCATCCAAAAGCCAAGCGGCTTGTCTTTTTCCCGGAATGATATGCTATATTGTATTAGTTACACGATCAATCAAAAGGAGGCGAACGCGTGGACAATATGGAACGCAGGCAGAACGAGGAACTGCTGGAGGCGCGCAGACTGCGGCGGCAGGAGCAGAAGCGCCGGCTTCTCATGCGGCAGTGGGTGCTGGCCGTTGTTTTGCTTGTGATCGTGATCCTGTCTTTGATTCTCATTCTGCGCGGCTGCCGCAACCGGCGTGAACACCCGGAACTCTATGTCAAAAAGACAGTGCACTGGAATTGCAGACCGAGCCGGACGCGACTGTCAACATTGCCGCCGTCGGCGACATTATGATCACCGACGATCTGCTTGCCGACGCCAAGCAGCCGGACGGCAGCTATCAGTTTGCCGAAAGCTTTGCCGCCGTATCCGGTTACACGCTCTCGGCCGATCTTCACCATCGGCAATCTCGAATGCAATTTCTGCGGCGAGCCGTACGCCGGAAAGCCGGACTATCGTGCGCCGGATTCACTTGCCACGACGCTTTCGACCATTGGCTTCGATCTTTTTGCAGACAGCCAATACCTGTTCTATTCAGAACGGCCTGTCCGGGCTGCAGAGCACCATTGACACGCTCACAAACGCGGGCATCGACCATGCCGGCACCTATACGAGCGAGGCCGAACGCACGCAGAACGGCGGCGTCGTGCTTAAGACTGTCAGCGGTATGAAGATTGCGATCGTTGCCTATACGAAGGGCCTCGGCGGCCTCCAGCTGCCAGAGGCGCGGAGTACGCGGTGAACCTGCTCTACAAGGATTACAGCACCGACTACAACAAGCTCGACATGAGCGCCCTTCTGGACTCGGTAGACGCGGCGAAGGAGCTCAAGCCCGACGTCATCCTCGTGATGCTCCACTGGGGCAGCGAAGCGACGCTGGAGCCTACCAAAACGCAGGAATCCATCGCAAAACAGCTGTTCGAGCGCGGCGCAGATGCAATCATCGGTTCGCACAGTCACTTAGTCGGCAGAATGGAGACGATGGATATCACGACAGACGACGGAAAGGAGAAGACCTGCTTCGTGGCCTACAGCCTCGGCAATTTCTTCTCCAGCCAGAACAGCAGCTATGCCAGCGGCTGCGAGGAGTCAGTCATTCTGAATCTGCAATTCACCAAAAACGGCGAGACAGGCGAAACAACGCTGACAAATGCGAGTTATACACCGTTGTACCTGCTCGACAGCGGCAAGGACGCCGACGGCAGCCGCTACGAGATTCTCCCCATCCGTACAGCCATCGCCTCCGGCCTGTTCCCCGAAGGAAACAGAACGCCTGACAAACGCCATCAGCCGCCTGCGCACAAGGACCGAGTCGGACTTTGATTCCGGTAAATAAAGGTCAACACACCCCTAGTCACTCCGCATGACAAGGGGTGCGTTTTTGCACCGCCATCAGGTTTTGTGCATCTAGGCCAGCTGCGTTCGCACAATCTCGGTGGGCAGACGGCATCGGCCCTTACAACGCAGCCGCAAATCGATAAGCCCGCTGCCAAATGGCAGCGGGCGATCTGAACGATTAGAACTTAGTGACCGGCATTCATCTGTGCAGCGACTTCCGCAGCGAAGTCCTCCTGCTTCTTCTCGATGCCCTCGCCCTTCTCAAAGCGAACGGCATCGACGAACGTCACCTTGCCGCCCAGCGCCTTGGCTGCGGAGGCCATGTACTGCTCAACAGACATAGAGCCGTCCTTGACGAAGGCCTGCTGCAGCAGGCAGTTCTCCTCGTAGAACTTGTTCAGCTTGCCGGCAGCGATCTTTTCCTTGACCTGCTGGGGCTTGGAGGCCATCTTCGGGTCGTTGTCCATCTGGGCAACGAGGACCTTCTTCTCCTCCGCGATGACGTCCTCGGTGACGAGGCTCTTGTCCCAGAAGCGGGGATTCAGCGCAGCGATCTGCATGGCGACGTCCTTGCCGATGGTGGTGGCGTCGATGCCGCCCTCAACCGCGAGGTTGACCAGCACGCCGATCTTGCCGCCTGCATGGACATAGGACACGGTGGTGTTCTTGTCGAAGCGGGCGAAGCGGCGGATCTGCAGGTTTTCGCCGATGGACATGACCTTCTCAGGCAGGACCTCGGAGACCTTCAGCTCGGTGCCGGGGTAGGTGCAGTCCTTGATGGCCTCGACGTCAGCGGGGTTGTTCTCCAGAACGACCTGGCAGATGTCCTTGACGAACTGGACGAACGGAGCGGACTTCGCGCAGAAGTCGGTCTCGCAGTTGACCTCGACCATGGCGCCGACGCCGCACTTCTCGCAGACAGTCGCGTAAGCCATGCCCTCAGCCGCGATGCGGCCGGCCTTCTTGGCAGCCTTGGCCAGACCCTTTTCACGGAGCCATTCGACAGCCTTGTCCATATCGCCGTCGGTCTCGGACAGCGCCTTCTTGCAGTCCATCATGCCGACATTGGTCATTTCACGCAGTTTTCTTGACATCAGCAGCAGTAAATGCCATTGTAATTTCCTCCTGTTTTTATCTTTTGAAAAGCGCCCGTCATGCGGCGGGCGCTATAAATAGTACGGATTATTCAGCGGCTGCGGGAGTTTCCTCGGCTGCGGGAGCCTCGGTGTTCTCTTCACCCTGACGGCCTTCGGTCACGGCGTTGGCCATGGTGGAGGCAATCAGGCGGATGGCGCGGATCGCGTCATCGTTGCCGGGGATGACATAGTCGACCTCGTCCGGATCGCAGTTGGTGTCGACGATGGCGACGATGGGAATGTGCAGCTTGCGGGCTTCGGCGATGGCGTTGCGCTCCTTGCGCGGGTCAACGATGAACAGCGCGCCGGGCAGCTTCTTCATTTCCTTGACGCCGCCGAGATACTTCTCGAGCTTGGCGATCTCGCCCTGGTGCTTGATGACTTCCTTCTTGGGCAGCATCGCGAACGTGCCGTCGGCTTCCATCTTCTTCAGCTGGGCCAGACGGTCGATACGGGTGCGCATGGTGCGGAAATTCGTCAGCATGCCGCCGAGCCAGCGGGCGTTGACGTAGTACTGGCCGACACGCTCGGCCTCTTCCTTGATAGCGTCCTGTGCCTGCTTCTTGGTGCCGACGAACAGGATGGACTGGCCGTTCGCTGCCAGATCACGGACAAAGTTATAAGCCTCTTCCAGCTTCTTGACCGTCTTCTGCAGGTCAATGATGTAGATGCCGTTGCGCTCCGTGTAGATATACGGGGCCATTTTCGGGTTCCAGCGACGGGTCTGATGACCGAAGTGGACGCCAGCTTCGAGAAGCTGCTTCATGGATACGACTGCCATTGTGTGTTCTCCTTTTGGTTTTGACCTCCACAGGGCTGACCGCTTCCATCCCGAAGGACACGAGAAAGCGCCACCGCCCGGTGTGTGGTGTAGTATTGTCGCCGTTTTCGCACAGCGCCTTGACATTATAGCGGAAAAGCGCTCCAAATGCAAGTGTTTTTTCGCGAAACCCCCTGCATTTTTTGCGCTTTCCGCCGATGTCAGAACAGGCTCCGCTTCTTGCGCGGCGTGCGCCACTCGGAAAGCGGCCCGTCGACCAGAATCAGGTCGTCTCCGATGCGCTTGATGCACAGCCACGGGATCACATAGTCGTCCTCCCGGCCGAACAGCCCCAGAAACCGGCACGGCCCCGGTACAATCAGCGCCGTCACGCGCCCACAGCAGATATCGACCACCAGATCGTTCACATACCCCAGCCGCGCCCCCTCGCACACATGGATCACTTCCTTGTCCCGCAGCTCCTGGAACCGGTTCGTCATCGCACAAGCCCCCTTTGCAGGAAGTATATGCGGCTGCATTCCGCGTTAGGAGGGCAGAATTGCCTTTCGGATGGAGCGGATGGCGCTTTTTTCAAGACGGGACACCTGCGCCTGCGAGATGCCGATCTGCCCCGCGACCTCCATCTGCGTGCGGCCTGCCTCGAAGCGCAGGGCCAGAATGCGCTTTTCGCGCTCCGACAGATGGGAAATGGCCTCGCGCAGCGTGATGGATTCGATCCACTGCTCGTCGGTGTTCTTCCGGTCGCGCACCTGATCCATGACAGTCAGCGCGTCGCCGCCCTCGGAATAGACCGGCTCGTAAAGCGAGACGGGCGCGGTGATGGCGTCGAGCGCGGCGGTGATCTGTGCGGGCGGCAGATCGAGCGCCTGCGCGATCTCGTCGATCGACGGCTCGCGGCCGTTCTGCTCGGTCAGCTGCTGTCTGCACTGCAGAACACGGTAGGCCGTGTCGCGCAGCGACCGGCTGACGCGGATGGGGCTGTAGTCGCGCAGATACCGCCGCAGCTCCCCGCGATCATCGGCACACCGTAGGTCGAAAAGCGGACGTTTTTCGTGGTGTCAAAGTTGGCGATGGCCTTCAAAAGCCCGATGCAGCCGACCTGAAACAGATCGTCCGGGTTCTCGCCCCGGCTCAGAAACCGCTGCACCACGGACAGAACCAGCTTGAGATTTCCCTCCACGAGCCGGCTGCGTGCCTCCATATCCCCCTGCTGCGAGCGCTCGATCAGCCGCATCATCTCCGCGTTTGAGAGCGTTTGCAGCTTCGATGTATTGATGCCGCAGATCTCGACCTTTCCCTGCATATCTGCTACCTCCGATCTTCCGTTTCCGGATATATCGTCAGTATTTCCCGGCTTTCCCATTTGATACAGAAAACTTCCAGGCAGATTCCGAACTTTTTCGCGGATTTTGTCCGTGCGCAGTTGACGATAATCCCTTCCGTCCCGTCGACGTAAAAAGCGAAGGCCTGTTATTGGGAACCGAAATTGGTCAGGAAAAGTTCATAAAATACGGGTGTTGATAACTCTGTTGACAGTGTGAAAAACTTTTGAACACCAATCGCTTTTCCACATTTCCACATCGTTATCAACACCCGCCTGTTTGCAGCGATTTGTTTCCGGTGGGGACATAATGCAGTTTACATAACGATAATTCGACCTTTTATGACAAAAAAGCCGGAATTTCACCCAGCGACAATCCCCGGTGCAGCGCCAGATCGCAGCTGTAGCCGACGAGCCTGCCCATCTCGCGTACCCGTGTGTCCACATCCTGCATCGTGACCAGCACGCCCCGCGGCACATCAAGTTCCAGCTCCGCCTGCCGGAACAGGGAGATCGCGTCCACGACCGTCGGCACGCCCACGGCCACGACCGGCACGCCCAGCGTCCGCCGGGAAAATTCCTGCCGGCTGTTGCCTACGCCGGAGCCCGGCACGATGCCGCTGTCCGAGAGCTGGACGGTGCGGAACAGCCGCCCCGGCTCCGCCGCGGCCAGCGCGTCGATGACGATCACAACGTCCGGCTGCGCGGTCTGCATCGCGCATTTTACGAGCGCCAGACTCTCAATGCCCGTCTGCCCCAGTACGCCCGGCTGGCAGGCTGCGACGCGCATGAGGCCCGGCAGCGCCTCATCCGGCCCCGTCTGCAGATGGCGCGTGACGATCAGGTTCTTCACAGCCTCCGGGCCGATGGCGTCGGGCGTGATGTCCCGGTTGCCCAGCCCGACGACGAGCGCCTGCCCGCACGGTCCCAGCAGCTCACGCAGCGCCCGGCTACTGTCCGCACGGCATTGGAAAAGCTGCCCGGCTCCCGGCGCGAGAGCGCCTCAAGCTCCGCTGTGATATACGTGCCGCGCGGCTTGCCGAGCGCCTGCTCGCCCTCGGCGCTTGTGATTTTTCACGACTGTCATGCGTACACCGTGCCGCTCCTGTTCGCGCGCGGCGACGCCGGAAAGCTGCGTCTGTTCCTGCGCGGAGCGCTCATACAGCGCCTTGGCCTCCATCGCCAGATCCGTTCTTGGCTGCATAGACTCACCTCTCGGCTAGTTTTCTCCGGAAACGGAGAATATGTGAAAAAATTTTTTTGAAAAAATCCGAAAAAAAGATTGATTTTATCGGACTATGCCGCTATAATATATTTCTGCATGAAACGGTATCTGTTTCTATATTCACGCTATTGGAGGAGGTGTAGTTATGCCCAACATTAAGTCTGCAAAGAAGAGAGTTCTGATTGCCAAGGTCAACAACGAGCGCAACAAGGCTGACAAGTCCGCCCTGAAGACCACCCTGAAGAAGTTTGAAGCTGCCGTCACGGAAGGCAATCGTGAGCAGGCCGATAGCGCTTACCAGGCTGCGGTTCAGTCCATCGACAAGGCTGCCGGCAAGGGTATTCTTCATAAGAATGCTGCCGCCCGCAAGAAGAGCCAGATCACACTGAAGATGAACAAGCTGGCCTGATGCCGAATGCTGCGAAATAAATGCCCCTCGGGAGTTTCTCTTCGGGGGGATTTTTCGCGCACTTTTTTAGGGAATGCCTTGCGGAAACACGCGGGAATACTATATAATAATATACCGGTGCGGGAGTTTCTGTAGGGTCCGATGCCCACATCGGACCGCGCAGGATGCACTGTTTTTACGGTAATCTTCGGCGAATTTGCGGCACTGCCCAGCGGGCCGATGTGGCATCGGCCCCTTTGAATGGCTGACAGGATCTGCAGCAATATGTCGGTAAGGAGCGCGAACCCATGGACTTATTTTCCCCCGTGACCGATCTGCGCGGCGTAGGGCCGGCGCGGGCGGCGGCTTTGCAGAGGCTTGGGATTTTCACGCTCTATGATCTGCTGGCCTTCTTCCCGCGCGACTATGAGGACCGGACGAATCCGGTCAAGATCGCGCAGCTGCAGCCGGGGGTCCCGGCGTGCTTTGAGGCGCTGGTCGTCTCGCAGCCGGTCCTGCGGCGCATCGGAAAAGGCCGCGACGTGACGAACCTCACTGTCGCGGACGAGACAGGCAAGCTGACGCTGCACTATTTTAACCAGCCCTACATCAAGACCCAGCTGCATTACGGCCAGCGCTATTATTTCTACGGAGCGCTGCTGGAGCGCGGGATGCAGATGGCGAATCCTGCCTTTGAGGAGGCGGGCAGGCCCGGCACCGTTACGAACCGGCTGCTGCCTGTGTACCCGCTGACGGCCGGGCTGTCCAACCGGACACTGGGCGCCTGCATCCGGCAGGCGTTCTCAGAGGCGGGCACACCGCCGGAGCTTCTGCCGGAGACGGTGCGGGAGCAGTACGGCCTGTGCGGCGTGACGGAGGCGTATACGTCTGTCCATGCGCCGGAGAGCTGGGACGCGCTGCAGCGGGCGCGGAAACGGCTCGTTCTTTGAGGAATTTTTCATTTTCTCGGCAGGTCTGGCCGTCCTTCGCGCGTCGAGAACGGAGCTGCATACCATCCCGTATGACACCGGCTGCATGGACGCGTTTTTCCGCGCGCTGCCCTTCCGGCTGACGGGTGCGCAGAGCGGCGCAATTGAACAGATCCTGCGCGATCTGTCCTCCGGACATGTAATGAATCGGCTCGTGCAGGGCGATGTTGGCAGCGGCAAGACGATGATTGCGGCAGCAGCCTGCTTCTGTGCAGTCAAAAACGGGAAGCAGGCGGCGTTCATGGCGCCGACGGAAATTCTGGCCGAGCAGCACAAAAAGACGCTGTCGGCGCTGCTGGGGCCGCTTGGCGTCCATGTTCTGCTGCTGACAGGCGCAAAGACCCCGGCGCAGAAACGTGCTGCGCGGGAGAAAATCGCCTCCGGCGAGGCGCAGCTGATCGTCGGCACGCACGCGCTCATCAGTACCGGCGTGGAGTTTCAGTCTCTCGGCCTCGTTGTGGCTGACGAACAGCACCGCTTCGGCGTCGCGCAGCGCACAAGACTCACGGAAAAGGGTGATGCGCCGCATCTGCTCGTCATGTCCGCCACGCCCATCCCGCGCACGCTGGCCCTCATCGCCTACGGCGATCTGGATGTATCCGTGATCGCCCGAGCTGCCGCCTGGCAGGCGGCCGGTCGAGACATTTCTGGTCAGCGAGGCTCTGCGTGAACGCCTGAACGGCTTTATCCGGAAGCAGTGCGCCGGGGGCCATCAGGTCTATGTCGTCTGCCCGGCTGTGGAGGACGGCGAGGAGAACGCCATGAAATCCGCCGAAGCTGGGCGCAGACGCTGCGGCACGAGACGTTCCCGGAGATTCGCGTCGGATTGGTGCACGGACGGATGAAGAGCGCGGAAAAGGACGCAGCGCTGAGCGCGTTCCGCGCGGGAGACTACGATATTCTCGTCTCCACAACGGTCGTGGAGGTCGGCGTGGATGTGCCGAACGCGACGCTGATGGTCATTGAGAATGCCGAGCGCTTCGGCCTCAGTCAGCTGCATCAGCTGCGCGGACGCGTCGGGCGCGGCAGCGCGCAGTCCTACTGCGTGCTGGTCAGCAGGACGAAAAACGAGGAGACAAAAAAGCGCTTGCAGGCGCTCTGCAAGACGACGGACGGCTTAAGATCGCCGAGCAGGATCTGGCCCTGCGCGGGCCGGGCGATTTCTTCGGCAGCCGCCAGCACGGGCTTCCGCTCTTAAAGGTCGCAAGCCTGCAGATGGATCTGGAAACGCTGCGCGACGCCCAGCAGGCCGCAGCTGCCGTCATTCAGACTGCGGACAGCCTGAACGCCCCGGAGCTTGCCCCACTCAAGGCAAGAGTCGAGGCTCTGTTCACCCGTCAGGAGGTCAGGTACAAGCTTCGTAGGGGGCGATGCCCACATCGCCCCGGCAGGATGCACTTATTTTTTCAGAAATCTGCGGCAAATTCGTACTGCCCTGCAAATTTTAACTGCAGGGCATTTTTACCGCAGATATTCAAACGCAGCGATTCACAAATTTAGTTGTACCATAACAGGCAGCGCGTACCATCGCGCTCGTAAGGTGAGTCCGTTTCCTCCTCTTTCCCGTCGAACCGCTTCACTGGGTTCGCCGGGAATGCTTGAATCTCATAGCTGCACCAATATAAAACCCGCGGCTCCCCGATATGTTCAGGGAGCCGCGGAATTTTTTGTATGCTTACCGGTGGGTGCCGACGAAGAAGACGGAAATGACGCCGGGGCCGGTGTGGGCGCCGATGACGGGGCCGACATAGTTGATGATGATATCCTTGACCGGGGTCAGGGCGCGGATCTGTTCGGCAGTGTACTCTGCGTCCTCAATGCAGTCGCCGTGGCAGATGAAGACGGTCTGCTCTGCCGGGTTGATGGCCGTGTCGGCCAGCTTCTGCGCAAGGGCCTTGAGCGCAGCCTTGCGGCCTCTGGCCTTGGTGACGTTCTTGAGCGTTCCGGCGTCGTCGGTGTGCATGACGGGCTTGATCTGCAGAACCGTGCCGACAAGGGCCGTCGCCGCGTCGACGCGTCCACCGCGCTTTAAGAACATCAGGTCGTTGACTGTGAACCAGTGGCAAAGATGTGGAATCGTCTCGCGGACGTAGTCTGCGACCTCGTCCATGGACGCGCCGGACTGCTGCTTCTTCGCGGCCAGATACAAAAGCAGGCCCTCGCCCAGAGACGCGCAGAGCGAGTCGATGGCGATGAGCTTCCGCTCCGGGTATTTTTCCCGCAGCTCGCCGCAGGCGATCGCGCCGGACTGGTACGTCGTGCTCAGACCGGAGGAGAAGCCGATGAAGAGGATATCAAGGCCCGCCTTCAGCTTTTCCTCCATGACGGCAGTGAACTCCGAGACGTTGACGGCGCTCGTGGTGGCGCGTTCGCCGTCGCGGAGCTTGTCGTAAAATTCCCTGAAGCCGATCTCACGGCCGTCGAGATAGTTGGCGTATGTATGTTCCCCGATCAGAACGTGCAGCGGCAGGACGGCAAGATCGAGCTCGTCCGCCAGTGCCTGCGGCAGATCGCAGGAGGAGTCGGTGACGATTTGAAAACGTTTTTCCATGTGTGACCTCCGGTTCTTGATTTCTGCTGCATATTATACCGCGCCGCGCCGCAAAATGCTATTCAAAAAATCGCCATTTTCGCTCTACAAGTCCGAACGCCCGGTCTACCCGCGGTAGAGTCCCTGCGGCGCAAGGACTTGCGCTGTTTTAGCTTTGCCTCTTTTCGGAAGGGCGCAGATGTGGTAAAATAGGAATATCGCGAATTCCAAACAGGAGAAGTCCAATATGAACAATGACATGCAATCGCAGTTTGACCCTGAAAATGCGCCCGCGTTCGACCGTCTGCGCGACCGCAGGCGTGCAAAGCGCCGCCGGGTGCTCCGCGTCGTGCTGACGCTTCTTGTGTGCGCGGCACTTCTGGGCGGCGCAGCCTACTACGCGCACCGGCAATTCGTAAAGCCCTATCTCGACACACCGGTCACGAGCAGCGAGACAGACGCCCCTTCCGAGCCTGAGGTCACTGTCCCTGAGACGCAGGTGCAGGAACCCGCCCCGGAGCCGTCGCCGGAACCAGAACCCGAACCGGAACCTGAGCCGGAACCGGAACCCGAGCAGCCTGCGCTAACGCTGGCAGAGTCGTCGGAGACGACCCAAACGCTCGATTTGGAGTTGTATTCGTCTTCCGCCATATTGGTCGATGTGCAGAACGGGACGGTGCTGGCCGAAAAGGGCATGGACGAAAAATTTACCCCGCATCCATGACGAAGGTCATGACGCTGCTGGTGGCGGCGGAGAATCTGCCGGATCTCGACGCGGCGTTCACCATGACGCAGGCCATCATTGACCCGCTGTACCTCGCGGGCGCGTCAATGGCGGGCTTTGTGAACGGCGAGATGGTCACGATGCGCGATCTGCTGTACGGCGCAGTTGTACCCTCCGGCGCGGAGGCGACGGAGGCGCTGGCGCAGGCCGTGGCCGGAAGCGAGGAAGCGTTTGTCGCTATGATGAACGAAAAGGCCGCGGCGCTGGGCCTGACCAACACGCATTTCATGAACACCAGCGGTCTGCACGACGAGAACCACTATACCACCGTGCGCGAGATCGCGCTGATTTTACAGGCGGCACTGGAAAACGAGACGTGCGCAGAAATATTAAGCGCAGAGAATTACCGGGCGAGCGAAACGGAGCAGCACCCGGACGGGCTTGCCATGACGAACAAATTCCTCTACCGCGTCCATCACGAATACGCCCTGAACGGCGCGGAGATCACAGCCGCCAAGACAGGTTATACCACCGAGGCCATGAACTGCTGCGCGAGCGCCGGAAAAACGCCGGACGGCAGAAGCGTGATCTGCGTGACGGCGAACGCGTGGACGGGCGATTTCTGCATCGAGGACCATATTGCGCTCTATACAAAATACTGCGGAAGCACAGAAGCTGAATAACGGGAGGATACCGGATATGAAAAAACTTTCCCCGCGCGTCTGGCTGACGCTCGTTCTCGTCGGCCTGGTCGGCCAGTTTGCCTGGACAATCGAAAATATGTATTTTAACGTCTATCTCTATAACACCCTCTCCACCGACCCCGGCTATATTTCCGCCATGGTCGGCTGGAGCGCGGCTGCCGCCACGCTGACGACGCTTCTGATGGGCGCGCTGTCCGACCGTGTGGGAAAGCGCAAGCTGTTTATCTGCGGCGGCTATCTGCTGTGGGGCCTGTCCACGGCGGCATTCGGCCTCGTGACGGTCGAAAACGCGGCGAAGCTGTTCCCGGCAGCCTCCGCGGCAGCTGCTGCGGCAGTGATGATCGTCGTGCTCGACTGCGTGATGACCTTTTTCGGCTCAACAGCCAACGACGCGGCCTTCAACGCGTGGATCACCGACACTGTGCCCAATGAGGCGCGGGGCAAGGCTGAATCCGTGCTGGCCATCCTGCCGCTTATTTCCATGCTCGTCATCTTCGGGCTGTTCGACGGCATGACGCAGCGCGGGCAGTGGCAGAAATTCTTCTCGATCTTCGGCGGACTCGTCGTGCTGACGGGCGTTGTGTCCATCTTCCTGATCCCCGAGCCGAAGCTGGAACCGAGACGGGACAGCTATCTGAAAAACCTTGTCTACGGGCTCCGCCCGACTGTTGCGAAAGAGAACCCGGCGCTCTATCTGTCCTTTGCGGCGTTCTGCCTGTTCTCCGTGGCTGTGCAGGTCTTTTTTCCGTATCTCATTATTTATATGCAGAACTATCTGCATTTTGACGGCTACGCCCTCGTGCTGGGCATTGTACTGATCTTTGCGTCGGTCGTGAGCGTGCTCTCCGGCCGCGTGATCGACCGGCTCGGCGAACTGCGGTGCGTACTTCCGGCGGCAGGAGTCATGTTCGCCGGACTGCTCGGCATGTTCTTCGCGCGGTCGATGCTGGCCGTGATCCTGACGGGCTGCATTATGATGTCCGGCTATATGCTGGTCACGGCGATTTTGTCCGGTGTCATCCGCGACCATACACCTGCCGGAAAGGCCGGACATTTTCAGGGCATCCGCATGATCTTCGGCGTTCTGCTGCCGATGATTTTAGGCCCTGCCATCGGCGCAGCGGTCATTCGCGGCAGCGATTCCACCTATGTTGATCTCGGCGTGGTAAAGACTGTGCCGACGCCGTCCATTTTCCTTGCGGCAGCCGTCGTGCTGCTGCTGATTCTGCCGCCGGTGCTGCTACTTAAAAAGAAGGAGGAGGCAAAATGCTGACACGCTGGGGTGAAACACTGGACAAGGACACTGTTTTGCAGGAATATCCCCGCCCGCAGCTTGTGCGGGAAAGTTATTATAATCTTAACGGCCTCTGGGACTATGCCATCACGGCCTCCGACGCCTGCCCCAGCGCGTGGGACGGGAACATTCTCGTGCCATTTTCGCCGGAAGCGCCGCTGTCCGGGGTGAGCCGGGCCCTGAAGCCCGGTCAGGTGCTCTGGTACCGGCGGACGCTGCCGTTCGGAAAGCAGGACGGCAGGCGGATGCTGCTGCACTTCGGAGCCGCCGACCAGCGGGCATGGGTGTACGTCAACGGCCTTCTTGCCGGGGCGCATACAGGCGGGTATACAGCCTTTACGCTGGATATTACAAAGCTTCTGCAAGATGGCGAAAATGTTCTGACCGTCGCTGTGCGTGACGATACGGACACCGTGCCCCTCTCGCGCGGCAAGCAGAAGACAACGCGCGGCGGCATCTGGTACACGCCGCAGAGCGGCATCTGGCAGACCGTCTGGGCGGAACAGGTACCGGAGCATTATATACAGTCGCTTCTGTTTACTCCGGCACTGCCGGAAGGACGCATCCGCTGGATGCTCACCGCGTCCGCGCCGAAAGACGCTCGAATCGAAATTTCCTATCAGGGAGCGCCCGTTGCTGAGGGTAAAACGGACGAAGACGGCTGCGGCAGCGCCGTTCTGCCGCCGGAGCAGCTGCACCTGTGGTCCCCGGAGGCGCCGAACCTCTATGACGTAACCGTCACATTGGGGGACGATACCGTCAAAAGCTATTTCGCCATGCGCACCGTCGGCACCGGGATAGACGCAGCAGGTCATCCGTGCCTGCTGCTGAACGGGCAGCCGTACTTCCACCACGGCGTGCTCGATCAGGGGCTACTGGCCGGACGGGTTATATACCGCACCGTCGGACGACGCGCTGATCTATGATATCGAACTGATGAAGCGTCTGGGCTTCAACATGCTGCGCAAGCATATCAAGGTCGAGCCCATGCGCTGGTATTATCACTGCGACCGGCTGGGCATGCTGGTCTGGCAGGACATGCCCTCCGGCGGCGGACAGTACAATCTGCTGACCATCTCCGCGCCGCTCATCACCGGCATTCATCTCAAGGACAGTCATTACCGCCTTTTCGCCCGTACGGACGCGCAGGGCCGCGAGGACTTCACACGCGAACTGACGGAGCTGATCACGCAGCTGCAGAACTGCCCGTGCATCGTCTTGTGGGTGCCGTTCAACGAGGGCTGGGGACAGTTTGACGCGAAAAACGCAGTGCGGCTGATCCGCAGGCTCGACCCCACGCGGCTGATCGACCATGCCAGCGGCTGGCACGATCAGGGCGTGAGCGATGTGAAAAGCCTGCATGTGTACTTTAAGCCCCTATCGCTTCCGGCCTGACAAGAAGGGCCGCGCAGTCGTTCTGTCGGAGTTCGGCGGATACAATCTGCCGGTTGCGGGACATACCTGGAACACGAAAAACTTCGGCTACAAGGGCTATCAGACGCCCGAGGCACTGGGCGAGGCGGTCAAAACGCTCTATGAAACGCAGATCATTCCTGCACGCCGAGCGGGGCTTGCCGCCGACGTTTACACGCAGCTGAGCGATGTAGAGGATGAGGTCAACGGCTTTGTGACCTATGACCGGCGCGTGGAAAAGCTGCCGGAGGCGCTGATGCAGGCCATCGCGCAGGAACTGAGAGGAGATTGACCATGAAAAAACGGATACTGGCGCTGCTTCTGGTGCTGACGCTGCTGGTGCTCGGCGGCTGCACGGTGCGCGACACGGTGCAGGTCATGGGAATCAGCGTTACGACGCTGCAGGAGTTGGCGGACGCTGCGCTGTCCGAGGACACGGAAGCGCCCGAATCGGGCGAGCAGTTTGTCACTGCCGAAGACCCGGAGGTCACGCAGACTGCCGACACGGTCGATGCGCACGGGTATTATTACGATGCAGAGCACGTCGTTCTGTATCTTGACGCCTACGGCCATCTGCCGGAGAACTATATCACAAAGTCCGATGCCCGCGCGCTCGGCTGGGAGGGCGGCAGCGTTGAAGCATACCGGGAAGGAGCCGCCATCGGCGGCGACCGCTTCGGCAACCGCGAAGGGCTTCTGCCGGAGAAAACAGGAAGAACCTATACCGAATGCGACATCAACACACTCGGCGCAGACTCACGCGGAGCCGAGCGTCTGATTTTCTCGAACGACGGGCTGTATTTTTATACATCCAACCACTACGCGTCGTTTACGGAACTGACCGTGGACGGAGGCACTGTCATATGGAACTGACCTACCGGATCGACTGCCGGGAACTGACCTCCCGCGCTGCTGCGCACGACTGCTTTGCGCGCGTGTTTTCGCTGCCCGCGTCCTATGGGCGGAATCTCGACGCCTTGTACGATGTTCTGACCGATCTGCCGCCGTGTACGCTTATATTGGAGCATATTGACTGCCTGTATGGTACACTCGGGCCGTATGCGGAAAAGCTGCTTGACACCTTCCGCGATGCAGCGCTGGAAAACAAAAATATCCAAATTCAAGAAGATGCCAAAACTTTTTGAGCATTTTTTGGCATTGTCTATATTGTAAAAAACGGGCGATTTTCCTTGTGCGAATTGTCAATTTACAAAGCACGGCATTGTCGGATACAATACGCATTATGAACGAACTGTTAATAAGTCGTTTAAGAAAGAGAAATCAAGGAGGAACTCTATGGAAATCCAAACTGGCGCATTGGTAATCGTTCTTGCGTACATGGTCGGCATGATGATCATCGGCTACGTCGTCGGCAAGATCAACATCAAGGGCAGCGCAGACTATCTCGTTGCCGGCCGCAGAATGGGCCTGTTCATGGTCGCGTTCTCGCTGTCTGCCAACAACATCGGCGGCGGCAGCACCACCGGCCTCGCGCAGAAAGCGTTCGGCGCATGGGGCGTCAGCGCGATCTGGTACGTCCTGGCCGCATCTCTTGCCATGATCCCGCTGGCCTACTTCGCTCCCAAGATCCGCAAGACCATGGCTGTCACGATCCCCGAGGTCGTCGGCCGCCGCTTCGGCAAGGTTTCCAGCAACTTCACGGCAGTCCTCAGCGTCCTGTCGCTGTTCTGCCTGACCTCTTCCCAGATCGGTGCTTCCGGCGCTGTTATCAACGCGCTGATCCCGTCGATCCCCTGAACGTCTGCCTGCTGCTGGCCGGTTTCGTCACCATCTTCTACACGACCTTCGGCGGCATGATCGCTGACCAGGTCTCCGACCTCATCCAGTTCGGTATCATTCTCGTCGGTCTTGCCATTGCAACGCCGATCGTCCTGAAGCATGCCGGCGGCTGGGCTGCGATCTCCGCTGCACTGCCCGGCGAAAAGCTGAACATGACCCAGATCGGCTGGGCCTCCATCATCGGCTACTTCTTCAACTACTTCTGCACCTTCCTCTGCGGCCCCGAGATGGTCTCCCGCTTCGAGACCTGCAAGGACGAGAAGACCGCGGTTCGCGCTTCCTTCCTCTGCGCCATCCTCATGGCTGCTATGGCAATTTTCCCGACCCTCCTCGGCCTCGCTGCCGCCTTCGCGCTGAAGGATCAGCTGCCCGGCCTTGCTGAGAACGGCTCCAACGCCATGATGGTCGTCACCGGCACCTATGCGCCCGGCATCATCACCGGCCTCATCTCCGCCGCCATCATCTGCGCGACCATGTCCTCGGCAGACTCCAACCTGCTGTGCATGTCCACGATGATTATCAACGACATCTATCCCGGCTTCGGCGGCAAGAAGAAGCTCGACGACAAGCAGACCATCTTCTACACCCGTCTGTGCAACGTTATTGCAGCGCTCATCGCCATGTGCATCTCCATGTTCGGCGTTTCCCTCGTCGCCATGAACACCTTCGCATTCGGCATCCGCTGCGCAGGCCCGTTCGCGGCTTACGGCCTCGGCCTTGCCGTTCCGAAGGCAACAAAGAACTCCGGCCTGATCTCCATCTTCACCGGCACCATCGCTTTCGTCGTCTGGCAGCTCCTGTCCAACGGCGGTACGCTGTGGTTCATGATGCCGGTCGTCTTCGGCAGCCTTGTCTCCGTCATCACGTTCTACGTTGTGAACCTGATCGAGTGGAAGCGCGGCGTTCCCGCTGCTCCGTCTGCTTACGTTGTCGAGGAAGCCAAGTAATCCTCTTCCCCAACTGAAACCGCCCGCCCTGCCGCATGGCAGGGCGGGTTTTCTGCCTCTTGACATTTTCTGCAGAGTTCGTTAAAATCTGTTCATCGGAGGGTCGATTCATTGATTATTCGGCTGGATAAGATGCCGGGCATGCGTCCGGGGTTTTATCCGGTCTTTTTTTGAGTTGAAGCTATGGAAAACCAGAAAAATGATTTCCTGAACGGGCCAATTCTTTCCCCGCTGCTGCGGTTTGCGGGGCCGGTGCTGCTGGCGCTGTTTCTGCAGGCGATGTACGGCGCGGTCGACCTGATCGTCGTCGGCAAATTCGCGGGTACAGCGGACATCTCCGCCGTCTCGACCGGCAGTCAGGCTATGCATCTTGTCACATCGCTTCTCGTCGGGCTCACAACGGGCGTGACCGTTCTTCTGGGCCAGAAGATCGGCAAGGGCAGGCCGGACGAAGCCGGGAGTGTCGTCGGCAGCGCGATCTGCCTGTTCGTGTGCGTCGCGCTTGCGCTAACGGCGCTGCTTTCTGCGCTGACCGAGCCATTCTGCCGCCTGCTGCAGGCGCCGGAGGAGGCCTTCGACCCCACGACGCAGTACGTGCGCATCTGTTCGGCCGGCACGCTGTTTATCGTCACGTTCAACGTCATCGGCAGCGTCTTCCGCGGACTCGGCGATTCAAAATGCCGCTCATCACGGTCGCCATCGCGTGCGTCGCGAACATCTTCGGCGATCTGCTGCTGGTGGACGTATTCCAGATGGGCGCAGTCGGCGCGGCGCTCGCAACGGTGTTCGCACAGGCGGTCAGCGTGATTTTGTCCCTGCTCGTCATCATGCGCCGGAAGCTCCCGTTCACGTTTCGCAAGGAGCAGCTGCGCTTTGACCGGCCGCTCACGGCGGGGATCTTACGGCTCGGCGTGCCCATCGCCCTGCAGGACGTGCTGGTCGGCGTGTCGTTCCTGGTGATTCTGGCTATTGTCAATTCTCTGGGACTCTTGCAGTCTGCCGGCATGGGCATTGCGGAAAAGGTCTGCGCGTTCGTCATGCTGCTGCCGTCGGCATTTTCTCAATCCGTGTCCGCGTTTGTCGCGCAGAATACCGGCGCAGGTAAGCCGGAACGCGCAAAAAAGCGCTGCGCTACAGCGTCGCCGTCTCGCTGTGCATCAGCGTGTTTGTGTTCTACTTCAACTTCTTCCACGGCGATCTGCTCGCTGGAATTTTTGCAAACGACCATGCCGTCATTCTCGAAGCGGCAGACTATCTCAAGGCCTACGCCATCGACTGTCTGCTGACCTCATTCCTATTCTGCTTTGTCGGCTATTTCTCCGGCCTCGGCAAGACAGTCTTTGTCATGACGCAGGGCATCCTCGGCGCGTTCGGCGTGCGCATCCCGGTGTCGTTCGCCATGTCCCGCCTGCCGAACGTGCGCCTGTTCTACATCGGCCTCGCCACCCCCTGCTCGACCGTTGTGCAGGTCCTGCTGTGCCTTGGCTATTATGCGCATCTGGCCCGCAGGGAACGGCGCGCATAGCTTGACGCGGTTGGTGCATTCTACTGGTACAATTTCGCCATGGTTCATGCCATTTTATACGATTGTGCGCTTTCAGAAACCCCGGACGGGCTTCTGTTTCCTTTGACAGGGACACAACCTGTCACCCTCTTCCTGTTTTCTCCATGTTATGCTGGGAATTGAATGATCTCACTGAGCGGCGGGAGCAGCTTCGGCTGCTTCTCGTCCGGCTGCATGGCGCTGTCCACTGTGCCGATGTCCCGGTAAATGATGCGGACAGACTGGCTGGAATTGCGGGAGTATTTTGTTTCCCGTTCACCGACCTCAATGCGCTGGATGAACAACCGCAGCAGTTCCGGTGTCAGCGTATCAATTGCTGTGTACTGCTTTGCCTTTTCAATGAAAGCATCCACGTTCGCTTCGCGCGCCTGAAGCTGTGCCAGACGTTGTTCTTTCTGCGGAATCTGTTCCTCCAGCATACGCTGCTCGTCTGTGTAATCGCCGGAGAGCATCCGGTATTGCTCGTCTGTCACGCGCCCGAGAACATTGTCCTCATAGAGCCGTTTGAACAGCTTGGACAGCTCTGCGCTTCGCTTTTTCATTGCGTCCAATTCACGGAGGACACGGTTCATCTCCTGCCGCAGTTCTGCGCTGTTTTTCTGGTTGATGTGCGCCGCGAATTGCCGCTCCTTCATTCGGGCGAAATTCGCTGAAAGATATATGAAATGGTCTGAACTGATTTCGGATGGAAACATCAGCAATGTCTTCAATCAGACGCTTGCGATGAATGCACTGCTTGTATATTCCAAATCAGACGACTGTTCTGCGCCAGTGCGCTGTTTGGAATGCGGCAGACCTCTTTCGTTTTCAGTCAGCCGTACTCCCGCCAGCCTACGATATGCCACCCGGATGAGGCACCGATGTCAATGGCAAGATAGAACTTCATAGCTTTCACCCCGTGATCATTTTCCAGATGCCCCGGAAGAAGTGCCCGTTGGCCATTTCCAGCATACCGGGCAGCACGCCGCCTTTCATGCCGCCGGAGATCATCATGCTGCGGATCGGCGCTCCGGCAGAGGCGGCCATCTGCATCCGGAAATTCGGATTTTCATAGTCCTTTTTGCCGCCGTAGCCCTTGGCAATGGTCGCCGCCACAGCCTTGAACATGATCTTCATGATAAGGCTGTAGTCCTTCATTTCTATCACGGTATTGTCCATGGTGAACGAGCCTTTTTCAGAACCGGCGGGGTGTATTTCCGCCCCAGCATCGCCTCCCAATCAGCATGGTTGGGCTTGCCGGTGCAGCGTTCGTACCAGCTGCCACCTTGCCATACCGGAATTGGCAGCGTTTCGCCGTACTTTTCAATGGAAGTCGTTAGGTCTCCGACGCAAACGGTGTAGGTTCCGCCGGGAACCTTCCACCCATCCTGCCAGACGGCAAAGCTGCGGTCAGTCAAAGGGAAGGTGAGTGTCCGGCTTTCGCCCGGCTGCAAGAATACCTTTTGGAAGCCCTTGAAAACACTGGCTTTTTTTCCGTGTTCTGTGGTATAATGTTTGTATGGAAAACAGAGAAACGCAGACAAGCAACACGGAAGAAATGGTCACCATTTCCCGTGCGGAATATGAGCGATTTCAGGAACAGGCACAGGTCATTACCGGCCTGACACTGCAGAATGAGTGGCTGCTGGAACAGCTGAAGCTGTCCAAAAGAAGCTGTTCGGCCGTTCTTCGGAACAGGCGGAGCAGATGGTCATGGAGCAGCTGAGTTTTACCTACAACGAAGCGGAAGCCTATGTTTTTAGCACAAAGGCCGCTACGGAGAAGCGGATTGCTGTGAAGGCGCACGAGCGCAAGCGGCAGTCCGGCAATGTGCTGGACGTCGTTCCGGAGGGGACTCGCACTGAGGTGGTGGAGCACCGTCTGCCTGAGGAAAAACGGATCTGCTCTGCTTGCAGCAGCGAGTTAGTGGAGATCGGCAAAGAGGTTCGCCGGACGCTGCAGATGAAGCCGGCAGAGTTCTGGGTTCGCGAGGACGTATACTACACCTACGCCTGCAAGAACTGCGAGCAGGAGACTGGCGAGGCCAACATTGTAAAGGCAGCGAAAGAGCCTGCGCTGCTGTCTGGCAGCTTTGCCTCTGCGGAGGCAGTGGCATATCTGGCAGCACAGAAGTTTGTCATGCACTCGCCGCTGTACCGGCTGGAACAGGAATTCAACCGTCAGGGCTTGAAGCTGTCCCGGCAGACGATGGCCAACTGGCTGCTGAACGTCTCGGAGAAATGGCTGCAGCCGGTCTACGATGTGCTGCATGAGCAGCTTTGTCAGGAAGCCAGTGCTGCACGCGGATGAGACGACCTTGCAGGTGCTGAAAGAACCGGGGCGTTCCTCTACCAGTAAGTCCTACATGTGGCTGTACCGCACCAGTGGCTGTGCGAAACAGGCCATTGTACTGTATGAGTACCAGCCCACCCGAAAAGCGGAGCATGCAGAGGCTTTCCTGAAAGGCTTCTCGGGCTGGCTGCACGCAGACGGATACCAGGGGTATCATAAGCTGCCGGGTAACATCCGTGTGGTGGGCTGCTGGGCCCACGCGCGGCGAAAATTTGACGAGGCTTTGCAAACGCTGCCCAAGGAGATGCAAAAGGACTCGCCGGCAGCGATTGGCGAATGCTATTGCTCCCGGCTTTTCAAGCTGGAGCAGGCATTGGCAGAGCTGACGCCGGAGGAACGGTATGAAAAGCGGCTGGAACAGGAGAAACCTGTTTTAGACGCGTTGTTGTCATGGGCAAATGAGATGCAGGCGAAGACTGCGCCAAAGTCTGCACTGGGAAAGGCGATCCATTACTTGCGGGAGCAGTGGCCGTACCTGACAAGGCATCTGGAGGATGGCCGACTGGAGCTGAGCAACAACCGTGCCGAGCGCAGCATGAAGCCCTTTGTGATGGGCAGGAAGAACTGGCTGTTTGCCAATACGCCGGGCGGCGCACAGGCCAGCAGCGTGATCTACAGTTTGATTGAAACGGTGAAGGAGAACGGCTTGGATCCGTACCGTTATCTGCTGTGGGTTCTGCAAAACGCGCCGCAACTGAGCGAAACTGAACAAAGCATGGGCTGAAAAGCTGCTTCCCGCAAATGCCCCGGAAGAATGCTATGTGCTGCAAAATAATTGACCGCCATCCCAGTGAGCAGCAGCTTGCTTTGAGATGGCGGCCTTTTTATATGTGGGGAGGTTTGACGCTTACCTCAGGCCTTTCAGGTCGCTTAATTTAGTCAAAATTAACTGAATTCGTCTACAATGAAGCTGGTCCCGTCAAGATTTATGCGCAAATTTATTTGCAGGCTCCGGCTGAGTGAAGTCAGCCGGCAATAGAGGCGTCGTACATGGCGCAGCCTCGCGCAGACCAGCATCAGGGCGGAGTTGCCGTCCGGGAACGTCCCCACCACCCGCGTCCTGCGGCGGATCTCACGGTTCAGCCGCTCGATCACGTTGTTGGTGCGGATACGTGTCCAGTGTTCACTCGGAAAATCACAATAGGTCAGCGTTTCTTCAATGCCGTCCTCGACCTTCTTGGCAGCCTCCTTCAGCTTCATGGCGCGCAGCTCGGCGACCACGGCCTTCGCCTTCTCGCAGGACGCTTTCTTGCTCTCCTGGGCGTGGATCGCCTTGAGCATTTTTGCCACAATTTTGACCTTGGATCTGGGCACAACGGAGAACACATTGCGGTAGAAATGCACCGTGCAGCGCTGGTATTTGGCATCCGGGAACACCTCACCCACGGCCTCCAGCATTCCCATGCACTTGTCGCCGACGATGAGCTTTACGCCGTCCAGCCCACGTCCGCGCAGCCACTGGAAGAAATTGACCCAGCTGGCCTTGTCCTCCTTCATGCCCTCGGCGGCTCCCAAAATCTCACGAAAACCGTCCTCATTCACGGCGATCGCCACCAAAACAGCTACATTTTCGTACTCTCCGCCCCAGTTGCGGCGCAGGCAGATGCCGTCCACGTAGACGTATGGATACCGTCCGCCCTGCAAGGGTCGGTTGCGCCAATCCTCGATGTGAACGTAGGCTTTCTTGTTCAGCTCGCTGATGGTGGCGGGAGAGACCTTGCTGCCCCACAGCGCTTCGGTGATGTCCTCCACCCGGCGCACGGAGACGCCCGCCAGGTACATCTCGATGAGCGCCTCCTCCACGCTGCTCTCCCGGCGGCGGTACCGCTCGATGATGGCCGTCTCGAAGGATACGCCCTTGAGCCGGGGCATGTGGAGCGTGACGTCGCCGGAGGTCGTGGTGAGGTTGCGGTCGTAGTGACCGCTGCGGTAGCCCTGACGGGCCTCGCTGCGCTCATAGCGGGCGGCTTGGGTCAGCGACTCCGCCTCCTTTTCCAGCAGCTCGTTCAGGGTTTCCTCCACGCTACCGCGGACCAATTCCTTGATCTGCCCCTTGATAATTTCCTCATTGAATTGTACAATCTTCTCGGACATAGTTTGCTTGCTCCTTTCAGAATGGTGTGTCGTGACTTCATTCTACCAGAGCCTGCAAGCTATGTCTCCTTTTATGCTTTTTTCAATTTGCGCAAGTTATTGTACATTATCATGAAGCTTGGACTCGGATATCAATGCCGCTCAAAAATTACTTGTGCTTCCCCTTTTCGTCATATGATCTTTAACCGAAGCAGTTAGTATTTCCCATGACATTGGTATACCGCCGCCGACTTTCTGCACGGCAGCACTGCCGCAAGCACATCCATATGACAGGCACACTTCTATGGGAAGCTTATGAACATATGCGCTTAAAATCCTGCATTGAAAGCGTCTCCGGATGCGACAGCTCCATCAGATCCCTTGGTTATGACAACAACGTCATTTACATATGACAAAAGGTACTGCCCCATTTGGTCTTCTGTCGCAGTTGGCCAACACAGACACCTGGCTTCACTGAGATTAGGGAAGAAAATATCTGTTTCCTTTAACAAATCAAATAGTTCATCATGATTCCAACTTTCATCCGTCCACCCTATATCGAGCGAAACCGTACAGCCAAGCTGGCGTGCTCTCTTTGCTGTCTCTTTGTATTGCTTCAAAGACAGCTTTGGATTCCACGCTGAAAGGTGTATGTGAGAAAATTGAGAGAGCGTTTTTTCGTCAATAGATGTAGGTTCGATTTCAGGGTTTGCGCCCATACTAGATATAAACATGCGATCACTACCGTCTGATATAGAAACAGATATTCCAGTTGGCAACGTTTCATGAACTCGAAGCAGCGACAGCTCAACACCGGCGGATTTTAAGGTTCTCTCTATAAACTTGCCATGCTGATCATTGCCAACCGCGCTGTAAAGAGTGGGATTGTATCCCAGCTTGGCTAAACCGGCAGCTGTGTTAGCAGCTCCTCCTCCTGCTCTGACAAATATATTGTCTACAAAAATCTCCTGCCCCATTTCTGGCATGTTCTTAAGCCCGTTTATAATAATATCAATATTTGCATCTCCAATGATAAGAAGCTTATTATGATTCATATAATACCTCACGCTCTGGCTTGGCGCATTGACCAACGTTTGAGTCAAATTGGCGGGCGGCCATCAGACCGCCCGCCGTGATCAAAGCCAGATAAATATTATGTTTCGTCAAAAATCGTATTTGCTAATGTTATCGGCGGTAAACTCAATCATCTCATTGTACCAGAATTCATCATCCGAAACCATGTATGCATCATCAAATCCTTCAATATTCAGGTCAGTGTCCATATTGAACTTCTCACCATTAAACAGGCCGTCAAGAACTTTCACGGCAAACTCGGCCCACCTAGCCGGTGACCAGAGCATGCACCCGCCAATGATAGCACCGCTCTCAAAGCCCGGTTTCGCCAGGTTCGGCGTAGTCATGCCAGCACCGTAAACTTCTCCAATTCTGCCCTCAGCGGCTATGGCCTCGGCAATCGGGCCAAGAGCATCAGAAGCATTAGACATGATAACCTTAAGATCAGGGGTTGGCCTGCATAAGTGTTACAGCAGCATTGTAATTCTTCTGAGCATCGCCATCGCCGGATTCCAATCCAACGAACTTAAGTCCGGGATACTTCTCCTTACAGTACTCAACCATATAATTTGCTCTTGCCACCATCTGCTCCGAAGTCAGAGAAGAGGTTATCATCGCCCACTCGAAATCATCGCCAAGTTTTTGAATAAGCGTTATACATGGCATCAATCATGAACTCACCCATCATCTCGTTGCTGCAGAGATTCACAAAATAGTCTCTTCCTTCAGGATTGCTAATATCAAGGTCCCAGGTCACAACATAAATTCCTGCATCGCGCGCCTTTTTAAGAGTAGGTGTGACTGCCTCCGAATCCATGCAGGTGACCACAATTCCCTTTGACACCTTTGGTAATCAGGGCATCAAGAATTTCGATCTCACCAGCAGTGTCATTGGATGCTGGGCCATAGTACCCCACGCTAAGGCCGAGAGCATTGGCCGCTTCATATGCTCCCGCCCAGGCATTATCCATGTAAGGAATGCCAGTCATATAAGTAACGAATGCTACATCAACCGCGTCAGTGGCTTCGCTCTGGGCTTCCGCATTCGACGTCTGGGGTAGATTTGCCTCGTTGCTGCTCGGCTCTTTGCTGGAAGCTACACAACCTGCAAGCAAGGTCACCATAAGCATCAATACTAGGAACACAGAAACACACTTTTTCATTTTTTGTATTTTCCTCCTTATTAATATAATAACAATGTATTGCCGCGAGAAAATTGCGTTAAAATTGCGTATGAATAAAACCATAAGCAATAAAACACCAGATATTACCTGTCTGTAAAACTGTGATACATTGATCATCGTCAAACCGGATTTAAGCAGTGTAAACACCATCACGCCAAGCAGAGAACCCAATATGGAGCCTTTGCCTCCTTTAATGCTCACACCTCCAAAACTGACGCAGTAACAGCCTGAAGTACATAGGTATCAGCTACATCTGCTCTGCCCGAGGCCATTTTCGAGCCAAGAACAAGCGCTCCACTGAAACACATTGTAGCAGAAAACATATGCGCAATCATAACCTGCTTAAAATAGCTTATACCTGAGAATTCAGCAGCTTTGGGCGAAGCTCCTACCAAGTAAATTCGTCTGCCGACCTTAGTCTTGTGCATAAACAACATTGAGACTATCAAAACCACGAACAAGAATATCAGACCAAACGGGAGCGCCCCCAAATCACTTTTACCGAAAAAAAGATATGTATCATTGCCAGCATTTATTGCCTGCCCTTTGGTCAAAACGAGAGACACTCCGTATATCAGCGAAGATGTTCCCAATGTTGCCAGCATCCCCGGTATTTTCAAATAACCAACAACAACCCCGTTAAGAGCTCCGAGCGCGAGCATAAGTATGAAGGTAAATATAAGCGAAAGCACCATATTCACGCCATTTGACATCAACATTGCCATCAAGACCGTGCCAAAGCTCGTCATTGCCCCTATGGAGTAATCAAAATTACCTGTGATTATTGTAACGGAAAGCCCGAAAGTCAGAAAAGCCAAAACCACACCGGAATTCAGGTACTGAACAAGGTTTGAAACCTGCAAAAACTGGCTGTTTATTAATCCGAATGCCACTATTATCACAACAACCAGAAGCAATAAAACAATATCGTTTATTGCTATTTTCTTAAACAGTAAAGATTCCTTAAGTTTCATTTCTTATTCCCCCATATGAACTTGTAGCTATGGCCGCTAATTATTGGCGTTCTTATAATGGAAGAAATTATAGCAGCAATTATAACTACACCTGTTACAAATTCCTGCCAATACAAAGGGACTCGTGCCGTAACTAGTCCGTTTTCAATGACCCCAAGTAGCAATACGCCTAAAAAGGTACCAAGAATAGATGCCTTACCGCCGTTAAAGCTCGTCCCACCTATTACAACAGCCGCGATTAATGACATTTCGTATCCGTTTCCTGCGACCGCCTGAGCTATGCCTACATTGGCTGTGTAAAGGAAAGCTGCCAAACCACTCGTTGCGCCCATAATAGTGAAGGCCCAAATGTAAGAAGTTTTGGGCTCAAAACCAATTCTTCTCGCCCCCTCCGGGTTTGCGCCTACCGCAATGATTCTTCTGCCAATTACAGACTTATACAGGAAGACAGCGGCTAAAATACACGCAAGAATCCAGTAATATGCTGTTATCTTGAGTTCGCCGCCAAAAGGCTTAAATCTTGCTGTCTCGGTAAACCAATCCGGCAAACCGGATATCCAACTCGAGCCAAATGTCAAGAGCATACCGCCTCTTATAATATTAAGCGTAGCTAACGTGACAATAATTGCGGGAATTTTCAGATAAGCGACCAGCGACCCGTTTATAAAGCCAAGCGCCAATCCTGTCACCAGGCTGCAAATCATCAGCATCGGCACGCTTGAAAAAAATTCCATTTGACACTAGCTTTGCCGTCAGCATAGATACCAGCGCAAGCTGAGCGCCAGCGGACACGTCAATGTTCCCGGTAGAAATCACGAACATCATACCTATTGCCATGATTCCGTACACAGCGTTGTTGGAAATGATGCTTGCAAGGTTTGATGGTGAAAGGAATGTACTGTTGACTGCACCAAAATCAGCGACAGAACAACGATCACAACCGCTAGCAATATTTCACGCCTTCTATTGACAAACATTCGTCTTATCATTGCAACCACCTGACACATTCATATTCCCTCGGCAGCCAACGCTAGGGCCAATATTTTTTTCCTGCGTGGCCTCATCCGTTTTTAAAGTACTTGCGACGGTTCCTTTGTTCATTATCATTATGTTGTCTGACAGTGCAAGTATTTCAGGCAGATCCGAAGATATAACTACTATTGCTACACCTTGTTTGGCCAGTTCACGAAGGAGACGATGTATCTCTGTCTTAACACCTATATCAACACCGCTTGTAACTTCATCAACGATCAGCAACTTTGGTGCCGTATTGAGCCATTTCGCTATTAACACTTTTTGCTGGTTCCTCCGGACATGTTAACAACGTTTATTTCGGTTCTTCCCGGCTTAATTTGCAGTTTTTCAATATATCCTTCTGCGAGCTCCCTTTCAGCCGTGGTTGACAACAGACCCGTGCGAGCTTTGATGGCATCCATATCCGCGCTGGAAATATTGACCATTACTGTTTCGTCCATGAACAAGCCCTGTTCACGTCGATCTTCCGGAATATATGATATTCCTTTTGCAATAGCATCCTTTGCATTTTTTACGTCAACCGTTTTACCATGCAGGAGCATACGCCCGCTTTGAAGTTTTTTCAGGCCAAATATTGATTGAGCAAGTTCAGAGCGTCCAGCTCCGACAAGACCTGTAATTCCGAGAATTTCTCTCTCACGAACTTGAAAACTAACGTTTCGGAAATAAGGTTCATTCGTCAGATTAATTGCTTCAAACAACACATCCCCGACATTTCCGTCATTTCGGTATGGTATAAACTGCAGTTCACGCCCGACCATTAGCCTGATAAGTTCCTGCTGGGTATATTTACTTATCTCACCACTGTCTACGAGGTTGCCATCGCGCAATATTGATACCCGGTCCGCAAGCATAAATATTTCTTCAAGTTTATGCGAAATATATATAATCCCGACCCCGGCCTTTTTTAGTTTCTCTATGATCTCGTAAAGTAGTTTTACCTCAGTTGACGACAATGAAGCCGTGGGTTCGTCCATGATAATAATTTTGCAATCAAACGCTATGGCGCGAGCTATCGCCACGAGTTGTTGCTGCCCCACACTTATGTCTTCCATATTAAGGGACACATCCAAGTCAACTCCGATTTGATCCAGGAGTTTTTGCGCTGTTTTTTCAACCATATCTTTGTTGTACGTCCCGTGAAGCTTGCTGCCGCTACTTATGTTCTCAGCAATACTCATAGTAGGAAACAGGCTCAAATCTTGGAAGACGGCAGATATACCCATACGTCTAGCCTTGGCAGCAGTTAATTTATGAATATGTTTTCCTTCGAAAAATATCTCGCTACCTGGATCGGGCTCTACCACGCCGGTTATCGTCTTGATAAATGTGGATTTTCCCGCGCCGTTTTCTCCTATTAAAGCATGAACTTCTCCGGCCAACAGGTCAAAAAATTTATATCCCGTAGCACTTTTATACCGGAATAAGTTTTGCATAGTCCTTTTGTTTGAAGAAGATGTTCCATCTTAAATGCCTTTCTGGTAAGTCCCTATATTGAGCGATTTCGAGGAATATCGTAAATCCACTTCCAGGGCTTCGCGCATTCAAACTGATGGCTAGCACGCAGCACTCCAACGTCGTCAAATCTGCGTCCTATAATCTGCATGCCTACAGGCAATCCCGACACCGTAAGGCCTGCCGGAACAGATGCCGACGGATGACCTGTAAAATTGGTGAGGTACGTCATGCACCAACCAATCAATGGATCAATAGGCTCGCCATTCAACATGTTCGGTCCAAGAGTGTTACCGTTATTTGCATTGTTAACGGGGCTGCAGCAGAGCGTCGGAGAAACGATATAATCGTATTCAGCCAGGACTTTCTGCAGTGCATCATACACTTCGCTCCTCTTAATCTGATCTTCCAGATATTCATTCAGCGTGGTCTTATACCCTATCTCTATCCAGTGCATCAGCTCGGGTGGCAAGTCGTCTCTGTAATCGGTCATGAGATTAATTCCATCCTTTTTGAGCCCTTCAACCGTTTCAATGGCCGACATAACTATAAGACGACACCACACATCACTAAGCTCCATGTGGGTTCGGTTAATGTCAAACTTTACTTGCTCGACACTTGCACCCAGGTCTTCAAAAGTTTTTACACTATTCTCCACGATGCTGACAATTTCGCGTTCAACAGGGAATATGCTAAAATCGGGAGTATATGCAATCTTTTTTTCCCTTTAAATCTCCGCTGAGACAACTCATATAGTCAACCTTACGGTCAAGGCTGTGAGGATCAGCGGGATCATAGCCAGCTATGACATTAAGCGCCATGGCCGCATCTTCAACGCTTCTTGTCAAAGCCATCTCGAAAAAGAACGGATTTGTGGCTCCGAATGCATTGGGCCTGCATATAAACGGCACGGTTCCCAAATCAGCCTTGTATCCGAATAACCCACACCACGCAGCAGGGATACGAATTGATCCGCCTCCGTCTGTGCCTTCGGCAAGCGGAATCAGACCATCCGCAACAGCTGCCGCCGATCCGCCGGAAGATCCGCCGGAATTCATTGAAAGATTAAATGGGTTATTCGTCGCGCCAAACAGATAATTATCGCAGGTGCCTCTGAAGCCCATGGTAGGACTGTTGGTCTTGCCAACAGGTATGGCCCCCGCCTTTACCATACGTTCGGTGTAAATATTGTATGCGCTCGACGGTATTTCTTTCAGGCAGCGTATACCCCCATCGTATTAGGCCAAGACGGATAATAGTCAAACAAATCCTTTGTTGCAGTGGGAATGCCTTCCATCGCACCGGCGGTGCCATTTAGCAGACGTGTCTCTGACTGTTTAGCAAGCTTACGTGCATTTTCAAAGTCGGTAAACACGAAAGCATTCAGACTTTTGTTACGTTCTTCAATTCTTTCAATACTGGCCTCTACGACCTCAACAGGGGAAAGTTCTTTGTCATGGAGCTTCTTTGAGAGCTCGGACACTGACATATAAGCAAATTCTGAAGATTTCACTGTTTGGTTACCTCCTGTATTATTTTATTACTCAACGTCTCCGCCTACTCTATGACCGGCCCAATCCCAAACTCCAACGAGTCTCGGGTTGCCGGACGCCATTCCTTCGACCACTGCGGTGTAGGCGCGCGTCATAAAAAGCTGTCCCCTGAATCCAAAGACGACGGTGTCGCCAACATGAACATCCTGTCCGTTTGGATCGAGCAGACCATGATAGTCAATTTTAGCGAAACCGGATCCCGGTCTGGCGCCAATGCCGGTAAACATCATTTTTCTTTCCATTATTTTATCGGGATCGCTGCCGAAATAAGCGTAATGCTTAAAGTCCTTTGACAACGTCACTGGGGATCATCAATAAAGAATCCCTCACCGTAAACATAAGCCTGTGCATCCCACAGATGGGAAACCTCAGTAACATAAACCATGGCAGGCATTTCAGGCTCATCATCCGTAAACAAGTGATATGTGCTTGAACCAGTCAGCGCAGAGCCAGGTTCAATATGCGTCACGCCGTTCTCTGCCAGCATCTTCATATTGGCGCAGCAGTTGTTTCCAGGCGCATTCACCGTATTGCACTCGATCCCCATACTTTCAAGCATCTGTTTGGCCTCGCGCAAGGTAGTAAGATTGCGAGTTGCCACTGGCTCCGTACCGTCCTTGTCGTAGGCAACAGCAGGGAAGGTGGAAACACCTTCTATAGATACGCCGGGCATCATTGCAATCTCTGATGCAACTTTTTTAACTCTTCCAGGAAAAAGCCGCCTTCCATACCAAGAAACAGCACATCTTCAGGCGCGTGAACCCTCAGCAACAATTTTTGGGTTTTGTTATATTTTGCACATACATCGCTTATCTGCTTTTGCTTTTTCCACAGAAAACACAGAAATGACCTCAGGCCTATATGTGTTTACTACTTTCTCTAACTCATACTTCGGAACTTGGCACAGATTCCCCATATGGCCTATCCCAATCCCGTGCCTGTGCAGCACTCTCGCACACTGCATATTAACGCATACTGTCTCTTTTGCCCCTGGACGAATAATTCTTCTGAAGAGTTCAGGGTTCCTACCGTGTTGCTTGGTCATAAAATACAGCTTCAGGCCATATTTATCCGCCTCTGCGCGAAGCTTCTTTCCGTTTTCTTCAAACGTATCCGCATCAAATACATAGGTGTTGGGTGGTATTGCTCCTGCTTGATGCAATTGTGCAGCCACTTTAATTAGCTCTGGATTTTTTCTGGTTATCTGCTGAAGAAACATTCCGCTCTCCTCCTTCGGTTAATCAGTAATATCTATATTCTTCAATATGTACGCCACAGCCCCCAAATGATGGGCTTTTTCTCCGAGTTTTGCCATTCGTATTTCAGTACTTATGGGCACAAATTTATTTACATTGCTACGTATTATTGGAATGATATCGCCCATGTATTCCGATACTGATCCGCCTATAACAACACAGTCGGGGTTCAAAAGCGCAACAGTATTGGAAATCATGATAGATAGATTATGTATAAATGTATCCACTACCGGAGTCGCTTCCGGGTCGTTTTTCAAATAACCATCGAACAAAGCTTTAATTGTAAGTCCAGTTTTTGCAGTGCCCAGCCACTCACAGTTTGTTCCAGCCATCCATATTGCCCTAAGCAATTTCTCTTATAGTCATTACTAGCAGTATCAAGAATCGTATATCCTACTTCGCCGGCCTGCCCGCTGCTCCCGGAGTATAGACTACCGTTGATTATCATCGCGCTGCCAAGTCCGTCGTTTATCCCAACAAAAAAAACATTTTTGAGGTCAGCGGCAGACCCAATCCAGTTCTCACCAAGCGTAAGGCAATCTACATCATTCAGAACAAATACAGGAAATGTATAGAACTCCGATATGCATGCGGCGAGCTTACGGTCTGCCCACTCCATTGACGGAGATTCAATGACAGTTCCGGTTTCCACGTTAGTTATGCCTGGAACCACGATCCCCATACCGGCTATCTTTTTTTTACATCTATAGCATGCTTTTCAATACTGGTATAAATAAACTCAAGAAGCCGCTCAACTTTCATCGCACTTGGATAGTTATCGTAATGGCGGATTTCCCCGTCAAGGTTTGATATTAGAATCGAGGTAGATTTGCAAGTCACATTTATTCCCAAACAATATCGATAATCAGCGTTAAAGTTTAGTAGGATACTGCGCCGTCCTCCCTGAGCAGCGGAATTTCCTATACCTGTTTCTTTTACTATTCCTTCCCAAGCAGTTCGTCCACGAGAGACGACACAGCCGTCTTGCTCAGTCCTATCTCAGTGGCGACTTGTGCTCTGCTAATGTTGCCGCGCAAATGTATAAGATTCAATATTGAATTGAGGTTTCTCTTCTTTATGTAATCCAAGTGTGACGATGCGCTAATGTTGCTTTTCAAAGACAATCCCTCCATAACAATAGTCAGCAGAACTTTGTATGGTTGGTTAGTTGTGTGATCTTACTGACAGTTTTAGAATATCTTGTTTTTTTCAAGTTGTCAATAGCCATATTAGAATTAGATTGTTTTTGTCAGAATCACAAATTTCAAGTATGTTATTTCTACGAAATTGCCAAATGCTTTGCTCCGTATTCAAGACATATATCTTGACTTTGTTTTCCGCACAATGCTTGAAAACACAATCAGTTAGAAAATGCCGACCCATTGCTTTTCTATCCAGCAGGTCGAGTTTGGTGCTTACCGACTGTACCCCATGACCTACCTATAGGGCGAAACAGTTGGCCTGTCCGGGTTTTTTATGCGGCCGTCGCGCAGGAACCAGAATGAGGTCGGCGTCGACGATCGTGGACAGGCGGTGGGCGATGATGAAGCACGTCCTGCCGCGCATGAGGCGGTCCATCGCCTTCTGGATGAGAAGCTCCGTGCGCGTGTCGACGTTGGACGTCGCCTCGTCGAGGATCAGCAGCTCCCGCTGCGCAAGCAGAGCGCGCGCGATGGTCAGCAGCTGCTTCTGGCCGGAGGAGATGGACGAGGTATCGCTGCCGATGACCGTATCGTAGCCCTGTGGAAGCGTGCGGATAAAGTGGTCACAGTACGCCTCGTCGCAGGCGCGGATGATCTCCTCGCGCGTCGCGTCCGGCTTGCCGAAGGCCACGTTTTCAGCGATCGTGCCGCCGAAGAGCCACGTGTCCTGCAGAACCATGCCGAAGCGGTCGCGCGTGGAGGCGCGGGAATAGTCCGCGATGTCGCTCCCGCTCAGCAGAATACTGCCGGAATCGACGTCATAGAAGCGCATGAGCAGATTTACAATTGTTGTCTTGCCCGCGCCGGTCGGGCCGACGATGGCAACGTGCTGGCCCTTTTCCACGTGCAGGTTCAGATCCTGAATGAGCTCGGTGTCCGGCTCGTAGGAGAAGTCCACGTGGCGGAACTCTACGCTGCCGTCTCCGCCTGCGGGAAGCTCCTGTTCGATCGGCGCTTCCTCCGGCAGCTCCAGCAGATCGACGACGCGCTGGGCAGCGGCCTTGGCCTGCTGCAGGGTGCTCAGGCCGTTGGAGATCTGCTCGAGCGGCTCGGAAAACTGCCGTGCGAACAGCACGAGCGTCACGATGACACCCACTGGCACGCCCTGCCGCACGATGAGCCAGCCGCCCAGCAGGTTGATGGCGATATAGGCCAGAGAATTGGACGCGGCAATGACCGGCTGGACGATGGCGGAGAGATAGGTCGCCTTCGCCTCGGAGACGCGGCGCGCGTCGTTGATCTGCGCGTGGCGCTCAGCGCAGTGCGCTTCGAGGTTATAGGCCTTTGTCGTCGCGTAATTCGTGTAGGCCTCCTCCACAACGGAATACAGCTCGCCGGACTGCTTGAACATCTGATGGAAATACGTTTCCGAGCGGCCCGCGATCTTGGCCGACAGCCAGATGGAGACCGGCATAAACGCGATCACGGCCAGCGAAAGCTGCCAGTTCTGCAAAAACATCACAACCGCGATGGCCAGGATCTGCAAAAAGCCGCCTGTAATGGTGTCGAGGACGGTATGCAGGGAGCTGCCGATGCGGGACACGTCCTCCGTCATGCGCGAGAGAATATCGCCGACGGGCGTGTGATCGACAAAGCTGACGGGCAGGCGCTGGATTTTGTCGGAGATCTGGATGCGCAGATTGCAGGTAAAATACCGGCTGACGGCGCGGTTGAGCAGCTGCATTTTGCCGTAGCTGATGGCGGCGCGCAGGAGATACACACCGGCCAGCGCCAGAAGCCCCGGCGCGAGCTGCGCCAGCACGGACGCGCCCGTCTCCGGCGCGTCAAAATAATCGATCAGGATCTGCACCAGCGCGCCCATCTGCGTTGGGATGATCAGCGCGCACACAACGAGCGCCAGACTCATGACGACGCCGAGCGCAAGCTGCCAGCGGATGGCCTTCGCACCCTTCAGCAGCTGGATGAGCGCGTCGGCGGAAACGTGGGTTTTCTGTTCCTGCTTCACTTCGCGTCACCTCCTGTCTGTGAGGCATAGATCTCCTGATAGATCTTGCAGCGGGACAAAAGCTCCGCATGAACGCCGTGGTCGACCAGCCGCCCGCGATCCATGACGAAGATATGATCCGCGTTCATGGCCGAGGTGATGCGCTGGGTGATGACGATCTGGGTCTTGCCCTGAATTTTCTCGTTGAGGCTCCGCCGCAGATTCGCCTCCGTCAAAAAGTCGAGCGCGGAGAAGCTGTCGTCAAAGACGTAGATCGGCGCGTCCTTCAAAATGGCGCGCGCGATGCACAGACGCTGCTTCTGGCCGCCGGAGAGGTTCTTGCCGGACTGCTGGAGCGGATGCTCCAGATGCTCGGGCAGGGAGTCGAGGAAGGGTGTGAGCTGCGCGATATCGGCGGCTTCGAGAATGTCCGCTTCCTCCGCGCCGGGACGTCCCATCTCGATATTGTGTCGGATGGTGCCGGAATACACGGCGGTCTTTTGCAGGACACAGCTGATGTTCTTCCGGATCACGCCCCGGTCGATCTGCGAAGCGCTGACGCCGTCGAAGAGGATCTGTCCTTCGGTCGGCAGACGGAAGGACAGCAGCAGCTGCACGAGCGTACTTTTGCCGCTGCCCGTGCCGCCGATGACGGCGATCTTCTGCCCCGGCAGAATGTGCATACTGACATTCTGCACGGCGGCCTCCGACGCGCCCTCATAGCGGAAGGTCACGTGGTCGAGGGCGATTTCGCCCCTGAACGTGTGCTCCGCGCCTTTGGCTGTCTCCTGCATCCCTGCAGCGTGGAAAATTTCGCCGATGCGGTCCGCCGCGACCTTGCGTGCGGCAGCATGACCATGGCGAAGCCGCCCATCAGAACGCCGTTGGCGACAAGCGCCAGATACTGGATGATAGCGAAGATATCGCCGCCGGAGATGGCGTGGCTGCCCGTCTCCATACGCCAGCCGCCGATCCATATGATCGCCACGCCCGCGAGATTCACGAGCAGCACGGCTGCCGGGCTCAGAAGTCCCATCTGCACGTTGGCGTTGATGATGTTCTCGGCCATGACGTGCGTCGCGTCGGCGATCTTCTGCTGCAGGCTCGCTTCCTTATTAAATGCGCGGATGACGCGGATGCCGTGCAGGCGCTCGCGCATGACGTCGTTCTGAATGTCGATGTACTTGTCGGACGTTTCGTGCAGAGGGCCGATGCGCTTGCTGATGGGCCGGACGATCAGAAAGATCGCCGGGACGAACAGCAGCAGGATCAGGCTCATCATCACGTCCTTGCGCAGCGCCAGAATGACACCGCCGAAAAACAGCACCGGGATCGTAATGAGGCTGCCGGAGATCATCGATGCGACCCAGGAGACCGTGCCGATATCGTAGGTCGACCGGGACAGCAGCGCAGCAGCGCCGATGGCGTTGAATTCCTCGAACGTCATATTATTGACGAGGGAAAACACGTCTGTGCGCAGATCGGCATTGAAGCCCGCGACCACGTCACAGCTGATCTTCCGCCCAGCCAGAAGCGCGGCAAGACCAGCCGCCGCAACGGCCAGCATCCACGCGCAGCAGCGCACGATATACGCAAAAGTCCGACTGCCGGACGCCGTTATTCAAATGTCGTTCATGATCGTCGGCAGCAGCAGATCGCACACCGTCGCCGCCGCGACCAGCAGCATCGCCAGCGCAATGCGCCTGCGGTACGGCTTCAGATAGGGTAGGATATCCTTCATGAATGGCTCATTCCTTTCTGTCAATCAAATTCCAAGAGACAGTCTTAAAAGGTATTATACCATAGAAAACAAACGGCAAGCGTCAATCTTTCTATTTTGCAGACCCGCGGCCAGAGAAAACGGCAGATATTCCAATTGCGACGGAACGCAGGCGGCTGCGATATAAAAGCAAATATAGCCGGACGCTCAGAAGTACGGTTGCAATTCTGGTCGTCGTCGCAGCGCTGGCGGTGCTGATCGCTACGCTCTGGATGCCGGTGCTGCGCATTTACGGCAGTTCCATGTCACCGACGCTGCAGGATGGCCAAATCGTTGTCAGCATCAAAAGTTCACGCTTTGAGCCAGGCGATATCGCCGCGTTCTATCACGGAAACAAGCTTCTCATCAAGCGGTATCTCGCAGGCCCCGGGCAGTGGGTTGACATCGACGAAAATGGGAACGTTTTCGTTGACGGGTCGCTGCTGGACGAACCGTATCTTATGGAAAAGGCTTACGGCCAAACCAACATCGAACTGCCGTATCAGGTGCCGGATGAGCGATATTTCCTGATGGGCGACAACCGCGACGTATCCGTTGATTCTCGGAACACGACGGTCGGCTGCGTCTCGACGGAGCAGATCGTCGGCAAGGTCATTTTCCGGATCTGGCCGCTCAACGTATTCGGCCCTGTATATTGATAATGTGATAATGTAACTAATGTAACAAAACACGCACAGAAGCGGAAAGAGATGAGGTATTGGCATGCGGAGACATCTGCCGGTTCGGACAATCAACTATCTGAAAACACATCTCCAAAAGAAAAAATGGCACCGCGTCGTGACGGCGCTCTCCTGCATCGTCGTGTTCTGCACGACCTATGCGCTGATCCTTCCAGCGGTTACAATGTCGCAGCAGCCGTTCTGCGGAAAGGAAGAGCATATCCACGATCCTGAAAGCTGCTATGCGCGCGTGCTGGTCTGCGGACAGGATGCGCCGGATGAAGACACGCCGGAGCAGCCGGAACACGTCCACACGGACGCATGTTATCAGGAGGAGGCCATTCTGGTCTGCGAACTTGCAGAGGGCGAGGGTGCCCACCTGCACACGGCGGACTGCTTTGACGAAGCGGGCAATATCGTCTGCGGTCTGGAGGAGAACCTCGGACACCAGCATACGGCCGACTGTTACCGCACAAGTTGGGTGCTCATCTGCGGACAGGAAGAGAGCGCGGACGAAGAAGCCCCGGCGCAGCACGAGCATACCGATGCCTGCTATGAAGATCTGCTTATCTGCGAACTGGAGGAGCATCAGCACAGTCTTGCCTGCTATTCAGACCCCGAAGCCGACCTGGAGTCCCCCGCCGTATGGGAGCGGACAATCCCGCAGGATCTCACGGACGATTTGGCTGCAAATGTCGCGGCAGTCGCAAACAGCCAGCTTGGCTACGCGCAGAGCAGCCGCAACTATGCCGTGGATGAAAACGGCGGGATTCACGGCTATACGCGCTACGGCGCGTGGTTCGGCGATCCATATGGCGAATGGTGCGCCATGTTCGCCTCTTTCTGTCTGCACTATGCAGGCGTCGAGCAGTCCGTCTTCCCCTATGCCTCCGGCTGCATCTACTGGACAGAGCAGCTGACGGCCGCGGGACTCTATGCCACCGCCGGAACGATGGCTCCAAGGACGGGCGACCTTGTCTTCTTTGATCGAGACGATGACCGCCTTGCCGACCATGTCGGCATCATCACAGACGCACAGCCCGAAGCGATCACAACTGCGGAGGGCAATGTTGGCGGCTGCGTCGTCAGAAAAACCTATGCCCTGGACGACGCCTCGATCCTCGGCTACGGCGTCCTGCCCGTCAGCGCGCCGGATACCCCGGATGAACCGGACACCCCTGACGAACCGGATCCTGGCCCGCAGCCCATCTGCGGGTTGGAAGCACACACGCACGGCCCGGACTGCTACAGCGAAGATGGGCTTTTGATCTGTCCGCTGCCGCAGCATACGCACACGGCGGACTGCTACGAGCAGTTGGAAGAGCAAACGCCGCTGTGTGGTCTGAACGAGCATACACATACGGAAAGCTGCTATGATGCGGACGGAACGCTTCTCTGCACGCTTCCGGAGCATACGCATACGGATTCCTGCTATCTCCCGCAAGAACCGGCCAAGCAGGACTTCAGCTATGATGATGCACAGCTGCATCTGCGCGTTACAGTCGAAAGCCCCCAGCCGCTGCCGGAGGGTACAGCGCTTGCCGTGCAGACGGTGGACGCAGATAGCACGCTTCTGTCTGCGTCCGCATCGAGCGGCGCGGAGCAGTGGATCGTCCGGCAGATCGGACTGACACAGGCTGAAACGCCGGTCGATACCAGCGAAATGACGCTGACGGCGGAGGTTCTGGTCAAGAGCGCCGCTCTGTCTTCCCTGTTTGAACAGGCGGACGAAGATATGCCGGACGCAGATGCAGGCGTAACAGTCTCTGTCATGCAGCCGGACGAGGATGCAGGTTTGCAGGAGGTCGAAAGCGTAACGGTCACGCCGGGCGAGTCTGTGCCCGTGCTGACGGTCAGCGTACAGGATGGGACGCTCGTTCTGCTGGCCTCGTCGGCGAATCCGGAATTCACGGTGCAGTATTACGCGGAAATTCCGCGCTTCGCCTCAGAGGGACACGCTGCGCTGACCATTTTTGACACAAGCGGTCAAAAGCTCCCAACCAACGGCACAACGAACCCCACAAGGGAGCTTCACCTGACAGAGGCCGGGACGCTGACAAGCAAGAATGCCGGAAACGCAACGCAGGAATATGTCGTTGCGACTACGCCGGAACTGACGCGGATGTACGCCGACAATACCTTTGAATATGTCAGCGCACCGGAGCCGAAATATGTTGACAAGCTGATGGACAACGAGCACTATCAGATCAAGGAGATCTGGGTGCTGAAGGACGGCCGGGACGGCGCCAGTACCAGCGCGGACGACTGGGATGTTTACACCTACTCCGACTCCATCCGCTTCACCAACCGGCAGGCAGCTGCCGCGCAGGATCCGAGCCTCATTTATATCAAGCCCGGAAAGCAGACTGTGCTCCGGCTGGTCTACGATGCGGTGCAGGACAACTTCACCACCCCCGCCGCGTTCTATGACTATGACATTTCCAGCGGAACGAACGGCGCCGGAAAGTGGTCAACCGGCATCACGGGCATCAATTCGCAGGGGAACTACGGAACCAGCACGAACGGTCAGCGAAAATGGGATTCGTACTGTGATGTGCTGGCCTTCGGCAACGCAAACTGCGGCACCGGTATGGGCAACTACAAATTTGACAACATCTATCTGAACCGCCACAGCGGCGTACCAGCGCATTTCGGCTGTACCTTCGGTCTGGTAAAGGGACTGCAGGACGGCAAGATCGTTTATGACGACTGGGTCGTTGCGCCGAAGCTCTTCAACGACGGCGACGCCAACGGCAAGCACACCTATTCCGGCAGCAGTCTGACGTTCCAGCAGGTGGGCGATACCCATACGCTCACCGCGGCCAGCGTCGCAGGGCTTGGCTCCATCGACCGGCTGGACAAGTTCTTCAATCCGTCGCCCAGCGCCAGTACGACGCACACGCATATTTACACAAACGACTTCTGGCCGCTGGACGCGGCGAAAGAAAAGAAAGACCCGCTCTTCGGCAGTTACAGTAATCCGATCTATTATCAGGGTTTCAAGAGTGATGACGGTGTCAACGGATCAAACTGGACAGATGAATCCACAGCGCTTCCGGTCAGCGACGACGGTCAGGCGCACAACTCCTTCTTCGGTATGCAGTATGCCGTCGAATTCACGCTGACGCCGGACTATATCGGGCCGCTGGAATACACGTTCTTCGGTGACGACGATATGTGGGTCTTTTTGGACAATACGCTCGTCTGCGACATCGGCGTCGTCCATTCCTCGGTCGGCGAATACGTCGATCTGTGGGACTATCTGAGTCAGGAAGGCCGGACAGAGACCGAGAAGCACACGCTGACGGTCTTCTATACTGAGCGCGGCGCGTCCGGCTCCACCTGCTACATGAACTTCACGCTCCCGTCCGTCTCCGGCATCAACATCAAGCAGACGACGGGCGGCCTGATGGTCTACAAGGAGGTCTCCGGCGAGGCTGATCCGGAGCAGGCATTCACGTTCCACGCCGTCTTTACCAGCTCAGACGGCAGCGCGCTCACGGACGATCATACCTGCTATCGCTATAATGCAAACGGCGTCAGAATTGATCAGTTTAATCTCCATTCCGGCGGCAGCTTCCAGCTGAAGGCCGGAGAGCATCTGGAAATTCTGAACCTGCCGGTCGGCACAAGCTACGCCATCGTCGAAGACAGCGCCGCCGGCTATACCACGACGCACACGGTCAACGGCGTCGTCAGCGCAGGCGCAAACGCCACAGGCGTCATTGTCAAGGATACGCTGAACGAGGTCGTGTTCACCAACACACGCGGAACTGTCCCGCTGCGGCTGCAAAAGCTGGACCAAGACGGCAATCCCCTCTCGGGCGCAGTCTTCCGCCTCCAGAACGCGGACGGAGACACGATCAATGTCGTCAAAAACGGAGACGGCAGCTACTCCGCCGTCAGCCGCGCCGCAGATGTGATCGACACAACGCAGCTTTATTACATCGCCGCTGCCGGCGACCAGAATTATGTCGTCGGCCAGAACACCTCGCTTTCGACCTTCGACGCGCAGCTGCAAAAAGAAAACCGGCGCAGATACGCAAAAGGTTCGCGTCTACCAGCAAACGGACGGTTCTTATAGCTTCCAGAGCGCTGCGAACGGCAAATGGCTCGATCTGGACAGCGGTAAGCTGGACAACGGCACGCTGATCCATTTCTGGGAAAACGCCAGCACGCCGACAACGCACGACAACCAGAAGTGGTATCTGTCCGTCAACAAGGACGGCACGTTCAAGATCAAACCGCGCGTGGCCGTTCTGCACGAAAGCAATATCGTGTTTGACCTGAATCAAGCGGCGTTCGCCGAGGGCCAGAAAATTCAGGGCTGGGCCGACAACGACTCTCCTGCACAGAAGTGGCTGCTCGTTCCGGTCGATCCGGTGCAGTCGCCCGCCGCGACGCAGGATCTGGAGGTCGGCGCAACCGGCGAACTGACTGTGACCGGCCTGCTGCCCGGCAGCTACACGCTGACGGAGACGGTAGTCCCAACAGGCTTCCGGGATTCGCTCGGCGAGATCTCCCTCAAGGTCAATGCGGACGGAACCGTGATCGTGACAAAGCCGAACGTCTTTGTCGAAGTTGACGGAAAGGGCGCTCTGCTGAAGATCAAAAACCAGCATGAGGATGTTGATCTGACGCTGGAAAAGCGGCTGCTCCACAGTACCGTTACCACAAAATTCTCCTTCACCGTCACCTACACCACACCGGACGGGAGCACACTTCAGGAGACCGTGCAGCTGCGGGGCGGCGACCAGCAAACACTCACGCTTCCCTATGGCTCCGAGGTCACGATCACAGAGGAAAACCATGACGGCTTTGCCGTCGCGTTCCAGACCGGCGGAACGACGCTGGACTCGGACAACGGCTCCTGCACGTTCCACATTACGGAGGATATCCACATCATCGCCGTCAACTCAGCCGGCTATGCCCTGCCCTCCACGGGCGGAGGCGGCACAGGCTGGTTTATGACCGCCGGACTGCTGCTGCTCTGCGGCGCAGCGCTCGCGCAGGCATCTGTCTTAGAAAGAGGAGGGATGCCCACTGAGGCCATATGGCGGACAAACCGCGTTTCTGTTTATCAGGATCATAAAAAACAAAAAGCAAGAAAGGAAGAACAAAAACAAATGAAACACATCAAAAGAACCCTGGCTCTGCTGCTGGCCGTTGTGCTCGTGCTGGCGCTGAGCATTTCGGCATTCGCAGTTGACACCAACGGTAGCATTAAGGTCGATAATGCGGTTGTCAACAAAACCTACACCCTGTACCGCATTTTCGATCTGGACAGCCACAACACAGACTACTCTGCAATCAACTACAAGGTCAGCGCAAAATGGGCAAACTTCTTCGTAACCGGAGCAGCAGGCCTGAACTATGTCACGATTGATGACATGGGCTATGTGACATGGAAAGACGGCGCAAATGCCGCTGACTTTGCCGCAGCTGCGATTGCGTACGCTAAAGCAAATGGTATTGCTAACGATGGCCAGCAGAAGGCCACAGGCAGCATTGTCGAATTTACAAACCTGCCGCTTGGCTACTATCTGGTTCAGTCCGATCTGGGCGCGCTGTGCTCGCTGGATACCACCATGCCGAACGTGACCATCAAGGAAAAGAACGGCAAGCCGACTGTTGATAAGGAAGTCGAAGAAAACGGTGTCTACGGCAAGACCAACGACGCCAACATCGGCGACACCGTCAATTTTAAGACCACCATCACCGTTACGGACGGCAACCCGGTCGCCTATATCCTGCACGATAAGATGAGCGCAGGTCTGACCTTCGATCCGGCCAGCGTGACCGTCAAGGTCAACGGCGAGACCTTTGCCGCTGCAAACTACGATCTCGTTACCTCCGGCCTCACCGACGGCTGCACGTTTGAACTCCGGTTCCATGATGTAGGCAATGCCAGCGTTTTGAAGCCGAACGACGTTGTGACTGTGGAATACTCCGCAACGGTCAACAATCAGGCCGTGATCGCCAGTACCGGCAACCCCAACGACACATGGCTGGACTATGATAACACCCATAGCACTGAAAAGTCCACAACCCGCACTTATGTTTGGGAAATGAAGGTCATCAAGTTCACCAAGAAGAACAACGAAGAGGTCAATCTGAAGGACGCACAGTTTGTTCTGTACAGACTCAACGGTACAACGAAGAAATACGTCGTTGCTAACAGCAGCAACAAGGTCACCGGCTGGACGGAGAACACCTATGACTCCAATCTGACCTCCAAGGCGACTGTCTTTACCACTCCTGAAAACGGTACGTTCACGATCAGCGGTCTGGACACCGGTACCTACTATCTGGAAGAGATCAAGGCTCCCGCAGGCTATAACATGCTGAAAGAGCCGATCAAGATTGTTATCACTGCATCGATCGACCAGACGACTGGCGCCGGCACGGCTACCGTGACCTATAACAAAACCTCTACGGGCGATGTCAAGGTTGAAAACCAGACCGGCACGGAACTGCCCTCCACCGGCGGCATCGGCACGACGATCTTCTACATTGTCGGCAGTCTGCTGGCTGTCGGCGCTGTGATTCTGCTCGTGACCAAAAAGCGCATGGGCAAGACTGAAGGCTGATCATTCCAGCTTATAGGAAACAGGTGCGCGGCTCCGGCCGCGCACCGCTCTGCAGTATCAAGGAGAAGCCTGCAAATGAAAAAAACATCTGTCTACAATCGCATTGATTCTCGCGCTGCTTGCAGGCGTGTCCTTGCTTCTGTATCCGACCGTCAGCGACTACTGGAACGCCCGCCACGCCTCGAAGGCTGTGACGGATTACACGCAAAACGTGCAGGCGCTGGACCGGGACACCTATGACGAACTGCTGGCGGCGGCGGAAGCGTATAACCGGTCGCTGCTGACAAGGGAAAATGCGTTCTTCCTGGACGAAGCACAGCAGACGCAGTATGAGAGTCTGCTGGACATCAGCGGCACCGGCATCATGGGCTATATCGAGATTCCGACGATCAACGTCTCTTTACCGATCTACCACGGCACCAGCGATTCCGTTTTGCAAATCGCGGTCGGACATCTGGACTGGACAAGTCTCCCGGTCGGCGGCGAAAGCACACACTGCGTCCTCTCCGGCCATCGCGGACTGCCCAGCGCAAAGCTGTTTACCAATCTCGATCAGATTGTCGAAGGCGATACGTTCGTCATCCGCGTGCTCGACGAGGTTTTGACCTACGAGGTTGACCGCATCCTGATCGTCGAGCCGGAGGACGTCACTGCCTTGCAGATTGAGTCCGGAAAAGACCTGTGTACGCTTGTCACTTGCACGCCCTACGGCATCAACTCCCACCGGCTTCTGGTGCGCGGCCACCGCGTTGAAACCGAGCAGGAGGAAGCGGCCGTCCGGCTCGTCTCCGACGGCATCCAGATCGAGCCGCTGCTCGTCGCGCCCGTCGTGGCGCTGCCGATGCTGCTGGCGCTGCTGCTCGTTCTGCTGCTGTCCGGAAACAAGCGGACACACAATGACGAGACAGATGACTCGGACGCACCCTCCTGAGTCTTCGCTTTGAGCGCCTCGCATTATTTCGATATCGTCGTATATATATTCAGCTATATCGAAACATCAGCTTGCATCCGTGGCTTTAGGATGGTATGATGAGTTTGCTGAAACGGACAGCGGAATGCGCGGAGGCATGCGGCACTTGTTCGTTCCAATTCCTCGTCATCCTTTCTGACATTTCTGACATCTTCATGCTGTATCCGTACCGCGCATTCACAGACCCCGCCGGGCATCGCCGCCCGACGGGGGTCTGTGCGTTCGACAATACGGAATCTCTCCATTTTTTGTTTGAAATAGCGAAACACTCTATTGCAATCGCGTCCGGCTGCTGGTATAATGCAAGCAGAAAGGAAGTCCTTTCGGCTGCTTTCCCGAACGTTGTTTTCTTTGGAGGATAACCATGCAATATAAAAAATTATTTGCCCTTCTGCTGGCGCTGGCGCTTTTGTGCGGAAGCCTGTCCGGCTGTGCCGCCGGACGGGCACCGACTCCGTCTGAGCCAACGGTCGCGTTCACCGACTCGCTTGGCCGAACCGTCGACATCCCTGAAACGCTCACGCGCGTGGCCCCCAGCGGTACGGTCGCGTCGATGTTTCTGGCGACCATCGCGCCCGAATATATGACGACCATCAGTGCAACGCCGTCGTCCAGCCAGTACAAATATCTCGACCCGCGCCTGATCGATCTGCCGACGACCGGCCAGATGTACGGCAGCAAGTCGACGCTGAATCTGGAATCCATTCTGACCTCCGGCGCGCAGGTCGTGATTGATCTGGGCGACAAAAAGGACAACATGGCCGCCGATCTGGACGCGCTGCAAAGGCAGATCGGGATGCCCGTGATCTTCATCGAGGCAGATCTTCCGCATATGGCCGAGGCATACCGGACGCTCGGAAAAATCCTGAGCGGCAAGGAGGCGCGCGGCGAAGAACTGGCGGCGTTCGTCGACGAGACTGTCTCGCTGGCGGAGGAAAACGCCGCGAAAATTCAGGATTCCGAGCGCATTTCCGTCCTGTACACCTCCGGCTCGTCCGGCCTCAATACAAACGCGAAAGGCTCCATTCAGGCGCAGGTACTCGACCTCATGGGCATTGAAAATGCCGCCGTGGTCGAGGACGTCAGCAATAAGGGCGGCGGCAATCCCATCAATCTCGAACAGCTCTACCGCTTTGACCCGGACGTGATTTTATTTACAGCAGGCAGCACTTACTCGACTGCGGCAGACGACGAGGCGTGGCAGCCGCTGCGCGCGATCGAAGCCGGACGGTATTACGAGATTCCATCCATGCCCTACAACTGGCTTTCCAATCCTCCGAGTCTTAATATGCTGCTGGGCGTGTGGTGGCTGGGAAATCTTCTGTATCCGCAGTATTATGACTATGATATGGTGGAAAAGACACAGGAAATGTTCAGGCTGCTCTGGTCTTACGATCTGAGCGCGGACGAGGCGCGAGCCATGCTCGCAAACTCTACGCTGAAGGGTACGCCATGAAAAAGCTTCTGACACGGGGCGTTCTGCTGGTTCTGCTGTGCGCGGCGCTGGCGCTTCCAGCGCTGGCCGATTCGGTGACGGATAGCATTTCCGTTTGCATCGGCTATTTTGGCTGGGCAGAGGATGAATACGTCGAAAAAGCAAAATTTACATGGCAGGAACTTGACGACTGGTACGGCGGCGCGCTCGACACGCACGAGGAATTCTATTCCTATTCCAACGGCAGCGGCCGGACATATCTGGTCTACGCACGCGGGTTTTACATCCGCGATCTGCTGGACTACGCGGGCGTCGATGTGAATTCCATCGCCTCCATTGACTTTTTCACGAAGGACCACTCCAACGGCGCGTACCGCTCGTTCACGAAATAGGCCCTGCTGGACCAGCCGCGCTATTACTTCCCGAATCTTGCCGCAGACCCGGAAACAGGCGAGCTCTACGCCTGGGACGGGGGCGACGATCTGTGGGTCGGCGCGTATCAGGTCGAGCCGATGCTGGCGCTTGAGGACTATACCGAGTGGGACACATCCGGCTTTGACTTTGAAAGCTATATAAACGAAAGCCGGTTTTCGACAGGAAACCGGTTTCACCTCTTTTCGGGCAAGCCAGCCCGGAGGAGGCCGCAACCAGCTCCGCGGCCAAATATGTCTATAAAATTCTCGTGACGTTTTCCGGCACACCAGTTCTGTCCAGTGAGGAAGACAATCTCGATCTCATTGTTGGCAGCGACCATGCCCTGCATGTGACCGCCGACGCGGAGGACGACGCACTGACCGATTATGTGCAGGCGAACCTTCAATATGCGTCCAGCGACCCGTCTGTTGTTTCGGTTGACCAGTACGGCAAGCTGCATGTGAACGCGGAGGGCGACGCAGTCATCACCGCCTCATTCGGGGAATCCAGCGTAAGCGTCAATGTCCATGTCGGCTCCGGCGGCGCATCCGGCACAGGCAGCACAGCAGGAAACGGCACGGAGCCCGGCGGAGAAGCCGCCTCCGGCACGTTCGATCTGCCGAAGCCGGAGGAAACGGAGACTTCCCCAGCGGCGAGATCCGCATTGCGGACAGCCTTGATGTGACGCTGATCGGCCTTGACTCCCGCAGCGAAGAATTCGACAATCTCACACTCACAGTGGGAATGGGCACGAAGCTGACGCTGCAGGATGTGCGCATCACGGGCGACAAGACGCTTTTGTCTCTCGCGGGTGGCAATACGCTCACGCTTCTGGGTGAAAACCGGCTGATTGGCTGCGCTGACGCGTCCGGCAACGCCTGCCCGACCGTCGTCTCCGGCGGCAATCTGACCATCAACGGCACCGGCAGCCTCCAGCTGCAGGCGCTGGTCAACAACGCGGCCTTCCTGGGCGCGGAAAAGAGCAAAATTTCCATCGAAAACTGCTTGATCTCCGTATTCAAATCTGATAAGCTCGGCTTTGACGGCGGCGCGTTCTGCGCCAACGGCGCCGATGTGACGCTGACGAACGCCAGCTTCTCCGGCCGGACGGACAGCGATAATGTCGCCGTTTTGTCAGCAGACACCATCGCTATGACCGGCTGCACCCTGCGTGTGGAGGCGGAAAAGTCCGTCCATGCGTTGCTTGGCAGCGTATCCATTGCGGACTGCAGTCTCTATGCCTCCGGCCACAGCGGCAACAGCGCAAAGACCGTCTCGCAGACCGCCGGGCTTGACGCGTTCGAGACGGTTTCGCAGCAGTCCGGCGTGACGCTGCTGGCCGCTTCCGGCTTTGCGGACATTCATACCGAGGCCGTCTGCCAGCAGGACGTTCTGTTCTGCACGGACGCGGGACTCATGACCGGAACCGGGAATCAGGCGTTCTCTCCGGACAAGCCCATGACCCGCGCCATGCTCGTCACCGTTCTCTGGCGCATGGCAGGAAGTCCTGCCGCGCAGGGAAATGGCGGCTTTACCGACCTGAAAGCAGGCTGGTACCGGCAGGCCGCCGTCTGGGGCGCGCAGAACGGCATTGTTGCCGGAACCGGCGCGGGCACGTTCTCCCCGGATACTCCTGTCACAAAGGAGCAGGCTGCCGCACTGCTGGTTCGATTCGCCCGAATGCGTGGCATTTCCATCCCGGCTGACACAGCGCCCGTCTATGTCGCAGAATGCAGCGCATGGGCGCAGGCCGATGTGCAGGCCGCGTATGCTGCCTCGATTCTCGACCGTTTCCCTGCCTGTCTGGCCACACCGCAGGAAGCTGCAACGCGCGCGGAACTTGCGCGAATGCTGCGCCTGCTCTCCAATCTGCTTCAAAAAGCATAATGCTTTTTGAAATATTGAAATATTAAAGAATCCACACGAAAGGAAGAACCTCACTATGAAGAAATTTGTATCCCTGCTGCTCGTGCTGACGATGCTCGTGACGGTGTTCGCGGGTCTTGCCGTGACAGCCAGCGCCGCCGACGCACTGCTGAGCGTTTACACGCAGGCAGGCGAGGACGGCGAAAAGACGCTTGCGAAGAGTTACACCGCCGAAGAACTCAAGAAGCTTGCGGAAACGAAGGCTGACGGCTACGGCTATCAGTACTTCAAGAAGGGCGAGCAGGACGTCGTCGTCACTGAATTCGTCACGCTCGACGCGCTGCTGACCGACGCCGACGTCACCTTCGCCGACGGTGACAGCCTCGCCTTCGTCTGCGACGACGGCCCGTACACCAAGTATGCCCCCACCTACAAGGACATCACCGAGGGCAAGTATTACTTCAAGGACGGCAAGGCTGAAGAAGTCCCCGCCGCTCTCGCGCTGGTCTGGGGTGTCGGCGCAGCCGCTGACGACACCGTGGCCGATATTGCCAAGACCGCTAAAGAAGCCGGCCTGCGCTTCGTCTGCGGCACGACCGAGGCCGACTTCACGGCTGAAAAGTCTGCCGGCAAGCGTATGCCGTCCGGCGTGATGGAACTGATCGTCGTCTCCGCCGCCAAGGCTGAGGAAAAGCCTGCCGAAGAGAAGCCCACTGAGGAATCCCCTGTCGAAGAAACCAAGACCGGCTTCACCGATGTTCTGGACACAGACTGGTTCAAGGCAGACGTGGAAAAGGCAGTCGAGAACAAGCTTATGACCGGCACCTCCACCACGACCTTCAACCCCAAGGGCGTGACCACCCGCGCCATGGTCGTCGCAACGCTCTACCGTCTTGCGGGCAGCCCCGAAGTGACCGAGAAGGCCGCGTTCACCGACGTTGCCTCCGGCAGCTACTATGAAGCAGCCGTCGCATGGGCCGCCAAGACCGAGATCGCCAGCGGCACGTCCGCCACGACCTTTGAGCCCAACAAGGCCGTCACCCGTGAACAGCTGGCCAAGCTCCTGTTCAGCTACGCCGTCTATCAGGGCATGGACGCCGTGACGCTCTCCGAGAACCTCATCAGCTTTGAGGATCACGCCAGCGTCAGCGGCTGCGCCGTTCCCGCCATGCAGTGGGCTGTCGGCCAGGGCCTCATCAACGGCACCGACGGCAAGCTCCTGCCCACCAGCACCGCCACCCGCTACCAGTTCGCAGCCATCCTGAACCGCTTCACCGCTTCGCAGAGCGAAAAGGCATAAGTACTATCTTCTCCTGTCTCCCGGCCGTTTGGCCGGGAGACAATTTTTCTGCGGTTTTCCTTGAAAAGCGGTAAAAAAACGAATATAGTTGATAGGGATAGGACGCACGATGACAAGGCTTCCCTTTGGATGCCGCCATACCATTTTCCGGCGATTTGAACCTGAGGTATTATGATATGAAAATTCTGATCATTGAAGACGAGGTCCTGCTTGGCGGACTCTCTGCGGACTATGCTGGTAGGAAAGGGATTTTCCGTCGAGGCGGTGCATGACGGCGAGACAGGCGCGGAATATGCCGAGACGGGCATATATGACCTGCTGATCCTCGACGTAATGATGCCCGGCATGGACGGCTATCAGGTCGCACGGCAGGTGCGCGCGAAGCGCTGTGGGACGCCGATCCTGATGCTGACAGCAAAGTCGTCGCTTGAAGACCGCATCGAGGGGCTGAACGCGGGCGCGGATTATTATCTCACGAAGCCCTTTGACGCACGGGAGCTGCTGGCCTGCGTCGGTGCGCTGCTCCGGCGGCAGGGTGCGGAGGTCAACGCGCTCTCGTTCGGCAACACGACGCTCGACCTGGCGTCCGGGACGCTGATCTGCGGTGCGCGGCAGCTGCGGCTATCAGCGCGGGAATTCGACGTGATGCGGTATCTTTTGCAGCCAAAGGGGCAGAATGTGTCCAAGGAGGCCATTTTGTCCAAGGTCTGGGGCTTTGATTCCAACGCGGTAGAAAACCATGTGGAGGTCTATGTCGGCTTCCTGCGCAAAAAGCTTGCGGCCATCGGCTCGAACGTGCGCATTGAGGCCGTGCGGCGGCTGGGCTATCATCTGGAGGTCGACGAGGTATGCTAAAAAAACTTCGCTTGAAGATCATTCTTGCGATCGTGCTGGTCGCCGCCGTGATGCTCGGCGCGATCCTCGGCCTTTTCTATACGCTGACGAAGCAGAATCTGCGCACGCAGTCGATCAGTATGATGCAGGCGATCGCGGCCGACCCCTTCGCGCCTGTCCAGCCGGAGCGCGAACCGCAGCAGGTGCGCCTGCCGTATTTCGTGCTGCAGACCGACGCGTTCGGCAATCTGGTTGCCATCGGGTCAAGCGATTACGATCTGACCGACCGGGCGTTTTCTGCGGATGGTTGCCGCCGCGGCGCAGGCTTCACAGGACGCCATCGGCGAGATCCCGGAATACAGCCTGCGCTACTGCCGCGTGACCGGCAGCGTGATCTTCGCGGACATTTCCAGCGAGCAGCAGACGCTGCGCACGCTTTTGAAGACCGGCGCGCTGCTCGTCGCGCTTGGCCTGCTTGCCTTTTTCGGCCTTGCGGTGCTGCTGGCGCGCAGTGCGGTCCGGCCAGTGGAGGAAGCGTGGCGGCAGCAGAAGCAGTTTGTCGCCGACGCGTCGCACGAGCTGAAAACGCCGCTGACCGTCATTCTGACAAACACGGAGCTGCTGCAAAGCCCGGATTATGACACGGCGCAGAAGCAGACCTTTCTTTCCGGCATTGACGCCATGGCGAAGCAGATGCGTGCGCTGGTCGAGCGGCTTCTGGAACTGGCACGGGCCGAGAACGAACAGGCGTCGCGTGCATTCACGCCGTGTGATCTCAGCCAAATCACCGAGAGCAGCGCGCTGCTGTTCGAGGCCGCGCTGTTTGAACGCGGTCTGACACTGCAGACGGAATTGGAGCCGGACATCACCGTCAGCGGCGATGCGCGCCAGCTCAGCCAGCTCGTGGAGATTTATCTTGACAACGCCCGGAAGTATGCCTCCGGCGGCACAGTCACAGTTCGTCTTTCCCGCTGCGGGAAGAACCGCTGCCGCCTGTCCGTCTCGAACGAAGGCGAGGCGATCGCGCCGCAGGCGCTGCGGCAGATCTTTGACCGCTTTTCCCGTGCAAACGCCGCGCGGACACGCGACGGCAGCTTCGGACTCGGGCTTTCCATCGCGCAGGCCATCGCGCAGACGCACGGCGGCAGCGTCTGGGCAGAGAGCGAAACCGGCGTCAACACCTTCTTTGCCGAACTGCCCATGCTGTCCGGGCATGAAAAGCGCCAAGAGAGGCGAAAAAGGGTATATGATTTTGTGCAGAGCGCTGGTACGCCCTCCGGTTGCAAAACGGCGAAAAAGGTGATATATTAGAAATGATATAAATTAGAAGGTGGTACAGCTATGAACACACAGCATTTGCAGTATATCATTGAGATCGAACGCACCCGGTCGATCTCGCAGGCGGCGGAGAACCTGTTTATCGGCCAGCCGAATCTCAGCCGCATCCTGCACGATGTGGAGCAGATGCTGGGCTTCCGCATTTTTGAGCGCTCCACGCGCGGCGTCCGGCCCACGACGCGCGGCACGATCTTTCTGCAGCACGCAAAGTCCATCCTGCGCGAGACGGAGGCCATTGAGGCCCTCGGTCCCAAGCGGGCCGTGGCGAACCGGCTGCGCGTGTGCATCCCGCGCTCGGCGGCCATGCTGGATCTGACGGCGCAGTATCTGGCCGGACTGCCGCAGGCAGAGCCGGTCGACGCGGTCATCCGCGAATGCCACGCGCGCACGGCGCTCGAAACGCTTGCGAGCGGCGAGACGGAGATCGGCGTGATCCGCTTCCGCTCGGAATACCGCGATTATTTTGACGAGCAGACCAGCGCCCGCGGCCTGAGCTTCGAGCTTTTGAGCAAATACCACTACCTCGTCACCATGAACCAGTCACACCCGCTTGCCGGGCGCAGCTCCATTCTGCGCACGGAGCTTGACGGGCTGCCGGAGATCGTTCACGGGGACGTGTTCCGCGTACAGGGCAAGCCCGAGGAGCTGGTGCGCGGAAGATCTACTGTGTTGACCGCTTGGCCCAGATGACGCTTCTCGAAACAATTCCGAATTCCTACATGCTGGCCCCCGCGATCCCGGAGCACTGCATCCAGCGCTGGAATCTCGTCCAGATCCCGTGCAGCGACAACCAGAGCCTGTATCTCAACGCGCTGGTATATCATAAGCAATATGCAATGAGTGAGATCGAAGCCGGATTTGTTCAGTTTGTGCGGGAACATAAGGCATTTGTCTGATACTTCCCACAGAAACGGAATTGAACCAACATATCAAAAAGAATATATCTTTGCATAAAAAAGCATTGGTGCTTCCAGCATAATACCGATATAATTTTATCGTAATAACCGATAAAATTATATCGGTATATTTTGTTTGATTCAAAACTGAAATTGGGGGTTTTGTGTATGAGTAAGATCACTGTTATCGGCGCGGGAAGCGTCGGCTCCACGATCGCAAACGACCTGATGATCCAGGGTACTTCATCTGAGATCGTCCTGATCGACGTCAACAAGCAGAAGGCCTTTGGCGAGGCCATGGATATCTATCAGGGCGCGCCGTTCTGTTCTCCGACGATCGTCCGCTCCGGCGACTATGACGCGGCCTCCGGCTCCGACATTGTCATTATTACCTCGGGTCTTCCCCGCAAGGCCGGACAGAGCCGGCTGGAGCTGGCGCAGGCCAACGTCAACATCATCAAGGACATTGCCCCGCAGATCACAGCTGCCGCGCCGGACGCCATCTATATCATCGTATCCAACCCGGTCGACGTGCTGACGTATGTGTTCCACAAAATTTCCGGCGTTCCCGAGAGCCACATCATCGGCTCCGGCACCATCCTCGACACCAGCCGCCTGCAGTCGACGCTTGCAAAGCGCTTCTGCATCAGCCCGAAGAATGTCCACGCGCACGTCTACGGCGAGCACGGCGATTCCTCCTTCGTGCCCTGGAGCCTTGTGCACATCGCGAACAACCATATTGATTCCTATAAGGAGCATTCCCCCGACTGTGACCGCATCAAGTGGAACCAGGATTACGAGGAGATCGAGCAGTTCGTCAAGACCTCCGGCGCGCAGGTCATCAAGAACAAGGGCGCAACGTTCTATGCCGTTGCGATGTCGGTCTGCCACCTGTGCAAGTGTGTACAGAGTACGGCCGGAACGGCTGTGACCGTCTCTACCATGATGCACGGCGAATACGGCGTGTCCGATGTCTGCCTGTCCACGCTCGCGCTGGTCGACAATCAGGGCGTGCGCGGCAAGATCCTCAACCAGCTGACCGACGGCGAGATCGACAAGCTCCGCGCCAGCGCGGAAAAGCTGAAGGAAGTCATCCGTCAGGTCGAGATTTGATAGAATAAGAAGGAGAGCAAACGATGGAATATCGCGTCGAACACGATTCCATGGGTGAGGTCCGCGTCCCGGCGGACAAATACTGGGGCGCACAGACCGAGCGCAGCCACAACAACTTCCCGATCGGCGTCGGCATTGAGACGATGCCCGCCGAGATCATCCACGCCTTCGGCATTCTCAAAAAGGCTGCTGCGCGCGCCAACCGCGCGCTGCGTCCCGAGAAAATGACCGAAGAAAAGCTTGCCGCCATCGAACAGGCTGCGGACGAGGTCATTTCCGGCCAGCTTCTGGACAATTTCCCGCTCGTCGTCTGGCAGACCGGCTCCGGCACGCAGTCGAACATGAACAGCAACGAGGTCATTGCCAACCGCGGCAATGAGATCGCGGGCAGAAAGCTTCTGCACCCGAACGATGATATCAATATGTCTCAGTCGTCCAACGACACATTCCCGACGGCCATGCACATTGCGGCGGTCTGTGCGCTTGAGGACAAGGTCATCCCCGCCATCGACACGCTGGTAACAACATTCCGCCGTCTGGAGGCGGAAAACGCGGGCGTCGTCAAATCCGGCCGGACGCATCTGCAGGACGCCACCCCCATCTCCTTCCCGCAGGAGATCTCCGGCTGGAGATCGAGCCTGGAACGGGATAAGGAGCTGCTGCTTCTGGCCGTGAAGCCCCTCAAGGAACTGGCGCTCGGCGGCACCGCCGTCGGCACGGGCCTCAACACGCCAAAGGGCTTCGATACAGCGGTCGCCGCTGAAATTGCGAAGCTGACGGGCAAGGACTTCAAAACGGCAGAGAACAAATTCCACGCGCTGACCAGCAAGGACGAGATCGTCTTCGCGCACGGCGCGCTCAAGGCGCTGGCCGCCGACATGATGAAGATCGCGAACGACGTGCGCTGGCTGGCCTCCGGCCCGCGGGACGGCCTCGGTGAGATCTTCATTCCCGAAAACGAGCCCGGCTCGTCCATCATGCCCGGCAAGGTCAACCCCACCCAGTGCGAAGCCGTTACGATGGTCGCCGTGCAGGTCATGGGCAACGACGTGGCCGTGTCCATGGCCGCGTCGCAGGGCAATTTTGAGCTGAACGTGTTCATGCCGGTCTGCATCTATAATTTCCTGCAGTCGGCACGTCTGCTGGCCGAGTCCATCGTCTCGTTCAACGACCGCTGCGCCTGCGGCATCCGCGCGAACCGCGAGAAGATGGAGCACAATCTCCACAACTCTCTCATGCTCGTCACGGCGCTGAACCCGTACATCGGCTATGAAAACGCAGCGAAGACGGCTAAAGAAAGCCTACAAGGAAAACATCTCCCTCAAGGAAGCCTGCGTGAGCCTCGGCTTTTTGACGGCGGAGCGCTTCGACGAGGTGTTCCACCCGGAGAACATGATCTGACGGGAGGCTCACAATGAATTACAGCTATTTCCCCGGCTGCACGCTCAAGACAAAGGGCGCGCAGCTGGACAGAGCCGGACGGCTTGCAGCGGAGAAGCTTGGCTTTTCGCTGTGCGAGATTCCGGAGTGGCAGTGCTGCGGCGCGGTGTATCCGCAGGCAAACGATGAGATTGCCACGCGCCTTTCCTCCGTCCGTGCACTGATGGCCGCGCGTGACGCGGGTCAGCCGCTGGTGTCCCTCTGTTCTGCCTGTCATCACGTTTTGAAGCGCGTGAACGGCGATATGCAGCACAATGAGGACATCCGCGTCAAGGTCAACAATTACTTAAAGCCGGAAACGCCCTACGAGGGTGAGACAAAGGTTCTGCACTATCTCGAAGTCCTGCGCGACGAGATCGGCTGGGATGCAGTCAAGGCGGCTGTCGTAAAGCCGCTTACGGGCAGAAGATCGGCGCATATTACGGCTGCATGCTCCTGCGGCCCAGCCGCGAGATGCAGTTTGACGACCCGGAGAACCCGAAAATGCTGGAGGACTTCATCCGGGCCATCGGCGCGGAGCCTGTTCTTTACGCGCAGCGCAACGAATGCTGCGGCGGCTATATGGCGGTCGAGAACAGGTCCTACGCCGCCAAGCAGGCACAGAAGATCATGGACAACGCAAACGCGCAGGGCGCGGAGCTTCTGATTACGGCCTGTCCCCTGTGCAGCTACAATCTGCTGCACAACACGGACGGCACGCTGCCGGTCGTCTACTTCACGGAGCTGCTGGCCGAAGCGCTTGGCTGCGGGGAGGAGGACGCATGAACAACCAGAACATGATCGAAACCGTCACCCGCATCTCCGGCGTGAACCCCAGGAAGTGTATGCGCTGCGGCAAATGCTCCGGCGAGTGTCCGGCGTATGACGAGATGGAATACCATCCGCATCAGTTTGTCTCCATGGTCGAAAACGGCCGAATCGAGGAGCTGCTTTCCTCGAAGGGCATCTACACCTGCCTGAGCTGCTTTGCCTGCGTCGAGCGCTGTCCCCGAAACGTGGAGCCGGCGAAGCTCATCGAGGCCGTGCGCAATGCCGTGCAGCGCCAACAGGGCATGGATCACCTGAAGCCCGAGCGCATCCCGGAAATTCTTGACGAAGAACTGCCGCAGCAGGCGATTGCCGCGGCGTTCCGCAAATATAAAAAGTAAGGAGGGAACGCAATGCAGAGAATCGGCGTATTCGTATGCTGGTGCGGCAGCAACATTGCCGCGACCGTCGACGTGGAAACAGTCTCGCAGGCGCTTGCCAAAGAGCCCGGCGTTGTTTTCTCCACCAATTATCAGTACATGTGTTCCCAGACCGGCCAGCAGATGATTCAGGAGAAAATCCATGAATACGGTCTGACCGGCGTAGTCATCTGTTCCTGCTCGCCCAGAATGCACGAGCAGACGTTCCGCAAGACCTGCGAAAAGGCAGGTCTGAACCCCTATATGGTCGAGATCGCAAATATCCGCGAACAGTGCTCCTGGATTCACAAGGACAAGGAAGCGGGCACGGAAAAGGCCATCATTCTGGGCCGCGCCGCCATCGCCAAGGTACATCTGAACGCGCCTCTGACCGCGGGCAGCAGCCCGGTCACCAAGCGCGCGCTCGTCATTGGCGGCGGCATCGCGGGCATCCAGACGGCACTGGACATTGCCGAGGCGGGCTTTGAGGTCGATATCGTCGAAAAGCAGCCGACCATCGGCGGCAAGATGACCCAAATCGACAAGACGTTCCCGACGCTCGACTGCGCGGCGTGCATCCTGACACCGAAAATGGTCGACTGCGCGCAGAACGAAAAGATCCACATCTATTCCTACTCCGAGGTCGAATCCGTGGGCGGCTTCGTCGGCAACTTCCATGTGAAGATCCGCCGCAAGCGCGTTTCGTGAAGGAGGACGTCTGCACCGGCTGCGGTCTGTGCACGGAAAAGTGTCCGCAGAAGAAGGTCCCGAACGAGTTTAACCTCGGCATGGACAATCGCCGCGCGATCTATATCCCGTTTGCGCAGGCCGTGCCGAAGGTCGCGACCATCGACCCCAACTACTGCAATATGCTCAAAAACGGCAAGTGCGGCGTGTGCGCGAAGGTCTGCTCCGCCGGAGCGATCGATTACAAGCAGACCGACACGTTTATTGAGCAGGAATACGGCGCCATCGTCGCCGCGACGGGCTTCAACCCCATCGATCTTTCCAAATTCGACGAATTTGCCTACAGCCAGAGTCCGGACGTGGTGTCCAGCCTCGAGTTTGAGCGCCTGATGAACGCTGCCGGCCCCACGAACGGCACGCTCCTGCGCCCGTCCGACGGGACACATCCGAAGACCATTGTCTTTGTCCAGTGCGTCGGCTCCCGGTGTGACGGCGCGCAGAAGGGCAAGAGCTATTGCTCGAAGATCTGCTGTATGTACACGGCGAAGCACGCGATGCTCTGCCGCGAAAAATACCCGGATACGGATGTGTATGTGTTCTACATCGACGTGCGCACCCCCGGCAAGAACTTTGACGAGTTCTACCGCAGAGCCGTCGAGCAGTACGGCGTACATTACATCAAGGGCATGGTCGGCAAGGTCACGCCCGAAAACGGCAAGCTGAAGGTGCAGGCCTCCGATCTGCTGGACAACCGGCAGCTGCATATCGACGCTGACATGGTCGTGCTGGCTGCCGCCATCGAGCCGGATAAGTCCGCACGGCCGCTTGCCACGATGCTGACCGCCTCCATGGACACGAACGACTTCTTCACCGAGGCCCACCCGAAGCTCCGCCCGGTCGAAAGCCCGACGGCAGGCGTGTTCCTGTCCGGTATGTGCCAGGGGCCGAAGGATATCCCCGAGACGGTCGCGCAGGCGTCCGCCGCGGCGGCAAAGGTCATCGGCCTTCTGTGCAAGGACAGCTGACGTGCAACCCGTGCGTGGCGCAGCCGGACGAGATGATGTGCAACGGCTGCTCCAACTGCGAAAAGGTCTGCCCGTACGGCGCGATCACGTACATCGACAAAGAATTCCGGGGCCCGAACCGCACGACGCTCGTGCGGCGCGTGGCGCAGGTCAACCCGGCGGTCTGTCAGGGCTGCGGCGCATGCACCGTCGCGTGTATGTCCGGCGCGATGGATCTCAAGGGCTTCTCCAACCGGCAAATCATTGCGGAGGTGGATGCGATATGCAGGTAAACGGAACGTGGACGCCCACGATCGTGGCGTTCTGCTGCAACTGGTGCTCCTACGCGGGCGCCGATCTTTCCGGCACGAACCGGCTGAGCTACCCGGCCAATGTGAAGATCATCCGCATTCCGTGCTCCTGCCGGTTAAACCCGATGTTTATTCTCCGCGCGTTCCAGCGCGGGGCCGACGGCGTGATCCTCTGCGGCTGCCATCCCGGCGACTGCCATTACACGACCGGCAACTATTACGCCCGGCGGCGCATGACGCTCCTGTTCTCCATGCTGGACTTCCTCGGCATCGAGCGTGAGCGCACGCGCGTGGAATGGGTCTCGGCGGCAGAGGGCGCGAAGTTCGCCAAAACCATGAATGAATTCGCCGAGACCATCACAAAACTTGGCGAGAACCGCAGACTGGAGGATCTACGATGCAAAGAGTAAAAGAAAAAGCGATCCAGCTGCTGCAGGATCAGATTGTTGACCGCGTCATCGGCTGGCGCGCGGGCGAATTCTTCTACGATCTGACACCGTCCGTATTCACGAGCGTGGAAGACATTGAGAAGAAATTTCGTCTGGAGCGTCTTCTCCGGCGCGAATCTGTCCAAATATCTCATCGCGGAATCCCGTAAGGGCGGCAAGGCCGCCGCGTTCCTGAAGCCCTGCGACAGCTATTCGTTCGTCCAGCTTCTGAAGGAGCACCGCATCCTGCGCGAGACGGTCTACGCCGTCGGCGTACAGTGCGACGGCATGTGCGACATGGAGGCCATCAAGGAGCTGGGCCTTGCCGGTGTCACAGCAGTGACGGAGGATGGCGAAGCTCTTTGCGTTTCCACGATCTACGGCGAGGAAACGATCAAAAAGGCCGATGCGCTGCTGCTCAAGTGCAAGACCTGCAAGAGTAAAAAGATCGTCTGCTATGACGAGCTGCTTGGCGAGCAGGGCGAGGAAAACGTGGACTGCGGCCGCTTCGACGAAGTTCAAAAGCTTGAGGCCATGACGGCAGAGGAGCGCTACGCGTTCTGGCGCGGCGAGCTGTCGCGCTGCATCCGCTGCAACGCCTGCCGCAACGTGTGTCCCGCCTGCTCGTGCGAAAAGTGCGTGTTCGACAACCACGATTCCGGCTTTGAGAACAAGGCCATCGCCGATTCGTTCGAGGAGAACATGTTCCACATCATCCGCGCCTTCCACGTCGTCTCCCGCTGCACCGACTGCGGCGAATGCTCGCGCGTCTGTCCACAGCATATCCCGCTGCATCTTTTCAACCGCAAGTTCATCAAGGACATCAATGAACTCTACGGTGACTATCAGGCCGGAGCCGATTTTGACTCCCGCCCGCCGCTCATGGATTTCCGCAAGGACGACTGTGAGCCGTCCGTCGTCTATGAAAGAGGAGGTGCGCAATGAAACAGCTTCCCCTCTCTAAGCTTCAAAGCCTGTTTGCTGCCGTGTCGGCAGACCGGAAGCTCTATATTCCGGCGGACGACGCCGCCGGTCAGGCCAGCTTTACCCGCTGGCAGGCGGGTATAGCGCTTACCAGAAAGCTCAATACCGTCCGCTCAGCCAAGGATCTGTTCTTCCCGCAGGTGGAAAACCTCGTCGGCTTCCGTGTGACGGGCAAACAGCTTGACCTTGTGGAAACGCGTGACCCGGCAGAGCCGTTCGTCCTGTTCGGCGTGCGCGCGTGCGATGCGAGAAGCTTTGAAATTCTCGACCGCGTCTTCCTTTCCGAGCCGCAGGACACCTATTACGCCGCCCGCCGCGCGCACGGCACCGTCGTGACCCTGGCCTGCACCCGCCCCGAGGAAACGTGCTTCTGTCCGGCCTTCGGCATCGATCCTGCGGCCCCGCAGGGCGATATCAGCTGTTGGATCGAGGACGAAACGCTTTTCTGGCAGGCCAACACGGAAAAGGGCGCGGCGCTGACCGCGAACCTTCCCATGCTGGAGGATACGGACGGTGCGGCAGTCGCGGCCCAGCAGGAAAAAACGCGTGCGCTTCTCAAAAAGCTCCCGCTGGCCGGGCTCGATCTGTCCGCCGTGGGCGCAGGCAAAACGAAAGCGCTCTTCGACCGCCCGGAATGGAAGCAGCTGTCCGAAAGCTGCCTCGGCTGCGGCACGTGCACCTTCGTCTGCCCGACGTGCCAGTGCTATGATATCAAGGAATTCGACTCTGGCAAGCTCGTCCGCCGCTTCCGCTGCTGGGACAGCTGTATGTACTCGGACTTCACCAAAATGTCCGCCGGTCAGCCGCGCCCGACCCAGCTCGAGCGCTTCCGCCAGCGCTTTATGCACAAGCTGGTCTATTTCCCCACGAATAACGACGGGTGTTCGGCTGCGTCGGCTGCGGCCGCTGTCTGGCCAAGTGCCCGATCCATATGAACATCGTCAAAGTCGTCAAAACACTTGGGGAGGAACACGCATGAGAAACGATCCGCTGATCCCCAATATCGCCGTCGTCACGGATATCCGCGTCGACACGCCGGATGTCAAAACCTTCCGCGTCGTCGGCCTTGACGGCAAAAAGCCCTTCGTCCATATCCCCGGCCAGTGCGCCATGCTCTCGTGCCCGGCGTCGGCGAAGCGCTGTTCTCCATCACGTCCAGCCCCACGCTGGAGGAATATGTGGAGTTCTCCATTAAAAAATGCGGCTGCGTGACCGAATGGCTCCACGCCATGGAGCCCGGCCAGCAGATCACCGTCCGCGGCCCCTACGGCAACGGCTTCCCGGTCGACACCGCGTTCGCTGGCAAGGATCTGCTGTTCATCGCGGGCGGCATCGGTCTGGCCCCGCTGCACTCCGTTATCAACTACTGCCGTCACTACCGTGACCGCTACGGCAAGATCGACATCGTCTACGGCTCCCGCTCGAAGGACGATCTGGTAGACTATCCGGAGATCGAGAATGTCTGGTGTAAAGAAGATGGCATTAACGTCCATCTGACCATCGACCGCGAGCAGCCGGAATGGGGCGGCCACGTGGGCTTCGTGCCGAACTACGTCAAGGAGCTCGGCTTCACGACCGACAAGACCGTCGTCATGTGCGGCCCCTCCCATCATGATCAAGTTTACCCTTGCGGGTCTCATGGAGCTCGGCTTTGCCCGCGAGCAGGTCTATACCACGATGGAACTCAAGATGAAATGCGGCCTCGGCAAATGCGGCCGCTGCAACATCGGCGACAAATACGTCTGCAAGGACGGCCCGGTGTTCCGCTTCGATCAGCTCGACGAGCTGCCGAATGAGTATTAAAGGAGAACAGGTATGGAAAATATGGTGACGGTTTTCCTGTTCGGCAAAGAAATATGAGGTGCCGGGCAGTCTGACCATCATGGAAGCGATGGAGTATTCCGGCTATCAGCTCGTGCGCGGCTGCGGCTGCCGCAACGGCTTCTGCGGTGCGTGCGCGACGATCTACCGCATCGCGGGCGACCGCGAATTGAAGGCCTGCCTCGCGTGCTCGACGCGTGTGGAAAACAACATGTACGTGGCGACGCTCCCGTTCTTCCCGCTGGTCAAGGAAGTCTACGACATGGAAAAGCTGAAGCCCACACAGACGGTCATGATGCAGCTGTACCCCGAGATCTATGCCTGCGTCGGCTGCAACGCCTGCACAAAGGCGTGCACGCAGGGTCTGAACGTCATGCAGTACATTGCCTATGCCCAGCGCGGCGAATTTGACAAGTGCGCCGAGGAATCCTTCGACTGCGTCATGTGCGGCGTGTGCTCGTCCCGCTGTCCGGCGGGTATCTCCCACCCGCAGGTCGCCATGCTGGCCCGCCGTCTGAACGGCAAGTACATCGCCCCGCACTGTGAGCATCTGGACGCGCGCGTGCAGGAGGTTAAGGACGGCAAATTCGAAGCGCTCATCGAAAGCCTCATGGAAAAGCCGCTGGATGAGATCAAAGAGCTGTATAACCACCGCGAGATTGAAAAGTAAGGAGGACGCATATCATGTATCAGGATCCCAACATGCTGGCCTCCATCCGCAAGGTGGAAGCGGCCCGCGAAGAAAACGCGAAGCTGGACCCCCGCCGCATGACGGCGGAGGAAAAGGACACGCTGCTGAAAAAATTCCATCCCGACTACCGCGCCGAGCAGTTCACCGAGCTGCGCTTCGGCCCCAACCAGGGCCAGAAGGTCCCGCTGGAGCTGGCGGAGCTGCTGGAGGGCGAATCGCGTATCCTGCACGAGCAGTTTGATCTGACGAAGCCCGACTATGAGACGGACGTTCTCATCATCGGCGGCGGCGGCGCAGGCTGCTCCGCAGCCATTGAAGCCGATAATGCGGGTGCGAAGGTCATGGTCGTCACGAAGCTCCGCATGGGCGACGCGAACACCATGATGGCCGAGGGCGGCATTCAGGCGGCCGACAAGCCGAACGACTCCCCTGCCCAGCATTTCCTCGACGCCTACGGCGGCGGTCATTTTGCCGCGCAGAAGGATCTTCTGTACAAGCTCGTCATGGACGCGCCGGAGGCCATCCAGTGGCTGTCCGGACTCGGCGTGGAGTTTGACAAGGCGCCCGATGGCACGATGATCACCACACACGGCGGCGGCACGTCCCGCAAGCGTATGCACGCCGCGAAGGACTATTCCGGCGCGGAGATCATGCGCACCCTGCGCGACGAGGTCCTCAACCGCGGCATCCCCGTCGTCGACTTCACCTCCGCCATGGAGCTTATCAAGGACGAAAACGGCCGCTGCGCCGGTGCGATCCTGCTGAACATGGAGACGAAGGAGCTGCTGGTCGCGAAGGCGAAGACCGTCATTCTCGCCACCGGCGGCGCGGGCGGCTCCACTATCAGGGCTTCCCCACCTCGAACCACTACGGTGCAACAGCCGACGGCCTTGTGCTCGGCTACCGCGCTGGCGCGAAGCTCCTGTATCCCGATACACTGCAGTACCACCCTACGGGCGCGGCCTATCCTGCGCAGATCTACGGCGCGCTGGTCACGGAAAAGGTGCGCTCTGTCGGCGCAATGCTTGTGAACGCGGACGGCGAGGTCTTTATGAACCCGCTCGAGACGCGCGACGTGGCCGCTGCCTCCATCATCCGTGAATGCACCGAGCGCGGTAAGGGCGTCAAGACTCCCGCCGGGCAGGCCGTCTGGCTTGACACGCCGATGATCGAGCTGAAAAACGGCGCGGGCACGATTGAAAAGCGCATCCCGGCCATGATGCGCATGTTCGCAAAACACGGCATTGATATCCGGAAAGAGCCGATTTTGGTTTATCCGACGCTGCACTATCAAAACGGCGGTCTGCACATCACGGCAGACGGCCAGACGGATGTGGAAAACCTGTTTGCTGCTGGCGAGGTCGTGGGCGGCATCCACGGGCGCAACCGCCTGATGGGCAACAGCCTGCTCGACGTCATCGTTTTTGGCCGCAACGCGGGTCAGCACGCCGCCGAGAAAGCGAAGTCCGTATCCGTCGGCACGCTGACGCTGGACCATGTGGCCGCGTTTGAGGCCGAAAAGCAGCAGGCCGGTGTGGCGGATCACCGCCTTTCCCCGCAGCTGCTGCCGGACTACGCCAGAAAGATCCATCCCGCAGAAAAATAAGGAGAAATAGAGGAGAACAGAGATGAGTGCAACCATCAATGCCGCGAATTTTCTGATGCTTTCCGTATTCGGAATCGCGGCAGTCGGGTATCTGCTCGGGCGCATCACCATCAAGGGCATCAGCCTCGGCACGGCAGGCGTTTTCGTGATCGCGCTGATTTACGGCGCGTTCTCCGGAACGCACTTCAATTCCAAATTTGTCATTGAAGAGATCAACTACGCCTCGCAGGCGCTGAAGATCATCGAAAATTTGGGCCTTGTGTTCTTCGTGACCTCGGTCGGCTTTATCGCGGGCCCGAACTTCTTCAAGAACATGAAGCACAACTTCAAGTCCTATGTGCTGCTCGGCGTCGTGATCATTCTTTCCGGCGGCATTACGGCAGTTTTGTGTCTGCTCGTCGGCCGTGCGATTGAAGCCGGGCAGCCGGGCTACGACCCGAACCAGCTTACGGCCATGATTTCCGGCCTGCTCGCGGGCAGTCTGACCTCGACTCCGGCGTTCTCGGCAACCAAAGAGGCTGTTGCAGCCCAGTATCAGGACGCAGTCACGGTCGGCTACGGCATTGCGTATCTGTTCGGCGTCATTGGCGTTGTGCTGTTCGTGCAGCTGATGCCGCGCGTCGTCCACGCGGATCTGGACGAGGAGCGCAGAAAAATTACACACGTAGAGACCGGCGACGTCGCCAAGTTCAAGGGAAAGCTGCTGGAATTTGACGATTTCGGCTTCACGCCCTTCGCCGTCGCGCCGTGTTTGGCATTCTGCTTGGCTCGGTGAAGTTCTTCAACTTCTTCTCGCTCACCACAACGGGCGGCGCGCTGCTCGTCTCGCTGGTGTTCGGCCACTTCGGCCACATCGGCCGCGCCGATCTCATGCCGAGCAAGAAGGTGCTCGAAACGTTCCGGGAGCTTGGCCTCATGGTCTTCCTCATCGGCGCAGGCGTTTCCGGCGGCATGAGCTTCGTGCGGTATTTCAAGCCCATCTACTTCGTCTACGGCATTTTCATGACGCTTCTGCCGATGGCCGTGGGCTATATCGTGGCAAAGCACGTGCTGAAGATGAACCTGCTGAACATTCTCGGCTCCATCACCGGCGGCATGACCTCCACGTGGAACTGAAAAGGATGGAGTTTCCGCTGATCGTCGTGATGCCGATGACGGCTGCCGCCGACAGGACCGGAATTGTGATTGGCAGAACGTCCATAAGATATTGATCGATGAGCATTGTGGACGTACCGGCGAGGCTCACGAGGATGAATGTGCGTAGACCGGCGGAGTGCCGCTTGCTCGAGCGTTCGCAGCCGATGATGGCGGCCAGCGCCATACTGAGCGCCAGACGCAGCAAAATTGCGCCGAGCGTCAGTTCTGTGCTCCATGTGCCAAGAAAGCCCGCAATCCAATCTGTTTTCATATGCTCTTACCTCCTGAGATAGAAAAATCTGCGCTGCGCCTGTGTCTGGGCCAGCTGCCCCTCTGCCGCCTCGGTAAAAGCGGCCTCTTCCTCCGACATGTCGCTGTCCAGTGCAGGAAGTTCCTTCTGAATTTTCTGGATGCGTTCGATGAGCAGCTGCACGTCGGTCTTTTTCTCACCTGTTTCCGTAAGTTCCTCAACGACTACGACGTCTTCCAGCTTTGTCGAATACGATTTGATAAGTACAGCGCCAGCTTTGCGCAGCCGGGGCCGATGAGTTCATATAGGACGCTTGAAGCAAGGATAACGGTCTGCAGGTCGCTGCCCATCGCGCCGCCAAGCGTTCTGGCGCCAAGCGCCGCAAGGCCAATGGCTACGCCTGCCTGCGGGATGAGCGCAAGTCCCAGATAATTGCGCACCAGCCTGTCTTTTTCCGACAAGCCGGCATCCGAGCCATGCGCCTGCGTATTTGCCAAGAATGCGCACAAGGAAATAACTTGCACCAATCACCAGCAGCGGTACGCCGTCTAAGGCTCCGGCCGGAGAGATCAACGCGTCCAGCTGGAACGACATGCCGGAGCGGACAAAGAACAGCAGCAGAAGCGGCGGACTGAAATAGTTCAGCTGCTTGAAGAGTTTATCATCGTCCGCAATATTTGTATAAACCGTGCCCATCACCATGCAGCCGAGCAGCGGCGAAAGATCCAGCAGCGCGCACACACCACAGAACGCGAACAGCAGCGCGACGGAGATGATCAACTTATTATCCTTCGAGCGCTTCTGCGGCATGAGAAGCTTCATGAAAAGCCCGAATATGCTGCCAAGCAGCAGAACCAGAAGATTCAGCAGCACCGGCTTTCCCAGCGTCTCGAACGAGAATCCGCTCACGCCGCTTAAGGAAGCCAGCGCGATGGAAATTGCGATAGAATAAAGAACCAGCCCCACCACGTCGTCCAGTGCCACGACCTGCAGAAGCGTATCGACGAAATCACCCTTTGCGCCAGTCTGCCGGATGGTCATCATTGTGGATGCCGGTGCCGTCGCCGAAGCGAGGGCTGCAAGCACGATGGAAAACGCAAGATCAAGCCGAAGAATGAAATATGTCAGGATAAAAATGAACACCGAAGCCAGAACCGCCTCGAAGACCGTGATCCAGACGACCTTCATGCCGCTTTTCTTCAAGACCGGAAGCTTAAAGAACTCGCCCGTTGAAAACGCAATGAATGCGAGGGCAATATCGGAAAGAAAATCTGTGCCGTCAATGATACGCTGCGGCACGAGATTCAGCACATACGGCCCGATGAGAATACCGGCAAGAATATAACCGGTCACGTTCGGCAGCCGCGCAAGCTTCGTCAGCCGCGTCATCGCAAATCCGGAAAACAGCATCAGCGCGACGGAGATAATGATGCCCGCGACCGGACTGGCATTGGCAATCAGAGAAGACAGACGCATATCATTCACCCCGTTTCATATTTGGATTTAACCTAGATTTTACATAGTGTACCACAAATGCGCGCCGCTCGCAAGCCATTCGTGTCGGAAGCAAAATTTCCTGCGAAAAGGGCTTGCAATCTTCTGTCGGAACCGATACGATAGAGGCAGTAACTTGCAGGAGGCATTTCACATGCAGAATCAAGCACCGAAACTTGTCATTATGGCCGCTGGAATGGGCAGCCGCTTCGGCGGGCTCAAGCAGATGGAGCCCGTTGACAAGGAGGGGCACAGCATCATTGACTTTTCGATGTACGACGCAAGACGCGCGGGGTTCCGCGATCTTGTCTTTATCATCAAGCGCGAACACGACGCGCTCTTTTCGTGAACGCATCGGAAACCGCATGGAGCGGTTTTTTAACGTGGAATATGTCTATCAGGAGTTGACAGATATCCCGGCGGGCTGCACTGTCCCGGACGGGCGTGTCAAGCCGTGGGGCACGGGACAGGCCATTGCCTGCTGCCGGAACGTGCTGCACGGGCCGTTTGCCGTGATCAATTCCGATGACTTCTACGGACGCACAGCATTCAGCGAGATCTATGAGTTTCTGCGTACGAACGACGACGAGCACTGCTACGCCATGGTCGGCTATCGGGTGCGCAATACCGTGACGGAGTTCGGCTCCGTGGCGCGCGGCGTGTGCGAGGTCCAAAACGGCATGCTCATGGGCATCACCGAGCGGACAAAGATTTACCAGCGTGGCGACCACGCCGCCTATACCGAGGACGGCGAACACTTTGTCGATCTGCCGGGCGATACCATTGTCTCCATGAACATCTGGGGCTTTACCCAGCCGACTGTTTCGGAGTTCTGGACACGGCTTGGTGCGTTTTTTGAGAAAGAGGTTCCGCTGGATCCGCTGAAGCGTGAGTTTTACCTCCCGAGTGTCGTAAACCAGCAGTTGGAGGAAGGGACAGCGCGCGTGCGCGTGCTGCCCTGCGAGGAGGTCTGGCACGGCGTGACCTACCGCGAGGATCTGGCCTCCGTCAAGGAAGCGATCTGTGCGCTCAAGGCCGCCGGCGTCTACGAAGAACGCCTCTGGCCGGACTGATGCTGCATAAAAACGGACATCCCTACTTTTCGGGGATGTCCGTTTTCGTGCTCTATGCCGGTCCCAGAGGCTTTTGATAGATCCGTGCAACTTGTTCCGAAAAAGTTCCGGCTGCATGGCAAACAGGCCGTAAAGCGCTGCACAGCGGCGCTCAGCGCATAATAGACTTCGTCCGGCGGCGTCTGGCCCGCATTGACGAGCGTGAGACGCGCGTCTTTTTTGCCTGCCGCAGAACGGCGCGGCCCATTTCATCGAACGCCAGCACGCGTACATACGGCGCTTCGCACAGGAGCGCCTGTGCGTCGATGCCCAGATAGGCGCACAGCAGCAGCCGCTGCAGCCTCGTGCGCGGGTAGCGCTTCGATTTTGACGCTTCGAGGATACGCTCGTAATCCGGCTGCGCCTGCACGGCCTTCCAGACCTTCGACCACAGCCCCTCGGAGCCGTGTGCGGCTTGTACCCAGTCCGCCTGCTCCATGCCGCGCAGCCGCGCAAGCATGGCCTTCTCGCCCCACAAAAGCGCGTGGGGGACCGCGTTTTCATACGTGCAGGCGGCCGGGACATATTGCCGCCAGCCGCTGCCGGACAGGATCAGCCGCCGTACCGCCGTAGCGGACGGATGTTCCGCGTCCGGCGTGTCTGCGTGATAATCGCCGGGACGCAGAACGGCCAGCGGGTGCATGGGGCTGTTCTGCGTCAGAATGCGCGGCAGTATTCAAAGGCCAGAATGTCATTCGGCCTTGTCAGCAGCTGCCCGTCCTGCCCAAGCGCTTCCAGTGCCCGCTGCCGTGCGGCGGCGTAGCTGAGGCCGGTCTGTATGCAGACGTGCAGCGTCTGCTCGAATTCTACGAGCAGGAGACTTCCGCCGCGCGGAGGATCGCGGCTCCGTCTCCGGATTCGCAGCCGAAGCTGAGAAAGCCGCAGCCAGCGCGATAGGATGTGCACACCGCCCGCGGCGAAGCCCTCTGCCGAGCGCAGCGCGTATGTGACCGGCAGCTCCAGTACGAGGCTGGCCCCCGCCTCCACCGCTGCCTGCGCCCGGACGCACTTGTCAAAGACCGCAGGCTCTCCGCGCTGGACATAATTTCCGCTCATCAGGCAGACAATGGCCGCCTCCGGCCCCAGCTGCTGCCGGATCAGGCTCAGCTGCCGCGCGTGGCCAAGATGAAAGGGATTATATTCACAGATCACGCCCGCTGTCTGCATAGCAGTCCCTCCGGTAAAAAATCTTCTAAAGCCCTTGTTTCTGTTTGGCTTTTGTTGTATGATACACAATAGCTATGAATATAGTAACACGAATGATCGAAAAAAGAAATACAGGAGTGAATGGAAGTATGAACATTCTGGTCATCAATGCTGGCAGCTCCAGCCTCAAGTATCAGCTCATGAACCCGGACACCGGCGACGTCACCGCCAAGGGTCTGTGCGAGCGCATCGGTCTGGACGGCCGTCTGACGCACAAGGTTCCCGCAAGCGGCAAGAAGTATGAAAAGGACATCCCCATGCCCACGCATAAGGAAGCGATCGAGGCCGTCATGGCCATTCTGGTCGATCCGCAGGACGGCGTGATCAAGTCCGTCGATGAGATCGACGCTGTCGGCCACCGCGTCCTGCACGGCGGCGACAAGTTTGTCGAAAGCTGCATCATCGACGAGGCCTGCAAGCAGGCCATCCGCGACTGCATCCCCCTCGGCCCGCTGCACAACCCCGCCAACCTCATGGGCATCGAGGCCTGCGAGAAGGCCATGCCGGGCAAGCCGCAGGTCGCTGTGTTCGACACCGCGTTCCATATGACCATGCCCCCGAAGGCCTACCGCTATGCCATCCCCACCAAATATTACACCGAAGACCATCTGCGCCGCTACGGCTTCCATGGCACGTCCCACCGCTTCGTCTCCAAGCGCTGCATCGAGCTGATGGGCGGCGTTGAGAACGCACACCGCGTCATCGTCTGCCACCTGGGCAACGGCTCGTCCCTGTCCGCCGTCAAGGACGGCAAGTGCCAGGATACCTCCATGGGCCTGTCCCCTCTGGCCGGCGTCCCGATGGGCACCCGTGCGGGCGACATTGATACCTGCGTCGCGCAGTTCATCATGAATAAGTACAATATGTCCGCCGACGACTGCCTGACCATGCTGAATAAGAAATCCGGCGTGCTCGCTCTGTCCGACGGCATCTCCTCCGACTTCCGCGATCTCGACGCCGCCGCTGAGAAGGGCAACGAGGCCGCACAGCTGGCGCTCGACAAGTTCGCCTACGAGGTCCGCAAGTACATCGGCGCCTATGCCGCGGCCCTCGGCGGCGTGGACTGCCTCGTGTTCACCGCTGGCGTCGGCGAAAACTCCGCCTCCATGCGTGCATCCATCTGCGACGGTCTGGAATACCTCGGCGTCAAGCTTGACCCGGAGAAGAACAAGCTCCGCGGCGAGGAAGTCGTCATCTCCACGTCCGACTCCAAGGTCACCGTCTGGGTCATCCCGACCAACGAAGAGCTCATGATCGCGCAGGACACCGCCGCGCTGACCAGATAAATGCCTTCCGGCTTAACAGAGATTATTTCAAACAGCAAAAATGCGTGACTGTTACAGTCACGCATTTTTCTTACCCAAGAGGAGGTCAAGCGGCAAGCGGCGGCAAAAAGCGACGGCCATTCAGCGAATTCGTATACATTTTCCCACTTGGTCGTAGGGGCCGATGCCCACATCGGCCCGTTGGGGAGCCGCGAATTCTCCAGAGTCCCCATAAAAAACCCATCCTGCGGGCGGACAGATCCAGCCGGAATTTTCTGCACACTTTTACATTCTGTTACCCAAAATACAGCCGGTTTCTGTTTTGTGTTACCCAAAATACCGGATCGCGCCGCCAAGAACCGTCAGGTGCAGGGGATAGTAGAGATAGAAGAACCACTTGAGGAAGTTGTTGACGCGGGCGTTTTTCCCGCGCTGGCCGTTGTAGCGTGCAAGCAGCGGCAGGGACAGCGCGACGGCCAGCTGCAAAATGCCGTAGAGCTTGTCGAGCGCGAAGAAATACACGACTGCATAGATCGCCACAAAAAACAGCATCCACCGGCCCTGCGCCTTCAGATCGCCCCGGTTCGTGCCGAAGGCCAGCACGCACAGGCTTGCGATGCAGCTCCAGTCGCTCGGGAAGCTGACCAGACAGATGAGAATGACGAGAACCGTCTTTTGCAGCTGTGTGAAGCGCTCGCTGTTCGCGACGCGCAGCATCACAAGCCCCCACGCAAGCGGCCACATGACGCTCGTCTGGTTCAGGATGCCTCCCGAAGTAAAACGGGATGAGCGAGCGGGCGTCCACAAAGTCGTTGGATGCGAAGCTATACGCGAAATGCGAAATGACGGCGAACAGGAACAGCCGGAAGGTATATTTATTGATATTCCGCGTGTGATAATAGCCCTCGGCGATAAAATAGCACATGATGGGGCAGGTCAGACGGCCGATGATGTGCATCACGACCGGCAGCGCTCCTTTCGCATAGCCGGGGAAGAGCAGCCACGCGATATGGTCGGCCGTCATGGCAAAAATCGCGATCAGCTTCAGCTGATTGGCGTCCAGCGTCTTTTTCATATCTGTTCTCCAATCGGAAAAAGCCCGGCGTGCCCCATTCTTAGGGTGTATCTGAAAAAATGTGACCGGCGGCGAAATTTTTGCGCTGAGCAAGACATTTTTCGCAGGAATACTGACGTATTTCAAGAAAAAATGAAACAGAGCGTTCGATAATTGAATTATTGCTCCTTCATCAGCTTGCGGCGGGCCAGATTGATCGTGCCCTCCTGCATGGAGCTGATCCATTGCAGGCTCCGGCCGCAGCCGTTGGCGACGCAGGAGTCCGCATCGTCGGCGATGGAGCAGGCGATCTCCGTGCGCTCGGAAATGAGCTTGTCAAAGCCGTAGAGCAGACTCCCGCCGCCGGTGAGCACGATGCCGGTCTGCGCGATATCGGCTACCAGCTCCGGCGATGAATGCTCCAGAACGGCCAGCACCTCGTCGACGATCTGCCGCGCCGGGCGCTTGAACGCCTCGAGCATTTCCGTGGACGAGATCGTCACCTCGTTCGGAAGACCCGTCTTTGCGTCGCGGCCCTTGACGAGCATGGAAAGCTCCTGCGGGCGCGGGTATACGCAGCCGATGGTGATCTTGACCTCCTCCGCCGTGTTCAGACCGATGAGCATGCCGTAGCGCTTGCGCATATAGGCCGCAACTGCCTCGTCAAACGTGTCGCCCGCGACCTTGATGGAAGAGGACGTTGCAATGCCGTTCAGACTCAGAACGGCGATGTCTGTCGTGCCGCCGCCGATATCGACGACCATATGTCCCTCCGGCCCGGTGATCGCCAGCTTCGCGCCGAGCGCGGCAGCGAACGGCTCTTCGATCAGGTACACGCGGCGCGCGCCGGCCTCCATAGCGGCCTGAATGACCGCACGTTCCTCGACCTCGGTGATGCCGGACGGGACGGAGACGATCACGCGGGGCTTGATGAGCGAGAAGTGGCTGATCTTTTTGAGGAACTGCTCGAGCATTTTCTCGGTCATCTCATAGTCGGAGATGACGCCGTCGCGCAGCGGGCGCACGGCGACGATATTGCCGGGGCGTCCGCCCGAGCATATTCCGTGCAGCGGCGCCGACCTGCAGCACCTTGCCGGTATTCTTGTCCACTGCCACGACCGACGGCTCGCGCAGGACGATGCCGCGGCCCTCTACATAGCAGAGCACGTTCGCCGTGCCAAGGTCGATGCCGATATCACGAATCAGTTTCATAGCGTTGTATCCTTCAGTCTTGTTTTCTCGGCGCGGCAAACGCCGCGTAAACCACGTCCGACGCGCCCGCCTGCAGCAGCGTGCGGCTGCACTCTGCCAGCGTTGCGCCGGTCGTTACAATATCGTCGATGATGAGAACGCGCTTTCCCGCGAAGCGCTCGGGTTTCTCGGCCCGGTACGCGCCGGAGACATTCGCGCGCCGCTGGGCGGCGTCTGCAAGCGTGGACTGCGCGGGCGGGTCCTTGATCTTCCGGAGCGTCTGTATGGGTTCGAGCCTGAGCTGCGTCCCGATCTCGCGGCACAGAAGCGCCGACTGGTCATAGCCGCGTTTGCGTTTCTTGCCCGGCTGACCGGCGCCCATGTGAGCACGTCGTATTTCCCCGCAAGCTTGTCCCGGATTGTGTGGCCATCCACGCGCCGTAGGTCTGCGCGTAAAACGCCGAACCGCCGAATTTGAAGCGCAGGAACGACTCACGCAGCTGGCCCTCGTAGAAAAACTGACCGCGCCGCCGCTTGTAAAGCGCACGGACGGCGCTGCGCCGTCAAACTCCGGAAGCTTGTCCATGCAGTGCGGGCACACCGGGCCTTTGCCTGTCAGGAGCTTCCGGCAGACCACACATTTGGGCGGATAGAGCAGATCAAGCAGCCACGAAACGACACTCATGCCTTGCCCTCCAGCCGGAGCTTAAGGCCGGAATAGCGCCGCTGGCGGCGGTCGTTGCGGGTCATGGCGGCGACAGTTTCCTCGTTGCCGACGATGATCAAAAGTTCGCGGGCGCGGGTAATGGCGGTATATAAAACACTGCGCGTCAAGAGCGGCTGCGGCCCGCCGCAGAGCGACAGGATAACCGCACGGTATTCGCTGCCCTGACTTTTATGGACGGTCATGGCGTAGGCCGGTTCCAGCTCGGAGAGCATATCGAAGGCGTATTCCGCCGTCCGGTCGTCAAACTGGATGGACATCGTTTCCTCCTGGAAATCGATGTCCGGGACAGTGCCGATATCGCCGTTGAATATGCCGGTTCCGGCGCCAAGCCCGTCGGCCCGTTTCCACATTATATCATAGTTATTCCGGATTTGCATTACCCGATCGCCGGTTCGGAAGGAAAAATCTCCGTGTTTTTTTTCTTTTTTGCCCTCCGCAGGCGGATTCAGCACGGCCTGAAGCGCAAGATTCAGTGCCTTTGTGCCCGTCTCGTGCTTGCGGCTGGGGCTGAGCACCTGAATGTCGGACGGCTGGATGCCCATGTTTTTCGGCAACCGCGTCTGGCAGAGCTCCTGTATGGTCTTCACGGCTGCGGCCGGGTCGCGGCGGCGCAGGAAGAAAAAGTCCCGGTCCGTCGCCGTGAGCACGGGCAGCTCGCCCTGATTGACCGCGTGGGCGTTCATGACGATCAGGCTCCGCTGCGCCTGCCGGAAAATTTCCGTCAGACGGACGGTCTGTACCACGCCGCTGCGGATGAGGTCGGAAAACACGTTTCCCGCGCCGACCGGCGGCAGCTGGTCCGGGTCGCCGACCAGCAGCAGGCGGCAGCCGGGCTTGAGCGCCTTAAAAGCGACGCCATAAGCTGCAGGTCGACCATCGACGTCTCGTCCACGATCATCGCGTCGCAGGCAAGCGGCGCGTCTTCGTCGTGGAAAAAAGCCATGCGGCCCGTCGCCTCGTCGAACTGCGCCTCCAGAAGCCGGTGGATGGTCGAGGCCTCGCGGCCCGTCACCTCAGCCAGCCGCTTCGCGGCGCGGCCGGTCGGCGCAGCCAGCTGCGTCTTGAGCTGCAGCGCGTCAAACAGCCGCAGAATGCCGGACATGACCGTCGTCTTGCCCGTGCCGGGGCCGCCGGTCACGATCAGAAGCTGCCGGGAGGCCGCTGCGCGGATGGCGCTGCGCTGCTCCGGCGCGTAATCAATGCCCTGCCGGTCCTCAATTTCCGCGACCAGATCGTCGATTCGTCCAGGCTCCGGGATATTCGCCGTCCGCCATGGATAAAATTCTCCGGCAGACGTAGGTTTCCGCCTCGTAAAGCTCCGGCAGATAGCAGGCCGTGAGCCCCGCGATCTGGCTCAGCTCCATCCGTCCCTGCTCCTGAAGCCGGAGCATCCCGGCGTCAATCGTCTCGCCGTCCAGTTCGAGCAGCGCGCAGGTTGCCGCACGAAGCTTGTCCTGCGGGATAAACGTATGGCCCGCACCGAGATTATAGGATAATTCAAATAAAATGCCCGCTTCTACGCGTCGCTCATCGTCGGCGCTGACGCCGAGGGCGATGGCAAACGCATCGACCTGCGAGAAATCCGCGCGGTAATAGCTGTCGGTCAGCAGATACGGGTCGTCGTGCAGCGCCTCCTGCGCAAGCTCGCCGTAGGCGCGGTAGAGCCGCACGGCAAGCTGGGCGGGCAGGTGATAAATCGTCAGAAATTCAATCAGGCGCCGGATGCCGGACTGCTTCTGGAAGCTCTCGGACATTTCCTGCGCCTTTTTTTCGCTGATGCCGGGGATCTGCGTCAGCTGCATGGGGTCCTGCTCCAAAACGTTCAGGCTCTTCTCGCCGAAGCGGGAGACGATCTTTTCCGCCATCTTCGGTCCGATGCCCTTGACGGCGCGGGAAGACAGAAACGCCAGAATCTCGCTCGTCGTCTCCGGCATGAGGCGCTCGAGAAACTCTGCCTCAAACTGCTGGCCGAAACTCTGGTGGCGCGTCCAGTGGCCGACGATCGCCAGCCGCTCGCCCACGACGCACATGGGGATGAGGCCGACGACCGTGACCGTCTCCCCCTGCTCTGTGCGGACCTTCAGCACGCAGTAGCCGTTTTCGGGATTCTGATAAATGACCGCCAGAACGGTCCCCTGTATCATTTGCGATTCCTGTTCCATGCTTCTTACTCCCGACATCCCGCGCAGGGGCGGTATTCCACGCAGGCATACTGCGCGGCCAGACGCTCTGCCAGCGCCGCAGTCTCCGGCGCTTCCTCTCCGCCCGCCAGAATCAGCCGCCCGCCCGCAAGGCCGCTTTCACGCGACCAGACAAACGCCCGCACCTGCCGCTCCAGCTGCGGCTCGCAGCCAGACGCGGACAGGCGGTAGATCGTGACGGCCTCGCGTCTCGGCGGCAGAACGCACCAGCCCAGAAGCGCCCACACGATCGGCCGTCGAGATCCAAAAGCGTCCCCACGGCGGTGCCGAGCACCATCGAGACAATCAGAACCAGCGTGTTTTCGCCCTTCAGCATGCCGCTGACGCCGATGTAGATCACGCACAGCGCAATGGCCGTCATGATCGCGTTCGTAATCTTTTCCGGGATTCCTTTCTTGGCCAGAAGCCCGACAAAGCTTCCGGTGAGAATGGCAAGTGCGTTGACAAGTACCCCAAGCATGGAGATGACCTCACTTCCGAAAATATGTTATATCGTATCATACCTGTACCGAAGAAAAAGAGATTTTTCGCAAAGTGGAGGAAAAACGCGAAAAAAGCGGGAAAATTCAGGTCGAATCAGGGACGATCTTCCAAAAAAGGTAGAAATCCAGAGCAAAATGTAGTATAATCACGTTATCTTGATTGACAGCGCCCGCTTTCGCGGGCGCCTGGGAGTGTATATGAAACTACGCAGAACAAAGCGAATGCCCACTGCAGCGAAGCGGAAGCTGCGTGCAAAGCGGCTGGCGCAAACGAAGCGTTTTTTGCGCGAGCATACCTGGGGCGTGATGATCACGATCCTGATTCTGATCGCGCTGATCCTGTTCGTCTGCGTGATCGCCGGTGCATCGCCAAAAGAGCCTGCCGAGCAGGAGACGGTGCAGGAGCAGACGCCGCGCTATGAGTCGGGCTTTATCTGCGCCATTACGACGCAAGTGCCGTATTACACCGAAGAACTCTCCGAGGCCGGGACAGTCGCACGCGGCATGCAGATCACCTATTCGACCGACAAATCCGTCGAACGCGACGGCATCCGGTATTATCTGACCTATTTCTCCACGCTGGACTGCGGCTATGTCTCCGAGGAAAATCTGAGACAGGATCCCGCTGTTGTGGTTGCCGAGAAGGCTGTCTATGTCCGCACGCCGCAGAACCTCCGCGTAGACAAAGACACGCTCGAACTCGGCACGTTGGTTGAAAAAAAGGAGCAGAACTGCAGGTCCTGAGTTACGGGTACGACGGACGGCATCGTTGATTTATATCAGGTAGCCTATCAGGGTCAGACGGGCTACATCAGCGGCCAGTATGTCTCGACGGTGCAGGAGGAGGCCAACGACGTCTATGACCGTTTCGGCGTCTACGCCATCCACGCCGGACGCGGTGATAAGTGGGGCGGCGGCGACGCGGAAAGCCTTGATTATTTCCCACGCACGAAGGCAAGCTTTGAAGACAACAAAATGCCGAACCCGTGCTACGCAATTTATCTTACCTGCGACCCGGCAATTTTAAAAGATATCGACAAGTACATCGAATACGCAAAATCGACGAAGATCAACGCCTTCGTCGTCAACATCATGGATGGCACGTCCATCGGCTACGATTCGCCTGTGTACGAGGAATATTCCCCACGGCGTATCAGTACGCCCAAAACTCCGTCGCAGATTATCAGGCAGTCATTCAGAAAATCAAGGACGCAGGATTCTATGTGATCGGCCGTCTGACAACCTTCAACGACTCCTTCTTCTGCCAGGATCATCCCGAGTACGCCATTGCCGACGGCTCCGGCGAGCCGCTGTATGTCGCAGCCAGCTACTGGCCGAGTGCCTTCTGCCGCTATGTCTGGGAGTACAAGGTCGCGCTGGCAAAGGAGGCCGTGGAGAGCATGGGCTTCAACGAGATCCAGTTCGACTACGTCCGCTTCCCGGACAATACGGACCAATACGAAGCCTCGGGCGATATCGACTTCCGCAACGAGTACGGCGAGACAAAGGCGCAGGCCATCCAGCGCTTTTTGATGTATGCCACGGATATTCTGCACGAATACGGTGTCTACGTCGGCGCGGATGTCTTTGGTGAGACGAGCGGCAACTATGTCACGGCCTACGGCCAGTATTGGGCGGCGATCAGCAATGTTGTTGACGTGATTTCCGGCATGCCGTATCCTGACCATTTGCCCGCAACGGGGCCTACCGCCCGTGGGAGCATCCATATGAGACGCTGCTCGACTGGGCAGAGTCCGCCGCCAAGCGGCAGGCTGAAACGCCTACGCCTGCAGTTGACCGCACTTGGATTCAGGCGTATAACGCCATCCAGCCGCCCTATAACGAATACGGCGTGCAGGAGATCGGCGACGAGATCCGCGCGCTGCGGGAAGGGGCTTACCGGCGGCTTCATGGCATGGAACGCCGCATGCAGCCTCACCAAACTCGAAGAACTGCGCCCCCTGTACGAAGCGCTGGAATAAGCAGCCCGCCCATCTGAACGCAAAACCCCGGCCCGCACTTTTGACGCGGGTCGGGGTTTTCAGCGAGGCAGACGCAGCTGCTTTGGTGATATGGATGGTCAATAGGCCAGTGCGGACTGAACCGTGTGATGGATGAGGTCGTGTCCGGCCTGCGTGGGATGGATGCCGTCTGCGCCGATGAGCGTCGGAAAAATGCGGCTTTTGAGGAACTCCGCGCGCAGATCGACGAGCCTGCAGCCAAACGCACGACTCAGCTGCGCAACCATGGAATTATAATATTCCTGCCAGCGATATAGATGATCGGTGTCGCCCAGCCAGTGCAGGATGTTCTCCGCGCTCAGGCCTCGAGTGATAAAGGTAAAATACCGCTCCTGCTCCAGCGGCGGCAGGCTCGTCATTGCCACGCGGGCCCCCGCGCTCTGCGCCTTACGGATGGCCGTACAGTAGCGGTCGATGAACTGCTCTGACGGCGTGTGCGGCAAATGCTCGCCGTCCGGATCTTCCGAGATGGCTTTCCAGTCATAATCGCAGTCGTTGCCGCCAAAGCAGAACAGAACCGTCGTATCGCTGTCACAGGCACCGAGTTTCCGGTCAAGCTGCTTCAGTCCCGCATCGATGGTCGCGCCCATCTTTGCGTTGTTTTCTACGGTAACGCCTTGCGCGCGCAGCGTGTCGAAGTCATGTTCCTGACACAGATGATAACTCTGGCCGTTATAGGTGACGCCCTTGATAATGGAGTCGCCGAAAATCTTCAAGTTTTTCATGGGGATCCCTCCTGCTTGTTTGTGACTCCAGTGTAGCCGCATGGAAGGGAAAAGTCTCCCGATTCCTGCCTTAAAACGCTCTCCTGGTTTGCTCCCGTTAGTCTACAAAGCGAAGTCCGGCACTCTACGGGCAGTAGAGTGCCGGTTTTTCGTGAGAAAAGTTAGCAAGATGTAACCAATAGCAGTAGAATCCGAACCGGTTGCGCTTCACTCGCTTTCCTGCATCTTTTTAACAATTTCCATGAAGCGGGCGGTCACGCGGTCGTAATTTTCCTTCCGGTGCGGGAACAGGCAGCCGGAACAGTCCTTAATTCCGTTCTCCGTATAGCGGAAACTGCCGCCGCAGCCACGTCCGAGTGCGTACAGCGGGCAGTAGCAGAACAGGCAGTTAAAATCCTCCGGGTGCTTTGTGTCATGGCAGGGAAAATATTCACAGTCCCGGTTCTGAAAAAACGCATAGTGCCGCTCTTCCATCATTCCTTCTCCTTCAGCCGCTCGCACAGCGCCGCGTCCGGCGTGACAACCGCGGTCTGATACGTTGTGTAGATCACCATGCCAGGCTTCGCGCCCGCTGGTTTTTTTGACGAATTTCACCGGCGTGTAGTCAACCGGCACGTTCTGGCCGTCGCGGGCCTGCGAATAATAGGCTGCAAGCTGCATCGCCTCCGTCACGGTCCGGTCGGGCGGCGTTTGGCCGTTTGTTTCAATGATGACATGGCTGCCGGGAATCTTCTGGACGTGCAGCCAGATGTCGCTTTTTGCGGCCAGTTTTGTCGTCAGTTCATCGTTCTGTCGGTTGCTGCGGCCGACGCGAATCGAGAAGCCGTCGGAGGAGGTGAAGCGCATGGGCTTACTCGGAGGCAGCTTCATGCGTTTTTTGCGGTCCGTCTCGCGCAGATAGCCGCCGGAGACAAGTTCAGCCCGGATCTCCTGCAAATCCCGTGCGGATTCCGCGCGCGTGAGCGCGTCGAGCACGCTTGCAAGATACGCAAATTCCTGCTCCCCCCTTCGCAATCTGCTCCGTCAGGATTTTTTCGGCATTTTTGGCTTTTTGATAGTCTTTATAGAATTTTGCTGCGTTCTGCTGCGGGGAGATGGCCGGGTTGAGCGGGATCTCAATCTCCTTCATATCCGGGTCATAGAAGTCGGCGGCGCGCAGTTTTGTCTGGCCGCGTTTGACAGCGTAGAGATTTGCCGTGAGAATATCGCCGAGACGACGCAGACGCTCCCGGTCGTGGGTCGCAGCGAGTTCTTTGCGCTGGTTTTCCAGCTTCCTTGCCGTTCGCGCGTGCAGATTGGAGACGGTTTTGCGGATAGCCTGCGATGCCTGGCGCATGGAATCGGCGCGGTCACGCGCGGCATAGAACCGGTCGAGCAGCTGCGAGAACGAGTCATACGTCTCCTGTCGGATAAAATCGCCGTACTGCGTCACGGGCAGGCAGGTAAAGTCCCACGGGCGCTCGTCCCGGTACAGAAGCACCGGCTGCGGCGGTACAGTCTGAAGCTGTGCGAACGTTTCTAGCAGACGTTCTGCCAGCGCCGTTTTCCCCTCCAGCGGCAGTTCAGACAGATCGGTGTCCAGATCGCCGGTCAGCCGGAACGCTAGTTCCCGGCACACAAGCGGAGAGAGGCCGCCGAAGGTATCCAGCAGCCAGCCGTCGAAGCGCTTCGGCGTGGTCTGCGCGGACAAGAGCGATATCATCTCCCCCCCGTGACGGCAAGCGGGTCGCACTTGACCCTGCGTGGGCGGCAGATGATAGTAAAGGCCCGGCAGAACCTGCCGTTTATCGCTCATCTCAAAGTCCACCCGGCGAAGGCAGTCGATGATGCGCCCGTCCTCGCTCGTCAAAATCAGGTTGGAATTGCGGCCCATGATCTCCAGAATCAGGTGCTTCTGCGCGGGACTGCCCATTTCATCGGTGCAATCGAACGTCATGTCGAGCAGCCGCTCCATCTCCGGCTGCTGCATGGACACGAGACGGCCTCCCGTCAGGTGCTTGCGCAGGAGCATGCAGAACATGGGCGGCTGCGCCGGGTTTTCGGCGGGTTCGTTCGTTAAGTGAATACGCGGATGATTGGGCGAAGCCGTCAACAGCAGCCGCCCGCCGCCCGCCGCTCCGCGCATGGACAAGATCAGCGTGTCGCGCTGCGGCTGCTGGACCTTATCGATACGGCAGCCGGTTAGACTGCCCTCCAGTTCACGGCGGACCGCCGTGAGAAAAAATGCGTCAAATGGCATGAGAATCCTCCATGCTTAGGATAAAAGCGCATTCAGCCGGTCAAGCTGTCCGGAAAGATACAGGGCGCCAAACAAGCATTCCAGCCCGGTGGCCTTGGCATACTGCGCATAAGTAGCGTTCTTCGGCACCTGATGCACATGCGCGTTGCGTCCGCGCTTGTAAACGGCCAATTCTTCTTCTGTCAGGAGCGGGAGCATGCGGTCAACCCGCGCCGCCTGCGCCGGAGCGCAGACAAGGTCTACTGTCGCGCGGTGCAGATTGCCGTTTGCCGCTTTGCCGGCCGCACAGAGATAGCTTCGCACCAGCAGTTCAAACACCGCGTCGCCGCAGTGCGCAAGGCCGAGCGCGCTGATCTGGTTGATCGCGCGCCGGTCCATGTTCAGGTGAAAATAGTTTTCCAAGCAAACGCCTCCATTGTTCGGAACTTTTTATACTATACCACATATGCAGGCTGGTTTTCCAGTGGGCACAAAAAATGGTTGACTTATCGGTTACATTCTGTTACAATTTGAAAAGAATTCATCACACGAAAGAAGGCACCTGCATGCAGAAGAAATTCCGCCGTCTGGCAGCGGCCATTTTATGTCTGACACTGCTGGCCGTACCGGCGCTGGCCGCCGAGGCGACCATTGATCTGGATTATGTCACAATCGTGGGAGAGGGCTTCGTCGCCGACACCTTCTGCGGCGTGGACGCCCTGTATAATGAGACCGGCCGGACGCTGTTCTGCAATGAGTTGATCGAACGGTTTTACAGCGCCGTCTACGGCGTGGACGTCTACACGGACAACGGCAATATCACCGCCGCCAGTCCGGCAGGCTATCGGTTCGAGGTTACATACACGCCGCAGCCCGGCGATATCGCCTATGCCTCCGCTGAAGCACGGGAGCGCTACGGCAATCACTACGCCATTGTCAAATCCATCGATGAGGCAAACGGCACCGTCACCCTCTTCGAGCAGAACTGGGTCTGGGACGGCAAGGCGGGCGTAAACCGCCGGATCCCATATGACGGCGGGTGCTATACGTTCTATACCATGTGCTCTGACGCCGGCCGCGCAGCGCCTGCCGGAGAAGCAGAGTCTGTTTCCGCGCAGCCTGTGACAGGAGATCCGCAGCCTGCATACGACGCGTCCACGATCTACGCGTGGGGCAGCGGCATATCCAGCATTACTGGAACGCCGTCCAACTGGGCCGCAGAACTCACTGCCCGCGCCGATGCCTATGGCATCACCATGCTGGCCGACGGCAGCTATCAGTCCGCCATTACACGCAAGACCCTTGCCCGCCTCGCGGCAAACACCGCACGGACGCTCGGGCTGGTCGAGGATGTATCCGATCCGATTGCCGTTGTGCAGCAGCTTGGCGTGATGCAGCCGAATGCCGACGGCAGCTTTGACACGACCTCCCAAGTTACGCGTCAGATGGCTGCGACCGTGCTGCTGCGCCTGCTGCGGCAGTCGAGCGTGGTATTCGAGGCCGACATGACGATGCTCAGCCGCTATCCCGACAGCGGCGCCATCTCTGACTGGGCCAGAGAGGCCGTTGCAATGATGACGCAGTATGACCTGATGAACGGCACGCCGAAGGGCTTCGAGCCGAAAAAGGATATGACACTCGAACAGTGTCTTGTTCTGCTTACACGCATCTGTGAATTCTGAATTGTGAACGAAAACCGGCTGTCCTCTTTGCGAGGGCGGCCGGTTTTTATGTTCAGAATAAACTCTGCTGCGGTTCCTCCGGCCCGGCCTGCGACAGAAGCGCTTCGATTTCACTCTCGCCGTAGACTGTGATACTGTTTTCCTTCAAAAGCGCCGCCGTTACCCCGTCGCCGGGTGTCAAACAGCCGGAGAACGTACCATCATAAATGTTTCCGCTGCCGCAGCTTGGGCTGCGTTCTTTCAAAACGGCTGCCTTACAGCCGTACAGCCGCGCCAGATGCAGCGCCTGCTCGGCGCCCCGGCGGTACTGGGCTGTGACGTCTGTGCCGTTTTTCATCACAACGGCCTCACCCTGCCGTTCCGACGGTTCGCGCGGCGTGGGAAGCCCGCCCAGCTGCTCAGGACAGACGGGAACAAGATGATATCGCTCCATGAGCGCGACAGTCTGCATGATAGGCTTCGATTCCCCGTCATACCGGCACTGAACGCCAAGCAGGCAGGCGCTGATCAAAATATTTTCCATGTTATCGGATCCTTTCCCCGTTTAAAACGGCTTCCGTGAGCGTATCGCCCGCGTAGACCAGCTTCAGCGAGAAAAACGGCACGTGCTCGTCCATGAGCCGCAAAAAATGCGGTCGCCCTCCCACTGCTGCAGGGCGGCAAGCTGCCGCTTGCCGATCCAGGCCAGCTCACCCTCGTCGCAGTCCTTCGGCGTGCCGGTGAAGCCCGTGGCGTGGAACAGGTGCATATACTCGGTCGGGTAGATATCGGAGACGAAGGTCACAAGCCCGCAGTAGCGGTACTGCGTGAGCGTCAGTCCCGTTTCCTCCAGCACCTCGCGGCAGACGCAGTCCTCCGGGCTTTCCTTGTCCTCAAATTTTCCGCCGACACCAATCCATTTATCGTGATTCTCGTCGTGCTCTTTTTTACGCGGTGAAGCATCAGATACTGCCCATCGCGCTCGAGATAGCAGAGTGTCGTCTGCTTCATGCGCCGCATCTCCCTCCAGTGTTTGTTTTTTTTTTATTCTATCAGGTTCACATGAAAAAGTAAACGGGAATCCGATTTGTGCGTTCTGCCGTGTTTCGCGGTACAAATTCAGCAAAAACAACAAATGACTTTACCAAAGCAATCTGATATAATATCTGTATCTTAGTCGTGGTGTACCAATCCACACTTATGGTGCCCTGCGGCAAATAATAAGGAGGATTTTTTATCCGGGAGGCTCCCGGTGCGGCATTGTGGAGACATGCCGCAATGCGTCCGCCAAGCCCGGCGGTCGTGAGAATGCGTTGCGGAGGCAGCGCAGTCAGAGTCGGAAACAGTATGGCAGAAGTAAAACTCGTAAACGTCAAGAAAATCTACCCGTTCGTCAGTGGCGAAGAAAAGAAGAGCAAGAAAAAGAAGAAGGGCGAAGAGCCTGCCGAGGAGAAGAAGGTCAACCTGCAGATCACCGATAAGGGCGTCGTCGCCGTGCAGGAATTCAACCTGGACATCGCGGACAAGGAATTCATCGTCCTCGTCGGCCCGTCCGGCTGCGGCAAGTCCACCACGCTGCGCATGGTCGCAGGTCTCGAAGAGATCTCCGAGGGCGAACTGTATATCGACGGCAAGCTTATGAACGATGTTGCTCCGAAGGACCGCGATATCGCCATGGTCTTCCAGAACTACGCTCTGTATCCCCACATGACCGTTTATGATAACATGGCCTTCTCTCTGAAGCTGAAGAAGACCCCGAAGGCGGAGATCGACCGCAAGGTTCGTGAGGCCGCCGAGATACTGGACATCACCCAGTATCTTGACCGCAAGCCGAAGGCGCTGTCCGGCGGCCAGCGCCAGCGTGTCGCCATCGGCCGTGCCATCGTCCGGAACCCGAAGGTCTTCCTGATGGACGAGCCGCTGTCCAACCTCGACGCCAAGCTGCGTAACCAGATGCGTGCTGAGATCATTAAGCTGCGCGAGAAGATCGATACCACCTTCATCTACGTTACCCACGACCAGGTCGAGGCTATGACGCTGGGCGACCGTATCGTCATCATGCGCGACGGCTTCATCCAGCAGATCGGCACCCCGCAGGAGGTGTTCAACCATCCGGCAAACCTCTTCGTCGCAGGCTTCATCGGCACGCCGCAGATGAACTTCTTCGATGCAACGCTGTCCAAGAAGGGCGACAAGTACGTCGCGACCGTGCAGGGCAAGGACTTCGAGCTGCCCGCCGACAAGCAGGAAGCGCTCAAGAAGATGGACAAGGTGCCCGTCGACATCATCGCTGGTGTCCGCCCGGTCCATATCCACCTGTCTCAGGACGGCATCGACGCCATGGTCGACGTCTCCGAGCTGATGGGCTCCGAGCTGCATCTGCACGTCAACTCCAACGGCAAGGACGTCGTCATCGTCGTCCCGACGACCGACATTGATGTCGGCGCTGTCCACGGCGGCCACAAGCCCGTGAAGTACAGCTTCAAGCCCGAGCTGATGCACTTCTTCGACAAGGAAACCGAGAAGAACATCTTCTGATTCAGAATGACAAAAGAACCGCCCGCCGGAATTTCCGGCGGGCAGTTTTATGTTTATAAATTATCGCACCAGCTCTGCTTCCTCGTTTTTCCGAGGCGGCGGAGCATCGTTTTTTTACGGCTCTGAAGATGTTCTGGTAGCCCGTGCAGCGGCACAGGTGCCCAGAGAGCAGCTTTCGCAGCTCATCGTCGGTGTACTCCTTACCGGAGTTGACGATCTCGGTCGCGGTCAGGATAAAGCCGGGGATGCAGAAACCGCACTGGATGGAGGTTTCTTCCATAAAGGCCTTCTGCACGTCGGAAAGCGTCCCGTCCGGGTTCATGAGGCCCTCGAGGGTGATGATATCCTTGCCCTCGGCCCACACGGCAAGGTACAGACACGAGTTGATCGCCTCGCCGTCGATAAGCGCGGTGCATGCGCCGCATTCGCCGACCTCACAGCCCTTTTTCACAGACGTAAGCCGGAAATCATTGCGGAGCATATCCGTCAGACTTGCACGGACATCGACGATCTTTTCCACGTCTTTGCCGTTGATGTTGCATTTGACAAGAGCGTACTGTGCCATCAGATCTCACCTCCGCAGCGTTTGACCGATTCAATGAGGCCGCGCTTGGCCATTTCCACAGCGATGTGCTTGCGGAACGCCTTGCTGGCGCGCCAGGAGTCACGGGGGTGAATGTCCTCCAGAACAGTTTTGGAGAACGCCTCAACATTTTCCATTGTGACGGGCTGGCCGTTTACAACGGCCTCGGCGCTCGGTGCGCGCATGGGCACAGGACCCGCGACGCCGTAGGCGATGCGCACACGGTCGAACGTTTTCTTGTCCGCGGACAGCCGCACATTGACGGAGCAGCCGGTCGTGGCAATTTCCATAGCGTTGCGCATGCCGTATTTGATATAGAAGCCCTTCGTATTTTCCCACGAGGCCTTCGGAATCAGAATTGCAGTCTGAATTTCACCCTCGGCGACGTTGATATCGACCGTACCGGCCTTGATATAGAAGTCCTTGATCGGCAGATACCGCTTGCCGTTCACGCCGGTCAGTTCGACAATCGCCTCCCATGCGTGGAGCGTAGAAGCGGAATCGGCAGAGGTCACGCCGTTGCAGGTGTTGCCGCCGATGGTGCCGGCGTTGCGGATCTGCGGGCCGCCGACCATATCGACGGCTTCGCCCAGCACATTGATTTTTTCAATGATGATAGGATTATGCGTAATGTGGGGGAAAAGGTTGTAAGCGAGCCGATGCGGATGTTTTCGTTTTCGTCCATACACACGCCGCGCATGGAGTCGACCTTCTGGATGGAGATGAGCTCCTTGCCCGCGCGGCGGCCTTCACGCATCTGGACGAGCACGTCCGTGCCGCCCGCGATGATCTGCGCCTCGGGATGCTCCAGCCGGAGCTTGACCGCTTCTTCGACGGTATACGCTTCATAGAGCGCTTTCATATCATACATAGTCTGTTCCCTCCCTCAGTCCTGAATCAGGCCCGCTTCGGTGAATTTGGCGAAGAGGACGTGCGGTGTGATCGGCGCCTGATTGATGGCGACGCCGGTCGCATGATAAATGGCATTGCGGATGGCAGGGGCCGGGGAGCAGGCGGGCGGCTCGCCCAGCGCCTTGGTGCCGAACGCAGAGGTCGGCTCATAGTTTTCCACAAACTCGGCTTCGAGGTTCGGATGATCCATAAAGGTCGAAAGTTTGTAGTCAAGCAGGTTATTGTTGAGCGGCCGGCCGGTCTTCTCATCGAACAGCAGCTGCTCGGACAGGCCGTAGCCGATGCCCATGGACATACCGCCGTGCACCTGCGCTTCGGCAAGCGCTGGGTTAATGAGTTTGCCGCAATCGTGGACATTGACAATGTTCAGCAGTTTGACCTTGCACATCGGGATATCAACCTCGACCTCGGCGAACGTGCAGCCGAAGGAATAGGCGTTGTTGCGGATGGTGTAGGTCGATTCCGCTGTCAGATGCTCGGAATGGACCGGGTTATACTGCGCGGTCATGGACAACTCGGACAGGCTCATGAGCACACGTCCATCGGTGATACGGACGATATTGGAGTCGATAATATCCATGTTATAGGTTGCCTGACGTGTGACCTCGCAGGCGTATTCGAGAATCTTCCGCTTCAGCAGCTCGGACGTCTGCCGGATGGAGAAGCCTGCGGTGAACGTCTGGCGGGAGGCGTAGGCGCCGAGACCCGTCGGGGTCACGTCGGTATCCTGGCAGGACAGAACATGTACTTTTTTATAATCGGACAGGCCAAGGATCTCCGCGCACATCTGCGCGTAGGCCGTATCAGCGCCCTGGCCAATCTCGGTCTCGCCGACCTGCAGATTGACCGTGCCGTCGAGATTCAGCTGCAGACGGCAGGAGGAGGTCTCCAGCGAAATGGGGAAAACGGCAGTGTTGTACCAGAAGGTCGCAAGGCCGATACCGCGGCGGATGGGACCGGTCTGGTTGGCGTAGGCCTTCAGCTTTTCTTCATAGCCGATGGCCTTCATGCCCTTTTCCATACACTGCCGGTAGGAGTCCTCATAAAGTTCGTTTTTCGAGAAGCCGTCAACGTAGCCGGGCTTCATCAGGTTCTGCCAGCGGTAGGCCAGCGGCGTCATGCCGACAGCCTCTGCGCACTGCTCTGCGTGGGACTCATCCGCGAACGACGCCTGCGGCATGCCATAGCCGCGCATGGCGCCCGCCGCCGGGCGGTTGGTGAAAACAGTATAGGCATCGCCCTCAAAGTTGGGGCAGGGATAGTGCTGGTTAAAGGAGCCGAGCGCCTTGGCGACAATCGAATGGCCGTGGGAGGCGTAGGAGCCCTGGTTGGAGAAGCACTCGACCTTCTTGGCGGCGATGGTGCCGTCCTTGCGCAGCCAGGAGATGATGTGCGTGCGGATGGCGTGGCGGACGCGGTTGGAGACGAACGTCTCTTCGCGCGAGCAGTCAAGCTTGACGCAGCGGCCGCCGACCTGCGTGCAGCACCATGCGCACAGCGGCTCATAGAGCGCATCCTGCTTGTTGCCAAAGCCACCGCCGATATAGGGCTTGACGACGCGGATGTCGGCCCACGGGCGGCCGAGCGCCTGCCCCACGATGCGCCGGATGATGTGCGGGATCTGTGTGGAACTCGTCACGATGAGGCGGCCGTTTTCGCCGTAGCAGAAGCAGCCGTGGTTTTCAATGTGGCAGTGCTGTACGGTAGGCGTTTCGTACCAGCCCTCGACTTTGATCAGGCCCGGTTCTTTGATCGCTTCGGCATAATTGCCCGCCGAGGCGGTCGTATGCTTGAGAATGTTGTTGGGAACGCCTCGTGCAGCTGCGGCGCGCCGGGCTCCATGGCCTTCTGCACGTCGAGCACGAACGGCAATTCCTCGTATTCGACCTCAATGGCGCGTACGGCCTGCATAGCCGCAACCTCATCCTCGGCGATAACAGCGCACACATCATCGCCATAATAGCGCACATGCTGGTTCAGCAGGTGCCGGTCGGCAATATCCTGATGAGACGGGTCCATTGACCACGGGTGGCCGGCCGTGGGGAACGGGATGTCCGGCACATCAAAGCAGGTCAGGATCTTGACAACGCCGGGAATTTTTCTCGGCCTTGCTGATGTCAACCGACTTGACGAAGCCGTGTGCAATGGTCGAATGCTTGACTCTGACAATCAGCGCATCCTTTGGGGGCCAGATCCTCATAGTATTTCGTTCGCCCGGTCGCCTTGTCAAAGGCGTCGACACGAACCTCGCTTTTGCCTACGATGTTCATTCGATTACCTCCATTTGCCGGGTTATAGGCGGATTTTACGCGTCTGTGCATGAAATCCGCCATTTTTCCACTTTTATTTGTTTTTATTGTAGCATATCCGGATTTGAAGAGAAAGCAAAAGCATTATCCTACTTTTTGAATAACGAATTTTTTTCGTGAATGTCGAAAAAATCGTATGATTCTTGCGCAAATATGCAAAAATAGCTATACTGTTTTGTAGAAAATCACAAGGAATCGATGATTCCATCGTCTGCGGGTATCAGCGGTTCTAAAGGAGTACACAATATGGCTGCATTCTCTGCGCCTCCCATCGGCTGCCTGCTCATGGCGGCCGGAAATGCTTCCCGTTTTGGAGAAAACAAGTTGACCGCGCGCTTTGACGGGCAAAGCCTGTTCTCGCGGGCACTTGAGGCGATCCCGGCGGGCGTATTTGTCCGCGTCACGGTCGTTTCGCAGTATCCCTCGCTTCTGGAAGAGGCTTCGCAAGCGGGCTTCGATGCCATTCTGAACGACCGGCCAGAGGACGGCATCAGCCGCACCATTCGCCTCGGCACTCGGGCGATGGCGGACTGTGCCGGAATCTTATACATGGTCGCCGACCAGCCGCTGCTGCAGGCCGGAACGGTACGACGCATTGTGGACGCATGGCAGGAACACCCGAACTGCATTACCGCCGCAGCGCACAACGGAAAGCGCGGCAACCCGTGCCTGTTTCCGTCGCGGTTTTTCCCGGAACTGTGTGCACTGGAGGCAGACCGCGGCGGCTCGTCCGTCATCCGGCGGCACGAGGACGCGCTGCTGCTCGTCGAGGCAGGGGAGCGCGAGCTGTTCGACTGCGACACAAAGCAGGCGCTGGAAATTCTGAAGGGTAACGCATAATTCTTAATCCAGAAGAATTAGTGGGCGTTGAGAAAACCGAAAGAAATCGTCATTGCTTTGGAATATAAAAAAGAAACCCCGCAAACAAGTGACCGGCTTGTCTGCGGGGGATTCTTTATCAATATGAGGGGAAAATGAAAAGTGTATATCGCTTCTTGCATGATTATAATAGCAAGGGTTTATTAAAAAACTTAGCGGCAAGTTTTAAATAACTATTAAATCCCGAAAAACTTTTTTCGATCAAATGTTTACAAAATATCATAATTTTTATCCCCTTATCCTCTTGACAAAATCCGGGCACAGGTCTATGATGAAGCCAAAGTGAATTAGCACTCACATGTATAGAGTGCTAACGTTGGAAGAAGAGGTGTGAACTATGAACGCACAAAACTATACACAGAAATCTCTGGAGGCCATTCAGGCCGCCCAGAAGCTGACCATTGAAAATCAGAACCAGCAGATTGAGCAAATCCATCTGCTGGCCGCACTTTTGAGGCAGGAGAACGGCCTTGTGCCGCAGCTGCTGAAAAAGATGGGTATCACGCCCGAAAGCTTTGAGGCTGCGGTCGATGCAGAGTTAGAAAACCCTGCGCGTGACCGGCTCCGGGCCGTGAGGCAGATAAATATTACGTTGCGCGTGCTGTTGATACGGCGCTGAACAGCGGAAGACATCGCAAAAGCAGATGAAGACGAAATGTCTCCGTCGAGCATCTGTTTTTTGTCCCTGATTGAAAATGCGGATGCAACGCTGAAAAATCTGTTCCGTCCGTACCAGGAATCACGAAGGGAGTGCTCCATTCCGCAGGCACTCGCAGTCGGTGCGCGGCATCAGCGCGTAACGTCCGACACGCCGGAGGATAATTTCCATGAGGCGCTTGCCAAATACGGTACGGACTGGTCAAGCGCGCGCGGAACAGTGCCGAATCCGGTCCGCCGGCCGTGACGATGAAGAAACCGAAACGTCAGCTTCCCAGTATTTTGTCCCAAGACGAAGAACAACCCCGTGCTCATCGGCGAACCGGGCGTAAAGTGGCCATCGCCGAGGCTTGTACAGCGTATCGTGCGTGGCGAGGTCCCCGGGGCTGCAGGACACGCACGATCTTCTCCCTTCGATATGGGCGCGCTGGTCGCGGGCGCGAAATACGCGGCGAGTTTGAAGAGCGCTATAAAGGCCGTTTTGAACGAGGTCAAGAAGTCCGACGGCAAGATCATCCTCTTCTGGCTGATGAGCTGCACACCATCGCCGGCGTGGGTAAGACCGAGGGCAGCATGGATGCCGGCAACCTCTTAAAGCCGAGCGGCTCGCGGCGAGCTGCACTGTATCGGCGCGACCACGCTCGACGAGTACCGCCAGTATATCGAAAAGACGCCGCCCTCGAGCGCCGCTTCCAGCCCGTCATGGTCAACGAGCCGACGGTCGAGGACACCATCGCATCCTGCGCGGCCTGAAGGGAGCGCTTATGAGATTCATCACGGCGTTCGCATCCACGACAACGCGCTGTCGCCGCCGCGACGCTCTCCCGACCGCGTCACCGACCGTCGCCCGGACAAGGCCATCGACTCAGGTCGATGAGGCCTGCGCTGATGATCCGCACAGAGATCGACTCTCGATGCCCGCAGAGCTTGACGACCTGCGCCGCAAGATCATGGCAGGAGATCGAAGAGATGGCCCCCCAAAAGAGGACGACCAGCCTCCCGCGACCGTCTCGAGGAGCTCAAGAAAGAGCTTGCCGATGAAAAAGAAATCGCAGTTCAACGCCATGAAGTCCCGCTGGGAGGCGGAAAAGAGCGGCGTGGACAGCGTGAAGGCAGCCTGTTACGCCAGATCGAGCAGATGCACGGCGAGATCGAGCGCGCAGGCGAACCTGAGTACGAAAAAGGCTGCAAAGCCTGGCACCCGGGATCTCCCCGCCCCTCGAAAAAAAGCAGCGCAAGGATGCCGAGGCCGCGGCCGAAAGCACACGGGCGACAACTCCATGGTGCACGACACCGTGACTGAAAACGAGATCGCCGGGGACATCGTCGGCAAGTGGACAGGCATCCCTGTCAGCCGTCTGATGGAGGGTGAGCGCGAAAGCTGCTGCGCCCTCGACGAGATCATTCTACAAGCGTGTCGTCGGTCAGGGACGAGGCCGTGCGTCTCGTGACCGAGGCCATCCAGCGCTCGCGTGCGCAGGCATCGCAGACCCGGAACCGCCTGATCGGCAGTTTCCTCTTTCCTCGGTCCCACGGG